>JAEEGL012491065.1_pt1 | contig 115751 bp, 76 predicted proteins | sample 9134231 | NCBI WGS metagenome assembly JAEEGL01 (sample SAMN16246548, study PRJNA631951) | gut metagenome | biome: gut microbiome; feature: rumen; material: fiber-attached | host: Bos | place: Iran: Karaj | collected 2018-10
ACTTTTGTGTTGTTGGTCATCACCTCAACATAGAATTTTAAAAATTAAAATTCTATAAAGAACAGCCATATTCTATTTTGAATATGGCTGCTTTCTTTACATTAGAAATAATTTACAAACTAGAAACAATGTCAGAAACATTAAAGAGAATGGTTATTAAAAGTACAGTTTGTGGGGGCATGAACGACGGAGGATTGCAGGAATAAAACTGATCCTGCTAATCGGGTATCAGAGTCTGACAGGTTGAAGTTGTGTCAGAGTTCACTGTCCTGACATTTATGGATCAGTTTAGTTTTTGGTTATTGTGGCTGACATCCCTTGAACTGTAGCTGACGCCATGATTCAAACACAAAAATAGCCACACTGTTGGAAAGATTCATGCAGCGACTTCCTGGTACCATAGGAATTCTTACCTTATGGTCAGCATCAAGGGTATCAGTGAATTCATCAGGAAGACCTTTGGTTTCCTTCCCGAAAATCAGCACATCTCCCTCCTGGAAGTGACACTGGTCCGGATAGGCGTGTCCCTTGGTGGTACAGGCATAAATGTTATGTCCCTTGAAGAATTCCAGACATTCCTGAAGATTACGGTGTTTACGGATGTTTACAAATTCATGGTAGTCTAAACCTGCACGCATCAGTCGTTTGTCATCTAACACAAAAGCAGCAGGTTCAACAATATGCAGACTGTAGCCGGTATTGGCGCATAATCTGATGATGTTACCGGTGTTGGCCGGAATCTCCGGCTGAAAAAGAACTATATTTAACATTGATGCTCCAGGTAAAAATCTTAATTATTCCGCCGTTGGCGAAAAATCCCCGTATCCTCACCTTTGTTCCTGGTAATCTTTCTGAATATCCGTACCAATAGCGGTTCCGGAGATAATCAGAATAAACATCAGGTTTTAGCTGGAAGCGGGAGTCACGGTATAAATGTGATCTGACAAAAATTTTTTTAAGTATAGTATCAGTAATCTGATTGTCAACTTTTCCATTAAAATTATTTTAGTAGGGGGGGCATTGCTTTCAGCTGACGGTATTAATGCTTACACACTTGTACGAATAAGCAGAAAGTCCTCTATACAGATAATAGACAAGATAGCGGATAAGATAGTTGATAAGATAGCTGATAAGATAGCTGATAACAGAGCAGGGCGGTTGTACCGCCCTGCTTAACCGGTACGGAATGTTGCGTACCGGAAAAAGTTCTGTTTTTCTCTGAATCATGCAACTGCTGTGATTTCCGAGGTATTAGTGACTCTCTTTAAGCTGTAGGAATTTTTCCACGTCAAGAGCCGCCTGACAGCCGGAACCAGCTGAGGTAATGGCCTGTCTGTACCTGCTGTCGGCACAGTCGCCGGCTGCAAATACGCCAGAAACACTGGTTGAGGTTTTGAAATCGGGATTAACGCCTACAGTGATGGTGCCCTGATTGTTCTCAAGCTGAGAGGTGAAGATTCCGGTGTTCGGAGTATGTCCTATGGCTACAAAGAGACCTGTAATACTGATATCCTCAATACGGCCGTCTTTGTATTTTACTCTGATACCTGACACTCCCTTAAGGTCGTCACCGGTTACCTCGTCAATTACTGCATTGCATACCTTGGTGATTTTTCCGGTGCTGACTTTATCTTCAAGTCTGTCAATCAGCATTTTTTCCGCTCTGAACTCATCCCTGCGGTGTACCAGATAGACGTGACTGCAGATGTCTGCGAGATACAGAGCTTCGGTTATGGCAGTATTACCGCCGCCGACAACGGCAACAGGCTGATCACGGTAGAAGAAACCGTCACAGGTGGCACAGGCACTTACACCCTGACCTTTAAACTTTTCTTCAGACGGCAGCCCGAGATACTTAGGGGATGCGCCGGTAGCAATGATTACGGTATCAGCCTCATAGCTGTCCATATCTCCTGTAAGGGTGAACGGCTTTTTAGAAAAGTCCACCCCGGTGATCTCATCATTGATAAATTCAGCACCGAGAGATTTAGCATGTTCCATCAGTTTATTCATAAGATCCGCACCGGAAATTGAAGGTTCACCCGGCCAGTTCTGAATGTCCGGAGTCTGCAGCAGCTGACCGCCTTCATTCATACCGGTGATAAGAATCGGGTGTAAATTGGCTCTGGCTGCATAAATTGCAGCTGTGCAGCCGGCCGGACCTGAACCGATAATGATGGTTTTACTTGATGGCATAATGTTTCTCCGTATTGTAAGAAGGTAAAATTATAAGTTTATTAAACTGATATTCCGGAACTTCCGATCAGTTACTTTTAATGCCTGTTACAGATATCAGATTTTAGATAACAAATATTTATACCTGACTATTCTGTATCTGACAAAATTATCCGGCCTGATTCTGGATTACTGATAATGGATACAACAGAAACCGGAAGAATGCTTTTCCGCTTTAGAAAGCGGGAAAGAGATGACTTTTTACAGGCCTGCTGCATATCATACTCTAAAAGCTCTGTTACGTGTACTTAAAATAGGCCGAATTAATCGGATCAATAATGAAAAGAGTATTCAGGGATACAGCCATGTATACCATATAGCACTGGAGCGTTGCGTTATAGGAAGTGGCTGGAGGTGGCTGACACAGAAAGAAACTGACAGAAGAAAATAAAAAACAATGAAAATATTGATGATCTTGAAATTCTGAGGATATTAATGGTCCTGAAAATTATGATTGTATATACATAAAAACAGGAGAGCCGGTATTCTCAAGAATACCGGCTCTCCTGTGGTGCCTGTACCACCATAATATTCCACAGTTTACTACCTTATACAGGCAGGCATCCCGGACATGGCGTCAGGCTCACATCAGAAACTGAAAGCTATTACTTCTTTTCTTCAGCCTTCTTTTCTGCTTTGGTGTCAGGCTTGCCTTCACCTTTATGAGGTCTTTCCTTGTAGGCTGGAGCATTCTGCAGGAGAACATATTTTGATACAGCGTCCAGTTCGGCAACGGTAACTACTCCGTCCTTGTTAAGATCGGCGTTCTTAAGAGCTTCGATAACAGCCTTGTCTACAACAACACTCTTCTTTTCATGGTTGAGGAAATTGTTGTATTCATCAGGATTAAGCTTATAGTCACCATCCTTGTCAAAATGGCTCAGAATAAAGAAGGCTGCTGAACCATCCTTGAGATGCTTGTGATGCGGGCCGTCATGATGTTTTCCATGTTCCGGTCTTGCCTGATCATTTTTTGCCTGATCATGTTTGTGGTGCGGACCATCCCCTCTCTCCTTGTGATGGTGACGAGGTCCGATTGGGTGTACCGGGAATGCCGGAACCACCACGGTAAGTTCATCAAGAGTGACAAAGCCGTTTTTGTCGGTATCAGCAGTCTTGAAGTCAACCAGCTTAGCGCTTCTTTCATTGTTGTTGGTAGTCAGATTGGTAATAAGCGTGGCCAGTTCGTCTTTATTGAGAACATGGTTTTTATCAGTATCAACTTCATGAACTGGAATGAAATAGTGAGGTCCTTCGTGATGAGGCATGTGTTTATGTCCGTGATCCGGGCCATGATGAGCAAGAGCCATACCTGAGCAGGCAAGGGTAACGGAAGCGATGGCTGTAATCAGAAGTTTTTTATTCATTTTCAGTCCCTTTTTAATAATGTTTAGATGTAGATGAAGAATAATCGGTTTTTCAATAACATGTTATTATTATCACAATAATAAAACGGTGGGTACCGATTTTGTTTAATTTATAGTGAGTTCCTACGATGATATCAGGGATATATCAAATTTTTCATAATGCAGTATCTTTGCACATGTATACGTAGGTAGTATGTATCTGTATCCTGGTTTCTGACAACCGTATGTCTTTGTATTGGAGGATAAAACTCCATTTTCAGACAGTCATCAGAAATATCAGTATTCAGATAATCTGTCGGATAAATCCGGATAATCATTGTTCCCAGGTTCATCTCACTATATGGTTTAATTATATTGATAAAAAGGGGGAAAGGTGTGTTAATTTCTATTATTTTTGTTACAAATTGTAACAGCGATTAAAGTGAGTCAGTGAAGAGTCAGAAAGTGAAAGAGAATCTTCTTTTTTTAACCGGTAACCGTAAAGATGCCGGTAACCTCATAGATAAAATATAGATATATTATAGACAAAGCTTCGGCAGCATACCTGTATGTAACATAAAAATACTGATTTCCAGTCAGTAGTTGGTATGTTATATTTAGTAGATAATGAAACTGGAATAGAGGAGACCTATTTATGAGATCATCTGTTTTTACAGCAATGAAAATGTTTATTGCCGAAATTACAGGTAAAAGACGTGTTTCTGCCGACGGATGCCCAGATCCGTTCTACAGTGACAGTAATATGAACGAACTGAAACGAAGAATAGATAATATCAGGTCAGGCAAAGGTACCTTGAAGGAACATGTGTTATTTGATGAGAATGATGAGGAAAATCCGGATTGACGGAAACATGTACCGGTTACCGGCCGGATGGTTTTTGACAACAGTCCTGCCATATTCTCATTCTTTTTCTGTTCTATGATTTTCCGTCACAGAATCCTTACAATTACAATACCTGATAATCCCGTTACCTCTATATCTCATTATCTGAGAATCTTCATACATACAGATATCATTACAGAAAAATAAACAAAAACTGCAAACAACTGGCCTGATAACAAGGTTTAGTAAGATATGGAGATATCTTCACAGACTGGAGGCGGCTTTAAGGCTGCAGGAAGTATTAAATAGCAGAATGATTATGGCGGAAGAATGTGAATACAGTACAGCCTGTTACCGGAAAAGCCGGTAACAGGCTGTACTGGCGGAGGGCTTCTGAACTTTATACGGAATCTTCCTCAAACAGTTACTCAGGGAACAGACACAAATATCCTGAGATTCCTGCTGACATCCCGGTAATATACGTAATTCAGCCAGTCAGGTTAATCTAATGAGCCGTAATTGTCCCAAAGAGAAGAATTTATGTTTTTTTTATCTCTCTTTATCTCTTTCTATGCAAAAATTCTATAATAAAAAATTATAAAAAGTTAAATATGTCTCTTTTTTAGCCAAAATGTTGCCTATTTTTTATAAAAAAATAAATAATTTGACTTGTTCGAATTTTCTGGATGGTTTATTATGATATGTTATATATCAAAGAGTGTTTTGTTGCTTTTTAACTCATAAAAGGTAACAGATGCACCACAACATTATTTTTTCTTAATAATACCAACAATAATTGAAAAAATATCTTGAGGAAATAATTAATAATTAAGTAATTCGGGCCGTTAATCGAGTTCCTGTTACTGAACCTGAAGGCAGGGGTAAACTGATTTGTGTTTGCCGGGCTTATACTGGTACGGGGACGGGGAGTATTCGGATAATTCGGTTGTACAGTTTTTTTCTTGGATATCTAATCAATATTTCTAGATATAGCTATAATAACTGATTATAAATATAATATAAAACGTGTGTTTTTTATGGATTATATATAACACTGTAATTAAGTGCGATGAGCGCGATAGAGGTGGGGAAAAATAATCATGAACATAATGTAAATACACTTTGGTGCAAATGACTGATGCGCCTCTTATAAATAACAAATTAAAAAATAATAATTTCGAAAAATAAAAATAATAATAACGAAAAATAAAATATAGATAATGAATTAAAAATCATGAATTCAAAATAATAATGAATTCATAATTTAAGATTTAAGGCTCCGGTATAAGGAGCGGGTATTACCGGTTCATGATTCGGTCGCCTAAGGCAGAGTTTCTCTGTACAGGCACTGATTTCTGAAAAAGTGATATCATTTTTAAGTTGCTTTTTTATTTGATTCTGTCCACTTGTTTAAATTATTATAATAATATAAATACTTATCAATAAATATTAAGACACCATATAATACATTGCATAAACTTTACAATAAACTTTATGTATGATGTAAATGGACGGGGTTGGTGCGGATCTATAAATCTTTTGTTCAGATTTATACGGAACAGCAGATTTAATACATATATTAAGTACCGACCTGATTCAGATGAGTTAATAATCACGGACATCGATTCCGGCGGCAGCCGGATGATGAATGTGTATGAATACAGATATGGCGTACAGTCAGCTTCGGGCTTTCAGCCTGATGCCGGACCAAAACATTTAGTGATTAAGAAAAATAATAACAAGAAATAGAAAACAAAAACAAATGCTGTTTTACGGCTGAAGTTAGAAGAAGACACTGCTCTGTTTTTCTGCCGTCAGATGTTATCTGCAGTACCGTCAGGGAATCTGCGGTCCGTCTGTTACCGGTGGTTTGTCCGTACTGCGGTTTCCGCAGGGCGGCAGGCCGGACTAAGACAGAAAGAAATAGGAAACAACATTGAAGTATCTGTGTCCTGCTGATTTTACATAATAATCAGTTTTATCAGATGTTTGACGGATTCCGGAGGACTGCAATATGCTGTCTTCCGGTACCCGGTAAAATACGGACGCATTCAGTTGTGTTTCAGTCAATAACTGTTTTTGTTGAGTTTATTGAATAATAGTTTCCGTAATATCCAAGTTATCTGCCGGCAGCGTCGGATTTCTCCCGATAACCTGCGCGGGAGACAGGAAAAAGGAAACGATTAAGGAGATGCACTGTGACTGTGAATTCAAAAAATACAACTAATTCTTCCTTAAAGGATTCAGTTCCTGATGACAAGGAACTGTTGGAATCTCAGTATAAAGAAAAGGATTCGGTAAGAAAGAGTAAAGGCGATAAGGGAATTAACCGCAAGGATCGCCGCGTTGTCCGTACGGAAACCAAGATACACGAAGTATTTCTGGATCTCCTTAAGGAGAATTCCTATGAAGACATTACTGTCGGTATGATCCTGGAACATGCAGAGATTAATCGCTCAACTTTCTATAAGCATTACGTTAACAAGCACGATCTCGCTTCGGAAATCATAGTCAGATGTCAGGAATCCGTTCTGCTGCCGATTCTCGGAGAGGAAAGATTTGCCATGGGAAATCTCGGATTCTTTAAAGCACTTCAGAACAGTGTTAATAAGAACAGGGATTTTCTGACACTGGTAAGAAAGCTTGATTCAGCTGAAATTAACATAAATAAATCATTTCATGATTACTTCTACAAGCGTATCAAGACCTACTACGAAAGCAAGGTATACAATTCCACTCCTGAGGAGAGGGATCTGGGGGCCTATATTTCCGCTGATATTCTGCTGTCTGTTATCTGGTATTATCTCGATAAGGGAGAGGAAATCCAGCCGGATAATATTATAAGAGTTGTGGTAAATACATACGGACTGCGTAGCTACTACACTCCGGAATAACCGTGTATGAGAGATTCTCTCATTTCTGGAAAATCCATCCGGGCTAATCACTGCTGAATCACACGTTTTATGACCGGAACAGGATAATCCGGCTTTCCGGATTATCTTAAATAAAGTCAGCAGAATTTCCCGTAAAAGAGATTCCTCTACGCAGAGGAAGATGTCCTGCCGGTACTGTTGCAGTACAGCTATCTTAAGTGAAGCTGTTTGTTTGTAAATACGGAACATGTAGAGCAACGAATAATAATTATCAGTTCGAAGATGTTGTTTTTTAGAAGTATGGCAACATTATTGATTATAATGTGTGTTATTATACAGACGGTCTGAGAGTTTTTAAGATTAGAATAAAGAATAATATTTGGATTTAGTGTAGACATGAACTGGAAAAAGTCTTGGTTAAAGTTTTTAGATAATTTTGAAGATTGGAAAAATCGCTTCAACAATGAAAACGGTAGACTGTTTACCACTACCAAAGGTAGGTGGCTTCTAGCAGGTGTGATTGTCGTTGTGGTTGTCGGAGGTGTGTCTATATACAAAATCAACCGCTATCTTACCATGCGTGATCACCGCATCCGTGCTGAAAATGCCATGAAGGGGAATTCCTATGAAGAGGCCCACAGAAATTATGAGAAGCTGATTGAGCTCGGCGATCTGGAGTCTCTCTACAATATGGCTGACCTGTATTTTGAAGGCAAGGGTACCAACAAGGATACCAAAAAGGGACTTGAATATCTGCGTCGCGCCGCTACTGCCGGTTACTCTCCGGCTCAGGTGCGTCTTGGCAATCTTTATTTTGCGCAGGGCGATGCCACCAGTACCTGTGTAGGTCACGACTATAAACAGGCCTATGAGTGGTTTATGAAGGCAGGCAATAACCCTGATGCTCTTGATGCAATAGGTCAGATGTACAGAAAGGGGCTCGGCGGATTAAAGGTTGATGACAGTATGGCCAACAGCTATTTCAACCGCTGGATTGATATTTATGTGAGAAGAGCTGAAGCGGGTGATGTCAACGCTATGCGCACACTGGGTAAATATTTTTCTGACGGCCTCAGAGTACCTATCAATGAAGATAAATCTATGTACTGGTACAGTGAAGCTGCTAAAAAGCAGGATATTGAATCTCTGGAGACTCTGTCCTTCCATTATCGTATGAGTAATAAGAGTGAAGACAGGGAGAAAGCAAAAACATATCTCAGAATTCTGGAATCTCTCTACAAGGATATGGTATCTCACAGCGGTAATACCCAGGCTATGCTGTCTTTAAGTGATATTTACAGCATTGAATGGTATGACAAATATGATCCTGCACTTTCAAAGGATCTGCTGATAAGGGCTGCCGATCTGGATAATTCCGAAGCCAAGCTTATTCTTGCTGATAAGATAGAAGACGGATCCATAGATATGCATGATGTCGGCAAGGAACCGAATATTCTGCGTTATGAGGCTAAAAAGATTAGAGAGCAGATGGCTGAACGCGGCAATATCAATGCTATGATGGATCTCGGTTTTGATGCTCTTACCGGTACCACCATTTCCAAGCCTAAGGGGCATTATCACGGGGTTAAGAAGAATTCAGACGTTGATGAGTCTAAGGATCAGAAAAAACGTACAGTAGCTGTTTCTAATAAGATGCAGGAGGTATCAAAGAAGATTGAGGAAGCCAAAGCGGAATCAGAAATGGTGATTATTTCTGAAAATTCATCTGTAAACGGCACACATCAGAATAATGCCTCTGGAGAGACTTCCGCCGATTTTCTTGCCGAGGGAACCGGCAGCGACAGTTCTGTTACAGGTGAAGGTGATGCTGTACTTACCGAAAATGCCGATGGCGGTGCTGTACTTACCGAAAATGCCGATGACGGTACTGTTATTGCAGCAAATAATGAGAATTTTGAATATGAAATGCCACCGGAACCTGGTGAACTTCCTGAGGATGATTCATTTGCTAATGACTATAATGTTGTGGCCATGCCTGATTACGATGAAGCAATCAAGTGGTTTACCATGGCGGCACAGCGCGGTGATTCGAGAGCTATGTTCGAGCTCGGTAATATCTATAATGACTCCAGTGATTTTTCTAAATACTATAATCCGGAGACCGCTATATACTGGTTGAAGCAGAGTGCAGATCTGTGCTATGAACCTGCATATATGAAACTCGGCAGTATCTATAATACGCAGGGCGCCAGCTATGAGAACGCCAAAGAGGCCCAGATGTGGTATACCAAGGCGGCTACAGAAGGTGACTATGCAGCTCAGAAGCTTCTGGCGGAATCTCTTGCAAGAGGAGGCAGGGGAGCACAGTCTGATATGTTCAATGCTCTCAAGTGGACACTTGTTCTCAAGTCATACATGGGAACATTTGATACTGACGGATGGTTCAAGGATGATATAGCTGAGATGGAAAAAACATACTCCTACTTCCTGACTCCTGGCGAAGTGCAGAAAGCTAATGCCGAAGCTGAAATTATGCGTGCGAAATACGGTTCTGCCTGGTAGAATTCCGGAATGACATAATTTCCCATGTAGATTGAAAAGGGAGGGCGATAGCCCTCCCTTTCAGTTCTTTTATTCTCTATTATTTTATTTTTTTACTTTAACTTTAACTTTTACTTTTACTTTGTTTTCTGCTGATATGCATGCGGATAGGCTCTCATGTTTTTATGGCTCTGGTCATCAGATCTTCGGTTAACCGGTATGGTGATTACCCCGTTACGGTTGGATATTACTAAAAAAGATAATCCCCGGCATCAGTCGGGGATTATGGTATGTATTTTAACTGGTAAACGCTATACTCGCTTATTACCTGAGATTACTTTCTGTTTCTGGTATAGGATCTTACAAATTCATCACGTGCATCCAACAGTTTGAATGATTTGATGTCGCCGTAGCTGTTGGCCTTGGTGGCTCTGGCTACAGATACACGGCTACTGTCCACTGCAATGTGACCGATAATGGAAACAGCAAGACCTGCGACTACAGGAATCCACCAGTCGTCACCCTTGAAGAAGAACTGCAGAACGAACCAGAGGAGTACGGCAAAGATTGTCATGGAACCGAAGTACAGGGCGTTGTTACGAGGCAGATTACCTACGAATGTACCTGTCTGGGCATTCAGGGCAAAGGTGAACTCTTTGTTTTCCCATTTGGTCTTCATCATCCAGATAGGATAGAGAACTGACTGGGCGCTGATATCAGATGTCTTGATATCGTCTGATTCAAAGCTTACTCTGGTGTAGTCAGTAACAGTTTCATGCTCTAAGGTATCAACGAGAGATGTAGCTGCACGGTTTGACGCTCTTTCTGCACATGACTGGCAGGATTCATCATAAACATAGGAAATGAAGCTTGGGAGATATTCCGGTTTAAACGGAATGGAATCATCAAAAGCAAAAGGTTCAAGGGATTCGGTTAAAGCGTCATCAACATCAATGCAGGCGTCTTCAGGAATCTTTTCAAATTTCTGAGAACCGGTACGGAAAACGTTATATACGCTGGTTTTGTCTCCGATATCTCTTTCTGCACTGAATTTGGCGGAACCCATGGCGGTCATGTCATATATCCAGAAAGGAATATAGTAGCCTTTGATGTTTTCAATTCTGTTGTCTCTCTTAAAGAGCTTTGGAACGAAAGGCTTGTTCTTGAGGTGTTCCTGATACTTCTGTAGCAGTACATCCTTGTCGAGCTTAAATGGAACCACCAGATCAGGTACATGATTGCCTACCAGCTTATCATAGAATACAACGTTGTTTTCGCAGTACGGACAGATGGTGGAAACTGTTGTAGGTGATACTTCGATTGCACCGCCGCACTGCGGACAGGCGTAGGTATCGTGTTTAGTGGTTTCCGGATCATCGCCGTCAGCCAGGTGACGTACTAAAGGCTCTTCAGGTTCGGAGTAGTGATTTTTACGAACGAATTCGCCTTCGTTGAACTTTTTAGCACCCTTTGTTGCCTCCGGGTCATCAACAGGAACTTCGGTATCGCAGAACTGACACTTTAACATGTGTGTTTTGATATCGAAATTCATTGCACCACCGCAGGCGGGGCATTTATGATTGTAGGTATCTGTCATTTTATTCTTTTCTTTTTTATCAATAGATTTCTTTTAGATTCTGATACTGTATTTATTATTTTAACTGTCAGTTTAGGATCATAAAGCCCTGCCTGAGTATATCAGGCAGGTGCGACGGAACTTAATTCCTTGTTAATGAAGGCTTCCGTATCCATGCGGTATACCGAAGCTTTCCGCACTGCCACAGGCAGGGTACTTATGATTGAATTTAACAGTTACCTGTTATTTTACAATATCGTTGTCATCAACAGGATCGCCGCATTCTGGGCAGAACTTACCTGGATTCTTTGGATCAGGGAATACGTAGCCACACTTGTCACACTTGAAGGTAGGTGCACCGGCAGGCTTCTTCTTACCGCATTCCATACAGAATTTACCCTGGTTTACGGCACCGCATTCGCAGGTCCAGCCTTCAGCAGCCTTTGGAGCTGGCTTTGGCTTACCGCAGTTAGCGCAGAACTTGCCCTGATTGGTAGTACCGCATTCGCAGGTCCAGCCGGCAGGTGCGGCAGCTGCGGCAGCCCCGGCGGCCATTCCAGGCTGTTGCATCTGCTGCTGTTGCATCTGCTGCATTCTGAACATATCGGCAACACCGCCGCCGAACTGTCCGACCATACCCATACCCATTAAGCCCATGGCTGCACCGTTTGGATTAGATGCTGCAGCTCTCATAGCATCTGCCTGTGCGGCTGCCATCTGTGCGGCTGCCATTCCAGGATCGCGCATGGTAGCGCCAAGCTGCAGCTTCTTGATCATTGCTGCATCTTCTTCCGGCAGACTGATTGAGTTGATAGCTACGGAAACTACGCTTAAACCTCTTAATTCACCCCATTTCTTTGAAAGAGCCTGGTTCATGGCTTCACAGAGTTCATCTACATGAGAAGGGATGGCATTAGGACGAATCATTAAATCTGAAAGATGAGCAAATGCAGGCTGCAGGGCAGAGATGAATTCTGTCTTCAGAACCTGTCTAATCTGTTCAGTCTTGTATTCATCGGCAACGTTACCGCAAATCTTGGTATAGAAAGTGATAGGATTATCGATCTTGAATGTGAAGATACCGTTGCAGCGTAATGATACATCAATATCAAGACCGGTATTACGGTCAACAACACGGAAAGGAACCGGAGTTGCCGTACCGAACTTGTTGTCCAGAATTTCCTTGATGTTGAAGTAGTAGAGACGCTGATCCTTACCGGTATCACCACCGAACTTGAAACGTTCCCAGGCTGTTCCCATTACCGCCTTGAGGTTATCCCACTTCAGCCCGCCTGCAAAAATTGAAGGTTCGGATGACTTGTCGTAGGTGAAAACACCTGGTTCTGCAGCCAGTTCGGTTACCACGCCCTGATCAACGATGATGGCACACTGGCCGTCGGCTACGGCTATTGCAGATCCCTGGGTGATGACATTGTCATGACCGTCGGTATTTGACGTTCTTCTGTTTGTCTGCTTGTAGCCGCGAGCAAACAGTACATCATTACTTAAGGAATCGCAAGTAAAGAATTCCTTCCATTGATCGGCAAGAGTTCCGCCTATTGCGCCGGCTGCTGCTTTGAATAATCCCATATGATCTTTCTCCTAATCCATCAGGATAAAATAATTATTATTTATTTTTCAATAAATAGCCTGTCCATACATATGTAGTATTGTAGAGTAGACTTTTTAGACTATTAAACTGCATCTGAAGACAATACCCATGCCTTCACGATATGTGATAATTGTATATACAGACATTGGGTTTAACAATTATTAAAGACTATTAAAAACGTATTTTATTATTTGTATCAAAAAATTATGAAGTCATGATATCTAAAATTATATCGTTTTCAGAAGAAATGAATTTTTCTGAGGTAGGTTTGGCGACAGCAGCAGAGAGTCTACCCGTTGAGAAAGTCTGATTCATGATGGATAAAACCTGCAGGTTTTTATCCATCATAACAGCATGGCATTGTGTAACAGATCGATATCGTGGTATGACGGCGGAATTATCTTTCTGTTTTAATTTTCAATTTTTCTTATTTTTCTTTTAAACCGTCTCCTGATCTGTTTTCTGGAAAAAGTTCAAAATAGGCATCAATTCCGTCGGCCAGAGCTTCAGTGAATTTTTTCTGGAAGCCTTCGTCAAGAGCTTTTTTTTCATCAGCAGGATTAGTGATTACTGCTGTTTCCACCAGAACGGCTGGGACTGAGCTGTTTCTCAGAACATAGAGATTCTGCTTGTCATAAACAGGCAGTATATCTGTTACCAGAGGTACTTTTTCTACAGTATGGTGGTAGTAGTTCGGTGAAAAGCCTCGGTCTTTAAGATAGGAAGCAGTGGCGAAGGCCAGAATATAGGTTTTTCGCAGCATTGGATTTTCATTGGAGAGAAGAACACTGTATCCGCTGGCACTGTCGGTTCGACAGGTTTTCTTACTGGTCCATTCACAGTCGAATTCCTGTACAGAGTCATGATGCAGTGAAACGAATATCCGGTGCCCGTTAATTTTTGTAGTACGGTTTGTAAGAGGACAGGTTTCATTAAGTGTATGGGTGAGATCTGCAGTGTATCCTCTCCGGTTGAGTTCCTGTTGCAGTTTTACCGCCAGATTGACGTTGAAGACATATTCACTGGTAGCATGTTCAGATGACAGAACCCCCGGCTGAACATGATCATGCCCGGGATCTAACAGTATCTTTATACCCCGGTGTTTCTGTACTGTTTCAGCTGAATATCTGGTATCTTTAAGTTCATCTGATGTTCTGACGGTTATTTCCGGTTCCGCATACACATCATCAGTCACGACACTGTCCGCATGAGCAGAACCTGATAAAGCAAGTGTCATAATAACGGAGGCGGCAAGGCCTGGTATTTTTCTGGTGAAATCCTGAAGAAAAAGGGATTTTCTTATTTTTTGCAGGGATATTTCTGCGATGGTATATCTGTCAGTAGGCATTTTTATTCCTTTTGAATTATTTTCCACCGGTGATTTTAACTCTAAAAGCAGACTGTTTACAGTCCGGTTTGCAGCGGTTGTCACTTCGGTCAAGAAAATCCGGTGATAAAAGCTATGCGGTTTAGCACGGAATCTTATGGTGGCCGCGGAAATCCTGCGTCAGCACCTGAATCTTAATGACTGGTATGCCACAGATTATTTACCATATCAGTTAACCATATCCTTTTATAAAAATAATGCGGTACAGTCTGGAACAAAAGCCGGACTGTATAATAAAATGGTGAAAAACTAATCTGATGCGTGTCTTTATATCCTGTTTTGTCATACATATGTATACTATTATGTGACCATGTTTGTAAATCAGCACATAATATGACTGTTTATACTGATGTAGGTATATTAAAAATATGTTAAAATAATAAAAATTATAACATGATAGTAAAATTCCGGAAATATGCTGTCTGACAGAGTAATCAGCATGAAAGAGAAAATATTCCGATAGAAACGTGTGAATATAAATAACCTGTTACAGACGTATTTTTCGTAAAAATTGGTGAACTGCATGAGTGATATAAGTAATAATGAAGAATTACATGAGGGCAGTGATACTGCCCTCGATGATGCCGGCAGGGACAGTGCCGAGGCTGAAATTTTAAGACATGTTTCGACAGTTGCAGAAGAATCTTCAGGAGGCGGCTCATTCCCTCTGGAGATTATTCCGGTGATTGAATCACGTCCTGAGCATTTCCGCCTGCTTACAAGAATACCCTATACCTGCTTCAGAATAGGTAAAAACCGTATTAAGCTCAGGGAGCCAGCTGGTGATGAGAAGTCAATGATCATTCTTGATACGGAAACCACCGGACTTGATTTTCTGAAGGACAGGATTATTGAACTGGCCATGGTAAAGGTGAAGTATTCACCGAGTCTCGGGGTAGTCACCTCCATTGAGAACATTTATGATGAACTGGAGGATCCGATGAAGCCTCTGGATCCGGCAGTGGTAAAGATAACCGGTATCACCGATGATGATGTAAAAGGTAAAAAAATAGATGATGGTGAGGTCAGTGCCATTATGGCTGATTCACCGCTTATTATCGCCCATAATGCCCGTTTTGACCGCCGGATGTTTGAAAAAAGGTTTGCCCATTTAAAGCATCTTTGTGAACTGCCGTGGGGATGCACTCTTTCGGAAATAAACTGGAATGCATTGGATGGCAGAATATTCTCTAAAAAACAGGAGGCGATTGCCTTATCCATGGGGTATTTCTATGATGCGCACCGGGCATCTACGGACTGTCTGGCTCTTCTGTGGCTGCTTAACTGCGTTCAGGGAGCTCTGAGTATGCTGCTCTCTAGTGTGGATTCATATACCTATACCATAAGAGCTCTTAATGCTCCTTATGATGCCAAGGATATACTTAAGTCCCGTGGTTATCAGTGGTTTGACCGGGAGAAGGTGAAAGCCGACAGCAAGAGCTTCTGGCGGATGAAATATCCGAAATACTGGTATAAATCAGTCGGTTCTGTTGATGAATATCAGCAGGAGGTTGCCTTCCTGATGGAATTGTACGGTATGCCTATTAATGCAGACAACCAGCAGGAGTTTACCTGCGTGGATACGGCATTTACCAGGTATAAATAAACTGTTCCAGAATTTACGGAAGATATCCGGATGATACCACAACGCATGTCATGTGCTGTATGTATCCGGTTCTTTATAAAGATTGCCTGTGTTTGTTCCGGAGATAATCCGGTTTCACCGGACACAGGATGGTATTAAACAGTGCGGAAAAGAATTATTTTTCTTAAAAACTGTAAATTATGCTGAGACCTGTTTAATTTCAGGGAATTCTGATATTATTATCCTGTTCAATGCATTTTTTTATGCGTTTGGTTATTTTTTATGAATAACGCCTTATTAAATTCTTCCGGATTCTGACTGCATAATATTTGATGCCGCGTAGATAGAGCCGCATAGATAGAGCAGATAAAACAATATCTTTTGATGCCGGTGGTATTGTTTTTTTCTATGAGCAAAAAAAATCCGTCCATACGGAGCAGTGATGAGCAGTGAATAAACCGGATAACGGTGCAGCAGAACAGGCATAATATACTGTAAAGAAGGAGCCGAAAATGCATACCCCACAGAATCGTTTCCCTTTAGAGCTTATTCCGGAAATAATTGCTCATCCGGAAAACTACCGGGTACAGAGTATTGTTCCATACACCAGATACAATGATGAGGCTTCTTTTCCGATAATTCTCAAGAAAACTCTGGACTCTGCCCAGTCGGTTGTTTTTCTGGAGCTTTCCGCCACCGGAACCAGAAGCAGGGATGTAATCCTTGAAATCGTTGCTGTCAGATGTTCAGTTATTTTTGAGAAGGATGAACTTATAAGCATTGACGCTCTGCTCCATCAGTACGAAGCTCCGCACTTTCCTATTCCTTCCTACGTGACCAGACAGACAGGACTTACCAATCAGATGTTAGGAGCGCGTACCTTTAATGTCAGTGATGTAAAGGATATTTTTGCAGATGATCCGGTTGTTATAAGTACCAGAGGTACTGCCTACCGTGATGTCTTTGAAAAAAGATTCAGTTCTCTCTCCGGCCTCAGATGGGTAAACTCCGCCATCGATATACCATGGGGAAAATTAAACAGCAGACTGGATTCTAAAGAAAATCTTGCTCTTAACTGCTCCAGGTTAGGCTATTTCTTTAATTATGCCAATGTACTGGAAACAGCTTTAAGCAATGTCTGGTTTTTTCATTATGTCTCCGGCGCTGTTAAAGCTGTTGCCGATGCTCTGTTATACGAGGAATATCTGGTATGGGCGGTAGGGGCCAGCTTTGAGGTAAAGGATGAACTGAAATTCAGCGGCTACAGGTGGGATCGTGATAAAAAGTGCTGGTATAAACATGTAAAGACTCTCGCGGAGGTCGAAGAGGAAAAAGTTTATCTCTCCAGTAAATGCGCTGACTCTAAACTGATACAGGTAGAAGTTATCGGTACAAGAAAGAATAAATAATAGTAGTTATTGAAGATAACAACAATGATCTGCCATCTATGCGGATTATTTATAATCCGTAATCAGTATTTTGATAAAATAATAAGCTGTCGTGATAGGCGAAGAAGCCCTCGTTTTAGAAAAGCGAATTGACGATTCAAGTTTGTCGGGATGTCGCTAAATCGGAATTTACAGGAGGTTACATGAAAAAAGGAGATATTATCAAGTTTGGCAACTATCCTCAGGACGGCAATAGAAGTATATCACCTATTGAATGGCTGGTGCTTGATGTTAAGGAAAATGAGGCTCTTATTGTCAGCCGTTACGGACTTGACTGCAAACAGTATTCCCATGATTTTCATGGTACACGATGGGAAGATTGTGATCTCAGAAAATGGCTGAATAATGATTTTATTAAATCAGCTTTTTCAAAAGATGAAGCTAAAAAGATTAAAGTTTCTGGACTTGAAAATAAATATAACCGTCAATATAACACCTCAGGTGGAAAAGACACCAAAGATCGCATATTCTGTCTCAGCATAACTGAGGCTGAACAGTATTTCAGCAGTGAAAAAGACAGACAATGCAGACCTACTGCATATGCACGCAATCAGGGGGCATATGTTGCCAACCGCAATAACTGCTGTTTCTGGTGGCTTCGGTCACCTGGAGGCAGTTTTCTCCGCGCGGCGAGCGTTCTTACAGTTGGCGAGATTGATCTGTTTGGCTACCGTTGCGACGATGATGGCGCCACTGTTCGTCCTGCTTTATGGATAGTCTGCAATATGTAATCTTAACGTAGAGAAGATTCGTCTTTCATCTTCTGCAAATGCAGTATCTGAACATTTAAAAGAACCGTTATAAACAAAAAAATACTCTCCAAAAAGGAGAGTATTTTCTGGAATGACATCTGTATCTGTATGTCAGTCACAGGTGTTTCCGGCAGAAAATATACGCCGGAAAACAGTCTGAGACTAGAAGTGTTTAACGCGACGGCGTACTTCTTCCTGCTTACCTGCGTTGAACGGACGGGTATCAGGAGCGCCGAGGTAACCGCATACACGACGGATTACTGAAGCCTTGTTAGGGTTTGCATTACCGCACTTAGGGCAGACAAAGCCTTTACTTGTACAGGAGAATTCACCTCTGTAGCCGCATTCATAGCATTCATCAATAGGGGTGTTGGTACCATAGTACGGTACACGATCGTACGCATAGTTCCAGACATCCTCGATAGCTTCCGGATTCTTTTCAAGATTAGGGAATTCACCGTAGCAGATAAATCCGCCTGAAGCAAGTTCTGGATACGGCTGCTCAAAATCAATCTTGGCGTATGGATCAACCTTCTTTTCTACGTCAAGGTGGAAGCTGTTGGTGTAGTATCCCTTGTCGGTAACACCAGGTATAATACCGAACTCCTTGGTATCAAGCTTGCAGAAACGGTTGCAGAGGTTTTCTGAAGGGGTACTGTAGAGACTGAATCCGTAGCCGGTCTTAGCCTTCCAGCGGACAGTGGCGTCGTGAAGAGTCTTTACAATACGGATACCCTTGGCACGGAGGTCTTCATTATCAAAGATATGTTCCTTATTGCCGTAGAGAGCGTTGATTGTTTCATGAATACCGATGTAACCGAGTGAAACAGTAGCTCTGCCGTTCTTGAATATTTCTGAAACCTTGTCATTTTCCTTAAGACGGACACCGCAGGCGCCTTCCATGTAGAGGATAGGGGCAACCTTTGCCTGTACATTGTCAAGGCGGTGAATTCTTTCCATAAGAGCCTTGAAGCAGAGTTCGAGTCTGTCATCGAGAATCTTGTAGAATTTCTCTTCATCCCCGTGAGCTTCAATAGCAATACGCGGCAGATTCAGACTTACAACGCCAAGGTTGTTACGGCCGTCATGCTCTTCCTGACCGTCTCTGATGTATGGAGACAGGAAGCTGCGGCAGCCCATAGGAGCCTTGAATGAACCGGTAACGCGAAGAACCTGTTCGTAGTTAAGGATATCAGGGTACATACGCTTTGAGGCGCATTCAAGTGCCAGCTGCTTGATATCGTAGTTAGGATCGTTCTTCTCCAGGTTCAGACCGCGCTTAATGGTAAATACCAGCTTAGGGAATACTGCAGTCTTGTGGTTCTTGCCGAGGCCGGCGATTCTGTTCTTCAGAATGGACTGCTGAATAAGTCTTGATTCCCATGAGGTACCGAGACCGAAGCCTAAGGTTACGAAAGGAGTCTGACCGTTGGCGGTATGAAGAGTATTTACTTCATATTCTAAAGACTGGAAAGCGTCATAGCATTCCTTTTCTGTTCTGGCACGGGCATAGCTTTCAACATCGGCAATCTTCCATTCTCTGGCAACTGCTAAATGTTTTTCATAGCTGCTGGTTACGTACGGAGCCAGAACTTCATCAATACGGTTGATGGTGGTACCGCCGTATATGTGACTTGCCACCTGGGCAATAATCTGAGCGGTAACTGCTGTTGCAGTGCAGATTGAACGAGGGGTTTCAATTTCCGCATTACCCATTTTGAAACCGTGGGTAAGCATGCCCTTGATGTCGATCAGCATGCAGTTGAACATCGGGAACAGAGGAGAGTAGTCTAAATCATGGAAGTGAATTTCGCCTCTTTCATGAGCCTGTACCACATCAGCAGGAAGCATGTGCTGCTTGGCGTAGTGGCGGGCAACAATACCGGCAAGAAGGTCACGCTGGGTAGGTATTACACGGCTGTCCTTGTTGGCATTCTCATTGAGAAGCTCCGGATTGTTCTGTTCGATAAGGCTTTCGATATCATGAATGAGGTCACTCTGCTTTTCACGCATACGGTCACGATCGTGACGATACTCGATATAGGCACGTGCAACCTGCTTGAATTTGGAAGCCATAAGCTGGTCTTCAACAACCTTCTGAATTTCGCTGATGGCGATTTCATGCTTATCTCTGATACGCTTGAAAACTTCAGCCTCGATGTTGGCACCAAGATTAAGATCACGGATCCCGCAGGCATTAGCTGCTTTTGAAACTGCATTAACAATTCTGATGCCTTCATAAGGTACGCGATTACCATCGCGCTTTATTACAGTAATTTCGGCTTCCATTGTATTATGTCCCTTATATGTCTGTAATTTTGAACCTAAGGAAAACTCCCAGCGGTTCTGTATTTTTAAAAACTCTCTGATTTTTCTAATATAGTAAATCAGCATATATCGTAACCGGTAAGGATTCCACCTCCGGCAGTTCTATACTTTTATATTCACTGTCATTCTGTTTTTTCTTTTTTTTTCTGGTTCGGTTTAACGGCAGTCCGTACCTATTTATTATGTTGATATTTTTTAATGTTAAAAAATATCAGTCCGGTAAAAAATCAAAAAAAACAGTCGCTTTTGAGGCAGTCTTAATATATGTGATTTATATATTTTTTTGTTTTTTTTTATGTGTGCTTTACTTATCAGCGACAGTATACAGAATTCTGCATCAGCCGGAGTATTTTTTTTGATGAAAAAAAATCTGACCGGTGCGCAAATCCTTGTATGTCTATAATTATAGCAGTCTCCCGAACACTCAAGCACACTGCTCGAGTAATTTATCAATTTTTTTTGAATTTCACAACAAAAAAAATATTTATTAATGAAAATGCATAAAAATTGATTTGGATCAAGGTTTTTGTTGTAGCTATTGCAGAATATGAATTTGAAAATTTTTTCATGAATTTTTGTTTATTTTTTATGCTATTTTTCTACATATTGTATGATTTTTGATTAAAAGGCGTGTTGTATACTATATGTAGTATATGATTTTAACTAAATACAAGATATAAAAATTATGGCAATACATAAAAATCATAAAATTTAAGAACTAAATCATGAAAATGCAATCGTTTTCATAAGTAAATTTAGAAAACAAAAGAAAAAATTATATAAAATATATATTTTTCTTTCATACTAAATACAATAGACAAAAAATGACCTGTGATGTAAAACATAGATTTATGGTAGAGATTTATTAATATTACTTTCAACCATGATGATGTTTGTTTTCTGTGTTCCGCCGGAGAACTATCCTTTTAATCTCCGGAAAAAGTGCACCAATGTAATAAGGTAATAAGCGTTTTTTCCGGATGACGGATATCAGCTGCCGGCACGTAAATTTTCTGTCGGCTTTTTATCGCGGCGCAGGGATAATTCTCCAGTGTATGCGGTCTTCTGGCTACAGGCAGCTTAGAAGGTAAGAGGCAGCATCTGATATCTCGGGAGACAGACTGCCATGAATACTGTGAAAGAGAGCTGCAGACTGCTGCTCAAGTTCCCCGATTTCTTTTTCATTTAAAGTACTGACGGTTGCACTGAGTACGCTTTCAATAACTGTCGGGGTATTGTAAAGACCGATGCCTCCGCCTATACCGATGGCAAAGGCGCTGATACTCTGTCTGGCCACTCCTGCAACTATGCCTACCAGGATCATACTGCCGCAGATTACTCTGCCGAGAGTACCCTGTATCCATTCCTTCAGGGTATCCCAGACATCCGCAAATTCCTCACCTCCGGTGCCGGCAAAGGCGTCTTTGGAGTCAGTAAGCAGTAGTAATGCGGCTGCTGCGAGGACAGTCGGCAGGATGCTCCTGCCGGCATTAAGTGAATGCAGACCGGAGATTCCGGCTGATAATCGGTTTTTGCAGAACATTTATTTCTCCTTTCAATATAAAGATGTGTGATAAATAACGCTGGGTGAATAAAATGGCGGGTGGACAGACATTGTTATCCGTTGCGGTCCTTCTTTCCTGAAGACGGTTTTTCCGGAAGGTAGGGCGCATGTTTTTCCTTTGCGGGTGCGGAACCCGGCAGAACGGCGCCACCGTTACCGGTAACCAGTGACTTTTTTTCACCGCCGTAGCTTAATCCCCATGAACCGTTGTGCAGATTGGTGTAAATTACCTGCCGGCCGTGCAGACTGCCTTCGTCATCCTCATAGGGGTTTATGAAGGTAATCATTATGTCATCTCTGGTATGAATAACGGCAGGTTCCTCCCTTGAACCGCTGTACAGGGTGGTGCCCGGCCGGTCGCTGATTCTTCTGTTTATGTTGTCCTCACCGGAGCTTTTAAGCTTATGAAGCGGATCTTTCTGAGAAGAAACCTGGTTTTTTGCTGTATCAGCCGGAGTCCCGGTGTCATCCTCCGGGGGCATGATGCTGAAGTTGTGCCGGTTCATGTAAACCTCTCTGGTACTTTTACACTGAACCCCCTGGGGCAGGCCTGAACAGCCGTAGTTTTCACTGCCGATGCCGAGGGAACAGCCGGAAAGCATGGCTATGGATATGGTGACTGATCCCGTTACGGTGAGGTATTTACGGGCCGGAATGGTTAGGTTCATGAATATCTGTTGTTTCTCCCTGAGTAACAGCGGTTGTTTTATCCATTGGTTTACAGTTGTTTCTGCAACCTGGTATAAATCCGCAAAAGGTAAAATTTAAAAGCGGAATTTCCCGTCAGGTATACGTCATACCGGAGAAATAACCGGTTAGCATACGGTTTGTACCTTCCGGAGAATCCGGTGATGGTTATATGCTTGCTTTTTTGTTGTTTCTATTGTCATTAACGGACGCTAATATAAGAAAAAAATCTGAAAGAAAATAAAAAGATAGCCTTGATACAATGTCATAAAAAAATCCAAAGAATTAAACACAACAGCCTGAGTAGGTGAAAATTCCTCAGTAGTATCATTTCCATCCGGAGCGAAAAAATCCGTACGGAAATGTCCGGAGAGAAAGCAGAAGATCGAAAGCAGAAGGTAGGCGCTAAGAGTAAGAATGAAGTAAACCTGAAGGCAATGTAAGTAACTCAGATTTAGTGGAAAAGTTGAGTTAACGAAGTAAATCGGAAGGTGGTGCAAAAAAGAAATAAACCGGATGGTAGCAGTAATAAAACATCCGGAATAAGCGGGATACCGGTAATGAATGACAGTAAGGTATGGTAATAGGCTAAACGGTAATAAAAGGAAGCTTTCCTTTTATTACCGTGGAACCTCCGACACGGGCGATAAATTCTAAATCCGGCAGTTCGGCCAGCATGGATGCCGGAAAAATTTCCATTTCCGTCTCGGTGAGATTATCGGCTACGCTGAGGTTGAGACTGGTAAGTTCATCGGCACTCTGATTTCTTACGGCACTCTGCGATCTGAACATGATTCTTGTTTTAGGCAGTGATTCGCTGATATATTCTCTGGTTTCTTTGTCGATCACCCGCAGCGAGATAAGATTGTTGACATTGCCGAGTACCTGAGAGGCTTTGGCAGAGCTGCCCAGTCTTGATTCAAAGTCGGCTACTGTCTGGGTGGCGATGGTTATTCTGAATTTTGCCCCTCTTCCTTTGTTGAGAAGCTGAATCAGCTGTTCATTCACCACTTCGGCTGTTTCATCAACAAAGAGATTCACCATGCCGGGATTGTTACCGTAGTTGTATCTGGCTCCGGCTACAGCAGTAAGGTCCGCCAGCAGAATGGATCCCAGTGCGGCTCCCGCCTGACCGTCGGTTAGTGAGTCCAGTCCTACATAGAGAAGCCTGTTTTTATTGACTATTTCCGAAAGGCTGTAAGCCTTTCGGGAAAGACTGCTGTCCTCCTCCGGAGAAAGAAGGCAGCCCATTTCTCCCGAGGTCAGCATGTCAAGAACCGGTTTAAGCGAGGCAATCATCTTTTTGTAGTGTTCAGCATCATGTTTTGAGAGAGCGAATAAGGCCTCCAGCTCGGGACGCTGCCCGTTTTTGTACGGTCTCAGGGCCTTCTGGTACAGAACATCATATTTGTTAAGGAGTCTTCCGGGAACCTTGGAGGTTTCCTTTTTCAGTGTCTGCCATTCTCCGGCATACTTATGCCCCGGTTTCAGCTCGGCGTCGAAAACACATTTGTATGCCAGAAAACAGAGCTCGGAAATCCGGGAGTCGCTGTAGTAGCGCAGAAGCTTCAGAGTGGGGCGCTGGGCTGTAAGCTTAAGCCCGCCGACAATGGTGTTAATGACCGTAAAGGCAAAGCTTCTGAAGGGATCGTTGTTTCCTTTGGCTGTCGGTACCAGTGCGCTTACCCGGCTCGCAATCTCCGTACTGCGGGTAAAACTGTGCAGAGGATTGATGCCGATACTGGTATCGGAGAACGCCGGGTGAAAAAACAGAAGTTCCCGGTTACAGGCAGCGGATACGTATTTAAGATGTTCATATAAATCCCGGTCGCCTTTGGGATCAATAACTATAAGTCCTTCACCGCGGTATATCGCCTGGGCGCACAGCAGATCATAGAGTCTGGTTTTTCCGGCACCGGTGGTTCCCGCAATCAGCGTATGCCCGTCAAAAAAGGATAGTGGCAGGTAGACCGGCTGTACCGGACCTAAGGCCTGAATGAAGGTTGAACCTTTGAAGTCGGGATTACGGCTGAACCGGCAGATTCCTGGATCCTTTTCGAGCAGACGGTAAAGAGCTCCAGCCTGTTCCTTCTCCCACAGAAAACCCTCGCCGAGATACAGCCGGTCGGCTGATACTCTGGTTTTAAGCTCATCCAGATTCATGGAAAAAAACGAGGTTTTATTAACTGCGTTCTCCTCTCGGTTATAGCCGGCAAGATCCGATATTTCTCTTGCGAGAAGCATAAAGGTTACCGGAATAAACATGAGATACGCTCTGCTGCAGTACTCGGTGGCGGCGATGATTATCAGAATGATTAAGGCACAAAGGGTGGCGGTGATTTTAAGAATATAAAGCTGTTTCATATGCATAAGGCTACCGGTGCTGTTCCGGCGGCTTTCAGTTGACTGATTGAAAAACGGTTGACTCAACCTTCCCGGGATTCACACGGGAAGACAGCGTGTTAATATGGATGTCCCGCACGGCCGGGGTTTATTCCGGAAGTTACGGATGCTACGGATCGTGACGGAGAGTCTGTTCCTTGCTTCTGACCGCCGGAAGACGGCGGTCAGGAGGAGACTAAAGGGCTTTTTTATAGTTTACCCTTGAGGTGCAGAAGAGCTCCTTTTTCAGAATATTTCTCAGATCTTCGGAATAACCTCCGTGGAGAAAGTCTGTCTGTCCGGCCATAGCTTTGGTGAAGGCTTTATAGGCAAAGCCGTGCTCCGATACTCTGTCTATGCATCGGTCAGCCTCGTCTTCCCATATTTCACTGCCGGTTCCGCCGGCAGTGTTCTCAGTAGTTGTGCCTGAGGTGTGAACTGTTCTCGCATCCTCATCTCTGCCGTTTCCTTTACCGCTGTTTTTTATGAGCGTGGAGAGGCAGCAGATATCATCGGTAAAAACATCATTCCTGACAGTGATGTCTGGGTTTTTCATGCGCTTTTCCCGGGAGATATCCTCAGTGGTGTTATCTGTTACCGCCTCAACTGATTCTTTAGAGCGTGAACCGTGTACGGGCATAAATGAGGATACATCACCGATGCACAGGAATTCCAGGGCCTGACGGTAGATCTCCGCAGCCATGATAAAGGCACAGTCATTTATCAGAATGTCCTCATGCGGCTCCTTACCGGTAATCATTTCGTAAATGCAGAAAAACAGTGAGAACCGGCGAATGGTTTTCCGGCTGGATTTCAGGGTAACCGCATTATCCTTTCTTCTCCGGTTGGTGTTTTTGGTAACAAATTTCTTGAGACCGTATTTTTCCGTATGGTGCCGGCGGTTGCGGATCAGATAGTGCAGACTCAGCGCCGGCAGATCCGTTCCGATGAAATCATTGGCTATGGTGTTATCCACCTGATTGAGGGCCAGAGCCCTGATTCCTAAAAACCTGATGGAGTTTTCAGAAATAAGATAGTCAAATTTCTTTTTGGCGTAATAGAGATCGTTTCTGAAGAGTTCGTGATAACAGCCGAGATTGTTAAAAAGAAGGCAGAGATAGCCGATAACGTTTTTCGGATTAAAGAGCTCATCAACCGTGTTCAGGCGGTATATTCTGGAGAGAGGCAGCGGCAGAGACACCAGTTTTCTGATAATGACATCTCTGAAATCATTCAGAATTCCGGTATCGTCATTTTTCTGAGAGATGCCGGCCATAATGATTTTCCAAAGCCTGTTTTCCCGCATCTCCGGATTGGCAAGAAACGCGTCAAGAAAAAGAATATTACTGTACTCAAGAGAGTTGAGCGGCATTCTGAGTACACCGCAGATCTGCCGGTAAAGCCTATACTCAGGTGTACCGGTACTGATTTTTCCGCTCTTTGCTGAGGCGGTAAGGGAAAACCGGCTTTTTTCCGGGGAAAATGAGTCGCGGTTGTTGAATTTCTCTTTCAATAAATCACCGTGGCGTAGTCCCGCGAGATAATAGGAGAAGTGATTCTCTTTTTTCAGAAAAACAAGATATTCTTCGAGAAGTCCGGTGGTGTCATGCTGAAGCGGGAGCAGCGGGGTTCTTAAAAATGTCTTTCTGTTATGATCGCTGATTTCCTGCTGGAATTTTCTCACGGTTTCAAGCCCGGAAAGATATTGTTTTGCCTTACGGCTGCGGCTTCCTGTGACAGCGGATGCTGTGCCGGCGCATGCTGTACTGGCGGATTCAGGTAAAGAGATGCTGCCGTAGGCGGTTTTCAGTTTTTCTGATGATACGGATGATGAAAGTATGTTCATGTTGATTTCCTAATTACTGTGCTTGCCATATTAAGGGTGAATGTCCCGTATATACGGATAAATGAATCGGAATTTTTTATTTCAGCAGAGCTTCCGTATGGTAAATCCATTCAGGGATAAAGTTTTTTCCTGAACGGAGTATTTCAGTCAGGATTAAGTCGTCAGAGTTTTACGTCTATTCCCTTCTGCATCACAGAGTATCTATAACAGGGTATCTGTTTTTCTGTCGAAAAATCAGTTCTGTATATCTGAAATAAAAGTCAATAATGAACAATATAAAAACAACAAAAACGTGCGTTCACGCACAAAGCGTGCATATTAAAACAAAAAAACAGTGCTAAAACAACATATTTTTAAATTTTTTATTTAATGGTGTTCTGATAAATAAGATATAAAAAATATTTTTTCGTGAATAAAATATTTTAGTAATACGTAATTACCGATGTGCTGAAAAATTTAAAAATATGTATGCCGGCAATTAAATATAGCCGTGAGTTAATAATTTGAAATTATTAAAAAAATACAAATAATACTTATTAAAGTAAATGATTATTAGTTAAAAATATATTAATAATAAACAATAGATATTAAATAACATTTGACTAACGCAATACAATTATTTAAATTATGTGACTATACTCACAAATCGATTATTGAATATTGATGATTGAGTATGCCGTTATGACTGTTACGTCTGTTCCGTTCCTGATGCTCTGTACGTCCCGGGATCCGGCATGATGTGACATCAGCGGATAATTGAATCTGATAGGTGAACGATAGAAAAACAACAGCATTATTATTCCAGACTTCCGGAATAAAGACCTCCGGGATTGTTTCAGACGATCCGGATACTGACAGTCAGAGTCGTCAGTATCCTAGGTGTTTTACCGGAATCTGAAAACGGATTTCGCCTTTGATTAAAGTGCGGAAACCTCCGGCAGACAATAGTAGGAACCGGCGGCTGCACAGGCATACATAAAGATGACCGGGGGAACCCCGGTCATCTACAGGTAAAAGTAACAGGAACAGGTGAAAAAATTGTATTCCTCCTTATGCAGGGACGTATTCAGTCCGGAGCTGAATAGCGAAACCTTAAAAACTAATTTCGGACACGCCTCCGGTCTTTCAAGAAGTTTTATTAATGATCCGCTTTTTCTGGTGCTTGGAGTTAAACAGGAACTCTGTGAAGGTATTGAGAAACTGCTGGACTCCGGGGAACAGAATAGCTGCGGTAATGATATTCTGGAGACTGCCCCTGATGAACTCTCTGTCTTTAATCCGGTGAATATGCGCAGAGCATCCGGGGAATCTCCGATTAACCCGGAGGTTACACCAGCCGGTGCATTACTTTGGCAGAGTGTTCTCAGCGGATCCTTTAACAGGAATATCTATGACTGCACCAGAGAGTTCCGCTTTGGCGAGATGTATACAGGGAGTGACGCTTTTCTTTATCCTCTGATGCTGGATCAGGTTATTTCCGGCTGGACCCGGGATGTACTGGGCAGACTGCTCCAGGATGGTAATGCCGGAATAATTGCTTCTTCAGGCGGGGAGGTGTTCAGGCGTCTTGCCGGAGGCTATCTTGCTGACCATCTTTTTGAGTGCGGCGTCTACAGTTTCTCAGCCGGAGACAGAATATCTGAAGCCCCGGAGCTCCGGAAGTATCTTGCCAGACTGCTGATAAACCGGATTGGCCTTGCCGTTTCAGTCTTTATGTTTGAGTCAGGGGAGACTTCATCAGGGGAAAACAATATCTGTGAGCGTCCTGCCGGGAAGCCTGCAGTGGCAGTACCTGATGAAAAAACGGATACTGAATCAGTTTTATCCGTTGCCGGTGATAAGCCGGGCCGGAGAGATATGATTAGAACATCTCTGAGACTTCCTGAGCTTATGAAGTCGTTGAGGATTATGGATGACCTGCTAGATGTGGAGATAGCCGCCTCCAAGTTCGACGGTGCCGTTTATGAAATTGCCGTTAATCTGATGCGACATAATGTATCGCTTAATCAGACCGTTAAATATCTGCTGTTCTCCCAGACCGTCAATGTTAAAAATAAACAGCGGGCCGTAAAGAATAATCTGAAGGATTACTTCGATGTTACCAATATAGATGTGCGGAATATGCTGGATTTCGGAGACGAATGTAAAGGACGGGGAAGTCAGTGTACCAACAGGGATAAAATCTCAGGAAATCAGCTCGCGGAACTGGAGAAAATGAAAAAAAGCGCCACCTATTACATAGGTCTTGTTCTTCTCCTTTTTTCTGAAGCTGAGGTTCTGGTAAGCAGCCCTGGTAAATACAGAAGCCTGCTTAACTCAAGCGGTTTCAGGTTAATCAGGGAATTTAAACGTCTGATGGAAGGTGATCCGGCAGGTGCTTCAGCTCTTTTCGAAAAACTTTTTAATGAAGAATCGCCTGCAGACATTTCTTTTCAGGGAGAGTTGTCATGTGGTGATCCCGGCAGTGGGACATTACATAAAAAATGCCGGAACAGAATGGTGAAGTTCCGGGTAATGGAGTATTCATTTCTTGATCCGCGTACTGAAGGTGTGGTGTTCAGGATTACATCATCTCCTCGTGTTGAGGTGGTATATCTTGCACTGATGACAGCCTTAAGCACAGTAAAGCCGAGAGAGAAACTGATGCTCCTTTTTGAGAAGGATTTGCAGAAGATACTCAGGGATTTCTACTCCGGCAGGATGGTTATGCTGCTGCAGTGGTGCTATCCCTACCGGAGAAAGGAAAAAGCTCCGGACAGAACGGAATAAAAATCACAGCTGTATTATTCAGGAAGTGAATAAAAAACATAACATGACATAACGCGATGCATCGCTTTAAGCTGCTATACATCCGCCGGATGTTTTTTTCCTGCTGATTTCTGGGGAAGACACCGGAATTTTCCGCCGGGTTCCTTCTGGATACAGGTTATTCTGGAAGCAGCTTGAATCTTTCAGTAAATTCATTCTTTATGACTGAAATGACATCATCTGCGTGCAGGATTCCCGCCTGTTTCAGAAAATTCATGCTTTCCTCAGGATTAAGTTTTTCGGTAAAAAGATTCGCTTCAGGATAATAACTTATATGCCACAGTTCGTGGGAGAAGAGACTGCCGGCCTGACTGTACGGGCGGAAAAATCCGAAACGGTGCATGTTGGCAGTCAGCCATTCGGCTGTGGTCCGCTGATTACCGGCGGTATAGCAGATGTTTGTGAGATCCAGTTCCTCTCCCTCCGGGACGGTATCCGGATTGTACACGTCGATATCAGTTCCCCAGTGATGCCGGGACAGTCCCGGAACAGCGCTGAAGAATAAAATGGCCCGGATAAGCTCCTTTGGATCCATGCCGGAAATATCAATAGGGTGCTCGTTCCGATCCAGAACTGGGCGTTTTCCGGTCATTTTATTTTCAAAAATCATTTTCTGTCTGGCAAAATCTCTGAAGGAGGAGGCAATACTCAGATTAATGCCGTCACTGAGAGCAGCCCGGCGCATTTCCAGAAATGCGGCTGCTGTTTCCGGGGTAAGTTTATAAGTCCGTTCATTAATGGTGATATCAGTAAGGTGTTCCTCGGTTAATCCGTGAAGAACACCGGATGTAATATTAGTCATTGTTCTTATCCTTATCCTGTAACGGTGGCGGTAAACTGTGGAGGTGATTTGTACCGGGCTTTTTCCCTTACTATATTACCGCTTCAGGTATTATTTTCTTAATTTTTCTGAAAGCTTATTTTACAGGAGGAAGACTTTTTTGATGCGAACAACAGTCAATCTAACGTGACATAAAAATTCAAAAATGATAGAATATCGATACAGATCACATTTTAGCTCTGCCGGGTAATTAAAAATCCGGCCGGAATGCTGATTTTAAAAGAAAAAATTACGGCTAAAGGAAGCCGGAGTAACAAGTAATAATTAATAAAAAGTAGTAGTAAAAAGCAGTAATAAAAAGTATAGAGGTGGCTGTTTATTAGACAAAGTCACCATGTCCTGCCGGCATAAAGGTTGAAACATGCGTCGGCGGCAGTCATTTAATGTTTTATAAAAAGAAGAATAATAATTGAGAAGGTCTTTTGTAATAAGCCTGAATGGTGTGTTTTTTGCACTGGATTGAATAAAATATGCGGATCACTGAGTGCTTCCGTTAACTGCAGATAATACACAGCTGAATGTACCGTAGAATGTACATCCGTTCTGAAAAAACGGTAGTGGATACCGGAAAAGCGGTACAACATAAAAACAGCGGCTAAACAGCAAAGAACCATGCACATAGGAAGTTAAAATGAAAAAAAATTTACCGGATTCACTAAATCCTGAATACTGGGTAAATTCAGGAAATACCGGATACGCGGCGGATGCCGGTAGCGGAGCATCCATAAGCCGGATGATAATGAAGCTTTTTGCCGGCATTGTAGCGGCAACAGTTGTAACCACGGCTCTGGTTTTTGTGGGCAGTTATTATAATGCCGGCAATGTGGCCAATGCCGCCAGAGTTATCGGTACACATCATCAGAAAAATCAGGAACCCTCTAAAGATTCCGTTCAGACGGAAGAGGAGGAAGAGGAGGAGCTGGAGGAACAGACATACAGCGACGGTATGGAAAATACTGACAAAGCAGAGCATGTTTCATCTGACGCCAGGAAATCATCAGTTAGTGATGTGTCTGAAAATGACATGACAGGCAGTCATGAATCAGAGAGCAGAGAAAGTATGGATTTCCGGGGTAAGATCTCCAAGAAATTTAAAAAATCAGAATCTCAGACTAAGGTGCTTTCAAATGATCCGTACGATGCCGATGCACGTGATCCGGCAGGTCCTAATGTTGTGGTTAGAAAGATTGATGATCTGAAGCCTAATAGCTACAATCATAATTATGATAAGGCAGAAAAAATCAGACTGCAGAATATATCCAGCCGCCTCTGTTCCCGTTTCCGGGAGAATGACCTGGAGAAAATTTTCTGTGATAATCCCAATCTGATGCTTCTTGAAGAGGAGTATCTTAATTCTGTTAATCTCAGCTATGATGATCACGGCTGTCTTTTCGGATGCCCGCTTAACCGCAGCAGACTGAATGTCTGCAAGGGGACTCCGCATGCTAAAATCTGTGTGGAGAATTATTTTGAAACCCTTATGGCAGAAGACAGAATTCAGCACGGAATGGAGGACTGGCTAGATTTCAGAATGATCTGTCAGGAGAGCGGGGATAATGATGCTAAAGCTCCGTCAGATGCGGCTAAGCTGAAGAAATCTTCCGGTGACAGGGGGCAGAATGTACTGTTCCGTTTCTATTCCACAACTCTTCCTATAATTCATTTTACTTACGATCAGAATGACTACAGTGTATACGGTTACCCTCAGTACCGCGGGGAATATTTCCGGGATAACAGCAATATCTGTGTCGGCTGTGATTTCAATGCAGAATTGAAGATTATCAGTGAAAAGGAGTTTAATCTGGTAATTAAGGATTTTAACAATCCTGAACTGGTTCATTTGGTCAGATGTCTGGACAGAGAGTAGCAGGCATTCTCCTTTTTGCGGTTTGAAATACATCTTTCATCTGGTGAATTTGTGTGCCATTCCGCAAAAGTCTTAAAAAAATAAGGAACTCCCGCAACGGGAGTTTTTATTATTCTATAAAATGATTTCTGCTGTTTGTTTCGTTTTAAAACCGCAGGGGGACAGAGGTGATTAGAAAAGTTTTTTATCAGTACTGTTTTAATGATATCACTCTCTGAATATTAGAATACATATTCTAAAAAATATAATATATAGATTATATATGTCGTATTTAAAAGCGTTCTGTTAAAAAATTCAGCGGAAGTTTGCAGCAGATAGGGCGGTTGAAATTAAAACAGAACGTTTAAATAAACACCAAACAGCACGGCCTCAGAGGATTTTGGTTGCTCAAATACCGCTGATATGGAATAATTAAACCGTTCTATGGATAATCCCTATGAATAACATTAAAGATAGTTCCACAGAAGACAGATCAGTGTCGACAGAACAACCGGTTAATAAGGAAGATACTGTTGAACTGGAAATCTCAGCTCTCGATAACAGTTTCAGGATAACATGTCCTAAAAACAGGGTTGAGACAATGCGTGTTGCTGAAAAACATCTAATAGAAAAATTAGAGGATTTAAAAAGGATAGCTCCTAATTTTTCTAATGAGAAGCTGGCAATACTTGCAGCTTTCGACATTTGTCACGATTTAGTCAATCTGCAATTGAAAAAAGCGTCTTTTGAGGATATAGTTAAATTAAGGTTGAATGAGTTGGAAGGCATTATAGACAAAGCCTATGAAGACTCATGATAACCACCGAATACCTCGGGGTGTGGCTGTTGTTTTTGGTCCTGAGCCGATGATACTATTATAGAGGAATTACTTTTGCACGGTGTGCAGGCTCACATTATCCAGTGAGAAGCCTAACTGCAAAACACTTTTCTCGACCTGAACTTGCGGGTTCTTGGTTTCGATTCGACACACATCCCGAGTTTTTTTTGTTATTATAATAATCATTATAATTTTAGTGTTGATTAAATTTTATACGGGATTATTGAAAAATGTTTACATCTCGTCCTCTTCTTCGTCAGAAAATCAGAGAACTTCGTAAGTCCATCTCCCCAGAATTACATGCTCATTATTCATCTCAGCTGATTGACCAGTTTTCCAAAAATGAAAGAATTCAGAAAGCAAACAGTGTTGCGCTTTATATCAGTGTTGATGGGGAAATTGATACTCATGGTGTTATTGAGTGGTGCCTTGCCAGAGGTAAAAAGGTAGCTCTTCCGGTGATTCATCCATTCTCAAAGGGACAGCTGCTGTTTTTGAAATACGACCGCGATACGGTAATGAATCCAAACCGTTATGATATTCCTGAACCGGAATTAAATGTTCAGAATGTTGTTCCGTTAAATCATATCGATATTATTTTTACCCCGCTGGTTGCTTTTGATAATCAGGGAAACCGACTCGGTATGGGTGGCGGTTACTATGACAGAACCCTGCAGTTCTATCATAAGGGACAGACCGGTCCTTATCCAATCGGTCTGGCGCTGGATGTACAGGAGGTTGAGAATCTGCCTACAGATACATGGGACGTGCCGCTTCCGGAAATTATCACTCCGACAAGGGATCTTGTCTTCAAGCGTTAAGTCTGCAGCTTTTATCAGATGCAGAAAGCAGAAAACTGTTTAGCTGCTTAACTGCATAAATCTTAGTATCTTCTTTGTAATATAATACCGGAGTGGTTATCTCACGCCGGTATTTGTCATGTCCTATTAGTTTTTTACTATCTGAAGTGATGAACTGTTTATTACCTGTTCTGTTTTGTTTTATTTTTTTTATTTTTTGAGATCGTGGTTTTTGTTTTGAGAAGACTGTCTTTCTTATCCATTATTAAATCTGTTAGACTCTGAGTGTCGTTATTTATACGATGAACTAATGACTAATGGAGAATACTTTTATGGAAAACCAACAGAATCAGGTGCAGGGACCTGTAAAAAATAATGATTCGTATCTGCTTGTCACTATTATGTGGATTACCAATATTATTGGTGGTGTAGGCTTCTGGATAGCATTGATTTTATTCTTTGTCAAAAAGGATGATTTCGTGGTACGTGATGCCTGCAGGAAATATCTGAATCTCTGCATTCTTTATATTCTGGCTTTCATTGTACTGGTTGTTCTGGCTATGGTTCTTGGAGCTATCAATCAGAACCTTGCGCTTATTGCAGCATTGGGATACTTAGCAATAGCTATTCATGCCCTGGTTAACGTTATTATCGGACTTATAGCCTCTCTCGGTAAGAAGGATTTTAATCCATGGCTTCCGATTTTTGAGGTTATAAAGCGCTAAAAAGTATCAATATAAGCGTTTGTTTTTACATTTATACAGCAGGGCCGTATTTCAGATACAGGCCCTTTTTAGTGTGTCAGAGAAAAAGGGACAGGAGTGCCTGAATACAGCACTGCCGACCGCAGTATACGATCGGCAGGCGGAACTAAAAAAGATTAAACAGGATGTCACGGCATACATGGTGCTTTTACGCAACAATCCTGTTACCTACAGGGACGTTTTAAAACTGTTAAAATCCTTCATTTTTAAGTTTTTTGTAGGCTTCGCATCCGGCCTGACTGCCGAAATCACATGATTTTCCATAGTATGATTTGGCTGTCTTCTTGTTACGCTTTACACCGGTGCCGTTAAGATAGCTGTTTCCATAGTTATAACAGCTGATACTGCTTCCTGATTCACATCCCTTTTTAAAGTAGGAATTAGCAGTATTTATGTTCTTATCAACACCTATGCCTTCAAAGTATAAATTACCCAGATTTCCGCAGGCATCGGCATAATTTAGGCTGCATGCTCTTTCACTGAGAGCGTACATCTTTTCGATATCCTGCTCCACACCGTCTCCGTTAAGGTAGTGCATGCTTAAATTAAAGCATCCGAGACCGCTCTGCAGACTGCATCCTTTTTCAAAATAGGATATTGCCGTCCGTGAATCCTTTTCCACTCCCTTGGCGTTATCATAGAGGAAACCGAGCAGACTGCAGCCGTCACCGTCATTCTGACTGCATGATGTTTCATACGCCATTCTGGCATGATCAAGGTTCTGATCTGTACCGAAACCGTTGTAGAAGCAGTTCCCAAGGGCGGTACATGACTGCGGATTGTCGTTCTGACATCCCTCAGCGTAGTATGCAAAGGCTTTGTCGGACTGACCGGCTTTTTCAAAATCCATGGCGGCGTAGCGGCAGCCCTGACCGCTATGGAAATTACATGCTTTTTCGTAATAGAAGGTAGCCTGCTGCTGATTCTGTTTTATGCCTTCACCGCGCTCATTAAGCAGTCCGAGATTTATGCAGCCTCTTGAATCTTCAAAATTACAGCCTTTTTCAAAATATGCGGCGGCTTTTTTGAGATCCTTTCTGGCTCCTTCACCTGTTAGGTACAGATTACCGAGGTTGGTGCAGCCATGGCCGTCTTTGAGATGACATGATTGTTCATACAGGCCGATGGCTTTGGCGTAATCCTGTTTTACCCCGTTACCGTTGTAGTACTCAAAAGCCAGATTCCGGCAGCCGGAGCCGTCATTCATGCTGCATGCCTTTTCAAACAGAGAGTTCGCTTTATAGAAATTCTGTTCTGTATTTAAGCCTTCCTTATATATTATTCCGGCATTACTGCAACCGGTCCAGACATCAAGACGACAGGCTTTTTCAAAAAAGAAGAGAGCTTTGGTGTAATCCTGTTCTGCAGTTCTTTCATCGTGGTAGAACCATCCGAGTTCAAAGCATGCGTCTCCATTGTCAGACTCGCATTCTTTGGCAAGTTCGGTAAGTATTCTCTCTTTTTCTAAATTATTTCTGTCTGTATCACTGAGTGCAGGTGCTTCTGTTTCCTCCTGCGTTGAGTTGCATCCTGAAATAAGTCCGGATGCTGAAAGCAGGACACAGAGTAAAGATGAGCTTATTAAGGAAAGTCTGATATTAGCAAGCTTCATGTTGTATTTTCCGTTGAGTAATTTATGCCGATAGGACAGCTTCCTGTCCGCTGTTTGCGAGCGGAAGGTATGCTGCGGATTTTTCTTTATTCAAGTCTACTATGATTTTGCTGTCTTGTCCCATAGAGTGTTATTTGGTTCTGTTTTTTTAATTAGAATTTCAAAAAACAAAACAATCAGTAAAACATATAAATCATTCTTTTGAGTCTACCTTCTGTTTTTTGCTGGTGCAGCCGTCAAACAGGCCGTCTATGGTGTTCATATCAATGTAAATGACATCATACTTATTTAGATGTTCTGTTAGATGTTCTGTGAAACTGTCCTTAGTTGAAATTTCCGGATTGTCAAGAATCTTCTGATCTGCATATCCTTTGGAGTAATAAGCAGAAAGCATATGAGCGGTTATGGTTTTTCCGAACCGGCGGGTAACAGCAATCAGATTTCCATCAGTATTGAAGAGAGCATTGGTTTTTTCTATAAAATCCGTTTTATCAACGTACACTCTGGTATCATTTGCTTTAACCAGTCTTATAAAACTGTTATCGTTACCCGGGTTCAGAATACTACCCGTAACACTTTATCTCCAGAATTTCAAAATATTCCCATTTTAGTACAGCATAGAATTTTTATCCGTGATATATGATTGAACTTAAAAGTCGAAGATAGACAAACCTTATTTTTGTCCTGTTGTTTAACGATGCACCGGTTAATACTTATCCGTCAGATCTGCAGAGTATTAGACCGGAATGCTTTTATGTGAATTTCAGCCGGCTTAGCCGTTATACCAGTGCGGATAAGAAAATCCGTGTATTCAACTGAGATGATGATGGTCCGTTTTTTAGTGGGCGATGATAAAGTACAGGCTGACATTATGTGGAGAGGGACAGTGAAGACAGAATATATTTCTTTACAGGAAAGAAAGCTTTGCGTCTTATATTATCAAAGACCGGACTGTATGAGATAAAAATACCGGAAAGAGGTAGAGGTATAAGTATAAGTATAAGTATAAGTACAAGCGGCAGGAAACTTCGGAAAGAAACGCTGGCTGATGCATTGTACATGTAATCACTTATTTTAAAATTGTTATATTCATCACATTTTATGACAAATAGCAAATTTCGTTGTATAATACCTTCGTTTTTAGTATTCATCCCAATGTGAGTTTGTCAAAAATGGATCAGAACCAAAAGAAAATGAGTGCTGCAGCCGAGGCTGTAAAATATGTTAAGGAAAATGCCATTCTCGGTGTAGGAACCGGCTCTACTGTTAATTATTTTATTGATGGTCTGGAACCGATTAAGGACAAAATTAAAGGCGCCGTATCAAGCTCTGTTGCATCAACAAAGAAGCTTGAAGCCATGGGTATCAAGGTTTTTGACCTTAATGAAATTGACAGCTTTGACATTTATGTTGATGGTGCCGATGAAATCAATCCTGAAATGGATATGATCAAGGGGGGCGGTGCTGCTCTTACCCGTGAAAAAATCGTTGCCGCTGTTGCCAAGCAGTTCATCTGCATTGTTGATGATACCAAGGTTGTAGATGTACTGGGTAAGTTTCCTCTTCCTGTAGAGGTTATTCCTATGGCCAGAGAATATGTCGCCAGAGAGCTGACCAAACTTGGAGGCAGACCTGTTTACCGTGAAGGCTGTGTTACCGATAACGGTAATCATATTCTTGACGTGCATGATCTTCGTATTACCGAACCTAAGAAGCTTGAACAGCTGGTAAATGCCATCCCCGGTGTTGTTACCGTAGGTATTTTCGGTAAGAGAGGTGCTGATGTGCTTATTGTCGGTACTGAAGACGGTGTAAAGGTTTCAAGCAGACAGTAACTGCGAACAGAGGGAAAACCGGCTGTCCGCCGGTTTTCCCGGTTATATACCGGATATGATAAACAGTGAACAGGCGGATAAGAGATTATTCCGGTTCGCTGTTTTTGTTTATCCGTAATGCTGTTTTTTTATTCGTAATGCTGTTTTTTTATTCGTAATGCTGTTTTTTTATTCGTGACGCGCCGGGATATGCCGGAATTTCCGTCAGCCGGAAATTTCTGCTCTTTGAGATAGTATCTGTTCCGTAACAGGTTTTTGCCTTGCCCAGAAAGAGGCATCTGGCAGTAATTAAATATGATTTTACGGCTCATATAAAGTATAATAGGGAAAATCCGGATATTTTCAGGCCGCTTTGTTAAAGGGAGACTGTTTTAATGAAGGTCTTCACGGTCTGATTATTTTTATTTTTTTTAAATTGTCGTGAGACAGGTTAGGTGTCATCAGACACTTTTTTTGCCGTGAGGCAGAATAAATCGCATAGAGTTTTTTTTATGAGTGAAAAATTACATAAAGTTTTGGCTACCATCGGTATCGGCTCCCGCCGTACCATGGAGGAATACATTTCAGCAGGTCGTGTAAGTGTTGACGGCAAGATTGCCAAATTAGGCGACAGAGTGGAGGGTACTGAGGTTATCCGAGTGGACGGTCAGGTTATCCATACCGCCACTTCTCCTAAAAATGTCTGTCGTGTGCTGATGTATAACAAGCCGGAAGGGCAGATGTGTACCCGTTCAGACCCTGAAGGACGTCCAACTGTTTTTGACCGTCTGCCGGTCGTTAACAACGGTAGATGGCTGTATATCGGCAGACTCGATATCAATACTTCCGGTCTGCTTCTTTTTACCACCGACGGCGAACTGGCCAATAGACTGATGCATCCAAGTCATGCTGTTGAAAGAGTGTATGCTGTAAGAGTATTCGGCAATGTTACCAAGGAACAGATCCTGCAACTGCAGACCGGTGTTGAACTTGAGGACGGCATGGCTCATTTTGACAGTGTTACTTTCGTCGGCGGTGAAGGCATGAACCAGTGGTATCATGTTGTTCTCAAGGAAGGCCGTAAGCGTGAGGTACGCAGATTATGGGAAACTCTCGGTTTTAAGGTAAGCCGTTTGAAGCGTATCCGTTATGCCAATGTAGGGCTTGACAAGCTGCCGCTCGGTGGCTGGCGCGAGCTGAATCTTGCCGAGGTAAACGCTCTGAGAAGTGTTGCCGGCATGAAGCCTGAAACTGAAACCTTTGTTGAGGATAAGGAGCTTTCCGTACGTGAACAGTATGTTAAGAACAGACAGGTTCGCCGTGCAGTGCGTAACTTCAACAACAGAGAGCAGAATAATGCCAGAGGCAGAGCATCCTTCAGCAGAAAGAATGACAGACTCGGTCTGGGGCTTGATCGCGATGATGCTTTTGAAAATAAAATGTTTGAAGCCATTAATGAAGCAGATAAAAACTCCAGAGGCAGAGGCCGTTCAGGTGATTTTAAACGTCGTGACGGCAGTTCCGTAAACAGATTTGCTCCTTTCAATGATGAAAAGAAGTCTCGCAGAGACAAAGGTCGTGATACCGGCACCGGTGAGAAGTCCTTCTCCGGCAGATTCCGTGATGAGGAAAGATCCGGAAAAGGTTCCAGAAGCGGTGATCGTGACAGCTTTAGAGGAGCCGGCCGCAGGGAAGCCTTCGGTAAAAAGTCTGATCGCGGTTTTGACAGAAAAGGTGATAGAAAGTTTGCTTCTAAAAGACGTAACGGTGAAAGGTAGTTTTTTATAAAAAAAGGCTAACCTTTTTCCCCGGCCGTACAGGCCGGTCTTAACACCGGATTTTTTTCTGATTTCCGGATTACCCGAGCCGGTGTTCTCCATACTTTCTGATGATTATTAATGAATACGTACATGATCCTCCGGTTGTGTACGTGATTTTTTAAGCAGTCCGGTGCAGAAAGGAGCAGTGGGGAGCTGCCGGCGAAAAAATTCAGTTACATATAACTGAGTGTTTTTTTATTTAGTTTTATCAGACAGGACTGCTGTTATTTTTTTTATTTACGGTTTTACCGCCGGCGTTCACGGAAGTTTTAGGTAAAACTTTTTATACGTCATGGCCGGAACCGTTATCGGATCGGATATTATATGTTTGACATGATGTGGATCTACGAGCCTTCCGCCTGGATTGGCCTGTTGACTCTTGTTGTTCTTGAAATTGTTCTTGGTATTGATAACCTTCTTTTTATTGCCATTCTGGCATCCAAACTTCCGCTAAAACTCCAGGATAAAGCCAGATACTTAGGTCTTGGACTGGCTCTTCTTACCAGACTGTGCCTGATTGCCGCCATCTCCTGGGTTGTTACTCTGAATGATCCGGTGCTTTCCATCGGCAGTCTGGGACTTTCCGTCAGAGATCTGATTCTGATTGTAGGAGGTCTATTCCTGCTCTTTAAATCAACCAGTGAGCTTCATGAAAAGCTTGAAGGCCGGGATACTGCGGCTCATGCCTCTGACAAGGCAGTGGCCAAAGCATTCGGAATGGTGGTACTGCAGATTGTGGTTCTTGATGCCATCTTCTCTCTCGATTCCGTAATCACCGCCGTAGGTATGTGTGAACACGTATTTATCATGATGTTTGCGGTAATCATTGCCATGGCCGTGATGGTATCCTTAAGTAAATTCCTGACTGATTTCGTGAGCAGTCATCCGACACTGGTTATTCTGTGTCTCAGCTTCCTGCTGATGATAGGTTTCAGTCTGCTGGCGGACGGTCTGCATATACATGTACCTAAGGGATATCTCTATGCTGCCATCGGTTTCTCCATTCTTATTGAAATATTCAATCAGATTGCCAGAAAGAACAATCTGAAGCTGGACAAGAATATCCGTAACAACAGCCGTGAATTTGCCGCCGGTCTTGTACTGCGTATTCTCGGTGCTAAAAGTGAAAACCATCTGCAGAATATCAAGGAATCCATTGTTTCACCTCCGGTGGATAATGTTTTTGCCAGAGAGGAGAAGGATCTCGTATCCCGTGTTCTCGGTCTGGACTACCAGCCGGTAAAAGCCATCATGACTCTGAGAAGAGATATTGCCATGGTTGACATCGGTGAGCCTTATCAGGATGTTCTCAGAAAAATGGTGAAGAACAGCTTCTCCCATATTGTGGCCTATATCGATGACAACCGCGATGCCCCGCTGGGATTTATCAGTAAGTCCGAGCTTCTTGAGAAAATGATTAATTCCAAGGGAGAGGTGGTTCTGCAGAAGCTGGTGCGTAAACCGCTTTATATTCCGGAAACCGTCAGTGTTCTGACCTGTATTGAGGAGATGAAACGGGCTAAGACCTACACTACCTTTGTTGTAGATGAATTCGGTAATTTTGAAGGTATTGTCGCTCTGAGGGATATCATGGAGGAAATAGCCGGTGATCTTCCTGAGAAATCAGAAATAGCCGACTGCGTCAGAAACAAGGACGGCTCCTATGATATTCAGGGGGATATGGCACTTACCGAGCTTGAACGTCAGACCGGATGCTCCATTCCTATGGATGTGCTTTATCATACCATTGCCGGTTATATCATAGAAAAACTCCAGACCGTACCCGGGGAAGGTACTTCTCTTGAAGCAGGTGAATGGCTGATTACGGTAACCAAAGTTGAGAACCACACCATTATGGCAGTTAATCTCAGAAAAATTAATGGAACTCAAAGCGGAGAAAAGCAGTCTGAAGACTAACAGGCATACTCTGGTAATCAGCAGTTTCTGATTATTTGTGATTTTTAACCTAAGATAATACTGCTATCAGTTCTTTTGCGTTATGGCGATAGCAGTTAATTGATATACTGAAAGAATACAGTCAGTAAATAAATGAAAAATAATAACGGATAAAAGGCGGAGTAACATTAATGGATAAAAGTAACAGATCCAATGATGTAGAGAAAAGTGGTGCGCAGCCCCGATCATTCGTAGAAAGAGTATTTCATGTAAGGGAGCATGAAATGATTCTGGTGGCACTGTGCATAGTCGGTATAGTTTTTTCTTTACTTAACCCTCTCTGGTACGGTCACGCGCCGGGATTTGATGCCTCTGTTTATGCTCTTTTCGGGAAGATGTGGTCTCACGGTGAAGTTATATACCAGGATATGATTGATATAAAGGGGCCGGCTATTTATTTCATAAATATGATAGGCTACCGTATCGGCGGGTATCCCGGCATAGCTTTTATCGAAACTCTGTTTCTGGTTTTCGGGATGGTCAGTGTGGATCTGGCTCTCAGGGTTTTTAAATTCAGTCCTCTTTCCAGATTCTGCTCCATTACTACGGTGATCTCCCTTCTTGGTCTTCGTTATTATTACGGTAACATGGTTGAGGATTATGCGGTATATCTCGCCATGATTGCCAGCTATCCGTTTGCTCTCCTTTTCGGGATGCGCAGATTCAACTGGGTTATCGGTCTGGTTCCTGCTTTGGGACTTGCTTTTACCACTGCTATTAATTTCAATAACGGCTCTTATTTTCTGGCATGGTATACCATGCTTTTTCTGTTCTACTGCTCCAACGGTACCTTTAAACAGGCTGTCAAGCTGGCCGGTTCAGCCGTGTTAACCTGTCTCTTTGTATGGGGATGCTTTATTGCCCATTTCTACAGTATCGGCGGTGAGGAACTGGTACACAATGTTCTTTATTTCAGTCTGTTCATTCACCTTAATGAATTTGACTACAATTCATCAATTCCAGATTTTGCGGCCGGCTTTGTAGGTTTTGCCCGCACCGGTTTATGGATTATTGTTTTAGGTTTTGTATGGCTGGTTTACAGCAGAGACAATAAGATATTCCTCGGTCGTGACGGCAGTGACTACCGCAAGTGGTTCATGCTGTATCTGGCGCTGGGTGTGGTTTATACCGTGGTCGCCAACAGTCTTACCGGTCATGTCTATGACCATTACGATCAGCTGTTCCTGCCGTTCATGTTTATCCCGCTGGCATTTCTGATGCACCGGTATCTTCATGTTAAACAGGATATTCATGTAAGCTTCCTGTCTATTCTGTTCCTTATTGTTTTTCTGGTGTCAGAGCATGTGTTCTGGCCGTGGGATCATAAGGAATGGAAAATTTCCACCGTATACTGGCATGCCGGAGCTGACGCCCTCTGTGCACTTCTCCTGTGTTCTGCTGTATTTGCCCTCCGTAAAAAGGTCGGGTACTACAGACATAACCATACGGTATTCCTCTGCCTGAGCATTTTTATCTCATTCATTATCTGTATTTATGCTTTAACCATAGGTCATACCATAGGTACACCATGGGATGACAGTACCGCTAAAAAGGTGCAGATCATCAGGGAAAACACTGACATTAACGATAAAATCTGGGTTGACGGTAGTATGTTCCAGTATTATATCTGGACAGACAGAACTACTGCCTCTCCTTATCTCATTACCAATAAGTTTATGGCTCCGTATGACTTTACAACAAAGATTCTGAACAGCCTTAACTATTTCCATCCGAAATATGTGATAATCAGAGAAAAGGCGGTAGATGAATTCAGAGAGAATTTCAAGGCCGGTAAGCTTGATGAGTACTCTCCTCAGGAGCTCGCTTTTGTCCGCTTTATCAGAAATCACTACAATGAGGTGGAAAAGGGACTGTATGTATATGATCCTGCCAAGGTTTCCGATGATAATCCGGAAAATACTGATAATGAAGGAGAAGAAGGGAGTTCTGCAGCGGGTAATACCACCGGTGAAAATGAGAAGACATCTTCATCAGCTACAGGCGATGCCGGCAAAGTGGCAAACAGCAATTCTCACTCAGGTGAAAAGAGCAGTGATGCCGCCTCATCCGGGAATACTCATACTGATGAAAATACCGGAAGTACTGAGACTTCCGGAAATACCTCAGCAGCTGAAGCCTCAGCAAATACCACCGGCTCTGACGCTGCTTTAGAAAAGTCAAAGGATGAAGAAAAACCAAATGATGCTGAAAAGTCAAAGGATGAAGAAAAACCAAATGATGCTGAAAAGCCGAAGGATACTGAAAGTCTCGAAATAACTGAATCAGCCCCTAAGGCGGAGCAGCAGAATCCAGACAGTGAGAGTGAGGCCTCAGTACCGGAAAAGACCTCTGATAATAATGCCGTTGTCGGACAGCCGGTTGAGGCTGAAGGAAAGAGAGGGGAAATCCCTCTTCCTAAAACTTCCATCACCGAGGAAAAAAAGCCGGATGGTGAGGCCTGATTTAAGGAACTCCACCTGGAACTGAGAGTCAAACTAATTTGATTGAAGTTCCTTATTATTTAGAGGAAAGGTTCTCTTTTGAGAACCTTTCCTGTCTTAGGAGTGTTTAAAATAAGTAGTGTTCTCTAATGTCTGCAGGATACTCTGTTCAGAAAAATCTCTCATTTAAAAAACTCTCATTTAGAAAAAACTGAACAGAATGAAGAGACTTCGATGAACCTGCAGTGATTGCCGGAATTTACCTAGAGTATATACATACGGTATGTACGTACATATACTCTTTATACTTTCTGTCGAGTCCTTCAAAGAATCATTTGCCGGAAATTCCATTTAATTTTGTGAAGGAACGATAATAATTATTATGATGTTTATGTTGGCCGGAAAGCTGGAGATATAAAAATGTGGGCGACTGATAAAATCAAAAAAAATTATCCCGGTATAAATAAAACAGCCGGTACTCCTGATGAAAAGAATAATGCTTCTGAAAAAGAGTCTACTCAGGTTTCATCAGAAAATATTGAGGAAACTGCATCTCTCAGCACCGGAGAATCTTCGTCAGAAAGAGAGAATTCTATTGAAAAATCAGATTACATAGCCTCAGGCCCTGGACAGAAATCTCAGACAGTGGAAGTGCTCAATGAGCATGATAAAGACTATGCATCCGTGTCAGAAGATGCTGTTCCGGAAAGCAGTAACAACTCAGAGAAAGAGACTCCGGTTTCCTCCGGTGATATCCTGCCGGCGCAGAACTGTCCGTCCTGCGGCAGAGTGCTGAAATCTGATGAAAGATTCTGTCCGATGTGCGGTACTCCTGTCAGAAAGGATGCGGTGACCTCAACTGAACCGGCAGAGAGCGGTGCGGATGATAATAATAAATCATCAGGCGATACTGCTGGTGATGATGACAGGCGTCCCCGTCATAAATGGGAATTCGGAAATATTTTTGGTAAAAAAGGGGCTGAGGAGTCTCTTTTCAATCCAGAAGAGCAGGCTCTTGCCAGGGCGCTGCATTCCCAGATGAGAATTCAGCTCGTTATTGTTTTTCTGCTGATAATCAGTGTTACCGCTTTTATAATTCTGATTTTTTTAAGTGTCGGAGCTATATATAATGCCGTAGCTCAGGGGGTGTCATCTCTCGTGTTTAAACCACTGTACTCTCTGGTTGACGGACTGCGCGGTTTGAATTACACCAGTACGGATACATTCAGTGAGGGACTTCAGGCTGTATGGACGGTAATATACGGAGATCTGCTGACATATTACGACCGGGTGATAAAGAACATCATTGTCTGGTATAAAATTACTGCCGCCTCTCCGCTGTTAATATACGGTGTCTTCAGCGCCTGGGCTATGTCCATATCAGCACGTGCCGGAAAGCTGTTTCAGGCTTCAACGCTCCGCAGTTATAAAAAAATATTCAACCGTATGAGTTTTGCCTCATGTTTCGGGTTACTCGGGGTGATAAGCGGACTGGCCTCGGTATTCTGTTATCTCGGCTGGGAACTGAATATTCTGCTGGCACTTGTTTCCTTCAATCTGGTGCTGTTTTCCGGAGGATGGCTGGTGCTGCGGTTCTTTTCAGCTAAAGGGGGGCTTAAAAAGGTTTCCTGCGGCAGAATGCCGGCAAAGCCGTGGAGAATACACGTATGGGCCGGAAATTTCTGTACGCTTTTATTCCTCTGCTGTGTGGATGCCGTGGCGTTTCTGTTATTCTATTTCATATAGTCTTTATCTAAAAATCTTATAAAATAATGCAAAATGCTTTATGGTATTTATAAAGTATTTTGTAATAATATATATCCAATGATATAGAGTATATATGTTATAGACTAGAGCATGTTTCTGTTCTTTTTATAAATGGTGTTCCGGTGATGTGCAGTATTTAAAGGTGTTACACCGGATATCAGGTATCGGATCATTGCTGGTCACAGTCAGTCGAATAATTCGAGGATACGGGAATTTTAAATGTACATCAGAATGCGTCTTACGACGCTTTGTTTTGTCTGTACAATTAATCTTCTACTCCGAAATCAGCTCTGAATTAAAGATTCTTTACCGCAGTCCTTGCATATGATACGGAAGCTTCCGGCAAGAGGTCCCTGACGGATGGTTCTGCCGGCCAGCTTCTGCATAAGATTCCGTACCAGTCCGCCACCCTGTCCTGACAGGCCGTTTCTCACTTCAATATTTGCAGATCCGCAGTAGGGACATTTATCAAAAGGTCGGGAATTTCCGTTGCGGTTTTCGGTCATTTGATTATCACCTTTGTTTCTTTTTCTTGAAATAAAAATTATTTTGTCAATGAACATTGATTATTAAACAATAAACATTAAACATTATTTTCCGGAATTGCTGCAATAATTATTATTTATATTTACTGAGTTATGTTAACTTCGTGTATTTTTCCGGCAGAAACACTGTTTTCCGGCTGTTCCATGGAAAACTTAACTCTCCGTTTGATTTCCGTTATGGTGTTTTTTTCTGCTGTAGTATTTTCTTTTATTTCTGCTGCAGCATCTCCGTTTATAGAAAACAGACATATTGTAACCTCGTTTTTTTATTCGTGGTTTTTATTCAGTACATGAATGATTTCTATTCATGGTATTTATGCAGAAAAGTTACTCTCTGAAAAATTGTTGAAACTGATACCACAAAAATAACTGAGGAAAGTATTTGGTTTTTATGCCGGTGGCTATAATAACCTAAGCGTTTTTTCGGTTACCGGCTGTTTCCGGAAAGAATATATGAAAAGAATATCTATAAAGAATAACATAATACAGGTAATCGGAGTACCGTAACTGAATACCGTAATTGAAGCAGCCGGAATTATTCCGGTTAATGGATGGATATGATGATAATGAGTCAAAAGGATGAACAATGAAAAACAGTCTTTTAACTCTTCTTGTATGTCTTTTGGCCTCTTCACCATGCTGGGCGTGGACAATTAAGATAAAAAACGGGGATCTTGCCTATGAGGGAAGAACATTAGGCAATGAAATGATCTACACCTCTACAAAGGACGGAAAGATTCTGGGATCCTCCAGAAAGCTTGGAAACGAGATAGTATATAAGGATTGCAACGGACAGCATGTAGGTTCGCTGAACAGTTTCGGCAATAACGAATGGAACTTTAAAGACAAAAAAGGTGCTGTTATAGGTTCCGCAGTGCTTTTCGGTAAAGAGCTTACAATAAGGATGCGAGAGGCAGACACGTAGGAAAGGCTGTTGTTGTCGGGGGAAGAACCCAGTATAAGGACGGCCGCAACCGGGATATCGGCAGTGCTGATACGGATACCATGCCGTTGCGTCCGGTTCCGCTTGAGGAATATCTTCTGGATATAGCATCTCCCGGAGTCTGTTTAACTAAAATCCCCGGTATCTCTTAGAGCAAAGGGGCTGCTTTATGAGCTGTATTTGCCGTAGACATACTGCTAGGATACGAAAACGGCGGTAATACCTATGCTCTTCCTGCCGGTGCCGGATTTCTGGGATTCAGTGCTGATGTCGTAGACATTGATATGGCAGAGGTTGAAAACCATCCGATGATTACCTCTCTTTCGGAGAATACGCAGCCACAGGTGAGAGAGGCTATGGTACTGCAGGTTATTACCCAGATGGCGAAGGCCAAGGGACTTAAACCTGAGAAAAAGACCGGCTACATGGCTCTTGAGTCCGGTAAGATGAGCTACGATCTCAAGTAGTGACTCTTAAAAACGGATAACTGAAAATACCGGTAAATCAGTTGTGTCATTCATGGCTGATTTTTATTTATTTTTTCAAAACAGGTTAAAGGTAAAAAAGCTACTGTTATTGAAGCTACGCAAGAAATAAAAAACTCTTCAGCGATATTTTTTGAGTATGCTGCCGGTGAGTGCTAACATAAAAGATGTTTTTTTTGAGATAAACAGATAAATAATCAGACTGGATATCGTGGTTTTGCGGCCGATAAATCCTGTGTTGATTTATTTCGTATGTTTTTGTATTAAAAAAGTTAGGTAAGTCCATGTCAAATTCTTTCAATTTTTCCAACCAGCTTTTAGCCATAAAGAAAACAACAGCATTAATTCTGGCGGGAGGAAGAGGCTCGCGTCTCAGAGAGCTTACCGATATCAGAGCCAAACCGGCAGTTCATTTCGGCGGAAAGTTCCGTATCATAGACTTTGCCCTGTCCAACTGTCTTAATTCCGGAATCAGAAAGATGGGTATTATGACCCAGTATAAATCTGATTCTCTGCTGTGCCATATTCAGGACGGCTGGACCTTTCTTAATAATAATCATATGGGGGAGTTTGTCAGAGTTCTTCCGGCCCAGCAGCGTATTGATGAAATACACTGGTACCGCGGAACTGCTGACGCCGTATACCAGAATCTGGATATTCTGCGTTCCTATGACGGAGAGTACGTACTGATACTGTCAGGGGATCACGTGTATAAGATGGATTATTCAGTAATGCTGATGGATCATATCAAGAGCATCTGCTCATGCTCCATTGCCTGTATTGAAGTACCAAGGGAGGAGGCATCCGCGTTCGGATGCATGCAGGTTGATGAAGACAATATGATAGTCGATTTTATTGAAAAGCCGGAGAATCCTCCGGCAGTTCCCGGCAAGCCTGATAAAACCCTGATCTCAATGGGTATATATATATTTGAATCATCCTTCCTCTTTAAACTTCTTGAGGAGGATAATAAAGATCCGAACTCCTCTCATGATTTCGGTAAGGATATTATTCCGAAGATTGTGAAGCAGGGATATGTCCATGCCCATAATTACGAAATGAGCTGTGTCCGCAACCGGGCCAAGGAACAGATATGCTACTGGAAGGATGTGGGAACAGTGGACAGCTTCTGGGCCGCCAATCTCGACCTTACTCAGGAATATCCGGATCTGGATATTTATGATACATCATGGCCGATCTGGACCAAGGCGGCACAACAGCCTCCGGTAAAGTTTATCAGAGATCCGGAAAAGCGAACCTCGGTGACAGTTAATTCGGTTATATCAGTAGGCTGTGTCATATTCGGATCCGAGATATATTATTCGGTTCTTTTCAACTCAGTAAGGGTTGAACCTGAATGTCACCTTGAACAGGTGGTGATTTTCCCGTCCGTGGTCATTAATAAGGGCTGCCGGATAAGAAAAGCCATTATTGAGAGAAACTGCGTGCTGCCGGCACATATGGAAATCGGCTATGACGAAGAGGAGGATCGTAAACACTTCTACGTTTCTCCAAAGGGGGTGGTGCTGGTGAACAGTAAAATGCTGAAGGAACTCCGGAAGGATCGTCCTGAGCTTTTTGCTGAACAGTAAAGGCTGGGGATTTTTTCTCATTGTTAAGCCGGAACTGTTAAGTACCGGTTCTGTCTACAGAGTAACTGCTGCCGGAATCCGGCAGGTTTCATGAAATCCGGAAGAAACTTCCGGATTTCAGTATTCTGTTTAAGGACCTGCTTCCGGTAATTCAATATGCTTTAATGCGAACCAGGACTCTTAGCAGAAAGTGCCCGGTTGAATCCGGCAACCTCAGCAAGAGCCTCTTTTCCGCCCATGGACAGGCGTTTATTTATACTGTCGAAATGCTCACCTGATTCAGCCTTCAGTATTCGTAAATCCTCCTCACGCGGTTCCATATCATTTGTATAATAGGCAAAAACAGTAGCCTGTGCAGAGGTGAGACCGTGTTCCAGTCCGTATTTGACTGCGGCATATCCGCCGCGTAAATGAGGACTATCCGTGAGTCTCTCCCCGGCGCCTCCGGGAGAGAGATGACGCACTTTATCGGCAAGGAAACGGTCATTCCCGGAGGAAACATCCGGGGTATCAGGAACTTCAGTCCCTGTTTTACCTGAACTGTCATCGTTGTTTCTTAATCTTTCATTGATTCTGTTTCTTGCCTTTTCATAGTGATTTCTTATATAGGAATCATCTCCGTAGCCGTAATTTCCGGCAGGAATATTATCCCCGGTTTTATATCCGTAGGCTCCGGTATTTCCGGAAAGCGGCCGGTCGTTCTCCAAAGGAATGTCTGCAGGCAGTCCGGCAGTGTTTCCGCTGTATCCGGAAATGTCACTCACCGGTTCTCCTGAAAACTCATTTTGAATATCCAGAGCCTCCCTGATAATATCCATAGCCTCTACAGGATGCTTTTCTAATAATGCCCGCAGGCCGCTGGCAGCTTCCGCCTGAGTGCGATCCGGAAGAATACTTTCCATAACCGGAGAGAGGTCCCGGGTTCTTTTAAGGAGTTCCGGGTCTTCAGCGAGACGGCTGCGCAGGGCGGACATGGCCTCCGGACTTTTAGATACAGCTTTAGATACGGATATGCCGTCAAGCCGGTAGCCGCCACTCATGGCGGTATCGAGAGATTTCAGGCGATCGGCTGTTTTTCTGGTGCTTACTGCCTCTCTTGCCGCACGGCTTATTTCCCGGCGTTCCGTTTCACTGTCGCTGAAAGTGCTTGATTCAACTTTTCCGGAGCTGATGTCTCGCGCAAGAGCCTGATTGTACTCAGCCCGCAGACCTGCATCTCCCGATATTCTCTGCAGTTCGGAATTAAGCTGACTGATATTTACCGATGAACTGTTTCCCGATGATAGTTGAGCTAAAGTATTCAGACTGCCGGGCAAGTCTGCCTGACCGTTTAACATCATGGATAAAGCTCCTCGAAGGGAGTTTTCATCAGCCGAGCTCAGATTGTTATTGAGGGCCACACTTCTGGCGAGACCGTTGATCATGGCTGAGCTTTCAGCGGTACTGCTCTGAACACGCATGCCTTCGGTGGTTACGCGGTTTAGAGTGAGGGATTCGTTTTTTGATGAAGCTGTGCTTCTGCCTATAAGACTGCCAAATGTCTCTTCGGCGCTCTCAGCCTTAGATTCAGCATTGCTTAAGGCCTCCTTATAGCTGCTGGTTAATGACAGTGATGGCAGAATTCCTTCTGAGCCGGAGCGGCTCATGCCTCCTGACTGGGAGGCGGTAAATACCGACCCATGTTTTAGTACCGGTTCATGCTGTGTTAGTTCCGGAACAGGACTGCTTCCTGATGAGGATCCGGTTGCATCACTGGTGATTGAACTTAGAACAGAGGTGGTTCCGAATAAAAGCATCATGGCAAGCATAGGCACTGAGGTGGCAAGATATCCGCCGAGTGACAGGTAGTTCTCCAGTTCTCTTTCTAAGGCCGTAACTCCGGCAAAGCTGGTTAACGGGACTGTAAGTGATGAAAGAGTTCTTGAGGCGGCCATGACAAGGTAGAGATTTATCATGGTCATGAGGGGATGCCAGAGTTCCACCCAGGCCAGTACGGCAAAGTATTTACCCAGTATTTTGAAATTGTCTCCGCAGACCATGATTATAAGCGGCATAAACGGAGTGAACATGAAAACAAGCGCTTCGAAAAACGTAAGGAGCGGGCGCACCATGGTAAAAAACATGCTTTGTCTGATGCTGTTTTCCGTATTGCGCCGGTTGATGAGCTGATTAAGCATCAGGGCGGAGCCTGCCGCCTGTTCATCGAGATATTTGTGCCGGGCCGCCCGGATATATACCGGGAGCAGTACCGTGGAGATAACGTAATCCTCAAGTCTGGTATTAACAAGTCCCAGTGCATGGAGTGCACTGTTTACTCTCTGACGGTAGGAGTGACCTCCCGGGGCGCCTTTTTTATCTACCAGATTATCATCGTAGGTCTCGGTACCGTCCATGGCATCCAGCATCTCCGGAATGTAGTGTGCCTTGGTGTGATTTACAAGTCTGGTGTAGGCTTCCGTACAGGTGAGGAGCTCCTCCTTACCTTCAAGATAAACGGCTGTTCCGTAGTTTGCTGATTTAAAGGCTGCGCCGGAGAGAATATTCCGGCTGCCGAAAAGATTTTTTTCGTCAATGAGGCCTAGATCGATACCAATCTGGGTGCATTCACGGAAATAATTGAGCCAGGATCTGCTGAAATCGCCATCGGCAATATTATTAATACTCTCGAGCCTGGCCAAATCGGTTATTCTTTTTCTGACGCCGTTAAGTTCCGATATTGCTGAAATATAACTGCCTCCGTCATAATCAGGCAGGGAAAAGGCCTCATCGATATAGCCGGAGATATGGTGACCGAGTCCTGAGATTACCGCTCCCATGGCTGCCGGTCCTAAAGGCACGTGATCAACCTTGGTATCCGTGCCGGTATAGCAGTCATGCACGTTTACCGATGTCTGCGGCACCAGAAAAAGCAGGTAGAAAAGAGCGGTTATAAGCATTTTTCCGAAGGCTATGCCTCGTCCAGAGGCGGCTCCGTAAAATCCCTGGTAGATAAGTCCGGCAAGCAGTCCGATGGCTGCTAAAGAATCAGGAATGCTGCTGTTAAAGAACATGGCAAGAGAGGTCAGAATAGCTGACAGAAAACTGCTGTCGCCGATGGAATAGATAACCCACATATGGTGAAAGACTCCGTAAAAAACACTGGATGAATTGCATTTATCAAAACCCAGAGAATCAGGTATCCGTTACGGAATGGGCTTAATATGATGATAAGCCGGATGTAAATCCTGATGGACAGTCCGGATGTCTCTACGGATACAGGAAGGCTCCTGCCGGCAGAGAGAAAAAGCAGGATAAGCTCTTCTTTACTTTTTCGGGGATGGAGTACCTTATGACCGCCTCTGACGGCATTGATAAATGTGAAATCACCATTACAGAGGATTTAGGAGTCTTTATTTATCTTTTTAGCCGTAATTAAATGCAGCTGATACGTAGATGACAGTGATTATTATGGAATATCACGGAATGCAGAAATATGCGGTAACGGTGGAGCAAAGCTAGGAAAAAACGGTATGCTGGTGTTGAAAAACCGCCTGCCGGAAAAACGGATACCGGAACCGGCAGGCATGATAAACGGCTGTGTTGATGAGTTAATCCGTACATATACATCAGGTAACTGCAACCTGATGAGAATTGCTGTTCAATTAACTAATCAGATGCTTCACAGCAATGCCAAGAGAAAAAATCAGCAGAAGAATAATCATGGAGCCGAAGCCCTTATTTACCCGGGCCATGCTTTCTCTTGAAAATATTCTGAAAAGAGACAGCCCGGTTTTATTTTTCTGTTTAATAAACTCTCTGGTACCGTCCTCATTAATTCTGTATATAAGCGGTCGCTCGTATACATCTATAAGAAACACCTGAATAAAATAGAGAATAACGAAATATACCGAAACGGCCGTCCAGAAAATGGAGACCATTATTAAGAAAAAGAGAATGGATAAATTCTGTTCCATGCTGATACCGCAGGCTGTGAGAACTCCGCCAGACAGGATCAGAGGTAAAAGGAAAAAGAGTGCGCAGACAGATAGAAAACCGAGTACTCTGCCTGCGGTAATAAATCTAATTTCCACGGGATATGAATCATTACCATCCTTTTCAATAAATACCGGAGTGTTATTGAAAGGATTTTTGAGAATATTCTGAAACTCCCGGATTAATCCTCCGTCCTCTCTGGAGACTCGGGCTGATTCAGTTTTGAGAATAATCTGCTTTTTGCCGTCTTTCAGGTTGAAACCGCGGTAGGATACTGTACATATGGCCACAGTGATAACGGTAAGCAGAGTGATTACCATATAAAAGACAGCTGAAGAAACGGTACTCAGCACTCCGGTAGTAGTTGCAGCCGTAATACCGGAGACCGCACCGGCAACACCTGCTGTAATGGTAAAGGGCAGCGGATTACGGTCAATATATCTCAGATAATAGACATAGTCATATACTGTTCTTCCGGTGGAGACTGCTATTCTGCCTGTCTGTCCGTTCATTACGGCGGTAAGACGACCTGCTTTAATAAAATATACCGGCAGAAGGGCGGATACCGACTCAACATCAAAGTCTCTTACTCTCAGGGTGATTTTTTGACTGTGCATGATTTTAGCACACAGAGGAGTGAAATCGAACTCTATTTCTCTTTTCATTCTGTCAATGATTTTATCTCCGGAAAGATTGCACATCTGTACGGGATGTCCGGCGACATAGAACGGAGAAAAAGGTTTGATTTCGCTCCAGTCAAATGGTTCCATTTCATTGAGAATGGTGTTATCCAGCTGTTCGGTTGTATTAACGGCGACACCTTCAATAAATCCCCGGACATGATATCTTCTGTCTGTTTCATCGCGGTATATAACAGCCGACGCCGGACCGCGGAACAGTCTGTACGGCAGGTAGTAGCACTGTATCTTATCGATACTGTTGCGGAGACATGCCGTTTCCTCTGAGTTTTTGCGGGCATCAGCCCATTCCAGAAAACGTTCTTTAGCTTCGGCGGCAGTGATGTAAAACGGAATAATTATGTCGGGAACCTGACTTTTTTCGACGAGGCTTTTCCGGATAAGTCTGCTGCCGCAGTACACACAGGTAACTGATGCCTCATCCTTTTTGAAGAAGAATACGGCTCCGCATCCCGGACATGAGTGTTCCTCATATTTACCGCTTTCGGGATTTGCACCGAGGCTTTCCTGATGAAGCCGGCGCCATTCGAGAAAGTAGCTGTTCACTCCGGCTATATCCGTGAGTGACCCGCAGGATTCACAGCGGTATGTCTGTTTAATTATGTCAAATCCTAACGGAGCACCGCAGCTCTTGCAGAAGATGTGCAGAGGATTGTTTGTGTCTTTCATTAATAGGTAATTCGTCTGTTCTTGTGGTAATTATAACTATTCCGCAGGATGAGGGATTTTATCCGGGAAATGCATGATTATCCGGAAATCATGCATTTCCCGGTGGCGGATTGCTTTTGGGTAGGATTTTTTTCCTTCAGATTATGGAATTTGGGATTGACACTCCGCACGACTAAAGAAAAAAGACTTCTATACTGCCTCAATCCATTTTATGCGACCTTCTTTACGAGGTGCAGCTTTCGGGATATCTCCGTCAGCGTAGCCTAAAGCACAGTGGGCTATTCCTTCCCATTTTCCTTCTATGCCGAGATCCTTAAGAAGCTGGCGGTATTCCGGCATTTCAAATTCCTCGCGGGCACGGTGAATCCATATGCTGCCGAGACCGAGGGAGTGGGCGGCAAGCATCATGTTGCCCATGACCAGACTTCCGTCATAGACATGTGTTGTATGATTCTTATTGGCAAGAACAATCAGAATAACCGGAGCTCCGTAAAACGGATCAAAACTGCTGTCCCAGCCGCCGATGCTGCAGTTTACCCGGGAGATTCTGTCTCTTAATGCTTTATCGGTAACCACAAGAGTGATGGTTTCCTGTTTACCTCTGCCGTTCGCAGCATAAATTCCTGCTTCAGCAACTGCCTCTATATCCTTTTTAGAAGGCATGTCAGGTTTGAATTTTCTGATGCTGCGACGCTGTTTCATAGCTTCAATTATGGTATTCAAATTTTGTTCTCCTTCAGCTGGACGTTCTTTCCGCAGGCTGCATCTATATGATACTGTCTTATATTGCACGCTTACACGGCATGATGAAGTCTCATAATGCCGGTATTGAAAAAATACCGGAGGGATATGGCCACTGCGGATCCGGTATTGCGTTTAATTATAGCTACAGACAGCCGAAGGATCATTAATAAAAGATAATATCCGGACATTTTTTTTGATAAGGTTAAATTTCGGATGGGAAACAATTAAGTTACCGGCAGATCGGATTTAAAGAAGCGGTTAAGAAGTTTAAAAGAATGATAACCATGTTATGAAGGTTGGAGTGCTTCCAGAAAGTTTGGAGTGCTTCCAGAAAGTTTGGAGTGCCCCCGAAAGTTGAACAAACTTCGGGGAATTTTGATGAAACCTGCAGCCAGATATCAGCGGGCCATCAGTTTTGTGCCGGTTATCGAAAAGTATCTCCTAACGGTGTTTAAAAAGGCATTGGATCTCCCGGACCATGAAAGCGTCCTTCCTTAGGTCTGGTCTCACGAAAGACTGGTTTTGGGTGTTTATACGAATTTGTACCACCAAACATATCACTCATATCTCTAATTTTTGAGGTGTCCCAGTTGCCTATAGGTTGATTGAAAGATGATGCATTATAAAACATAGAGTTCATATCTGTGACATTGGACGTATTCCAGTTACCGATAGGCTGGTTGAATGATGATGCATTAAAAAACATCATGCCCATATCTGTGACCCTGGATGTATTCCAGTTACCGATAGGCTGGTTGAAAGATGATGCATTATCAAACATCATGCCCATATCTGTGACCCTAGATGTATTCCAGTTACCGATAGGCTGGTTGAATGATAGGGCATCCGCAAACATTCTATTCATATCTATAACATTGGAGGTATCCCACTTACCGATAGGTTGGTTGAATGATTTGGCCATCTCGAACATCTCTTCCATATGTCTAACATTGGAAGTATCCCAGTTACCGATAGGCTGGTTGAAAGATTTCGCACTAAAAAACATACCATCCATATATCTAACATTAGAAGTATCCCAACTGCCGATAGGTTGATTGAAGGATATAGTAATACCAAACATATTACTCATATTTATAACGTTAGAAGTATCCCAGTCACCGATGGGCTGGTTGAATGATTTGGTAACCTGGAACATCCAACTCATATCTCTAACATTGGAGGTATCCCAATTACCGATTGGCTGGTTGAATGATAGGGCACTCGCAAACATTGTACTCATATTAGTAACATTGGAGGTATCCCAATTACCGATTGGCTGGTTGAATGAACGGGCACCCGCAAACATTGTACTCATATTAGTAACATTGGAGGTATCCCAATTACCGATTGGTTGGTTGAATGAACGGGCTCTCTCAAACATTTTACTCATATCAGTAACATTGGAGGTATCCCAGTTACCGATAGGCTGGTTAAAGGATACAGCCCACGAGAACATCCCGCTCATATCTGTAACCATTGATGTGTCTGGCAAATTCACTGATTCTAATTCTCTCATATCAGAAAAAGCGCACGCAAGAGAGTGTACATCGGGCGTCAGTATAATTTTAAAATTAATGTTTGTCAGAGCATTCCGCTGATTTGCAATCCAAAAAGGATTGTTTTTAAGTCTGTATTTTACCCAATCATCCGTTTTTTCTGAATCATTTTGACATCTTGTAAACTCGTAATTTATAGTTAGAGAGTCAATATCATTATGTATTATTTTAGATATGAGCTCATCCGTGATATCATCCGGTGAATTAAGCACAGGATTGTTTTCATTATGATCGTTACCTAAGGCGTTTCCGCACCATCCTGTTAATACGACTGCAATGGTTATAATAGCTAAAGCTATACTTGAACGGGAGTTTTCTGTTTTAATGATTCTGGCTCCGAAGTCGTTACAGAAGGTTGAATTATCTATAATTTTCCAGACACATTTATTTTTATTGCTGTACACTGATTTCCCTTGAAAAATCCCCCGCCTGTTCCTAATTGTTGTCGGGAGAAAACTGCATAAGTTGAACAAATATAATTATTCTACTACTTATTTCTATCTTTCTTTAATTAAATATTTGAGTGGTAATATAGTCTTCTATGAATAAACAATCATTAATTTCTTCGATTACTTCCTGTTTATGCTTAATCTGGTTAATGAGTTCTTTCATTTCAGAGAAATCCTTTTAGTACCCGTCATTATCAAAACGTACGGTTAATCACCTGCATCAAATTAAAAAAAGGATTATATAAGGTGCCTGTTTCCACATCCAGTATATGAAGTTTTGTGTTATTAGAGATGATTAATGGATAGTTTGAAATGATTAAATTATTATCATCATGGATTTAGATAGGACTATGAAGAAACTCATTCATCAGTCGTGTAGGTACACTTATCATTTGCTGTTTTTGGATAGGCTGTTGATGTAAAAAAATTTATGCCGGCAACTGTCATAATAATATATCACATTCCGTGCGGTATTTATTCCTACGGTCACATTTATACGGTACTGTCCTTGCATGCTTATACCGGACGACGCTATCCCACATTGCCGGAATTGTAAAAACGGAATAAAGATGTGTGCCGGTTGTTGATCCTGAATTCCGTCTGATTATAGCCACAGATAACCGGAGGAATATTATTAATGAATGATATCCGGATTGTTGTTGCTGAAGTTGTTTGATGTGGTTTAATTTTGGAAGAAAAATAACGGAAAACAGAGTTCTTTTTTGAAATTAAAAAGATGATATGACGGCTAAAATGATATTTTTTCAGCTTAATGCATGATAGTACTTTAAATTTGATAAAAATTCTTGTAAAATGCGCAAAAATTTCCGCTTGTATAGGGAAAGTTATCATTAAATCTATGTAATTTTTAGGGAACGTTTTTTATGAAAAAGACTAAGATGGTATGTACTATCGGACCAAAGTCCGAGCCACGTGAAGTTCTCCAGGAACTTCTTAATTCCGGCATGAATGCAATGCGTTTAAACTTCTCTCACGGCGATCATGACGAACAGGGCGCACGTATTACTACCATCAATGCTATTATGAAGGAAACTGGCAAGGTATTTGCTATTGTTCTTGATACCAAGGGCCCTGAAATTCGTACTGGTGAAGTACCTAATGACGGCGAAGTTGAATTAAAGAAAGGCCAGAAGTTCACTGTAACTACTGACTACCCTTCATACACCACTAACGAACGTTGTTCAGTTAGCTATGCCGGTCTTGTTAAGGATATCGCTGTAGGTAACACCATCCTTATCGATGACGGTTTAATCGGCTTAAAGGTTTTAGAAAAGAATGCTGACGAAACTGAAGCAGTTTGTGAAGTATTAAACAACGCAATGCTCGGTAACAAGAAGGGTGTTAACCTTCCAGGCGTTATCACCAACCTCCCAGCTTTAAGCGAAAAGGATAAGGGTGACCTCGTATTCGGTATCGAAAGAGGCGTTGACTTTATCGCTGTTTCTTTCGTACGTAAAAAGAAGGACGTTGAAGACGTTCGTAACTGGCTCGACATCAACGGCGGTCAGGACGTTAAGATCATTTCTAAGATCGAAAACCAGGAAGGTCTCGATAACTTCGAAGACATCCTTGCTGCATCTGACGGTATCATGGTTGCCCGTGGTGACCTCGGTGTTGAAATTCCACCTCAGGAAGTTATCATTGCTCAGAAGCACATCATCCGTCGTTGTAACGAAGTAGGTAAGATTGTTATTACCGCTACTCAGATGCTTGACTCTATGCAGAAGAACCCACGTCCAACCCGCGCTGAAGCAGGTGACGTAGCTAACGCTATTTTCGACGGTACTGATGCTGTAATGCTTTCAGGCGAATCTGCAAAGGGTAAGTACCCACGTGAAGCAGTTCGTACAATGGCTTCTATCTGTGATCTTACTGATACTATGGTTCAGCCACGTTTCATCGATACTCCACCTTCATCTTTACACGTAACTGAAGCTGTTTGTAAGGGTGCTGTAGAAATCGCTGAACACCTGAAGTCTCCATTAATCGTTGTAGCTACCCATTTAGGTAAGTCTGCAAGAGCATTACGTAAGTACTTCCCAACCTCTAACATCCTCGCTTTAACTGATAACGTTAAGGCTGCTCGTCAGTTATGTATCGTTCGTGGTGTTACTCCAATGGTTGTTGAAGAATTCAAGTCAACTGACGACTTCTTCAAGACTGGTAAGGATTTAGCTATCAAGTCTGGTCTTGCTAAGCCTGGTGATACTGTTGTTATGGTATCTGGTGCTTTAGTTCCAGCTGGTACTACTAACACTTCATCAGTACACGTTCTCTAATATAGCAGAATGTTCAGGCAGAAGGTGTTCTGCCTGATAACGGTTAAGTAAGGAAACGGCATGATTAACTGAGTTTATTCATGCTGTTTTTTTTATTTAAATTTTCTGTATCTTCCATCTTCTTTTCTTAATTTTCGGTAGTAATTTTTCTGCTCTTTTTATTATCATTTTTCCCTTTGTTCATATCGTTATTACCATTCCGGTTCACTTCTCCAGTTTCTTAATCCCAATTCAAATTCTGTAACTTCTGTAAATTCTGTTTTTATAATTCGGTATCTGTTATTTTCCGGCTTATGATTCACAGTTCATGTTAAGCTAGAAGGTAGGTCTTTAGGCAAAATGTGGTATCCCTTAGGAGTTTCTGTTTATGGTACTGATTTTGCATTAATGATGAGATAAATGCTGGATATATCCCAGTGCTGGCAGTCGATGTGGCTGTTCCCTGAGTATGAGAAACAGCAGTATTCACTAAAAATAAGCTTACAGTTGCAAAATTAAATGAGATATTGTTTCTTTGTTTTGATGAGTGGTCAAAATTGGATAGAATGTTGGTATATGTGCTGATTAAAGCTGTTTTGTAAGGCTCTGTTATGGTGCAAAGAGTTCCTGAGTGATATTAAAGTAATAGGAAGCGCCAGTTCACAAAGGATATTTCAGCATTGTGTCCGTACAAAATATAAGAATAACAAAGGATACAGAATAACAATAAAAAATAAAAAGGATGGCTAAAAATGACAGAAAGTGAAGGTGAAAAGAAAAACAGTCCGGTGGTTGCCCTTTGTATGGAACTGGTCAGCCGGCCTTCCATTACTCCAAAGGACGAAGGGTGTCAGCAGCTGCTGGCCACAAAACTGCGTGATTCAGGTTTTCATATAGAAAACTTTACTCATATCGATACATCGAATATTTACGCTACTCACGGTGAGGGCTATCCTAATTTCTGTTTTGCCGGGCATACCGACGTGGTTCCTCCAGGGGAACTGTCGGCATGGGCCTACAGTCCTTTTGAACCGGTTATACATGACGGAATGATCTATGGTCGCGGTACTGCTGATATGAAGGGAGGTGATGCGGCCATGGTTATTGCCGCCAAACGCTTCGTGGAAAAGCATCCTGACCATAAAGGAACCATTTCATTTATTTTTACCAGTAATGAGGAAGGTGACTTTGTTAACGGTACACCACATGTAGTCAGCAGACTGATGGAAAGAAACGAGCACATTAATTACTGTGTGGTAGGTGAACCTAGCTCAGACAAGGTTGCCGGTGATACCATAAAAATAGGCAGAAGGGGGTCTATTACTGCCGATATTAAGGTTTTCGGGATCCAGGGGCATGTGGCATATCCGCATCTCGGCCGAAACCCTGTACATGAGGCTGCTCCGGCTATTGCTGAGCTGGTTTCCTATGTCTGGGATAACGGCAATGACTATTTCCCGCCAACATCAATGCAGATTCCTAATATTAAAGCAGGTACCGGCGCGAATAACGTTATACCTGGAGAACTCTATATTCAGGTAAACTGGCGTTTTAATACAGAGACTACCGCTGAGAAGATAAAGCAGGTTACCAACGAGATATTTTCCAAATACCGTCTTAACTACAAAATCACTTGGTCATTCAGTGGTGATCCTTTTATTACTGAATCAAGAGAACTTATAGAAGCTGTGAGAGCCTCCGTAATGGAGGTGTGCGGCGTAGAAGTCAAAGAATCTACAGCCGGAGGAACATCAGACGGCAGATTTATTGCCAAGTTTCCTTCCTGTCAGGTAATCGAGCTTGGACCTTTAAGTGAAACAATTCATAAAGCAAATGAGTGTACCAGTGCTGAAGAACTTGATAAACTGGCGCTGGTTTATGAAAAGATCCTGGAAAGAATTCTGCTTTAAGTTCCTTTTATAAGTATTGTGAAAGAATTCTGTTTTAATATGAAAAATCTCCGGTAGCTGTACACCGGAGATTTTGGGTTTATGTCCTGGATTTTATACACAACTTTTAGGAGTTATTTCAGTGTGTCCTTAAGTTGTCGTAATCCAGATTTTTCGTTCACAAAAAAAGATTAATTCTCTTATTTTCTGAAATATAAAAGAAAACTTTTTTATTACTTCAGTTTGTACTGTTTGGAAAGAGTAGTGGTTACCTTTTTAAACATATTGAAAACAGCATTGGTTTTAGCAGTAGGCAGTCCTTCTTCATCTAAAAAGAATTCTCCCTTGAATACTAAAACTTCTCCATTCTGAATAACGCTGTCTGCTTTCATACCGTCCATGTAGTCATAGTCACTCTGAATCATTTTATTTGCTAAAGCAAGAATTTCTTCTGCAGAAGCTTCTTTTCTGGTATCTTCCTGTCCCATAAACATAGTAGTAAATTCCTTATAGTTAAGGTCATTAATGTTCAATTGATTATCTCTGTTTATTATAACACTTTGATGACAGGATAGAATTAACTTCCTTATGTTGTATGAATCAAAGGTAGTTAGATATAGTTTTGGATTTAACATTTAGTCTCAGTCCAGCTGTTGCTTTTTAGGGCAAAAGGAATATCAGTTATAGCACGTCATAAGGATAAATCATAGAGTTACTAATACGATAATCGATATTATGTGTCAAAAAATTGCTTTTTGCTAACCTCCGGAGAATTTTTTTCAAAAAGCCAAAAACAAAGGTTGAACCATTGATTTATAAGGATTTTTTGAAAAAAACGAACAGTATAGGTTAGAAACGTGAGAAAACTTTGATTTTTAAGGATTTTTTATAGTAAATAGATTTTTTATTCGTTAAAATATAATTACTAGCTATAGGTTAGAAAAACAGCCTGTTGTAACTATTGGAAATAAAGGCTTCTACAACGACTCTGTTGCAAAGGCTGTCCCTCGATAGAGGGATTGAAACTTCTCTCTACTCCAGTCAGAGAGTGATTTACCGAGTTCTTGTTGCAAAGGCTGTCCCTCAATAGAGGGATTGATTGATTTTGATACGCAATGCGTAGCGAATTTGTTGCAAAGGTAGAGAAATAGGTGCTGTAAGCACCATGGCCCGTAACATGAGTGCGTTGTAAATACTGTTCCTCGATAACTACTTGAAACAGGCACCATTATAAAAAAGATGCAGATGGTGTCTTTCCATGCTCCTGAAAGTTCGCTGATGCCGTTTATTGGCTGATGAACTTAATGGAATTCTTTTTAGTACAATAAATAATAATAAGTAAAATGAAATGTGGTTTTCCCTCTTCGATGAAATGTAGCGGGAAATAGTAGGTAGTTCAGTTGGCCAAACTGAATAAATTGTCAATTAAGGAAATATGAAATGTCTGATAAAGCTGTTAAAACAATTAGAGAGGTTTGGGAAAAATATCCTGATGCGTACTTCATTATGTGGTGCGGTGATTGGTATATTGAGTACGGTAAGCTGAATGCTGACTCTCCGGAACTTGATATTGAACCAATTGGTGATGTAAGACTGAGTGAAGATGAAAATGGAGAACTGACTGCGTCTTTTGATGTTAAAGACCTGTTGAATTAATGGTATTCATTTGGTTTTTTATAAGCATAATTGATTCAAATAACCATGTATATATGATCCCAATAACAAAAAAGGAGCTGTTTTTGTTGCTCCTTTTGGGTTTCGTCTTTTAGATGCCGGACAAGTATAGAACTTTACTGTACAGCTATGTTTGTACTGAGGTGATTTCGCTGAATGAACTCCAGTAAAAACATAACAGTTAGTTCATGTATTGCAAATACAGTTTCTTTTCTATTTTCAGGAAAGCGCGTACTTCATTGTTATAACTGTCGCTTGATGTAGGAAGTCCCTTTTCCTTGATTTCCCTTATAAGGGCAAAATCCTCCTGTGAGAGAGCTTTTTTGGCATCGGAATACTGCCTTAGATAATGTCTTGCCAGGGGGAGATCGTATGGCTGGACAGTAGTGATACTTTTAAGTATAAGCATATCGGTTACCGGAAGCGGTATCAGACTGAGTTCATTTTTTACCTGAACATCGCACAGGGTATAAAGAAGATCCTCGTCTGCAAAGCTTGCCAGTATATCGGTATCACGGGTCATGACTTTATTTTTGGGGATTTTGGCAGCTTTAGGAGAACAGATAGGCTTGAAGGTTGTCAGACTGTCATCTGCAGGAGCATATAAGGTAGCAAGACCTTCCAGTTTTTCCGCTGTAGCTGTGAAATCTCTGATGAAGTCACTGTCTGTACTGAAAAGCATGATACTGTGCTGGTTAAGTTTTGTAGCCAGACTGAGAACTCCGTCCATTCCTACATGCTGATAAAGATCATGATCAACGATCATAGCCAGTCTTGCTTTTAAAAATTCAATCTTTCTCTGTGGTTTATAGGAACCGTTAACACCGTCATTACAATCGTCATCATGGCAGCCCATTACTATTTCTGCCAGTTCCTTAAAATTGTCCATATTATCTGTCATGGCGTGCTCTCTTTGTTTGTTTTTACTGGAAACAGGGGAATGTTTGATTATCTATATTTTTTGTGTCTTCTATAATATCTATCTGTTATCTATCTCAGTATTTGTATTCGTTTGATGCAGGAGTTCTTTGTTTTTCGCAGGTATTATACATGAGGTGGCGTTATTTATCATTACGTTTATTTATGGTGAAAAAGATTATCCTTTAAAAAACTGAAAACATACATCATGTACAGTTGATTGAATGCCGGACCGGATTATTACAGTTGAAGAAAAAAATAAGCAGATAATAAACAGAAAATACTTTAAATAGTAATGAAAAGTATAGCAGAAACAGGCAGGAAAACTGTCAAACCCGAAAAGCGCTTAATACAGGATAATAAACGTGAAAGTAAATAAACATCTATTTATTGAGTTAGTTATGACTAAGATTACCGGGCAGTTGTGATATAAATCAGAAAAATACAGCTGTATTAGGCAAAACCATGCTGTTTTATAGCATGGAGCTATTGATTTTTGCGGTCTATTATGTGTTATAATCTCACCTGCATTTTTGCGGTTACGCATTTACTTTTATCAATAAGAATTTCGGTTTTATCATTTGTTATGAGACATGGAAAAAAACTGCTGTAGTTTATTGAAAATTACAGCTTTGCTTTTTTTTCTATGGTATACAAGTTAACAATAAAATATCAGAACGAATGCCGTTTTTTTAAACCGTTATTCATTTAATTAGCTTATTTTTAGGATAAAAACAGACTGTCTGAGTTATAAAAATCCTTCTGCGATTTATCATCCGGTAATGCATCGTGTGATGAGTCCTCTGCCTGAAGTTGAATTTTATGCAGAATGAGAATTTTTTTTGTCATGTTTTCTGCCGGAATGCCCGGCTCACTATACGCTGACGAACTTTGACAGGTGGATTAATATATGGAAAACGAGAATAAATTTTCAACCCCGGGTGACGTTATTTCTTTTTTAATAGAAAAGTTCCCGAATTGCTTTTTTGCAAAAGATAGTTGCAAACCTTTAAAGATTGGTATTTTTGCAGATCTGGCTGAAAGAGTCTGCAATGAAGAAAATCCAGGTCTGTCAAGAACACGTGTACGTCAGGCTTTAAGATACTACACTTCAAATATTACCTATCTTAATTCTTTTGTTGAAGGTGCCAAGCGCGTGGATCTGGACGGTAATGAAATTGAAGTAATTACTGCAGAACAGATTGCATATGCTCAGGATTTACGTAAAGCTGCAGAAGAAAAAATTGCTGCCAGAAAGAAGGAAAGAGAACTTGCTGCTCAGAATGCTGAACAGAAAGCCGGTGAAAAGAAGTTAATCAGAAGAAGATTTAACCGTGACGGTGCTGATCAGAAGAAGTTTGACAACAAGAACGGCGAAAAGAAAATTTATAGACAGAATAGAAGGGACGGTGAAGGCAATGCAAAGAATGGCGGTAAAGGCCGTTCATTTGTTAAAGTTGTAGAAAAGAGAAGCCGTACATTCTCAAGAGGCAGTGAAGCTCCAAAGGTTAATTCAATTGAAAGCTCAAGCTTCGAACGTGTTGATATCAGTACTTTATCTGTTGGTTCAAAGGTTCATGTTCTCTGCGGCGGTTCAAATGCTGTTGAAGCTACAGTAACCGAACTTCTCAAGGACAAGGTTGGTGTGGAACTGGCAACAGGTATGACTATCTGTGTCAATGCCGATTGCGTAGGTAAGTAAAAAATAAAACGTAACCGTAAATCTAACCGCGAAGAAAAAGCTATCTTCGCGGTTTTTTGATCCTGTTTAACCGGTAACGGTTCATTTCCGGCACTGCCGTTCTGGTGTCTGACTGGTGTAATATGCTGTTGAGTTGCGGCAGAAAGGTTGGTAATTATGGAAAATATCTTCTGCCGGTTGACAGTTTAAGGTTTATATTATAATTTAGGATATGTGACAAGCGGAAGATGTAACAAATCTCAATGTGTTGCTATTACTGAATATCAGAACTGTTTTCTATTTAAAGCGATTGTTTTTTCACCTGACCGGATCCCCTGAATATAAAAATACGGCATGAAATGAGCCGGTAGATATTATTTTAGACATGATTTTTTAATGAAAATGACGGATAAACCGATACTGAAGTGTTAGAAATCAATGATTTGAACGTTATACTGTGAGAGATGTCTGATCACTGAAAATACAGTTAGTTTTTAACTTATGACTAAGTGATTATAGGCGTATAATGACATAATCATCTTTTAACGGAACAGGCTTGGTGGCATTCAAATGCTTTAAAGAGAGAAAATAAAAGTTTTGGGTTCCTGGACGATTATAGATATACTGAAAATTCGGTATCTAGATGTGAATGGAATTGATTGGATATAACAGATAGATCACTTAGATCACTGTATGTTTTCTGTAGCAGAAAAATCAGGCTACATGACTATAATGTATAAAAATGGAAATGTTATCTTCTAAGTAAAAAGAAGAATACAAGGTTATAAATTATGAAAAATAAAAATCGGGACAATATGAATACAAAGCTCAATATAAAGAAACTGTTATTGCCTGTTATTATCGGTGCCGCTCTCGTTGGCGGTCAGGTTTTTGGTGCAGAAAGAGCCAAGCTGCCCGTACCTAAGATTTCAGATCTGCCAGACCTTAAGGCTCAGCAGGTACACAATCTTTCCTGCAGACGTGTTTCCAGTTTCTTTACCAGATCTCATTACAAAGAAATTGAGTTGAATAAAGATTTTGCCAAAAAGGTTCTTGATTCTTATTTGTATGAAAATGATCGTTTCCATTCTTTATTTACAGAAGATGAAATAAACGAAATTTATTCTCATACCCAGGACGTATCAGCAGCAATGAATTTCTGCCGTCTTGAGTATCCTTATGCTTTATATGAAAAGGTTCTGAGAAGAAAGTTTGAACGTCTTTCATTCTATCTTAAGGTATTGGAAAAGCCGGTTAAACTGGATTCAAACGAGTCTATGTACAATGATCGCAGTAAGGTTCCATATCCTAAGAACAGAGTTGAGCTTGAAGATTTATGGCAGAAGCTGGTTACTAATGACATAATCAAGCTGATGCTTAACGACAAGACAGAGGAAAAAGCCAAGGAATTCCTGAAGAAGCGTTATACCAGCCAGCTGAGACTGATTACCGAATCAAAGGATGAAGATGCATTCAGTGCTTTTGAGAATGCTTTTGCCCATGCCATAGATCCGCATACCTCTTATCTTTCTCCGGATGACAGTATCAAGTTTATGGATGAAATGAGTCTCGCTATGGAAGGTATCGGAGCAATGCTTACCAAGGATGACGATTATGTAAAAATCGTTTCTCTGGTTCCGGGCTCACCTGCAGAACTCAGCAAAAAATTAAAGCCTAACGATTATATTGTCGGTATCAAACAGCATGAGTCCGGCAAGAACAATCAGATGGTTGATGTTGTGGGTATGCGCCTTGAAGATGTTGTGCCTATGGTTAAGGGAAAGAAGGGCTCAAAGGTTACTTTGGAGATTCAGAGAGACAACAATGGTAATGTAACAACATTCACCGTGGATCTGATTCGTGACCGCATCCGCCTTGAAGAAAGTGCCGCCAAGGGGACAATTAAGGAAATAAACGGACGCAAGGTAGGGGTTCTGACTGTTAAAAGCTTCTACATTAATTTATGGAAGGATATTGAAAAAGAACTTCTCAATCTCAGAAAACAGAATGTTGAGGCTATAGTTCTTGATTTGCGTTATAACGGCGGCGGTGCCCTTAATGAAGCACTTCTGTCAACAGGTCTCTTTATTGACAATGATGCTTTTGTTCAGGTCAGAGACGGTGTAGGTAATGTTGCCGTCAAGGGGGATACAATTCCTGGTACTGCTTATGATGGTCCTCTGGTTGTTCTTACAAACAGATTGAGTGCATCTGCTTCAGAAATCATGGCTGCTGCATTACAGGATCTCGGCAGGGCCGTTATCGTAGGTGACACTACTTTCGGTAAGGGAACAGTACAGCAGAGCCGTCCGCTGGATAGAATTTTTGATTATAACAGCGATCCTCTCGGCAGTATCCACTATACTATTGCCAAGTTCTACCGTATCAACGGTGGCAGCACTCAGATAAAAGGTGTTCAGCCTGATATTATGTTCCCTAAGCAGATTAGCTACGATCTGGTAGGTGAAAAGAATGAGCCTAATGCACTGGAATGGGATATGATTGGTTCCGTATCATATAAGGCCACCGATCTCAGCAGTGATATCAAAAAGCTGACTGCCAAGCATGATGATCGTATCAAGGGGAATGAGTTCTTTAAGGATGTGGAAAGAGCTGAAGCCAAGTTCTGGGATGAATACAATAAGAACAGTATTTCTCTGAATCTGGAAAAGCGTCGTGATCAGAAGAAGGCTGATGATGCCGAAAGTCTGGCTGTAATCAACAGAAACCTTAAGGAAACCGGCAAGCCGGAAATCAGCAATCTTAAGGATCTGCCAAACAAGTATGAGCCTTTTGATGCCTACCTTGATGAAAGTGCCCGGATAGCTCTGGATTTAGCTGATTTACAGAAAAAATAAAAAATAATAACCGTTTCGGAGTACTTTTTTTTCGCAGACGGTTTACAAGTTAAGAATAAATGACGGTTAAAGTAATGGTTGCTAAGAATTGCTTTGATCGTCATTTTTTTTGTTGTTCAATTTCCCCGCCATAAGTCTGTCAATAGCTTCAGACTGGTTTATATCAGCTTTCCGTCTTAGAGCGTAGAAACTACGACCAAAAGCATGTTTTTTCTATCTGATATCGATTAAAATTGTTTTTCTGCAAAATAAAAAAACAACGCGATTCTGAAATGCAGAGATTTCATTAAAAATCTCAGATTGGCAGTTATCCAGTTACGGCTTTTAAACGGGGGCAGTATGGCAAAAAACGGCAATCATCATTCTTTAGAAAGAAAAAAGAAAGAGAAAAATAAGTCTAAAGCAACTCTTAAATCAAAAATAAAATCCAAATTAAAAGCAAAGTTCAAGAAAAAACTTAAGAGAATGTTAAAAGTCAGGATCAAGACTCTGCGTAAACATATTAAGCAGCTTGGACAGTATACCATGCATGAAAGTCAGCCCGATTTAAATGAAAGTGCGGAGAGTAAAGTAATCAACAAACAGCCTTGTAATCTTTTAAATAAATATCAATCCTCTACAGAAGAAGACTGGGATGAATTGCTGTTTGCTATTGACGATACTACAAAGTTTTCTCAGGACGATTTTTTTGGACAAGAGCTGTCCCGGAAAATACAGATTGATAAATTATTCGGGGATGAAGAAATGCATGAAGGGTTGAAAGAAAAATATAACCCGCTTGTTAATATAAAGAATAAAGGAGAGAATAGTATGCTTAAATGTTTCGATGAGACTATTTTCTCAGATGCTGATACAATTAAATCTGATAGAAATAATAGTCTAAAAAGAATTCTGGATATAGATATATGTGCAAGTGATTACCTCAAAAAAACAGCCAAAGAAGGTCGATACCGGCTAAAAAATCAAACACCTGATGATTTATCCAGAAAAATCACCGGCAGTGCTGACGAAGAAGGCTCCACTGAATCTAGTGATAAGGCTTCAGATATTTCTTTGGTTAAGGATGAAGTGAATTCCGGAAACTCTGAGCGCAGGGTGAAAAAATCCAAGCTTGAGACTGTCCGGAAGAGGGAACTGTTAAGATTCATTAAAAAGGAAATCCCTTCAATAAAATCATCTTTTAAGAAGGATAAGAAATGTTTTCATTTTGATATGCCGGTTAGAATGGAGACAGAAGAGGATATTGAAGCTATCAGAGACTGGTTGAATGATCCGGATAAAATAGCCTGTTATTCCTTTCTTCCTATGATTTCCAACGAGATTGTTTCCCGACAGAAGCGTAAAATTGAAGAATTCCGTTTCTATGAAAAAACACTGAAAGAGACAGATAATCCTCAGGTGCAGGAATTATGCAGGGATGGTATTGCTAAGTTTAAGAAAAACGGTCCGGTGAAAAAGAGACTTATAAGAATGTGTTCTAACAGAGACACTCTGGTTTTTGCTCACTACAGCAGGATGTTAGGGGAATTTTATGAGAAATATACCAGGGATTTAGGTTTTTCCGAATGTGTATTGGCCTATCGTAATACCCCTATTGCAGAAATCAATGGTGTTAAATGCTCTTTTAGAACCATACCGGCGGTTTATGATGTGGTGCAGTATGTTAAAAATCATAATAATAAATGCGTGGCACTGGCATTTGATATGTCTTCATTCTTTGATTGTATTGATCATCAAAACCTGAAGAAGGAATGGAAAAAAGTTCTCGGTGTTGACGAACTGCCGGCGGATCATTACAACATCTATAAGGCTCTGACACGGTACTGCTATGTTGAACGTAGTGAAATAGAAGAATATGTCAGGTATATGGATAGTGCGGAAGCCAGGAAAACAGACAATGCAGAAAAAAATGCCACAGTAAAAGCAGGTGCTGGTTCCGAAAATATCAATAATAATCAGCCTTGTACAACCCAGGAGAGGCTGATACTAAGAAAATATTTTACTAGTATCGGAGATTTCAGAAAATTCAGAAAATGGTATAGTCAGAACCCAAAGTACGCTGCTCACAACAGTTTTCATAAAAATCCTGGGTTGGCTTATAAAGATGCGCCATGCGGTATACCACAAGGACTTAGTATTTCCGCCATCCTGTCTAATATATACATGATACCTTTTGATAAGGCTGTCAGTGCATATGCCAGAGAAAAAGGATATCTCTACAGACGCTACTGTGACGATATAATGCTTGTCGGAGATATAGCTCATGATGACATTATGAAGGTTTATGAATTTATTGCCGGAGAGATCAGAAAAAGAGGTCTTAATCTTAAGTTGCATCCGTTTATTCAGGATTTTTATAATCCGTATTCAAAGAGCCAGGTTTACGATTTCAGTTCTCCTGATATTAAAAAGCTGCCTATGCAGTACCTTGGATTTTACTTTAATGGTTCAGAAGTCCGGATCAGAGAGGGAAGCATTGCCGGTTTTTACAGAAATATGGATAAAGCTGTAACAGCCAGTTATTTACGTACATGCAGAAGAATCAAAAGAAGAATAATAAAAGAGCGAAACACGGGTTATCTTTTCAGGAATAAACTCCACAAAGTGAAAATAGAGTGTGTTAAATACTACGATAAAGATGGTATCGCCTTCACCGGTGATTCTTTACCTGAAAAATATCAGGATCAGGCTAGAGAGAGAATGAACCGGCGCTGTGCTGACAAGTATCAGTCTATCAGTAATGATTACTGGTTTGAGGCGATGATAAATAATCTTGTCAGCAGATTTGTGCTTACTGATATAGATAAAATAACGGGAAAAGTAAAATATAGAAGAGCTTTTTTGCCAAATGTAAAAAGGTTGCACAGAGTGTACTCTTTCAGATCCAATAGAAACTTCATCAGTTACGCCATGAATGCCGCCAGAATTTTTGGTGGAAATGATAAAAATAATACTATAAGACGACAGATGCGTTCACACAGTCATCATCTGCACCGGAAAATAAATGATGCATATATGAAGACCTGTTACAATCTGAAGAAAATGGTTAATGAAATCATAGAAAGAAATAATAAAAAATAGAACATTTTTTTTTATTGATTATCAGAATTCAGATTTTTTGGGCTATCCGGTTTAAGCAGAGTCTAGTAAAAGGTAGCCTGAAAAACAGCTATCCATTTAAGTCATCTGGAGGAACATAACAGCCTGGGAAATGTTCTCGGCAGTGTTTGATATAAAAAGAAAAAAGTTGAAACCGAAGCGTAGCGTAAAGTAGGGGAAATTAGGATTTTTTTACGTTGTTTTATAAGAGATACTTCAAATAAAATTATTACAGCTATTAAATAACTGAACCAAGACTTGACTAAAGAGACTGTTTTGTTAGAATGTAAATGCTAAACACGTATTGGGTGTTTAGGTTTCTTTTTAACTGATTTTTCATTAATAGGTATGAAGCTACCTCAGTAGACTTCGCTGAAAAAAAGAGTTCGTGGAATGTGTCTTAGGTCCTTAAGAATAAATCCGTGGCACATTCCGTGCCAGTCTCTATCCAACTCAATCCTAAAGTTTATTCCACTACAGTCCTGATAATCCCTTTAGTTTTAATTCATTAATTTCGATATCTCCATTAGATAGATTGGTTAAAAATGATACATTTCTCAGAAGAAATGTGCAGCTGATGATGATTTTTTCTGCGTTTTTAAAGAACATTGACTGCTGTTTTCTTTAACAGATTCTTTTTCGGCTTCTGCTGTCTTCCTTCAGCAGGTATTATTCTAAACCGACATTTTTATCTGTCATAAGCTGTATTCGTGATTCTGTAATATGGGAAATCCTGAATAATGTTATTTTCTTTTTTTAGAATTACATATATTGTTTTAAGACGATGCTCTGTATAAAAAAAGAAATTGTTATCCTGAGAATTACTATAAATAAAAATATTCAATATTGTTATTATCTGAGTCATTTATCATGCATATGTTTATTCTTAATTTTATTAAAGTATGATATAAATATGTTTTTTTCTATATTAAAAAAATACCGCAGATTATCAGCAGCTTTCAGAAAGACATAAAAAATAAAGATAAAGTCATCAGTATCATCGAAAAGTGGTTATAAAATGATGTTTTGATTTTTTTATAAAAATAAATAGTAATTTTTGATGTATAAAAAAAATGCCTGATATATGTTAAAGCTTACGATAATCGGTAATCTCAATATTTTTACGGAGTGCTAGGGTATTTTTGGGAAAAATTGATTCTTCGTAAGTGACAATTTTTACAGTGCAATATGAACGTAAATAATCTATACTGTAGAGCTGAAAATTAACATTTGCTGACATGTCACAGACAAAAAAACAAATAAAATTTTTATGGTCGTACAGTCTTTAAACCTGCGACTATGAACAGGCATAAAGGAAAAAGAAGAATCTGAAAGAAAAGGGAGGAAATATGGCGATTATCCGTCACGAGAAACGCAGACTTGACTATCTGGAACCGAATTTTACCATCACAGATGTTGAGCTTACATTTGAACTTGATCTTACTGCGACCGTGGTAACAGCCGTAAGCAGAGTAAAAAGACTCTGTGACAACAAGGAACTCCCTCTGGTGCTGGACGGCGACTCCCTGACTCTTCTTGATGTAAAAATTAATGGAAAGAACTGTGACTTTGTTGAAGATGACAGCTCTCTTACCATAGCCTGTGTTCCGGATGAATTTTCTTTAACCGTTAAGACCAGAATCAACCCTAAGGAAAATTCTGCATTAATGGGACTTTATGTATCAGACGGTAAGTTCTGTACCCAGAATGAACCGGAAGGTTTCAGAAGAATAACCTACTTTATTGACCGTCCTGATGTGCTGGCTAGATACACTACCAATATTATCGCTCCTCAGGATGCCTATCCGTATATGCTTTCCAATGGTAATCTGGAGAAGGATGTTGTCGCAAACGGTAAACGGACTGTTACCTGGGTGGATCCTTTCCCGAAGCCTTCATATCTCTTCGCACTGGTAGCCGGTGATTTTGATGAACTCCGCCGTGAATTTATTACCAAAAGCGGCAAGCATGTGGATGTTTATCTCTATGTTGACAAGGGACAGGCTCACTGCGGTGAGGTGGCTATCGAATCGATTCTGAAATCCATGGCCTGGGACGAAAAACGTTTTGATCTGGAGTATGACTTAAATAGATTTAATGTGGTTGCGGTGGATTTCTTCAATGCCGGAGCCATGGAAAACAAGAGCCTTAATATATTCAATTCCAAGTACGTGCTGGTTGACGAGGCTTCAGCCACCGATACAGATTTCGAAAATGTGCTGTCTGTTATCGGTCACGAGTATTTCCATAACTGGACAGGGGACAGGGTTACCTGCCGTGACTGGTTCCAGCTGAGCCTGAAGGAAGGTCTTACCGTATTCAGGGATCAGGAGTTCTCCAGTGATTTATGCTGTCGTGCCATCGAACGTATCAAGGCGGTGAACGTCATTAAAGGTGCTCAGTTTACCGAGGATGCAGGTCCTATGGCTCATCCGATACGTCCTGACTATGTAATGGAGATGAATAACTTCTATTCAGTAACCGTTTATGATAAGGGGGCTGAAGTAATCAGAATGATTCATACTATTCTCGGTGAGGATAACTTCCAGAAGGGTATGAAGCTCTACTTCAAACGTCATGACGGCTGTGCGGTAACCTGCGAGGATTTCGTGTCAGCAATGGAGGATGCCTCTGGTATTGACCTTACTCAGTTCAGAAACTGGTACAGTCAGGCCGGTACACCTAAGGTTTCCGGCTCCATGAGCTATGACAGTGAGAAAAAGACTGCGGTATTTACTTTTAATCAGACTACTCCGCCAACACCGGGACAGGTTACCAAGAAACCTTTTGTCATTCCTATGAGTATGGCTTTATATACCATGGACGGCAGAAAGATTCCGCTGGTCCGGAACGGGGTTGAGGTTTCTCCGGTACAGATCCTTGCCGAGGAGCATAATGTTCTGGTATTTGAAAATGTACCGGAAAAGCCGGTACCGGCTCTGCTGCAGAATTTCAGTGCGCCGGTAAAGGTTGAATATCCGTATGGAGAAGGTGAGCTTCTGACTTTAATAAAGTATGCCGAGGATCCGCTGGTGCGTTACGAGTCATTGCAGAACGTCATTAACAGCTATGTGGTTCTGAATACTGTGAATGCACAGAGAAAGCTGCCTTTCGGGCATTCTGAGCTGGTTATTCAGAGTTTCAGATATATTCTTGAAGAGTCAGGTCTTGATAACAGATTTATGGCCTACATTCTGCGTATTCCTCCGGTTGGCACCTTAATGGAGCTCTTTAACGTAATTGATATTGATGCAATAGTCGCAGCCCGAAAGGAGCTGATCAAGACTCTCAGTGATTCATTGTTTGACATATGGCAGGCTGTTTTCCAGAAGCTTTATGCCGAACTGCTTAAGCGTCAGAGCGCAGGCATAAAGTATGAATGCACGGAGGAACAGATTGGTTCAAGAGATTTGACCAGAACTGCTTTAAGGTTCTATGTTAAGGGACTTGTAATGCGCGGTGAAGCCGCTAAAGCAGGTGAAATTGTTATGGAATATTATCAGAATGCAGACAATATGACTGATGTTCTGATTGCCATGAATACTGCCGTAGGTGAAAATCTGGCAGTGGAAAATGATATTCTCAGTGATTTTGAAAATAAGTGGCAGCATAATCCTCTGGTTTTCGATAATTATTTCCGTGCCGTGGCTACTGCTCCGTTCCCTGAAACTCTCAGCAGAGTCAAGGAACTGATGCAGCATAAGTGTTTTGATCTGGCTAATCCGAACAGGGTGAGAGCCTTGATAGGGGCCTTTGCCGCAGCTAATCCGGAATGCTTTAACTGTATTGACGGCAGCGGTTATGAATTTATGACAGAAATCGTTGAAAAGTTAAACGAAACCAATCCTCATGTAGCAGCAAGAATCATGACACCGATGCTTAATCTTAACAGACTGGATAATAAGCGTAAGTCAATGATTACCCAGTGCTTCAACAGACTGTTGAAGCTGCCTAAACTGAGTGATTCCATTTTTGAGATAATTGACAAGGCTTTAAAACAAAGCTCATAGTTTACGAATCATCAGGAGCGGTGTTCTGTTCCGCTGATGTTATGTAAAGAAGGGGAATTGCTGAGGTAATTCCTCTTTTTTTGACTTCTGGCGTCTCTCCAGAGTTATGGATTCCTGCCGGTGGAGTTTGTTTCAGAGAAAGAACAATCAGAACGGGGAGGCCGGTTATGGCCAAGAGTAGGTTATATGAGAATACATACGGTCAAAGGTTGATTTTAAGAGATAAAAAAGCACATAAGTGATAAAATAGGGCGGTTATCAGATTCTGGCGTTTGAGAATGTTATTCTGGTGTCATTCCGGCAAAAAAATCCGGATTGAACGAATACGATACACCGGTTGAGTTTATCTTAACAATGACAGAACTGTCAGATATTCTATTAATTATTGTTAAACCTCTAATAGGAACCAGGAAACTATGCTTTATTCACTTTATGAGCCGTTGGTAAGACCTTGCCTGTTTACCATGGATCCGGAAAAAGTCCATGTGTTAACCATGAATATGATGCGATTTGCCGGCTCTGTACCTCTGTTTACCAGAATGATTTCCCAGCAGGTTGAATCAAGACCTCGTAAAGTAATGGGACTTGAATTTCCTAATCCGGTCGGTCTTGCTGCCGGTCTTGATAAGGATGGTGAGGCTATTGATGCTTTTGCAGCTCTTGGATTCGGTTTCATTGAAGTAGGAACTGTTACTCCGAAGCCTCAGCCTGGAAATGACAAGCCTAGACTTTTCAGAGTAAAACCTGCTGAAGGTATTATCAATCGTATGGGGTTTAATAATCTCGGCGTGGATAATCTCGTGGAAAACATTAAGAAATCACGTTATAAGGGGATTCTCGGTGTAAATATCGGTAAGAATAAGGTTACTCCGATAGAGGACAGCGTTTCCGACTATTTGTACTGTCTGGAAAAGGTATATGACTATGCCTCATATGTTACCGTGAATATTTCATCTCCTAATACTCCTAATCTTCGCACCCTGCAGTTAGGCGACGCTCTTGTTGAACTGGTACAGGCTTTGAAGAAAAAACAGAAGGAACTGGCGCAGTCACGTAATAAATATGTTCCTATCGCCATAAAGATTGCTCCTGATTTAAGTGATGAGGAAATTGCCAATATCTGCAATATCTTCCTGGAAAACGAAGTAGACGGGATAGTTGCTACCAATACCACTTTAGATCGCGATATGATTGCCAATATGCCGCATGTAACTGAAGCAGGGGGGTTGAGTGGTAAACCGGAATTCAAAAAGAGTACCGAGGTGCTGGCAAAGATTAATCAGCACATTCAGGGAAGAATTCCTATCATCGGTGTCGGGGGAATAGATTCTCCAATGGCAGCTGCCGAGAAAATTAAAAACGGAGCATCATTAGTTCAGATTTATACCGGTTTTATTTACAAAGGACCTGCTTTAATTAAAAATATCGTGAACTACTTATAATATTTTGAGGTTTTTTAAATTAAATAAATATTTTTCTGTTGATTTAAAATTAAATAAAGTTTAAACTCAAATTAAATAAGAGATAAATAATTTAATTTATTCAACGGGATATATAAATGTCGCAGGGTCTGGTTATTCATAATGAATGGGAACGGTTTAAGTGGCAGTATAATGCCAGCATAGACCGCTTATGCATTACAGTTATTACAACTAACGGTGTGTATAATGGCCCGACCTTATTGAGCAGAAGTAACCTTTGCGACGATTTTCCTGGTGAATGCGGATTCACAAGAGACGACATAGCGTGTTTTAAAGAGTTTCGCGAAAGTTTTTCTGATTTTCCCTTCTCTGATGATGAAAAATGCTTGCTTGCTTACAACGCTGTGGCTACACGCAGATTCCATAAGAAGCTTAATCCTGTAGACCATCTCTTTAAGAGCTGTGGCCGTGGAAGAGCTCCGGAAATAGGTGAAGTAGTGATAGCTGTCCCTAATTACACTCGGGCTGGTGGTAGGTCCAGTGAAGGGGATTTCGTTGTAGTTGAAAACGATAAGTTAACGAATACTTGTTATTTAATGCAGATTAGCAATTCTCCTCTGTTAATAGGTATGGATAAGCTTAATCGTGAGGTAAACCTTCACACATGTAGCTGTATAAGGCTTTCATACGATTATCTGATAAAGATTTCTGCATTAAATGAATCACTGATTAAAACTCTCAATATAGCTTAGGCTAGTCTTTGTCCCCGAGATGGTGTGTTGTCTTGGGGCTTTTTTTTGGTTTTTTAGCGATGTAATCGTGTTCCTGCCTATTTTAAGTTGAGGCTTCCATTATTTTTTTGTTCTGATTCGGCCGTAAAGTATGCCTTGTTATGAGGCGTACGACATCTCATTAGAAGCTTTGTCCCTTCTCAATTACATCCTTTATTTTCAGCACTGCAGCCTCTGAACGAGACATATTCCTTGATTTTTGAGTTGTTGTACATAAGCTGATTGCTCCTCCTATACCATCCGTTGTTCCCAGTATATATTCATATCTCTTGTCCCTCTATCCCCTTCTTATCCATCGTTTGGATATCTTATTGTTTAATGGTGGAGCTGTTATGTGCAGCGTACTGCACATGGATAAGGTATGTATGGTAGTAACTATACGGGGGGCGGGGAGGTGAAAGAAATAAACTGAAAGAGAGAGTAATGAATGGAGTATGGAAAAATACGGAAGAAGTGATGGACGTTCCTGAATGAATAAACCGGATAATTTTGTGTTTTAAGCTAATGTAGGAAAGTAGGGGAGTAAAGATTCGCATAACTAAGAATGAAGAAGATAGACGTGAATATAAGGTCGTACTACAGGTATCAGAGAAAGGTGATATAAAAATACTTACAGTGTAATTTACACTAATAATTACATATATATTACAGTATAAATTACACAAAAACACCCTCCTGGGAAAAGGGGTAAAAATGAAATTTTCTTATATATTAAAAATAAAAATAGCTATTATTAATCATTTTAAATTTACTTTATTTTAAATAAGAAAATTAGTGATATTTTAAATAAGAAAATCAAATATAAATATCTTATAATCGCTTATTCAAAATAAAATAATTTAAATTTAAATAAAAAATTAATTAAATTTAAAATAATGTACTCTTATTTAAATTTAAAATGTAGTATTTATTCAACATTAAATAAGAAATTAAATAAGAAAAAATGGTAAATATTAATAGAACAATAACAACAAAAGTATTGAAAAATAAGAGAAAATGAAAAAATACCCTAATTTTACCCAGTGGTAAGCTAGCAATTAATCATGAAAATAATCACTTGATTTACTAAAATTAATCATTCTATCATCATGATTCAACAAGTTTCTTATATCTTTAATGACAGCTTCTTTCATTAGTCTTTTGGATAATGTAACAATATTTCACTGCGTATACTATTTCTTATGTAGTATCTTTCGCTTTTATTCTCTTTCTCTTTATATGTTATTCATTGTCATTGAAATGAGAACAAACACCATCTGCGAACCATTAATATCGAATTTTTGTCATAGAGGCCTTTGGCTGATTCATGTAGGTAAAGATACCAAAAACTCTTAGCATGAGCATATAGCGCAATTATTTCTAAAAATGTAATTATGGAGTCAATACTTGCTGTTCAGGAATATTTATTCTGGTGAAAATACCATCCTTCAGTCAGGAGTGGTCTTTAAATTAATGCCTAAAGCTCAGTGCTTTTGTTTCTTTCTTTGCTTATGACGGGCTCTCATTCTCTTAATACGTTTTTCTACACCAGAATAATACGCAGGCTGAACGTTTGCCGAGGGAAGTCCAGGTTTTTTCTTGTATATGACAATGCCTACTTGTGATGGTGTTTTTACGTTATTGGATCGTCAGGTGCCGGATTTTACTGCTAAAAACAGTAGATTCCGGCTGCAGCTACATATTTCCGGTGATATTTATGCCGGTATAACTTAAAGAAGAATCCTTACAAGTTGTGGTTACAGGTTAGGAATACATTCATTAGTGCTGAATGATGTTCATAAACGGAAAAACTCCAGGATTCTATAGAATTTTTCTCTAAGAGCAGGGGCTTTATACCAGGTTATTACTTTATCTTTAGGTTTTATTGTCATTGTTTGGCATGAATTCTTAAATGTTTGATGATTAAGGAGATTGTTCTGTTTTTTTACAGTTGTTTTTATGTCTTTTTTTAAGGGCGGGTTCCTGAGTTCGGAGACTTTAAGCAGCAGCGGTTAACCGGAGAAGAATATTGATTCTATGCGCAGATTCTGCCGGTTTTAATTACAAGGAAGCTCATTTTTTAAGGAATATCCTGTCAGAAAATGAATTTACTTTCATATCAGCTTTCCTCGGTTCATGGTATTAATTCTAAAGGAGTTAGTCTGGAGTGATGTATTGTTATGACCCCAATTATTTATCAGTACTATGTTTGTTTTTCTTATTGAATGAGTTAAATCAGTGGTTGTTTTAGCAGCTAAGTCTGAGGTGATGGTACCGGCAGCTTCGGGACAATAAGGAGGTATTGTTGAGATACTATCCAGAATAGCGGGTAGGGGACTTTGGTGAAGTGGAATTTATGTAGTAAAGGCAAAAAATTTCCTGTCTATAAAAGAATCGCCCACCAGAAGGCGGGCGAAATTACCACATACAATAAGAGATTTTTATAATATGTTATGCGACTTTGTATCCAGAAGCTTCAGTTATGCTTGAGACATTATCGGTACTTTCTTCGGCATCGCTTTTGGATATCAAGGCACGAATCCAGTTTTCAAGCATTGAGTCTTCATTGCCTGATTGCTTAGCAGCAAAGATATCATGAATCTGGCAAGATTCACACTTCTCACCACTGTTGTTGTTGAAGCAACTTACGGCATGGAAACGTGATGCTTTAACTTCTGTATCAGTAACAATGAATGTAACGAAACGTCTTACACCATCATTGATGTTACTGTGGTTACGATACATCTTGTAGCTGAAGAAGCTCTTGTCGTGCCACCATTTAATGTATGAAACAGATTCCATTACCAGAACCATTTCGGCTGGTTTTCCGTTCAATTTGAACTGGAATACGATACCGTTAATCTGAGGGAAACCTTCAGCACTCTTACCAGCAACCTTGCTTGAATTTAAATCGCCTACAACAACGTCGCTGAGAGTTTCAACGTCAACATGTTCTGGTAAATCACTAAGGATTGATTCGATAAAGTTCTGAGATGCTTCAGGGCTTTCAACGAGTTTGCCCAAAATCTCGGTGTTCAGTTCGTAAAGTTTAGCAGCCATGATAATTACTCCTTCTCTTATTGTGGTGTTATTTATGTGACTCACTGTGTGGTATGCAGCTTGTCTAACGTTATGCAATTCCTTTGCATACTTAAATTATTTCAAATATGAAAACGTTTTTCAAGTCAACCGTTTACTATTTGTTTTTTATTTGTGAAAACGTTCACAAATAAATAAAATTCTAGTCTTTTTCTCTGTGGTACCGGGGTACCGGCGATCCCTGAAAAATATTAATTTAACTTTATTTTATTCTATATTTTTTTTTAGTCTTGAGCAAATGTATTTTGTTGTTAAAAATACGTTAAAATAAATCTTTCTAAACTTCATAAATGATTAATACTCATATATTAATCAAAATTATGATAGATAAATTAATCATTTTTACCCTTTTTTTGTGTGCTGGAATTCGTAAATGTTAATATTATGTAAAATTTGCTTATTTTCTACTCCTGCTCCCGGAGAGGTCTATCTCTTTAATAATATATTGAAATATATAGATAATATTATTTTTTTTATGTAAATGTTCTCATAAGATGTTAAATAAATGATATTAAATTGTTAAATAGTTCTTTTATTAATTACTTACATGACATAATCCCGGTTAGGTGTGATGAAGGCTGTTTTTTGTCTTTCTTATCTTTATGTTATAGATGTGATAAATCTCACAAAAATATTGGTATATTTCTCTATTCGAGTAAGTCTTTTTCTTTTTTTATGCTCCTTTTTGCCGTTTTTTATGGCTTTTATGATGGAAATTTTGCGGCGAATCTTTCGGTAGTTTCTCTTTTTTTATTATTTCTTTTGGGGAATTTACTTTTTTGGTGTATTTTGGGCGTAATCGGCTATAATTGACCACTTTTAATTTAATTAGTTGCCCAGCTATAACATAATACTTTACCGCTTTTATCCTAATTCGTTTACCTGAATAGCTGACCCCGCGATTCATCTAAAACCTCTTTTTTATTCCGTACTTATTCCGTACATTAATATATGTATATCTCTTCGCCGGTTTTTCTGGTAAATGATTCTTCCGTCGGCAGAGGCATACTATATATAGGACGTTTCCTAAATATAGTACCTTTACTACCTTTACTATATTTGGTATGGACTTTTAGTAGGCATCTTTCCGCGCATAGCTGTGGCTGTCTGGTATATATATATATATATATATATGGATTTTGACTGACGGGAAAATACCTCTTGATCTGTTAATCCCATTCGATACATACTGATGAACCTTGCAGAATATATACATATGATAGTATGAATCTTTAAATCATTATGAGGCTGATAATAGCTTCTTTATAAGTGATTATTGAAAAAACTTATCTGCGCTCCCTATTCAGATTTTTTCCGGCCTCAGTTAAAGTTTGGTTAAGACTGCTATTTTCTGATGCGGCTCAGCTGTAATGTCATTTTATGTAGTCTGTTTTCTGTCCGTATTGTCTGTTAACAGATTCCGGGATAATCTAAAGAATCACTGATACTGACCTTTATGTATACATCCACCGCACCGTTTTATTTCTTTTCCTCAAGGGAGAGAGATAAGTGGAAATTGATAATTTGATAAGGATAATTTTTAATTATAAGGGAATGTTTCTTATATGATAGATGGCTGAAAGCTTTTTAAAGAGGTTGTTCTGTTTAATAATTGGCCATTTTTTAGAGTATTTGAGTCAGCTCATGTGATTTTAGGTAAATTACTGAATCAATTTAGACAAATAGTGCTTTATAGAGTGTATTATTATAATTAGTAAAGTGTTTTCATAGCGTAGCCTCCCTTTTTTCCGGCCGGTGTTTCCCTTTTGTTCTGAAGACTATCCGGACCTTCTCTCAGGAGAGTGAGGTTAATGAAAATTATTGTTTAAACGTTGCAGTTTTTTCAGCATATACAATTAATGGAGTTTAATATGTCAATGGATAACGATGAAAGAATACTGATAGGTATAATTAATTCGCGTAACTACACCACAAAGAATAATCAGGATTGCTCCAACATAGATATAGGTTTTGAGGAATTCTGCTCAAACGATAAAAATAATACCAGAGAATACGGAGTCGTCAACCAGGTCAGATTCCTTGACGAGGAACCGAAAGTATTTCTGACCTGCGAAGCGGCGGCGACAAGAAATAAATTCGGTGAAGGGCATTTAATCAGGATAAAGGCCAATCCTTCCCCCGAGGATAAAGGGTGCAGGTATACCACATACAATAAAAATATAAGTAAAGTCGATGTTGATGATTTTATAGAAATAATTAATCCTAAAATTGAATCCTGGCATGCCTCTGAAAGGTTGGCTGTACTGGAGCACCGCCCGAGTACCGACTATGTAATGGCTGAATGCAACAAATATGTGGTGAGTCAGGAGGTTTTTCCGTTCTTAAGCAGTGACTCAGTTGAATTCTACAGTCTGGAAAAAGCAAAAAAATTCCTGCTTGAACAGTTTGAAAGGGAATTCGGTGAGGTAAAAAAGACTCCTAGTATCGAGTTCGCCGATGATTTCAAGGCGGTAACCAGAGATCTTAATGAAAAATTCTATAACTATATACTGAAAAAGACAAAAGACCGGCTTAATGCGTTTGATCTTAAAAGTCTGGCAGAAAAAGGAAATATCGGTTATCTGAATACCATTATCGCTGAATCCATTAACTCCTTTGCCGCAGATAATAATCTGGTTCGTGATACCGCTGAAAAGATCCGTAACAATATTCTGGCAGACGGAACTATGCAGGAAATACTGCAAGCTCTGATTGAAGCAGAAAAAGCCAAGGAGGACACCGAGGGTCAGAAAACTGCCGTTACCGGAGAAAACTCAGCTTCCGCGGTTAACCCTGCTGAAGAAAACGTGGTGAAGCAGGCGGATAATGAAAATACCGGTAATGCAGAGGTCTCTGCCGGAAGCGTTGCTTCGGATGTCAGTCAGACATCTGCAGTACAGAGTGATAATGGCGGTCAGTCCGTTTCGTCCGAACAGGAAAAACAGACCGGTTCTTTTTCATCAGTTGAAGAGAATGCTGACGGTATTAAGGTTATCAGAAGTACCGCCAATGACATTATTAAAATGGGCTCCCGTCCGTTTACTATCGGTGACGAGGAGGAAAGAAGCAATCGTGCTATGGTACTCCGTGCCGTTGCCTCCATGTCCGGCGGACTTGGAAGCAGTCCGGACAGTGACAGCTTCAGTTCTTTAAGTAAAGCTATTTCCAAGGCTTCTTCTATGGATGACGGTATACTGGAGGAAGAGGAGGAAGAGGAATTATTCGGGAGCTTTTTGAAGAATAACCGGATAAACCCTGTTTTTGATGAAAGACTTTATGCCGGAATTGAAACCAAAAAGGTACTTATGGGACCTTTCGTGGTAAGTAAATGCCATGATTTGCAGGAACCCGGGACTAAAGGCTTTGAATGTACCCTGAATATTCCTGATTCCCGCTGCAGTATCTATGTAAAGGATGAACTCAATTCCACTGTCCGTGTTGTAGATTACTCCCTGCTTACTGAATACATTAAGGAAGTAAGTATTGACGGCATTAAGAGAAAATATCTGGTTCAGATGCCGCATCAGAGATGGAATGAAGGTGGCAAGAAACTGGATCTTATCGATGACAAGAAGCTGATTGACAAGTATGCCATGAACCTGCTTTCTCCGACATTTAAGGATCTTAAGATTAACCAGCTTCAGAAAATCAGACAGAATGTCAGAGGAACCAACCTTTTCAGAAATGAAGGGGAACGTATCCAGAGAATGTTTCATATTCTTCAGAAAGTGGTTGATTTTGAGGCTGAAAGAACTAAATTATTCGGAGTGTTAGCCGGTTATCCTGAATTCGACCGCTTTATTTCCGATTTTATTAATACCCATCAGGAATCGATTGTCTCCAAATACCGCAAAGATCTTCTGAATGACATCAAGAAACAGAAAGATGATCTAAAAAAAGAGTTCAATGAACTGGAACAGGATATAGCCAAAAAACGCAATGAACTGGCTAAACTGCAGACTAAGATAAAGAACAATGCCGGCAAGGTTCCGGAGGAATCTGCTCCTGTGGCTGCAGTCACCACGGAAAAGAAGGCTAAGACAGTACCTGCCGAGGAATATGAAGTTCTGAAAAGTGAGTATAAAAAACTGCAGAATGAATTTAAGACCATGACTGATGAGGTGAACAGTCTCAAGCTTACCAAGAGCAAGATTGAGAAGGAGCTTCAGAGTGAGGTATCCGATCTCAGTTCCCGCTATCTCGATATGCATTCCATGCTGAAGGCCTTTACATCGCCAAAGCAGGTTATCGGCAGGGGGTTCAGTTTTGAGTCAGCACCGGTGGATACCGGTATCAAGCTTGACAACATTTCCAAGTCGCGCAATAAATTCATTGAGGAACTGCGTCAGTCCATGAAAAGTTACGGCAGGGATATATCTAAGCACAAACTTGCCTCCATGGTGGTTTCCATTGCCCAGAACCAGTTTACCATTCTGGCGGGACTTCCCGGTTCCGGTAAGACCTCATTTGTAAAGACCATGGGGAAGGCTCTCAATCTCAGAAACCGTCTCCATACCATTCCGGTGGCAAGAGGCTGGACATCTCAACGTGATATTCTCGGGTACTGGAACAGTTTAACCAGCAGTTTCCAGTCAGCCCCTACCGGTTTATGGGAGCTTCTGACTACTCTGAACAGTGAAAAGGATCCGGCAGCTGTAAGTCCGGCTATTCTGCTTCTGGATGAAATGAACCTGTCCGCACCGGAACATTATTTCTCATCATTCATGCAGCTTGCAGACGGGGAATCAGAAAGAAAGATCTTTACCGGTTCTCCTGAGCTTCCTTATCTGAATATTCCGGAATACCTGCGTTTTGTCGGTACTGTCAACAGCGATGAAACGGTTAATATGATGTCCGCACGTATGCTGGATCGTTCTGCGGTTATTCTTTTTGATGAAATGCCAAGTCAGGCTGATGACTACAAGAACCGTCGTTCAACACCGGTTCAGACTAAAAACTACAGTGCCGCACAGTTCCTGGAGCTCTTTAATGTAAAAGACGTCACCATTACAAACAAAATGTACAGGATGCTCAACAGCATTGAGGAAATCATGTACAGTGATGATGAGAAATTCGGTCAGCGTATTGTAATATCCTATCGTAAGCATCAGCAGATTATCGAGTATCTTTCCGTGGTCTCACAGATATTCTCCAACTTCAATGACTGTGATGCTGAGGTTCTGGCCATGGATTATGCGGTCAAGCAGTTTGTCCTGCCGATGATTAACGGTTTCGGTGAAGGTCTCGGCAACCGTCTGGAAAACCTGGCGGTAATTTTGGAAAATAACGGCCTTAATGATTCTCTGAAAATTCTGCAGCGCATGATAACGGATGGTTCAGAACGCATGAATAGCTATCAGTTCTTTGCTTAATTTAATTAGTCTGTCTGATTAGAAGCAGGAGCTGTGTTATGTATGATGTAAAAATAACGGTACGGCCCAATAATCATCTGTCCTACGGGGATATGGATGTAAAGACATATGATGCGGTGATAGGTAATGTTCAGCAGAAATTTGAGGAATCTGCATCGGGTTGTCTGGAAGTTCCCGAGGATTACTATCTTGATATCAGATTGCGGTACCGTGGAGCTGAAGACGGTGATTTGAATGATATCTCACCGATTGTCAATATCAACGACGAAAACTACCGCTGTATGCTCAAGGAATACGGTGATACCGGTGAAATGTGGTGGAATCTGGTGTGGCGTGAAGATATCGCCCACGAGGGAAGGCCTTTCTTCGGGCTTCCGGGAAAGCATCTTATCTGGATAACCTTCTTTGTGCAGCGGGAGGAGGAGTTCCGTGTCTCTCTGCCGGTGGAGGTTCTGGCTACCAAGAGCAGGGCTGTTGAAATAAAGAAGATCCTGTCGTTCATGAACTCGGAATACAGCAGTATCTCCAAAATCTGTATGGATACTGATGTTGATTCCGGGGTGCTGGCCGATACTATTAATAGTGCCAGGGATGTTTGTAAAACCTTCGTTAATCAGTGGGGGAATCTCCTTAGAAATCTGCGCCATTCACTGGAGCCGAAGCTGAGTATCACTCCTAACGGCATGCCGAATTCACCGGAGGCTATTCACTGGCTGTCCCTCAATGCGGATGCCATTGCTCTGTGCAGTCCCGGGGAGCAGGTGTTCAGGATCAATAACATGCCGGTGCGGACTGACTTTGCGGCTGAAGAGCACGTGGTACCTTCCTACCGGGTTTATGAGAATCTGGTTATTGCCAGTTTCTTCAATCAGATCCAGTCAAAGCTTGCCATGATGCTGAACTTTATTCATGAGCATGAGCAGAAAAGGAATGACAGCAGCAGGGACATAAACAGGAATTATCCTGACTACCGGCGTTATATTTCCATTGTGCGCGGATATAACACGGATATTTTAGGATATTACCGTAAAAGCATTATGGAACTGCAGGATAGTTTCTACCGCCTGTACCGCAGCTTTATCAAAGCCACCGGGCTTAATTATCATGGTAAGACCATTCTGCCTAAAAGTACCCCTTTTGTGTCCAGAACTCCGGTATACAGTGAGATTTTCGAGACTATAGGCGACTGGTACAAGAACTGTTCAATACCTCTAAGCCTTAACGATGTACCGTTCCATTCCATAAAGATTGACAAGCTTTATGAATTTATGGTGCTGTCTCAGCTCATTAATGTCATTGACAGTCTTGGAGGCCTCTGGGAGACCAAGGAATGGCACAATATGGATCGGAAAAAATTCGGCGGTATACCGGAGGAAAGACCTAAAGACCAGCCTAACAACTACTATAAATGGATATCGGAAAGCAAGGAGTATAATCTGGAGCTCTGGTATGAACCGGCCATATATACGGTGAAGTATGCGGAGAAGGGGGAACTGGTTGTAGTCAGTGCAGAAAATTATCATGCTGACTTCTCCTATACTCCTGATTTCGTCGTTAAAATCACCTGGAATAAATCAGGCATGGTGGATTATCTGATAATGGATGCCAAGTACAGTTCATGCAGAACCGTTCAGAGTAAATCCCTGCCGATGCTGGTGAACAAGTACCTGTACGGCATCCATGTCTATAACAACTGCAGTCTTGACAGCAGTATCCGCGGTATACTGGCGATTTATGCCCGTGGTGAAAAGGGGACTATTCACGGCTATGCCCCAGAGCATATGCTGGAATCCCGTAATTCGGTGTTTCCGTCAATTGAAGCGGTAGGGGTCTTTCCTAAGGATGATGAGGAAACTACAGACAGCAATCTGAAAAAATACATTTCCGGTATTATCAGCAAGCTGCGTAACTATCACAGACAGGAATACGAAAGGGTACTGGAGATGGCAAAAAGACTTCAGGAAAGCTAGGTATTTCCGCTGCGAAAAGAGCCGGTTCTTTTCTGGTGTATATGGTTATTCTCCGGTATCTGATTTTTATTTTCCGGAATGATGCCGGAGTGTTCATGAGACCGTACGATTCAGATCCCCTGCCGTTTTTTCTGTTTTCTGAAGTTTCTGAAGATTCCCGTTTCTGCAGATGTATCCGCATCCGGAAAGAGAAATTCTTAATGTTATTTTAGGTGCCGGAGGTTCCTGAACCGGCAGAGACTTTTAAATTTCCGGTTATTATAAAAATATGACGGTTAAAATAATTCATCCGAGGATAAAGTCGTATAATAACTGTCATATTTTACGCTGCCCGGAGTGTTTCCTGGTTTTATCAAATAATGCTGAGCAGATCTGAAAACATGGAATATATCTAAATCGGAATAATATCGAAAACAGGGAATTTCCGGATACTTTTAGGATAACTTCAGCATTTTTTTTTCTTTTGGCGGTAACAATGAGTAATTTTTTTAACAGACTGGCTGATTTTTTCGGCAGGTACATGTTTATACCTGTTATTCTGGTAACAGTTTTGGCCTATTTCGTTGAGAACAGCTTTGTCGGCTGGGTCAACAACCCGGATTTCCTTTCCGGAAACATAAATATCACCTATCTGCTTATGATTATTATGTGTGGTATGGGGATGACCATGAAATTGAAGGATTTTCTGGTGGTACTCATGCATCCGAAAGAAATAATTGTAGGTGAGATAGCTCAGTTTCTGATTATGCCTGTGCTTGGGCTGGTGCTGTGCTTTCTTTTCAGACTGCCTCCTGATCTGGCAACCGGGGTGATACTGGTTGGCTGTTGTCCAGGCGGTACCGCTTCTAATGTAATTACTTATATGGCAAAAGGGGATGTGGCGCTCTCTGTGGGAATGACATCAGTGTCCACTATGCTGGCTCCTTTTTTAACCCCCCTGCTTACGGCTCTTTATATATCCGTTTATACCTCGCAGAACAGCGGTGCGGACATACATCTGGATGTCAGTCAGATGTTCATTGAAATACTGAAGATAGTTATTGTACCTATAATCATTGGTCTGGTATTCAGTTATTTTCTGCCACGGATTACTGCAAAGCTGATTAAATTTCTACCGATGATTTCGGCAATCGCCATCTGTATTATTATCGGTTTTGTAATAGACGCCAACAGTTCCAGACTGTTCGAACACGGTTTTATCATTATTCTGGTGGTGATGCTCCATAATATTATGGGGTTTGTTATGGGATATCTCGCCGGGCTGCTCATCAGAACCATGCCGGCCAGGAGAAGTGCCATAGCCATAGAGGTGGGAATGCAGAATTCCGGAATGGCCACACAGCTTGCTGCGTCCTGTTTTTCCTCTCTGCAGCTTGCAACGGTACCGGGGGCAATATTCAGTGCCTGGCATAATATTTCCGGGACGGTTCTTGCGTACTTACTTGCCGGAAAAAATGAACGTAAAGAGTCATCGGTACCTGCGGTGAAAAAGCAGGAATAGATGCGGCTTTTACATGATACCGGAAGGCATCAGTTTTTCCGGAAATTTCTGAATAGTATGGTAAAAGGTCTGAAATAACCGTTTCAGACCTTTTATGAAATTATCAGGTATTAATCGGATGATTTTATTAAATCGCAATGTGTTTTCAGTAGTTTGCCCCGAGCTCTCTCATTAATTTATCAGTTTATCTGAACAGGCATTGGCAAACTTCCAGTACTTGAAATCAGTGGCAGTTATGACGGTCGGCACCTCAGCCGTCATAACATGAGATGTAAGACAGGCTGCTTTATTTTTTGGATATACTCTTCAGCAGTTCGTCGCAGTTATCCAGAAATTCGTCAATCAGGAATTCGTTTCCTGGATGTCTGTATGTATATACCTCTGCGTAGCCATCTGCATTATATGAAATGACTCTGTATATATTCGGATCTTCGAGATTCCTGAAGTGGTATTCGTACTGATCTTTTTCTAAAAGTTCCCATTTATAGGTGTTGCTTTTCATGGTAGCTATAAATTCAGCTTCATGATTTACCAGCATCCGCCAGTTGACATTGGTGGTATTTATACCGAAGTAATCACCTGTTTTAGTGTATATAAAGGCATAGCCTGAAGCTGTATAACCATAGATATTCTGGGTTATAAGATTACTGTCTTCAGCAACCTGTTTGAATTTACATTTTTCCTCTTTGCAGCCGGTGAGTCCGGTAACGATAAATACAGCGATTAACGCAGAAAAAAGGAATTTCTTTAACATATACATTATTCTGTTCTATCCGTTTGATTGAGTTTTTATACTAAAGGCAGTACCGCCGAAATTAATAATGAGCAGACTGTAACAGTATAAATATCTCATGCTTATTTATATTTTACGTAGAAACAGATTACATATTTTTTAACATAATATCAATATAATTAGGTTAACAGGATCACATTACGATTAAAATACGTACAGTTAAAATTAACTATTTACAATCATTTGTTGTTTTATAATGGAATTGTCCGTCACTGTTTATCTATAAAAAATATAGAGCTGGCAACAGTTCTGATGTCTGTCCGGATTTTTTTAGTATGAAGCGTCAGTATTCAGGTTGAAAACTCAAAACTGAAACAAATTCCGGTCATGCTGACATCTGTCTCTCTGGGCTGTTTTTTGACCGTTTATATAATCCAATTCCGGTTTTAGTATGCTTTTTAAGATAATCTGCTGGAATTCCCATCCGTTGTTTATGCATTAATTATTCAGTTGAAAAGTAGCCTGTGTAACAGTGAGTACCTGCTGCAGCTCATTTATATGCTGTTTTCCATCCCGTCGGGAATTAGATTCCATTGTTTATACAGTCTGTATCAGATAGGATTGGCAGATTATCATGTTAAAAAAGTTCTTTCTATGTGTTTTTCTGACAGTGGCTCTTTCAGGATGTCGCTGGCTATGTCCTAAACCTTTAGCATCCGATACGTTGAAATTAGGTGAATATGACGTCAAAGCAATCTTTTTAGATATAATGACGAAGGTGTTGCAGTCGGATACAGCATGATAAGCTGGAGTTCGCTACAGACTCCCGAATGGCTTGAAGCTGTCAGAGAGACAAGTAATGTCTGGGAATACAGCGACAAAGAGGTATTGGTAAGTTATAAAAATGATTTCTTCAAACACTATTACATGGTAAATGACAACGGTAATTTGAAAATAATTGTATCCGGTCCGGTTACAATAGACCTTTTAAGAAAAAAAGGGCGGATTGACGAATGCTTCAAATACTACGTTGATGTAGATAAGAAGTAACGTAACAATCTGATTTATACCGGAAATAAACAAGGGGATTCTGCCGGAGAATTCCCCATGTTTGTATGTTTAGAAAAATAATGCATGGGCTGAGGCTATGCGGATATAAGTCTTTCAATTTCGCCGGCGCTGACAAAACCTTCTGCGGCTCCGGCACTTCTGATTTTGAGCGCAGCAAATAACTGAGCTCTTCTTAATGCTTCGACAGGTTCAAAACCGCAAAGATGATAGTGCAGGTATGATGAGAACAATGCATCACCTGCGCCTACGGTATTTTTTACATTGTCTACGTGACAGGCGGGCTGCTCAATCATAACATTCTGCTGCGGCAGATACAGAAGGGCACCTGAGGATCCCATACCGAGAATAATAACCTGATTTCTGTACCGTTCGCCTAAACTTCTTACAAATTCCTTTTTGTCTGAGCCGATACCTTCATCGCTTAAAAACAGAATATCGGCATGGCTCATGAAGTCACGGTTGTAGTCATCGTCCGGATTAGAAAGGACATGAACATCCGTAGCTATGAGTTTATGGCGTCTTCTGGCGGCTTCAAGTAGAGGCCGGCTGAAGTTTATATTGCAGGCAACAACGGCATCAACATCATCAAGCATACTTTCAGAAAAATCATACGGAGTTTCCTGAATATCCTTTAAGTCGCAGTAGATCTGTCTTCTGCCATTCTCATCATAAAGGACTACGGATGCCGGAGTATCTTTAAGCTTCTGGACAATGAGATCGGTTTTTATGCCCGTCCGTTCCAGTTCCTTGTAGAAGAGTTCTGCTGTCGGATCTTTACCGATAATTGAGGCCAGTCTAGCATCGTCGCCTAATATGGTCAGAGCTTTGGCAATATTGAAGGCAACACCGGAAAGAGTGCTGTTAACTCCGAAAAAGTCATAGTCAATGGGATAATAGGGAACCGGAAAACCGCGGATTCTGGCGGTTGTCTCAAAATTTAAAAGTCCTGAAACCAGAATTCTACTCATAAACACCTCCGGTGTCAGCAAATGTCCTTTGGAGATTATTTTTTTTAAGCTGAAGCTGCGGAACGGAAAAAGAATCCTGTTCTGTTCCGGCTTCCCAGTCTCTGCAGCCTGTACAGCTTCAATAATTCTAGTACGGGAGATGGAAAAATAAAAGTTTTATCTCATAAGGTCACGGAATTCTGGCTGATAATGTCAGCTGTTTCCGTTCCTCAATGTTCTTGTCCAATGTGGCAGAGGTATATCCTGAAGCCGGTTATATTTTCTTTTTGGTTGAAGAGATGCCACAGTATATTGCCGGAATTTCTGTTTTTTTTGGGGATTCCGGTGTGAAATATTCAGAAAGTCTGGATACCGAAGGCGTTTTTTGAGATTTGTGATAAAGATATCTGTTTAATTAATCTGTAGATGATCTATAATAAAACGGTCAATATAATTAAAATATTAGATATTTGGTTATAAAAAAGGAACATGATTTAATTATTTTGAAGGTAACAGAACAATATAATTATTCGGTTCAGATATTTCAGAAAATAATATATAGAGGAATAACAGAGTTATGAGAATGGATGTGCTGAATACCGATGATAAGGGAAGTCTTGATCAGCTTTTTGAGAAAATTGGTCTTTATAAGAAATCCTATGATTACATCGAACTGATGAACTTTATCATCCGTTTCCCCGGAATCGCTCCTTTTAATGCATTTCTGCTGCATGTACAGCGTCCGGGAAGTATTTTTGTGGAGACAGCTGAAGACTGGAGAGACAAGCATCACCGGACGGTAAAGCCCGGAGCCAGACCTTTGGTTATTCTTAAGCCGTTCAGGCCGGTGGTTTTTGTTTATGACATCCTGGATACAGTGGGTGAAAATGATGAGGAGTACAGAACCGGTACAGATTTATTCAAGGCAGAAATAAAGACGGATATCTTTAAATTCAGAAAAAAGATGGGGGTTCTAATAGACAACCTGAGTGCCGACGGAATTATTCTGCAGACTACTGATTCTTTCGGTTCCGGCTGCGGAGGATCCATAGGACAGGTGCCGCCGGATTATAAAATCCCGCTGAGGTACGGCGAACATCTGATAAAACCCTGCTACAACCTGATGGTTAACAGTCATCTTGAAGAAGCGGCTTACTATACTACCATTATGCACGAGCTCGGACATCTCTTCTGCGGTCATCTCGGGACTCCTGATAAAAAAAGATGGCCGAACAGATCCTTAATAAAGGATCAGGTTATTGAAGAATTTGAAGCTGAAAGTGTCTCCTGGCTGCTCTGCGAAAGACTGGGAATCCATAATCCGTCAGCCGCCTATCTCAGCAGTTATATAAGCAGTAATGAAACTATTCCTAAGATAAGTATTGAAAGCGTTCTGAAGGCGGTAGGCATGATAGAGACAAGAATGAAAGGCCGGATCAAACCATGTAAGAAACTCATTCTCGATGAGAAATAAAGGATACTGTAAAATACACATTTTCACGTGAATACAGAAGTAATTCATTAATTCACGTGATTTCGGCAGCTTATTTAAAATACATATCTGTTTTTTATATTTATTATAATCTCCGGATACCGCATTCCTTAGGTGTCAGTGAGGTGCGGTATCGGCAGATTTCAGTTTGTTTTAATGCCTGATTGTTTTAATGCCTGAAATTCAGCAAAAATGTTCTTTCTGGTGCAGTCTGAAACATTCATATATACATTTTTGTTTCCGCATTACCAATATATGCATCAGCATATTCTTTTCTTAAGCAGCTATCTATATCTAATCTGTCCAGCTGCTTATATTTACGCAACTTCTATTTCTGTTTCTGCCTCGGGCGGGTATCTTTCTTAATATATCCAGCACTATCAGAATAGTTAAAGAATGTTGCCGGAATATAATAATTCTTTGCATAAGCAGATAAATTCATATCCCTGATTTTTCAGGCCGGTTAAGGTTAAATTGTTCCGAAAGGAATATTTAATCTCCGTTAATTCGATTCTTGACGGGTGTCATTTCACGCCTGTTTTTTTTCTGATAAACTTCCGGCCCAGGGCGTCCGGTACATTTCTAAGTCCGGTGTCTGCCATAGCTATAATAATGTGTCACAAATATGTGCTACTGAGCTGGTTATATTACACTGGCAGTCATTGTATCTATTCATTTTCCGGAGGTATACGGAATGTATTCTTCCAATACCCGGGGCCTGATGGAGAGGTACGGCTCTGTTCTGTAGACAGGAGGGGGCTGTCTTATATACTGCAGAATAATGAAATGACATGACATGACATGGAAATGCTCAGAGCTATAAAAGCCATAAAAATATTCCGTGGCATAACAGATTGAAAAATAAATAAGAATAATATGAGTAAGAAAAAAGAAATCACTAAGAAAGCCGGATCCTCCGGCAGTACCGGGGAGTCCTCCCCGCTTTTAAAGAAGTTTATTATAGTAGCAGGTGTTACTGTTATCGGTACGGTTGTCTGTATGGGATTGCGTTCAGGCATGACTGAAACTGTTTACCCTGCAAAGGATGCCTCCAAATATTTCTATATACAGGATTACAGCGGAGTTTTTTCTGAAAAAGCGGAAAAATATATTTTTGATGAAGCGGTTAAGCTTAACAAGGCCACAACAGCCCAGATAGTGGTGATGGCTGTTCCCGATACCGACAGCGAAAGTCTCGAACAATACAGTCTGAGAACAGCAAATAATCTGGGAATAGGCTCAAAGGAAAAGGATAACGGCATACTGATTCTGTTTACCACCACAAGTCCTCATGTCAGGATGGAGGTGGGGAAAGGTCTTGAAGGAACCATACCTGATGCCCGGGCCGGCAGAATTCTAGATGATTATGCCGTTGAGCCGAAAAATAAGCGCCACTGGAATGAGGCTGCCATGAATACCTTTACCGCTACTGCGGAAATTCTGTATCAGGACAGCAATATCAAGGCTCCGGAGTCACTGCAGCTGGTAAAGGATATTGATGAGACGGAACCTGGAAAAACCTTTGCCGATATGACTCTGCCTGAAGGCAAACCGGTAACTGAAGGTGAAGATTTTACAACTCAGCTGGTTAACGGTTTTCTGGCTTTTATTGCTATGCTTCTTTTTATGTTTCTACCGTTATACGGCATTTTTGTCTACTTCAGGAATATGTTCTCCGGCGGTGGCGGTTCCTATTCAGGCGGAAGTTCATACTCCGGACACAGCTACGGTGGCGGCGGATACAGTTCCGGAGGTCACAGCGGCGGTGGCGGCAGCTTCGGCGGAGGCGGAGCCAGCCGTTAGGCGGGCTTCAGAATGCCGGGAGGGAGCCGGACGGTGTCCGGCAGTTTTCTGAGAATCATTTTTTGAAGATACTGCCGGAAAAAGTTTAAACTCCTCCAGCTAACGGATATCTATACGCCGGCAAATATTTATCATTGGAGAATCATATGATAAAAGTGGCCGGCAAAAGCATCGGCAGGAAGGATTTTGCTGCAGCGGAAGGATAAACGTAAAAAGTAATCATAGACGTCAGAAGTTATGAGTAAAAATAAGTTTCTTATCGCAACAGGTGTCGCTGTCATCGGTACGGTTGTCTGTATGGTATTTCGTTCAGGCATGACTGAAACCGGTTATCCGGAAAAGAATGCCTCCAAATATTTCTATATACAGGATTACAGCGGAGTATTTTCTGAAAAAGCGGAAAAATATATTTTTGATGAAGCGGTTAAGCTGAACAAGGCCACAACAGCCCAGATAGTGGTAATAGCCGTTCCTGATACCGGCAGCGAAACACTTGAACAGTACAGTCTGAGAACAGCAAACAGTCTGGGAATAGGTTCAAAGGAAAAAGATAACGGTATACTGATTCTGTTTACTACAGAAAGTCCTCATGTGCGCATGGAGGTGGGAAAAGGGCTTGAAGGAACCATACCTGATGCCAGAGCCGGCAGAATTCTTGATGATTATGCCGTCGAACCTAAAAATGCGTTCCACTGGAATGAGGCTGCCATGAACACCTTTACCGCTACTGCGGAAATTCTGTATCAGGACAGTAATATCAAGGCTCCGGAGTCACTGCAGCTGGTAAAGGATATTGATGAGACGGAACCGGGAGCAACCTTTGCCGATATGACCCTGCCTGAAGGAAAACCGCTGACTGAAGGTGAAGATTTTTTAACACAGATTGTTAACGGTTTTCGGGCTTTTATTTTCTTTATTATTCTATCGTTGTACGGCATTTATGTTTATTTTGGGAAACTGTTCTCCGGCGGTAGTGGCCGTTCATCCTCCGGTTCTGGTTCGAGAGGCTACAGCGGTGGTGGCGGTAGCTTTGGCGGAGGCGGAGCCAGCCGTTAGGCGGGCTTCATAATGCCGGGACTACGCCGGCAGTGTGACTGCTGTTTTTTTTAGAGGCGAGAGTCTCTTTTTTAGAGAGCAGTAGTAAAAGGTTATACTCCCGGTAACGGATGCCTGACGCATGCAAATATTTATCGCCTGCAGTAGCAGAGGTGGTAGGTTCTTTGGTTTCCGGCTAAGGTGTCGTCAGGCCGGATATTTGCTGCGGCTTCAGTATAAATGCAGAAAGGAATCAATAGAAGGATGGAGTGACAGCCTTCTCAGAGAAAATTTTATCAACGGAAAGGATATTCCGGAGATTGCGGTCCTGCCGTTTATAAATGTCTATTTCGCGATCAATGTTCAATTTTTATACATCTGTGGTTATTTGACAGTTGTAATGTGACAGTTGTAGTGTTAAATATAATCATATGAACGTAAATGATGAAATACACTATACCCTTGACGAACTCAGTTCCCTTACCGGCGTGTCGAAGCGGACCATCCGTTTCTACATGCAGTCCGGTCTTGTGCCTAAACCTGCAGGAGCGAACAGGGGAGCCTACTATCATGAGGCGCATCTTAACAGACTGCTGGAGATACAGAAATGGCAGAAGGCCGGCATCAGTCTGAAGCGTATCGCAGAGCTTTTATGTGTCAGGGATGAACCGCAGGTTCCGGAAAGAGAAATACGTCCCGGAGATATTACGGTGAAGAGTCATATTCTTCTTCATCCGGGAGTGGAGCTGGTGGTGGATCCCTTGCTCTCAGGATTAACCGCTGAAGAGGTGACGGAACTTACGCGTCACGTTCTGCAGTTTTTTTATCAACGCAATAATATCCATAATAATAACAGCAATAGCAGTGTCCATAATAACGGAGGACTAAATGAATCTGAATGATTTTTATAAGGAATGTGCCGTTCTCAGAGTTAAAAACGGTCATCCGGTGCCGCTCACCGGCATAGATGTCTCTGGAAACATCGATGATGTTCTTTCCCGGGTGAAGATTACCCAGACCTATGAGAACCGTGAAGAAAAAAATATCGAGGCAGTGTATTCTTTTCCGCTTCCTTCCGATGCGGTACTGCTGGATTTTACCGTCACCATTGACGGCAGAGTCCGTCACGGCACCGTCATGAAAAAAAGTCAGGCGAGAGCCCGTTATGAAGAGGCGGTTGAGCAGGGCGATTCAGCAGCCATGTTAGAGGACAATGGAGAAGGTCTCTACAGTATGAGTGTCGGCAACCTTCTTGCCGGGCAGAAGATAGAAATTTCATTCAGCTACTCCCTGTTCAATATCTGGAACGGCAAGCTCCTGCGTTTTTATCTGCCTACAGTTATTGCTCCAAAGTTCGGAGATCCTGCCAAGGCCGGGATTGATGACTATCTGGCACCGGTAACTTCAGTATCTGCCAGCAATGCCCTGAAATGTGTTATTACCGTTTCCGGAAATCTTGTACGTCACGCCATCTCCAGTCCGACACATAAGATGGAACGCACTGAAAAGGACGGTAAGGTAAGTCTTGCCGTAAACACCCTGGCTGACAGTGATTTTATTCTGGAAATCCGTTCAGAAAATGAACCGGTTCCTTATGCCTGTATCGGCAGGGACGGTGATAAATATGTTGCTGCTGTAGCCATGACTCCTGATTTCGGCAGTGAAATGAAGGATATGGAGAGAGATATAGATATTATTATCGACTGCTCCGGTTCCATGAGCGGTCAGTCCATCATTCAGGCAAGAAGTGCTCTGAAGCAGATTCTTTCTCATTTAACTGCCAAGGATTCTTTTAATATCATCCGTTTCGGCAGTACGGTTCAGCCGCTTTTCAACGGTCACAGTCTTTATACCAGTGAATCATTTGCCAGAGCACAGGAACTTGTTAATGCTCTTGATGCCAATCTCGGCGGTACCAATCTTGAAGATGCACTGGATGCAGCCTATAAAACTCATGTTTCCGGAAGAATTCACGATATTATGCTGATTACAGATGGTGAGGTATATGAAAATGAGCTCTTCTATCAGAATGCCGTAAAATCTGAATGCCGTATCTTTACAGTCGGCGTGGGAAATGCCGTTTCCGAGGGACTTTTAAAGAGACTTTCCAGTGAAACAAACGGCAAGGCTGAATTCGTGACTCCTAATGAAGATATGGCTGAAAAAATATTCAGACACTTCCAGCGTATGAGTATGCCTTCTTCAAATGCCTCAGTAACCTGGCCGGAACAGCCGGAATGGGTCTGGCCGGTGCTTAATCCTAAGCTTTTCCATGGAGATACTTCGGTATTTTTTGCGGGGGTTGCCTGTAAGCCTTCCGGAACTGTAACCCTCACATCTGTTTCCGATGCCGGCACTACTTCGTGGGACTGTGAACTGCCTGATAATGCCGATGAAAAGGAATGTTCGGATCTTGCCCGTATGGCTGTCCGTAGAAAAATCTCCGGCAGAAAGGATAATGAAGCAGCGGATCTCGCCGTTAAGTACAGTCTGGTATCTCCGCTTACCAACTATCTTCTCGTGGAAGTAAATGAAAACAAGGATAATATTGAACTTCCGGAAATGAGAACAGTACCTCAGATGGCTCCACGCGGAATGATGGGAGCAGCAATGTGCTGCGCATCGGCTGCACCATCCGGAATGATGATGGGTATGACCGGTGGTATGATGGCTTTTGCCAGCGGAATTGTGGGAATGATGGGAATGAAAATGGCCTCCAAGGCATCCGCTCCGTGTGACAGCAGTGCAGAGGCTGCTAAAACAGCCGATAATTCTGCTGCAAAGACTGTTCCTGCAAGTGATGGCACCTGGGCAGGATTCAGCAGGGTTCTGGCTTCTCTTGACCTCTCTCAGGTAAGATGGCTTTTCGGGGAAAGATCAATTGATGCCCTTAAGAAGTACGGACTTACCGATGCTCAGGCTGCTATAATGAATGCAATTGCAGCAACCGGTATGGCTGAAAGAACCGTGTTTGAAATCTTCCTTGAGAAACTGCGTTCCGCTAACGAAGCTGTCTTTGCTTCAGCAGTGATTACGCAATACATCAAGAGAAGCTATGACCGGATCTCCTCTCAGGATAAGACTCTGTCTCCTGAAGTAGAAAATCTCTTTAAATCTCTTATGGCAGCTGGCTGACAGTAAAATCAGTGTTAGCAGTTGATACTGCAGGTATTCAATCAGTTCTGCTTTAATCGTAATAATCCGTTCTGTATTCAGGAATACAGACGGATTTCTTAAGAGTTCCCGAATCCGGGGACTCCTTTTTTTTGTGTAGTGCCGGATGAATCACAGACTACGGATCTTGAACTTTAAGTACATAAAGAATTCTGAAAAAGAATACTTCTGCTGTTTCTTTTTGGTTTTGTATAAAAGGTAATGAATGCAGATTTCCGGCAGAATCAGTGTTTCTTTTTAATCTTTTTTTGATAATCGATAGTTATGATGTATTTGTCGGTTTATGCTAACCTCCCGGAGGTTATTTGCAAAATAACGGAAAACATGGTTTGAACCATTGATTTATAAGGCTTTTTGCCTAAAAATCAGTCACATGAGGTTAGAAACGTGAGAAGACCTTGATTTTTAAGGATTTTTTGTGGCACGTTCAAATTTTATCTTATAAAATACAATTACTAGACATAGGTTAGAAAAACAGCCTGTTGTAACCATTGAAAATCAAGGCTTCTGCAACGACTCTGCTGCAAAGGCTGTCCCTCGATAGAGGGATTGAAACATTATTATATTTTATTGAAATTTTCATCTCTAGCGTTGCAAAGGCTGTCCCTCGATAGAGGGATTGAAACTCACCTTTAGTGCTGAGACCAAAATTTGATAATCTGTGTTGCAAAGGCTGTCCCTCGATAGAGGGATTGAAACTTAAGCTGGGCTAATACAATCATAGTCGCAGGGTCTGTTGCAAAGGCTGTCCCTCGATAGAGGGATTGAAACGGGAATCGTATCCCTTTAACTACGTTGTTACCTTGAAGGGTTGCAAAGGCTGTCCCTCGATAGAGGGATTGAAACTTGGTAAAGTTGATCATATTACTCCACCTCCACTACGGTTGCAAAGGCTGTCCCTCGATAGAGGGATTGAAACTTAAAAGAGTTCGCAAGTAGTTCTCATCTCTTTGAGTTGCAAAGGTTGTCCCTCGATAGAGGGATTGAAACGCAGTTGCTACTGTTTTCTTCTTTATAGCCATACGCTATGTCGTTGCAAAGGCTGTCCCTCGATAGATGTGTTGAAGCTCCGACGAGTCATTCATTTCCACCAACGATCCAGATTTGCAAAGACTCCCCATCAATAGGTGAATTCAACTTTGGTCGATTTTTTTGCTCAAAACTTGCTTTTCTATCGATACTGATATATCCGTAATCGGTAGTCGTGACTATCCCTAAACTTAACTTATGGATGACATTTTTTGTCATGCCATTATTTTTTTTCCTGAGAATCTATAGAATAATGAACGTTATTCTGTTCCTGACTAAACATCTAAAAACGGAATAAGTACAGAATGCGAGAAGAATATGGCTTCTGCCATCAGATCATTTGTTTTATGCTGCTGTTTCAGTCTGCAAATATGTATGATTTTATCTAAAAAGCTTTGGCTGAATTTTTCAGAAAGCTTCTGATTTGGTATACTGTAGCCATTTTGATCAACATGTGATTAGGCTCGCTTTTTAATCGAGTCTTTTCCTTTTAAACTTAAACGGATTTCTTTTATGGCTACTTCATACGGTACAACATGGTGGGGAAAGGAATGGCTGGCTTCCCTTACTAAAATCGATTACGCCAACAGGATTCCCCGCGGAAAATCCTATGCTAACACCGGTAAGGTTCTGGATCTCACTATTACTGATAATGTTATCTCCGCAAAAGTAAAAGGTCATTACGCTTCATCCTACAGGATTACCATTAAGGTTCCTCAGGTATCAGCAAAAGACAGAACAAAATTAATGGATCTTATTCTGACAAAGCCGAACATTATGGCTTCACTGTCAAATAAAATCCTGGATCCTGAACTTCTGGACATCGCTTCATCCCTTGATATCAGCATTTTCCCTAAACAGTGGCGTGATCTGGACATGAAATGCAACTGCCCGGATTTTGCTGTTCCCTGCAAACATATTGCCGCAGTCATATATATGGTAAGTATGGAGATTGACAGGGATCCGTTTGTGCTTTTCAGAATGCGCGGCATAGATCTGCTTATGGAACTTAAGAAACGTAAGATTAATCTGGATCGTGCTGAAGAAGTAAGTATTCCTAAATGGAATGAATTATCAGGATTCTCTATGCAGGATACGCCGGATCATAGGCAGAATGAAGGTGATTCAGAATTTGAATCTGAATCAGTATTTCCTGCAGATGTTGTAGAAACATCTGAAAACTGCAGCACGGATTTATCAGGAGAAACAGCCGGTAACAGTGAGGAGGAAAACCGTCTACTTGGCCTGCTGGACCGGCTTTCCTTTGAGCCGGTACCCAATCTTGCTGAAGATCTGATGAATCTGCTGCCGGAAAGTCCTGCCGGCTATGTTTTCGGGAGCTTTAAAAATAAATACGGCAAAATGCTCCAGATGGCCGCAAAAAAGGCCAGAGCAGTATTAAAAAATACTGATATCGGAGATGATGTCTTCAGGCATCTCCGTTCAGGAGTACATGTTTTTCCGGGAATTTCTGGAAATAATGAAAATGTAATTGCGCCCGGCAGCCGGATTGCCATTAACGTCATCAATAAAACTGTGTTAAAAAGCTGGAGTAAAAAACGTCTCGGCTATGTGGAGAAGTATATCACCCCGGTTAAGAAAAAAGGCGTTGACTCCGTTAATGCGGTCATGGCCTACACCGGTCATGGTATAGTGGTAAACCACGATATTACTGACAGAATATCCGGACTTCCGGGAATACCCGGGGCTGAAGAGATTACCTCCTTTTATTCCACCGAGGAGGAAATCTGCTTAAGGCTTTACTATATTGCTCTGAAGCTGGTGGTTTCCGGTGCGATTATTCCGCAGATTATAAGATTTGAGCCGGAAAGCGGTCTGGAGGTTAAACAGTCGAGACTTATAAAGGATGAATCCTCCGAGGCTGTATCCTGCCGCTGGATACCGGCACTTCTTTCTCCTGATGTAAGATCTTTATGTATCAGAGCCGGTAGTATTCTGAAGGGATTTTCCAGAAAAATTGTGGCTGTAGAAGGTGATGCAGAGCCGTCAGCACTTTTTGTCGGTTCATCAGCCATCGGTTACTTTATTTCGAATATCATTCAGGATACATATTTTGATGAATTCGATAAAACCGACTCTGAAGATATTGTATTTAATCTCATTTTTGATACCCCGGGAGATATTGTTGCCTATAATGGTCTTCTTCCTGAATACACCAGTCTGGAAAAATGGCTGAGTTCATTCCATCTGCTGGACGGGAATATTGTTCCGCTTATTTCGATAACCGAATCAACTGCCGGTGACAGTGCTGCCAAGCCAGGTTCCGAAGGAAACACAGAGACGTCATCAGGTTTGGATGATGATGCGGTCAGTGTTTATTTTTCTCTGAGTTTAAGTTCCCCGAATCTCGGAAATGAAGAGGTTCCTCTTGCTAAGGTAATGGCTGATCCTGCCTGTTCATGCTATTTTGATGTGTTAAAGCTTGCCGGTAGGCTTACATCATGCTGTCCGGCACTTAATGCTCTTCTTAATGCCGGAAAGGAAAGAATAAAACTCTCCATAAAGGATCTGGAGGAGTTCCTTATCAATTCGCTGCCTCTTTTAAAGATCATAGGCTGCCGGATGGTTATGCCGAAAAACATGCGGAAGCTTCTTAAACCGGCGGTGAAGATGAGAATTTCCTCATCCGGTATGCCTGGCGGCAGCTTAAGCTTTCTTAATCTTAAAAAGGTACTTTCCTATGACTGGGAGTATACGGCAGGGGATCTGAAACTCTCTCCGGATGATTTTGAGAAACTTATCGATAATGCCGGAAGACTGGTCCGTTTCAAGGGACAGTACCTTTACTTCACTGCTGATGATGTTAAGAATCTTCTTAAGCAGAAGAAACAGACTGAAAAGTCTGTTTCCGGCAATGCTCTTGTACTGGCTGCCATTACCCGTAGTTTTTCAGGAATCGATGTGCTTCTTGATGATTCAGCGTCCTCTACTTTAAACGGACTGTTCACTCGCCGGAATATCGAAGTACCTGCCACGGTCAAGGCTGAACTGCGTCCTTATCAGGTAAGCGGTTTCAGCTGGCTCTACAATAATGCCATGCTGGGTATCGGTTCTATAATTGCCGATGACATGGGTCTCGGTAAAACACTCCAGGTTATCACCGTTTTGGAATCAATGCGTCTTGCCGGAGAATTGAATAAAGCCAGGGCGCTGGTGGTGGTCCCAAAAACTCTCCTTATCAACTGGCAGAAGGAAATAAACAGATTTGCTCCGGAACTCAGATACTCCGTGGTATACGGCACCGGAGCCGAGCTTCCTCAGGGAGGTCATGTGGTTATTACCACATACGGTAAGCTGAGATCGGCAACAGAGCTTTTTGCCTCCATGAAAATCAGGATACTCATTATTGATGAGGCGCAGAACATCAAGAATGCCTCCACAGCTACCAGAAAAGCAGTCTGCTCCCTGAAATCAGACGGTTTTATCGCCATGTCCGGTACTCCGGTGGAAAACAGACTGCTGGAATACTGGTCAATTATGGACTTTGCCAATCCGGGACTTTTAGGCACTGCCTCTTCATTTAATAAAGCATATGCCGTACCGATTGAACGGGAGAAGGATCTTAAATCCCTGGAGCAGTTTAAACGCCTCACCTCGCCGTTTATCATGCGCCGGATGAAAACAGACAAATCTATAATAAGCGACCTGCCGGAGAAAATAGTTACCGAGCAGTACTGTTCTCTTACTGTTGAACAGAAAGTGCTTTATGAGTCAGCCGTAAATAATGCTCTTGCCGTTCTGGAAAAGGGCGATTCTGACGGCGGTGATTTTCAGAAAAAGCGCCGGGGTATTATTCTGTCAATGATTACTGCATTAAAGCAGATCTGTAATGCTCCGCACTGCTACGACGTTTCAGCACCGGCAGATTGTGAAACATCAGGAAAGGCGGGAACGCTCCTTGAACTGATATCTTCTTTAAGAGATGCCGGCAGAAAGACTATTATCTTTACGCAGTATACCGCCACCGGAGAGCTTATTGCCTCCTGGTTAAAGGATAAAATGAATATTGATGCCGATTTTCTGCATGGCGGTGTCTCCCTTAAGGAGCGTGAAAGAATGGTCAGTGTATTCCAGTCCGACCGTCACCGTCCTGTGCTCATTCTTTCTCTGAAGGCTGCCGGTACCGGACTTAATATTACGGCAGCTTCCGCCGTGATTCATTATGACCTGTGGTGGAATCCGGCTGTTGAGAATCAGGCTACGGACCGTGCCTTCCGTATCGGTCAGAAGAATAATGTCAATGTCTACCGTTTTATCTGTGAAGGTACCTTCGAAGAGAAAATCGATGAAATGATCAGAGCCAAGAGGGAGCTTGCCGATCTTACGGTTGAAGCAGGAGAAAAATGGATTACTGAATTGTCCACCGGCGAAATCAGATCATTGTTTAAGCTTTCTGAGAGTATTAATGCTGATAATGACGAAGACTGATAAAAACCGGTGCTGCTGCCAGCAGGTCTCTCTTTACAGAAAATGTTAACTGTTAGGGAGCCGGTTTCTTTCAAAACTGAGAGCAGAAGACTGCTCTCAGTTAAATCAGGTTAAAACCGGTTAAATCCGGTGATAAAAGTGATACTTCAGAACGGGATTCGTCATTCCTGAAAATGCCTGAAGTTTAATTTTCCTGCTGCTGTTCTCTTTTGTAGGTAAGATACATCTGTACGGTGCCGCTTTTTAGGTGAACCAGATCCTGTTCCAGATCTCTTATGGAAATGATAATGGTGGTGTAGCAGCCGTATTCTCTAAGTCCCTTTTCCAGATTGTCATTTACGATATGCAGGGTATTGAGATACTGTTCGGCTCTGTTTTTATCAAGACGCATCAGTGAAAGAAGTATTCTTTTGGTAAGAACCCGGTTCTGGTTCAGCCGGCTGCGGATCTCTTCACTGAGAGTGATATCCCGAGGGAGTTCCCGGATGCTGGAAAGAAGCACCAGATTCAGTATTCTCATTTTATGGATGCGGTGCAGGAATCTTGTAAATGCCCTGAATATGAATCTGTCGAAGAAAAGGGCGTAGCGCCATACAGGCAGCTTTTCCTGATAGATTCTGCTGCTTTCGAGAATATCATTAACCCGGCTGTCAACCTTCCGGGAATCGGCTGCAGCACCGTACTGCATTGACCATATGCACATCCGGTATTCCAAGTAGAATCTCGTAAGGTAGTGCCGGTAGGTTTTCAGCATGTCCGGTCTTTCGGATACCGGCATGACTATCAGGCTTACCAGCAGGGATATCATGGCCCCGAGAACTGTAAAGATTATTCTTTCAGTAATGAGATAGTCCGGAGTCATGGCGGTGTGCCGCATCAGAATGGCGAGAAGCATGATGGTGGCAGCGGTAATGCAGGCTACAAAAAGATAGTAAAGCTGCACGAAAGCTCTGCTCCACAGGGTAAGTCCCGCAAAGATAACCAGAAAGGTCATAAATCCGGCATCGGAGGTAACAAAGAGACATATAAGGCCGGCTACCACAACCCCGTAGAGACTTCCTAATATCCGGTGTACGGTTCGGCGCAGGGCAGTTAACGGAGTATCAATGTAGAGACAGACGCAGAAGGTGGTCAAAGGAATCCAGAAGCTCTGATCCACCGGATAAATCCAGGCAATGATTTCCGCTATCAGCATGGATAACATCATGCAGACAATCTGTCTTGTCAGATATCTGTCGATTTTTTTAATCATGATGCCCCTCCATATCATTGCCTGAAAGAGGTGCGTTAAGTGATTCTTTATCTGAGGATGATTCAGATTCGGCCAGTTCATTCAGCTTAAGTTCGCAAATGGCGGTAATCACGTTACTTGTATGGGCAATCATTTCTCCGTTACAGAAGGGATCCGCCGGACCGTCATGAATGGTTTTTCTGTAGTCATAGAGTTCACTGATGCCGGTAAGAACGGTGTTTTTTCTGTGGGCCGCCAGCAGACGGCTGATTCTGCTGAAAATACCCTGACGGATGTTGTTGATATGGATTACATGCTCCCTGTCCGTACTGGTGGTCGGCCAGTAGGTTATAAGGACGATACCATTGATAATCCTGAGATATTTTTCTCTTCTCCCGGTATCCTCCACATGCTTGGTGATGTTATAGAGGGATGTCTGCAGCATCAGCAGTTCATTTTTAGCTTTCTCGGTTAATTCCGAGAAGCTGTCATAGTAGCTGTTTTTAGAAAGCAGGGTCGTATAGCGGCGCAGATCGTGATAAAAACAGTGGTTTATCAGCAGACACCAGTGGAAGCGCAGTACCGGTACCGCAAGAACCGAGAGCATAACACAGAGAGATCCTAGAGAGGCGGCGATACTGAAGTTTTTCGGGGTTACCTCGAGATTAACGTCCAGAAGTCCCATGCCGAAATTAACGATATTAAAGACACTCATAAACATTACGGTTCCGGAGGCTGCTTTCCAGTGTTTTAATGCATAGACGGTGGCGGCACACAGGATAATGCAGACGGTAATCTGTGCCGGGTAGAAGTGGTGGTGTCCTAAATAGATACTGAGGCCTATGGTGAGTACCAGAAGGGTGAGACTTACCGCCATATTTAGGAGTCTTCGCGGTAAGGTCGATCCGGTCATGGAGCGCAGACCGTTAAGGGCAACTATTAAGATATAAGCCTTGGCCTCTCCGAGATCCGTTAAGGCCACCAGAATAACTGCAAGAAGCATACTTATCGCACCGCGGAGGAGTTCAGCGGTATAGCTTCCTTCAAGATCGTTACGGATATAGTTGGTAATTCCAATCATACTGTTTTCAGTCTCCGTCGGCGTCGGTTTCCGGTCTGCTGACATATATAATTCAGCTTTTAGGACAGTTTAACAGAAATGAGGTATTGAAGCAAAACGGGAAACCGGGCTTTTAAGGCGCGGTTACCGTATGAATGATTCTGATAAAACCTATAAGAGAGTCCGGGACTCAATCTCTCCGTCACGATTCTTTCCGGACGGAGGGCTTCGTTTTTCAGATGAACAGAAAAACAGTACCGTAATCAGGTGCTGAAAAAACAGTGACGGAATCAAGCGGGGCTCTGGCAGGAGTCAGGCCGGTTAATAGTTGGTTATGATAACCTCCTGACCGGTTCTTTTATCGGCGTTTCTGTTTATATTACGTTTGGCAGCAACAGAACGGATGTTATAGCCCTGATAAAGAGTCTTTACTAATGGTACGTCATTATTGGAAAGCATCAGATGAACCCCTGCGGCATCAAGTCTTCTGAAAAGAGCGGCCAGTCTTTCATGATCTTTAAGAGTGAAACCGTCCTGGGTGTAGTCGGTAAAATTAGCAGTTTCACTTTCCGGTATGTAAGGACTGTCGAAGTAGACAAAGTCACCGGCTTTTACGTTTTCACAGAATTCTTCAAAATCACGGCAGGATATGGTGATATCAGCTTCCCGGAGATATTCGGAAATCCTTAAGAGATTACTTTCAACAATGGATCTGTTTCCGTTTTTATTATTGTAGGGAACATTGAAAAGCCCTTTGCTGTTAACCCGGTACAGGCCGTTGAAACAGTGTTTATTAATCCAGATCATCAGGGCGGCGCATTCCTCATCAAGCTCATGATTTAAAATTTTATTGTTGTAGCGCTCTCTGATTTCATAATACTTTTCTTTATCGCAGTAAATGGCGTCAAGCTCGTTAACTGTGGCAATCACGTTATTAACAGAATGCTTAAGCTGCGTATAGAGATTGATGAGCTGTTCATTAATGTCGTTGATAAAGGCTTTTTTCGGGGCAATATTCAAAAAAACGGCCCCTCCGCCCACAAAAGGCTCGTAGTAACTGTTATATTCAGGCGGAAGACTGGAGGTTATTGCCCCAAGGAGCTGGGTTTTTCCGCCGGCCCATTTGAGAACCGGGGTCATTGACTGTTCTGTAAAGATATCCATTCTGTTTAATACTTTTCTTATTATTTTATCTAACTGTTTTCAGTCGGGCCGCTTACATGGTGCGGACGCAGAAATAACAGTGTTTATGTATTGATTGAAAAAATAAAAAAGAATCCTCCCGGACGTCTGCCGGCTTTAACCATGATAAAAAGTTTATTTTACAGGACAGGGAAGATCCGCTGAGCGAATTATACAGGCAATAGCTGTACGGTTCAATACAGATAATGTTCAATACGGTGGCATTGCAGGTACTGCTCAATACAGGCTTAACGGTGAAATGAGACAGGTACAGTTTTCGGGGGCGAATTCCTGTCCTCGATTGACACTATTTAACTTTAGGTAAACAATAATGTAAGTCTTATTTTTCAAAAAAATCCTCCCGGTGCTCCTCAAAGAATTCGTACATCTCTCTGACGTTGCCGAGTTCCGTCCATTTTCTGGTTGCTACCGGCTCTTTGTCCAGATCGTAGATGACGGCATCTTTTAAGGCAAGCAGCACAGGAGTATGTGTCGCTATGATGAACTGACACCCGTAAAATCTCGCTGAAGCAGAGATGAATTCCGCCAATTCCTTCTGGAGATTAAAGGCCAGACTGTTTTCCGGTTCATCCAGAAGATACAAGGCATGTTCATTGATGTGGTCTGTAAAGTATCTGAGGGCGCTTTCGCCATTTGAGTGAATATCCACATTTTTCATGAGTCTTTCCTTTACGAATTTGGACTGGGTCATTCTCTTGGCATCATAGAATTCCTTCCATTTGTCGTAGTCCTCAAGACAGTTCATATCAGGTTTGGTTCTTTTTTTATCAGTCCATTCCTGAAAAAGTTCCTCTCTTCTGAAGTCTATTCCGTCATTGATGTACCTCATATTAAGAAGATAGTCAAAGACATCATCGCTCGTCAGAATCTGGCTGTCCTCAGGGATTTTTTTTCCTTCAAAACGGCACATGTTGACGTATTTAGAAAAAAAGGCGGAACTGTTGAATACTGAATGCCGGATTAAATCGAGGCGCTGGGCAATTACATTAAGGATCGTGGATTTTCCCGAGCCGTTACCTCCGTAAAGAATTGTGACAGGACCGAATTCGAAATATTCCGGCTGCTTTCCTTTCAAAAAACGGAATGGATAATATCCGTGGTAGCAGGTTCTTCTGATTCCAAAGAGAAATGTGTCTTCGTCTTTTTCGGACGGCAGGAAAAATTGATGAAGGTATGTGCTGTTCATAAAATCACCTTTTAAACTGGCGGAGGTTAATAAGTGTGGAGAAAAGGAGAGTGGTTTTAATAGCTTTGTAAGCAAATATTTTAAATTGTATAGATATAATTATAATCTGATTTTAATTATATTATGAATAAAAACACTGTAAATAATTATTTGTGATAACTACGTAAAAAATACATGTGTATTATTTGTTAACTTATAAACGGTATGAGACGCAGATCTTTCGGGATTAGAAGTTACATGATATTCTCAGACATAGAGGTGGATTATTTTCAGTATTTACTGAAATCCCGGTTTAGCCTTACGGCAGGATGTGATAATTATCTGAAAAAATCTGAATAAGCCCTAAAAAGGGCTCCGTGATTGCTGTATGAATCCATAAACGCCGTCTGAAACATTGACTGAAAAAAATAATCAAGTATATTGATAGATATATCCGCTATTCTGTTATATGGAGTTTTCCGGTGTTTCCCTTCTGGCTTAGAGGCGGATTTTCCCGGTTTTGTTTTGATGTGATAAAGAATTATGAGTTTTGACAGTGCAGCTTTTTTACAGACAGTTCCTCATTCAAGCGGTGTCTACCGGATGTTTAACCGTGAGGGGGTGATTATCTACATCGGCAAGGCCAAGGATTTAAAGAAGCGCCTGAGTCAGTATTTTCAGAAGGATCTGCCGAATATCAAAACGGCCCGACTTGTCTCTCAGATTGACCATATTGAATTTACCGTAACCTTTTCTGAAACCGAGGCGCTGGTTTTAGAATGCAATCTCATAAAACAGTATCAGCCGAAATACAATATTCTCTTAAAGGATGACAAATCCTATCCTTTTATTCTGCTGACGGCGGACAGGCATCCCCGTATCTGCTCTTACCGTGGAGCCAAAAAGGAGAAGGGGACGTATTTCGGTCCATATCCGAGTTCCGGAGCTGTGAGACAGGCTCTGCAGCTTATGCAGAAGCTGTTTCCCATAAGACAGTGTAACAATACCGTTTACGGCAACCGGACCAGACCGTGTCTTATGTATCAGATCGGCCGGTGTCTTGCTCCCTGTGTTCCGGGGATATGCAGTGACGAGGAGTATCAGCGGCAGGTGAAGCTGGTATCCCTTTTTCTTCAGGGGAAGAATCAGCAGCTGCTTAACGATCTGGTGGCGGAAATGGATGAGGCCAGTGAAAATCTTGAATTTGAAAAAGCCATCAGAATCAGGGATCAGATGCTGGCACTGCGTAAGGTTCAGGAACAGCAGAATGTCTCCGGGGACGTTAATAACGATATGGATATTCTCGGCTGCTCCATGGGAGACGGTCTGGCCTGTGTTCATGTTCTCTTTATCCGTAACGGTAAGATTCTCGGAACCAGAAGCTATTTCCCGAAAATACCGGCTGATAATACCTATGAATACCTTCTGGAGTCCTTTATCGGTCAGTTTTATCTCACTGATAACCGGAAGAGAACCATGCCTCAGGAGATTATCACCGCTCACGAACCGCTTAACCGGGATTTTCTGGAGCAGGCGCTTAAGGATACCTGCGGATCATCCGTAAAAATCAGTACTCAGGTGAGAAGTGAAAGAGCCAGATATCTGAAGCTTGCCGAAGCCAATGCCGCAGCCTCCCTTAAGGCCAGACTGACCCACGAGGGAACCATGGCGGAACGCATCACCAGCTTTGAGGAACTATTCGGGATGACGGATATCGAAAGAATGGAATGCTTTGATATATCGCATACCATGGGTGAGCTTACCGTGGCCTCCTGCGTGGTTTTCGGAAGAGAGGGGCCGGTCACCTCAGAGTACCGCCGGTATAATATAGACGGTATTACTCCCGGTGATGACTTCGCTGCTATGCATCAGGTTCTTACCCGAAGATTCCGGGGGATTACCAGGGATGCCAAAATACCGCAGATTCTGTTTATCGACGGTGGACTCGGTCAGCTTCACGAGGCGGAAACCATTATTTCCGAACTTTTCCGGGATGTTACTGATTTTATGCCTCCGGTTCTTATCGGTGTGGCCAAGGGTGAAGGCAGAAAACCGGGGCTGGAAACTCTTATAATGGGATATACCCACGAGGAATACAGTCTCACTCTGGATAATCCGGCGCTGCAGCTGGTTCTGCATATCAGAGATGAGTCACACCGCTTTGCTATAACCGGACACCGGCACCGCCGGGAAAAAGCCAGAGTCACCTCGAAGCTTCAGGATATACCTGGTATCGGCAGTGTCCGTCGTCAGGCTCTCCTCAAACATCTTGGCGGTATGCAGGAGATTATGAAGGCGAGTGCCGAGGAAATCAGCAAGGTTCCGGGAATCAGTATGAAACTGGCCGAGGAGATATATAACTACCTGCACGGCTGATATTGATTTTCTGTTTTTTTCCCGGCGTTTTTTTACTTTACATACTTACTTACTTTCTTTCTTTTTCTTTTTCTTGGTTGTCCTCATTAATCATGTAAGCCGGGTCGGTACCCGGCTTATTCAGAGCTTATCAGTGATGAGCGTTTCGGTTACGCTGTTAAAAACAGAAGCGGCAACCTTTCAGTTCTTTATTTATCAGAGTTTCGGATAAGTAAAGACATCAGCTTTAATCGAGTCGTTCAGCAGGTCAACATTTATGGCACAATGACTCTTTATTGTTAAGGTTATGCCATCACCAGACTTCAGCTCTTCACGATAGAGAAGAGAGATTGGTATTTTGGCCTCTCTTTCCGGTTCGGAGCTGTATAGGGTGTCATCTATGTCATAGTTAAGATCCCAGATGGCATAGAGTGGCTTGACCACGCCGTTTGTTCCAGCCTTTGAACTGACAGTTATCTGCATGTTAGTGTTGGCAAGTATTGCCTTCCCGCGGTATTCCTGTACACTGCTGTTATCAACACTGTTGCTTTGCGGGAGAGTCTCAAGACCGGAGCAGTCTTTTTCTGTTTGAGCTGTTGCATATGTCAGTCCTTTTAAGTCTACGGTGAGAGCATCGATAACGGCGGTGCCGTTAAGCTCTCCTTCAGTGTTATTACCGGTATCAGTCTGGCGGAAATCACTGAGAGTACAGACTATACTGCCTTCTGAGGTCTGTTCGCACGGATTACTGTTGGTGGATACGTAATGATCCGGAGTCTCTTTAAGCTGACGGCATGCAGAGTCTTCATTACATGTTTCAGCAAAATTAACTAAAGCTGCTGCATCTACCAGTCCGAAGCCGTAGAAGTTGGAGAACCGGAGGCCGGCGGCATTATCAATCCAGCCCGGATCAGTGACTTCAAGCTCTCCTGAAGGAGATGTCACGGTGATCGGGCCGTATTTCATGCCGTCGAAAACATTGTCGTTTCTGCCGGTTTTTGCCAGAATATATCTTAGCTGTCCAATGGTTATGTCCGGTTTAACCTGATAGGCCAGGGCAACAACACCGGAAACAGACGGTGCAGCTGCGGAGGTGCCGTTCATTTTGGCTGTATAGTATTTTTTCTCTTCAGGTCCGGATTCAAACCACGGGGTTTCGATATCATGGTACTTATACGGCGGAACATTATCCAGTCCGGTGAATGTGGTAACAAGAGTCGCTTCGGATAATGGATTGCCAGGTCTCGGAACAAGGTAGCCGAATTCTCCCCCGAAACCGGAAATCCAGAGACCGGCGGAGGTTGAGGAATAGGTTGACTTCTTTCCGGAAGCTGTTACAGCTGCAGTATTAATGACGTACGGGTGACGGGACATACTGTCAGTCATCATGAAGAAGCAGTCTGTTGAATAGTAGTCGCATCTATCCAGTCTGGATTCATAATCATCTGTAAGATTATGCTCTTCAATATAGTCTTCAATATCATCATCGTCGTAGCTGTTACCCATTGAATGAATCAGTGCAGTGTTGTTTTCATATAATGCGTCAAAATAAGAATGATGACTTGCTGATGAAGAAAAAATGATATCGCCAAAGCTGGCGTTGCTGACACGGAATTCAGGATGTTTGGCAATATATGATATAGAATTGTCTATATTTTCAGTATTAGGCAGTTCATCATCACCGTAGAATTCTGTTTCTTGAACGGAAAATCCCGTGATTTGAGATTTAAAGGCAATACCGCGCACTCCGGCACTGTTCATTCCGGTAGAACCGATGATTCCGGCAACGGCAGTCCCGTGAAAAAGCATGTTGATATTCTTAAGCCAGTTCTCCTGAAACTCAACATTCATAAATTCAGGATCAGCGTCCTCCGGGGTGTATTTTCTGTCTTTAAGATCCGGATTCATAAAATCCACGAGAGTATCCATTACTGCAATCTTTACCCCGCTGCCGTCCACCTGGATTTTTCCGGCATCGGTGGTAATTACTTTTCTCCATGCCGGAACGACATTCAGGTCAACGCGCGGAGTCGGGTTTATGTCTACGCCGAACGGATTCTGACCGATGTTGTAGAGGTGCCACTGGTCCTGAAGAAAAGAATCTCTTCCGGAGAGCTCAATTTTATAGTCCTTTATTTCTCCTTTACTGTTGGTAACACTGAATGTGACAGGGATGCCTGCCAGCTCTTCATAGGTGACTTTATAGGAAGTGTAGAAATCCTCAGGTATGGTAAAGAACCAGATGCCGTCTTTACCTTTTTCTCCGGTTACCGGATTGATTTTTGATACGGTACCGATATCCGAGGTTATATCTGATGCTCCGGGAGAGCTTACTTCATATGGTTTTCCGCTTATCAGATCACCGTACTGCACCAGAATACCTTCCTCCGGAGTATCGCTTTTACTGTGGTGTCCGCCGCATGAGGCAATAAGAGATGAAACCAGTGCTGCTGCCACAGTCAGGGTTAATTTGTTTATTTTTTTAGATTTCATAAAAACTGTTTCCTCAGTGTAATTTCACTCTGTTGCCGTAGTC
>JAEEGL011352972.1_pt1 | contig 115722 bp, 102 predicted proteins | sample 9134231 | NCBI WGS metagenome assembly JAEEGL01 (sample SAMN16246548, study PRJNA631951) | gut metagenome | biome: gut microbiome; feature: rumen; material: fiber-attached | host: Bos | place: Iran: Karaj | collected 2018-10
CTGGGGACTGAAAAGTGACAAATCGGGCTTTGATAAGGACTACGAAAATGTCCTTACCGCCGTGGAGAGTCTGGACGAATCAAAGGAAAAGCAGCGAATGCTCGCAGACGTCTGGCTGAGAAAAGCATGGTGGATAGAAGACTCCGAAGAGCTCCGAGCAAATATAAAAGAAGCAGCGATCGCGGGACACAATGAAGATGTAATGCAGTCTGTTGCGTGCTATGAGCACGATAAATATGACGGCAAAGAGAAAATCGCTTTCATGCGAAATACGCAGATACCCGAACTTGAAAAGTACGGCTTTGTAAAAGCACTTGCTTACGTATGGTTCTGGATGGGACATCAGTACGGATCAATCGGCGATAACGATAAAATGTTTGAAGCGTATGACAAAGTGATTTCCCTGCTTGAGCCGACGGACGTCTATTACGCAAACGCGCTTTCCGCAATAAAAACGGAGAAAAGGCTCGCCGAGGCAAAAGAAGAAGGGGTAACAGGCGCAGGCATAGGCTGCACCGGAGAGACATTCCGTAAAATCGACGGAAAATGGTTTTTATGGGATCAGCCCGGATATCAGAAAGAAAACAATTCTATATCGAACATCGATATTGCGCTGTTTTATCACCTCAGTCAATGCGATTCGCTTATTTACGACCCTGCGCTTGAGCCGGGCTGCAGCATAACGAGCGAAGACGGCAAAGTCACACTATCCTGCCGGAGTGCCGAAAAGCCCGTTGAAACGCCTGCAGGGACGTTCGATAACTGTCTGATATTTAAAACAATTGGATGGACATGGCATAAAGTTGACGTGGAAACAACCGTTGCTCCCGGCGTAGGAATCGTAAAACAGACGGTAGCAAAGCACAATATTATCTGCCGTTTTACGCTTTCTTCATACGAACTCAAAGGCGGAGAAGGCTATTTCCCGTTCGCTCCCGGCAACCGATGGACATACCATGCAGAAAAAAATCCGTATTACTGCATTGAAGACGAACAGACCATAGAGATAGTAGGAGTATCCGACGATAAAGTAACGGCGTGCACGAGCGTATTTGCCGTAATCACCCCGAACGAAAACTCCTGGGCAGGCAATATGCTTGCGGCACGGAGAAATTATTATCGGCGTGAGAATAACGAAGAAATTCTTTCGGATGTTGAGCCGTATTTACAGAAAGCGGAAAAACTCGCCGTAACGCGCCGTGAAAAGGTGCACACCGCAGTTGCAGCGAGAACGATGCGCCGTATTTTCGCAACGGATGAGGTTTTCAATCCGAAGTTTACGGAATACGGACGCTGGAATTTCTTTGAGCCGCTTAATATACGTAGCGAAAACGGAAAAATTCTGCTTGAAGAACATGACGGAACGTTTTCGTTTGAGTGGAAAGAATGGTTCTGGAAAGACGGAAAAAGCTGCTTTGATCAGTTTGCCGTAGGATGCAACTTCCTTTATGAAATAACTGACTTTGCATTGGGAGCTCTATGGTCAGACAAATGGATACCGGAATATTCAGAAGAGCGAAAGTTTAAACAGTATGATCGAGACGTTTCCGGCAAAATCGAAGTTTATAACGACGAAGAAGTTTCAACGCCTGCAGGAACGTATTCCGCATGCAGACATATAGTTGCGGATATAAAGGGCGGGATTTCCTACTGGTCGGGGCACACCGAATTCTGGTATGCGCAGGGCGTTGGTCTCGTGAAATTCCTGCGGACCGTTACGGAATGCGGCGAACCGAAAAACGCCGTATGGATGCTTACGGCTCACGAAGGCGACGGCGAAGGATATTTCCCGATGAAGGGCGGATTTTTCCGCCGTTACGAGGCGCAGGGGCTTGAAAACGGCTTCCGCGGAGCGGTGGAATACACCTGTGTGGAGGATATGAAAGGTATGACGCTTTTTAAAGACGCTCTCGGAACGCAGGATAAAGATTTTTATCTGAAAATGAAATAAACGGAAACGGCGCGGTCTGAAAAACAGACTGCGCCGATTTTTTCATTATTTAACTGCATTTGCTTTCGTTTATTCATTTAAAAAATCAAGAACCGCACGGTTAAATTCTTCGGAGTGTTTTGCAGCGATAAAATGATCGCCTTTTATGAAAACGAGCGTGCTGTTTGGAATCTTTTCGGCAATAAGGCGTGTATGAGACGTTTTTATCATGTCGTTTGTTCCGGCAATAACAAGCGTTTTGGCACTGACTTTTTTCAGATCTTCGGGATCAATATGTGGCTCGTTCACCATAAGACCGAGCATTTCCGCATTCTGCCTTACTTTATCGTTCTTTTTTGCAAACAGTTTCGCTATACTGTATCCTATTTCTATCGGTATCTGCGTTGACGGTTTTACGCCTTTCGGATCAAGATTCGCGCCGTTGAGTATAAGTCTGTCTACCCTGTCAGGATATCTCAGCGCAAATTCAAGAGCGATATTTCCTCCGTCCGAAAAGCCGAGGATATGCGCCTTAGCGATGGAATGATCATCCATAAAACACAGCAGATCGTCCGCAAACCGGCTGATCGTAAAAGGTTCCGTTCCCTTCGGCGTTCTGCCGTGACCGCGGGTATCGATGGCGTAGACGTGATAGCGTTTTGCGAAAAAATCTGTCTGACGAACGAAATAATCGCAGCTGTCTCCGTTGCCGTGAAGGAATATTACAGGCTCCCCCTGCCCCTTTTCCGTATAATAATGCCGTATATCCATATATATTTCCCTCTTCTGACCTATTGAAAGCCCTGCCGGCTTTCCTGCAGGCAGGGCATATGTTGCAAATCAGATCTGCCGATTATTATTCAAACTGTTCGGGGAAAAGCAGAGAGTAAGCCTCAAGCATATCTCCTACGGCGTTATCAAAGTGATTCGTCATAAGGCCTTCATTACTTTCAAGTATCTCTGCGGGAGGGGTATTCGATCTGGCGAGCGTTGCGGGGATATTTCTTACGTCTCCGCCTGCCGAATAGAAGTAATTATACATCGCATGGTCAAGAATATCAAGAAACGCATCGCAGTCACGGGGATCAAAGAAGTTGTTTCTTCTCATATATTCTATTACGTCCTCACGCGTTTCATATCCGGGAAGCGGATTGAATATCTCGTTGCAGACATACGCCGCTTCATTGAGATAGTCTGAAAGCACGGGGAAAACGATAGAGCATGTCATGCCGTCGTAAATGCCTGCGGCGTGATCGGGAGCAACGTCCGGACCGACGGGAGTGCGGACAACGGCGTAGTTATCGACTTTCTGCGATACGTCACCGTAAACGCCGAAGATATATTTTGTTGGCATAAACGCATAGCACGCTTTACCTGTGCAGAACGAGTCTGTTACGGTAACTGGGTCGCCTTCAACTTCAAGGTAATATGTATATGAAAGATCTCCGAATCTTATAAGCTGAACTTCCTCAGCGGCGGCAAAGAAGGCGGGGTTATTGTAAAAACCGCATTCAAGAGAAGGTTTTCCGTTAACGCGGGTAAGTCCGACGCCGTTCGATCCGAGTATCATTTCAGACATATACGGAGAGTGTGCGGTAAGACCGTAAGTCAGCGTTTCTCCGCTTTCTACCACGGTGCATTTTTCGAGCTCTTCGTTAAACGTGTTCCAGTTCCATACGCCCTGTTCATAAAGCTCTCTCGGGTCGTTTGCGCCTACAACAGAGATAAGGTCTTCATTAACTACAAGAGGATACCCGAAAGATGAATAAATAAGATCTGGCCATGCTGCGGGAAGAACGCCGTAAAGATCGTCTTTATAGCAGCAGCATTCAAGGAGGTTGGGCGCGCCCCATTTATCGCTGTCACGGTAGTCTATAACGCTGCCGAGCTGAGTAGAGATACCTGCAAGATATCCTGCCTTTGCGTATGAATAGATATCGAACGAAGTGATGAACGCGAAATCAGACGGGCTGATTCCCGCAGCAAGGCTTCCGGTAAAATATGAAGAGAAGCTGCCCCATTCGCGATAGTCCAGCGTTACCTTGCAGTTGAGGTCCTTTTCGGTATCGGAAATCCTGTTTTGCGCAAGTTCCGCAAGACCGGTACCTAACGGATAACCGAGTATATTGTCGCCTGCGACGGCGGAGTTGCCCGAAAAGAATGAAACGAGCACTTTTACGTCAAGTCCGTCAAAATTCACCTCGGTGCTTTCTCCAAGATCAAGGTCGAAAACCTCTTCCTGCGGCTGCGAACACGAAAAAAGCGTAAGCGTCATCATAGCGGCAAGAAGGAGGCAAACAACTGTCTTTTTCATTAAATCTACCCCCATATTGTTTGTGTAATATAATTATTGTAATTTATTATACCACCTAAAAGCTTTCAAGTCAATACACCGATACGTTTTTTTTGAATTCATTTATTGCTTCGCGATTTTTAACGTTCAAAGGGAAATGCCTTAAACCGGCGTTATCATACAAAAAAGAGCCGATTTTTTCTTAAAACCAGCTTGACAAACAAAAACAAATGGTATAAAATATATTCTTCGGAAGTATAATTACAAAGTGTCGATACATCTTGAGCTTTTCGAAGACTGCATTTATATAAATGCAGTAACCAATCGAAAAAGGAAATGATATATGGAAACAAAAAAATACAACGTTACGGGAATGAGCTGTGCGGCGTGCTCGGCGCACGTTGAAAAAGCGACAAGGAACGTAAAAGGTGTTACTGAAGTAAACGTAAGTTTGCTGACAAACTCAATGACGGTTACCGGAGACGCGCTGAATGACGAAGAGATATGTTCGGCGGTAAAAGCAGCCGGATACGGGGCGTTTTTGGCAGGTCAGACCGAAAAAAAACAGTCTGTCTCAGACGGGGAAACGTCGCTGATTCTGAAAAGGCTCATTGCATCGTTAATTCTTCTGATTCCGCTTATGTATATCTCAATGGGACATATGGTCGGGCTGCCGCTTCCTTCTTTTCTGGCAGGAAATCCGGTAGCAACGGCGCTTTGCGAGATGATACTGTCAGCTGCTGTGATGATCATAAACAAAAAATTCTTCGTAAACGGATTTAACGGAATAATACATCTTGCGCCGAATATGGATACTCTTGTTGCGCTGGGCAGCGGAATATCGTTTATATACAGCGTGGCGGTCGTATTTCTGATGACTTCGGATACCGAACACGCAGGACATCTTCTTCACGGGCTTTATTTTGAGTCTGCCGCGATGATTCTTGCCCTGATTACGGTAGGAAAGATGCTTGAAGCAAGAAGTAAGGGAAAAACTACCGACGCCATAAAGCGGCTTATGGATCTTTCGCCGAAGACTGCTCACGTGATAAGAAACGGTGAAGAAACAGAAATCAATTCGGACGAACTTGTCAAAGGCGATATTTTTACGGTACGGCCGGGAGAAAGCATTCCGGCAGACGGAATCGTGACAGACGGTGAAAGCGCGGTAAACGAATCGGCTCTGACGGGAGAAAGCATTCCCGTTGACAAAACAGTCGGAAGCAAAGTCAGCGCCGCAACGATAAATCAAAACGGTTATCTTGTCTGCGAAGCCACTCACGTAGGCAGCGAAACTGCGCTGAGCAGGATCATAGAGCTTGTTGAAAACGCCGCATCAACAAAAGCGCCCGTAGCAAAACTTGCGGATAAGGTATCGGCTATATTCGTTCCGGTAGTAATTGCGATAGCCGCAGTAACGCTTGCGGTATGGCTTATAGTCGGCAAAGATATCGGTTTTGCTCTTGCAAGAGCAGTAAGTGTGCTTGTAATAAGCTGCCCGTGCGCTCTCGGGCTTGCAACACCAGTTGCGGTAATGGTAGGAAGTGGCGTTGGAGCAAAAAACGGCATCCTTTTCAAAACAGCGGCATCGCTTGAAGCCACAGGAAAATCTCAGATAGCGGTATTTGACAAAACGGGCACGGTGACTCAGGGACGTCCCGACGTAACGGACGTAGTATCTTTTTTGCAGAACGAAGACGAGCTTATAAAGACCGCCGCAGCGATAGAGATGAAAAGCGAGCATCCCATAGCAAAAGCAATAGTTAGGTATGCCGAAGAGAAAGAACTTGCGCCTTATGATGCATCGGATTTTTCCGCCCTCCCCGGTCACGGAGTAGCGGGAACGGTCAACGGAAAGTCTGTTTGCGGAGGTAACCTTTCTCTTATAAAAGGAAAAACAGACGATACGTTGTCGGCCGAAAGATACGCGTCGGAACTTGCGAATAAAGGAAAAACGCCTGTTTATTTTGTCTGTGACGGTATGCTTGCCGGAGTGATCGCAGTTGCGGACGCGGTAAAAAGCGACAGTGCAGATGCCGTAATGCAGCTGAAAGAACTCGGTATTCAGACAGTAATGCTTACAGGCGATAACAAAGCAACTGCCCTGGCAACAGCTGAAACGATAGGGATAGAAAACGTTGTTGCGGAAGTTTTACCGGACGGAAAAGAGGAAGTTATTCGCAAGCTCGGTCAGTACGGCAAGGTTGCAATGATAGGCGACGGAATAAACGATGCCCCGGCTCTGACAAGGGCTGATACAGGAATAGCCGTAGGAGCAGGCACGGATATTGCCACAGATGCCGCCGACGTTGTTCTGGTCCGTGCCGGAATTAGCGACGTGCCCGCCGCAATCCGTCTTTCGAGACAGGTTTTGAAAAACATTAAGGAAAACCTTTTCTGGGCGTTCTTTTACAACGTTCTTTGCATACCTCTTGCCGCTGGTGTATTTATACCTGTAGCGGGAATAGAGCTGAACCCGATGTTCGGAGCGGCAGCAATGAGCCTGTCAAGCATTTTTGTTGTAACGAACGCGCTGCGGCTTAATTTCTTCGACATAAAAAAACGCGGAAAACCGGTAAAGAGAAAAACAGTTTCGATTCCCGATCTGACGGAAACCGAAACGTCTGATAAGCATAATGAAACAATACAGAAAACGGAGGATACGAAAATGAAAAAGACGGTTTATATCGAGGGTATGATGTGTCAGCACTGTGTGGCGCATGTAAAAAAGGCGCTCGAAGGAGTTGACGGAGTTAAAGAAGCCGCGGTCGACCTTGAAGGCAAAAAAGCAGTTGTAACGATTGAAAAAGACGTTGATGGCAAAACGCTGAAAGAGGCCGTTGACGAAGCGGGCTACAAAGCAGTAAAGATAGAAGACTGAAAAGCAATAAATGAAAACTCTGCGGTTTTCCGCAGAGTTTTTTATTTTGATTCTCGCGCGTTCAGGCAGCCGATACGACGTGTCTTTTTCAGTTGCAGTATTTGATGTAAACGTCCCGTGCAGCGTCTTTAAGGGCATTTACGAGCTCCTGAGGAGCAACTGCGTGGACCGTGGCGCTGTTGAGGAAAAGCCACGACAAAAGCTCCTGCGAGATCTCGGTATCGAATGACGCCGAATAAAGTCCGCTCGCTATCCCGCCGTAAGGTTTTACGACCACTGTTTTGCCGAACGTACCTACAACGGTGTTTATCATATCCTCGTTGATGCGAAGAGTAACGGTGACTGAGTCGGGAGAATATGAATCGAACAGACCGCGTGAATAGCACATAAGGTCAAATTCCATATCGCCTACGAACTCGCGGACGTCCGTTATTTTTTCGGGAAGAACAGAAACGGATTCGATTCTGTCGATATAAAAATGATTCAGTCCTTCAAGCTCGGGGCAGCCTGCTATAAGCATCATATTTCCGGACTGGCATATCACGATATACGGACTTGCGCGGTATGTTGTTATTTTCTGTTTGCGTCCCTCGTTCAGCCCTTCCTCATAGACGAATGATATCTGTTTTTTTTCGGCTATTGCGGCGTGAATGGTATTGAGATTTTCGGTATACAGCTCCTGCTGGCGAAATGCTCTGTTGACGGTGTATACTCTTCTGCGGATATTCTTTTTTTCGCGGTCGCTTGCGAGCGCTTCTATTTTCTTTTTCAGCTCGTCGCATCTTTTGCCGCCGATAAATTCAGCAGTATGAACGCTGTCCCACAGGGCGGCAAGATCGCTTTCCGAAAAAAGTCTGTTTTTAATATAGTAACCCACCGACTTCGATTTTACCGAAACGATGTCTATTCCGAATTCGCGAAGAGCGGCGATATCCGAATAGACGGATTTTCTCTCTGCTGCGATCCCCTTTTTGGCAAGCTCCGAGATGATTTTCTCAACGGAAAGCGGCTGCTTTTCGTCTGCATGTCTGTAAAGAAGCTGGAGAATAAAGAGTATTTTCAGTTTTCTTGCGTTTTCATTCATCTGAGTTCTCCATTCCGTTTTCACGCCGATTTATGATTTGTATATCAATGTGTCTTATGCAGTTTTTTTATACATCGTAATGCGGAAAAGCTTTACTTTTTTGCAAACGGATGCAAAGCTGTAAAAATCGCTGAAAATCAACGGTTTCTTTTTTCGTCTTCATATGTTTCCGAAAGAAGGTATTTTTTCGACAGAATTATCCACCTTTAAAATGCCGATTTTTTTCAGCTTTTTTCGATGTGCCTGTGGAAAACCCTGTGTAAACGTTTAATAACTGTGCTTTAAAATATGCAAAACTGTGGAAAACCCTGTTGAAAACGTGGAAAACATTGTATTTCACATATTTTTCCGTTGTTTTGCACTTATGGATAAAAACAGGTCCCATGATTTTTTCGCTTGATATCCACATTTTTTTTATGAGGAATAAATCCCGTTTATATTCAATTCGTAATGTGAATAAACAGTTGTCTGCGCCGGCTGAAAGCCGTCGAGCCGCGAACTCCGATTTGCCCGCAAGGACCTATTTCATCTTTTTTACCTGTTTTAAAAATCTGCGTTCGTTGACAGATTTTTCCCTGCCGTAGAGGTGAATGGGCTTGCCGTGTCTTGTTTCAACGGCATTTTTCCCTTTCTTTTCCGGAGCGGTGTAAGGAAGAGAAAGGCTTTTCATCAGCTTTGCCTTTTCCGCTTCGGTCATCGGACGGTATTCGCCGGGTTTAAGTCTGCCCAGAAGTATTTCCCCTACCGCTATGCGTTTAAGGAGCATAACTTCAAGTCCGACAGCCTCGCACATACGTCTGATCTGTCTGTTTCTGCCCTCGCTGATGGTGATATGAAGAGCTGTTTTTACGATTCGGATATTTTCGCCCGTAAAAAGATCGTCATCATCATTTTCGCCCTTTTCGGACGTCTGAGAGCGGATAGCTACGATAGCGGGCTTTGTCATTCCGTCTTCAAGCTCAACGCCGTCACGCAGCTTTGCAAGCTGTGCTTCGGAAACGTTGCCTCTGACAGTAACTCTGTATGTTTTGTTTATATGATAACGCGGATGCGTCATTCTGAGCGCAGCCTCGCCGTCATCGGTAAGAATGAGTATTCCCTCACTGTCTCTGTCAAGACGTCCTACGGGATAGACTCTGCCGTTTATTTTCTTTATGAAATCGGCTACTATCGGGCGCTTTTCATCTTCCGATTCTCTCTTCATAGACGTTATGACGCCGCGCGGTTTATAGAAGATAAAATACTGCTTATCGCATGATTTTAAATAGATACGCTTGCCCGAATAAAGAACTCGGTCGTTTTCGGGGTCAACTTCCATACCGATCGTTGCGACCTTGCCGTTTACGTATATCTTGCCTGCCGCCACAAGTTCCTCTGCCGCTCTTCTCGAACAAACGCCGCACTCGGCAATAAATTTATGTATTCGCATAATCTCTCCGTTATTATAGTAAACAATAAGAACACATCGGTCGGGAGCAGAGCCTTTCCTTTGTGTTCTTAACGCTGATCGTTTAATTAAAGGGCTTTCTTAGCGGTTTCAACGAGAGATGCAAATGCTGCTTTGTCGGAAACTGCGAGCTCAGCGAGCATTTTTCTGTTAAGAACCACCCCGCTCTTTTTAAGACCGTTCATAAATCTTGAATAGTTGATGCCGTTTGCTTTTGCTTCGGCGCTGATTCTGGTGATCCAGAGTGAACGGAAATCTCTCTTTTTGAGCTTTCTGCCTGTGTAAGCATAAACGAGGGATTTCATTACCGCTTCGTTAGCGGTTCTGAAAAGCTTGGATTTGCCTCCGAAATAACCCTTCGCGAGCTTAAGTATTTTTTTATGTCTTTTATGCGTCATGACGCCGCCTTTAACTCTTGCCATTTGATTTTCCTCCAAAAATTAATAATTATCTGCCACGACGCGATCAATACGGAAGCAGCTTTTTGATTGTGGGTGCGTTTGCGGGACTTGCATATGCGCCTTTGCGAAGTCCTCTCTTATATTTGGTCGTCTTTTTTGTAAGAATATGACGTCTGTAAGCGTGGTTGATTTTAACCTTGCCGCTGCCGAGAACAGTAAAGCGCTTAGCCGCGCCTCTGTGCGACTTAAGTTTAATCTTATTTGCCATTGGTTTGTTTCTCCTTTATGTGAATTATTTGAAAGCTTTATTTGGATGCCTTGGGAGCAAGGAACATTAACATATTGCGTCCGTCGAGCTTTGCCGGTTTTTCGATATTGCCGAATTCCTCACAGCCCTGCGCGAAGCGTGCCATAAGTTCGGTTCCCCATTCAGGATGAAGAATCTCTCTGCTTTTGAAACGTAAAGAAACCTTGACCTTGTCTCCGTCTTTAAGGAAACGGACTGCATGATTGAGTTTTGTGTTAAGGTCATGGTCTGCGATCTTTACGGTAAGCTGAACTTCTTTTACCGAAGCGGTCTTCTGACTCTTCTTCTGTTCTTTTGCCTTTTTTGCCTGTTCGAAGCAGTATTTGCTGTAATCCATCAGCTTGCATACAGGCGGAGTTGCCTGAGGCGCTATCTTGACCAGGTCAAGCCCTCTCTGAATAGCCATTTTCTGAGCGTCTTTGGCGGAAATGATACCGAGCTGCTCACCGTCTTCTCCTACAAGACGAACGGAAGCGTCGCGGATCTCCTCATTGATTTGCATTGTTTTGGCGTTGATACGGGATCCCTCCATATAATAAAATTTATAATCAAATCAAAACAAAACGGCGGACAGAATCTGTCCGCCGTAAAACAACGCATAAGCGTTTCATACGATATTAACCCGCCGACAGAAATCGGACAAGGTGAGACAGAGTCTGCTTCTTTGTGCTTTGCTATTATATCACAGTTCTTTGCGGTTGTCAATACGTTTACTTTGTAAAATTTCCGTAAACTTAGCGCTGGGACGGAAAATAAGCGCAGCCGGGGAGTTTTTTTCGGTATCAGTATAAATTATGCAGGTTCCGGAAGAGCCGACAAGATCTCCGTTGCATCTTGAAACCGTTTTTACTCCGTCGTTCTTTTTAATTTCGCTTATTTTCGCGTTTTCGGCAATTTTCAGGATATCGTTTACATGAAAGCGGCAAACGGTTGTTTCTTTCGAGCCGATTTTCAGCGTTACGCCTATCACATCACCGTTGACGGAATAAGTATATTCATAAAATCGCCTGCGTATATACGTAAATACCGCAACGGCAGTGGCAATCAGAACGGCAAGCTCGTATATACCTTTGAATGATTCCCAGTTGAGCCATGACGGCAGGGAAAGAAGGCAGAACGCCGCCGTAACCGTAATAAGTATAACAAGAAAACTTGTTTTTTTTGAAATGTAGACCTCGCTGTACATATTGCATTCTCCGTGTTTCGATCTGTAGCGGAATCATTTCAGGGTACGAACGATTCCGTCAGCCTTTTTGGTCTGTAAAGGATTTTGATTTTACATACCTGTCATCTTTCGACGTATTTCATCGGTAATTCCGTCCGAAATGATAATCCCATATATAGCGGTCAGCTTTCGGAACGGCACTAAACCGTGTGTTTTTTCGAAAAACTACTGCTCTATACGCGTAAAAATTGCGGACAAAAATACGTGCGTAAAATCGTATAGCTTTACAAGTGCCATGATCAGGTCTGTTGTGCGGTGATGAATCCACGCATCATTTTTCAAAAGAAAAGACCCTTATCGGGATCTTTTCTTGGCGAAATACTTTTTGTTTTTTTGCTGCTTGTTCGGTTTTGCGGGTTTTGATTCCGCAGAAACGTCTTTTGCGTCCGCCGATGATTTTTTTATGAAGATATTTCCGCTTGAATCGTCGGAGACCCAGAGTCCGTCAGCGGACAGTTTTTCCCAATCCGGTTTTATGGAATACTCTGCCTGACGTCCGTTCTTTCTGGCTATTCTTTGAATATAGCCGTTATCTATGAGAGACTGGAGCGCTATCTGAATCTTCGACTTATCTGCAGCACAGTGGTCTGCAACGGTTTGAACGGTATTGCGGAACGTGATTTTACTGTTTTTGTCAGAGCTCATCTCAAGGTAGCGCAGGTTTTTGAGTATCATATCGTAATACGGCTTGAGAATGTCTGTTTCGGTGGGAAGTTCGACCCACCACGATGCTGTTGCTTTGAGCTGGTTGCTGAATGCTCCTTTTACACCGTATATCCCGACCTGTTTGCGGCAGATCGTTTTAAGGTATGCCGCAACGGAATTGAAATGAGCGTCACCCGTAAAAAGGATGAAAACATCTGTTTTGTCATCTGCAAAAGCCTTCTGGTAAAGGCTGTCAAGCATGATAAAATCCGTAAAATCTTTTTCGGAATAAGGGTTTGGATTCTTTGTTTCGACTATCCTGTTAGTATACTCTCTTATTTTTGATATTTCCTTATTGAGCGACTCATTTGAAAAATCCGCAAAAAAAGTTATCTCTCTCACATCGGCGCGTTCATTTATCATATTTACCCAAGCGCCTATATCGGGTTTTTTACCGTATATTTTTTCCATTGAAATATACCAGTGCTCATAATCGACAAACGCAGCTGCACGCAGTCTTTTCTTTTTTAATATGCCTATATTGTTCACCGCCTTTCTTTTATGAATGTTAACGGGATGTTATTTAAATATCTCAACAACTATCAAATCTCCCATACCTGCCTTTATCAGCCCGGTTTTATCACGGACAGGTTCATTGCTTACGCCTATCGGGAAATATGACGTGAGCCGATAATCAGTCAGCTCATACTTGAAGCCTTGAATATCAACGCCGTCAGACACTCCTTCTGACGGAAAAACGGAAATATACGCATCTCGTCCGCTGCAGTCAAACTTTTTTTCGCTTCCTGCCCGAATAAGGCTTACACGCGTCTTTCCGTCGCATATAACGCACTCTGCGCCGTTTTTTTCTATAAAACGAAGTACTGCGATCGCGCCGAGCGTATGGTCGAGCCTGCCTCCGAGCCCTCCTGCAAGATAGATCTTCTTAAAACCTCTGTCAAGAGCAAGCCTGGCTGCAAAAAGAGCGTCGGTATCGTCCTTTTCGGAAGGAAGGGAGATCGTTTCGAATTCCGCGGTTGCGGACGGTCTTTCGGAAGAATCGAAATCACCGAGAACCACATCGGGGAATACGCCCGTTCTTTGCGCATATTTTATACCGCTGTCCGCACAGATAATAAAATCCCCCTTTTCCGCTTCAAAGGGAATGAGGTCGCTTTCAGACCAGCAGTAAATGATTGCACGTTTATTTTGCATCGGAGCTTTTATCCTCCCAGGGTTTATACACGCCTAGTTCCTCATACATTCTGCAGTAATTCTCGTGTCGGGAAGGCTTGATCTTACCCTGTCTTAACGCTTCCAGAACACCGCAGCCCTTCTCTTTCGTATGCGAACAGTCAGTAAAAAGGCAGTCCTCTTTATACTCTTTGAATTCCGGGAAGCAATCTGCGAGAAGCGCCCTGTTTTTTATATTGTAAGAGTCGAAAGACAGACTTGAAAAACCCGGAGTATCTGCCAGCAGCCCGCCTGAAACTTCGAAAAACCGTGACGTCCGGGTAGTATTTTTACCTCTGCCGAGTTTTCTGCTTATATCGCCTGTTTCTCGGGCAAGCGTCGGGTCAAGGCGGTTGAGAAGCGTTGATTTGCCAACGCCGGAAAGACCGCTCATTACACAAACGCTGTCTCTGATCTCATCGCGGATCCTGCCGATATCGTTTTCGGATTCGGAAGAGACGGTAAAAAGCTTATACGGCAGTCCGGAATATATTTCGGAAAGTCCGATAACATCGTCAAGATCGGATTTACTCAGAACAATGATCGGCTCAATTCCGTGGTATTCGGCAACGGCGAGCATTTTATCGATATTGTAAAGATTGGGATCGGGGGAAGAAACGGCTACAACGAGAAAAAGCTTATCGATATTTGCAACAGGAGGTCGTGTAAGCGAGTTTTTTCTCGGCATGATCTCAGTTATAACACCGTCTTCGATACTTACTTTGTCGCCCGTAAGAATAAGAGTATCGTCTTTTCTGAAAATACCGCGCGCCTTGCAGGAAACGATGCCGTCCTGTGTTTTGACGGAATACATTCCTCCCACGCATTCGTAAACAGTTCCGGTCATACCTTATTCGCCCGTATCGTAATACTCGTCAAGAGCCGAGCTTTCGTTATACTCCGGCTTATACGTTCCGTTGGCAATAGCGTCTGCAACGCTGCCGAGGCTTACGTTTACAATGATCTCTTCGCTTACGTCTACTATCGTTTCTTTATCTATACTCTGAGATATAACGTATCCTGCCTCTACAAAATCATCATACTGATATTTGATAGAGAAATAATAAAGCTGCGCATTCTGAAGCATCTGTCTTGCAAGATCTTCCTTATAGCCTATAAGACCGGGGACGCGGACGCGTGTTGCTTCTGATGTGAACGAAACATAAAGCTTGATCGTAGTTCCGACGGGAACGGTGGTTTTTGGTGCGGGTTCCGTGCGTATTACTTTTCCTTCCGCTACGGTTTCGCTCTGCGTCTGAATGGTTTCATAAAGCAGATCGCTCTGTTTAAGCTTAACTATCGCCTGCGCTTCGTCCCAACCTTTTACATCCGGTATTGAAACGGTTCGTTTGCCGTTGCTGACGATAAGTTTTACCGTGGTTCCCTTGCTGTAATTTCCGGGCTCGGGAGTCTGCTCAACAATGAGTCCTGCGCCTATGGTATCGTCATAGCGTGTTTCTCTGGAAAACTCGAAATATGAATTATATCTCGGGTCCGCCTCTATTTCCGATGCGACCTGACCGACAAAGCTCGGCAGCTCTATAAGGTCATCGTTCAGCTGATCGACGACCGTGAACATTGCCCCCAGTCCGATAAGAACACACACAACGGCGAGGAATATACCTGCTGTGACGGAAAGGAATACGTTTCTTATATGACGCCATTTCCGCGCCTTTGCAGACTGTTTTTTCTTTTTCTTCTTTTTTGCGGGAGCGGTCTGTTCCTTTTCTTTTTCCTTTACTGGCTTCTCGACCTCGGGCTGAGGATCTGTCTCGACAGGAGTTTCCGTCTCTTTGGGCTGCTCGGGCGCAGTCTCTACCGGTCCGTCGGGATAATCGAACACCCAGTCTTTGTTATCCTCAAGGATTTTGATATCTATAAGCATTTCCTTGGCATGCTGATAACGCTCGTCAGGGTCTTTTCTCATTGCCTTGAGTATTATCTGTTCCATACCGCGGGAAACTTTCGGATTCAGTTCCGAAGGACGGCGGGGATTGCTCTGGACCTGTTTCAACGCTACAGAAACCGGCGTTTCACCGGTAAACGGAAGCTGACCGGTGACCATTTCATACAACATTACGCCTGTTGAGTAAATATCCGATTTTTCGTCTGTCTGCTGTCCTTTTGCCTGTTCGGGAGAGATATAGTGAACAGAGCCTATCGCAGTGTCCGTCATGGTAATGGTTTCAAAATTTGAAACGTGCGCTATGCCGAAATCCATCACCTTGATAGTGCCGTCGTCGAGCAGCATGATATTCTGCGGTTTTATATCTCTGTGAACTATACCGCGCTCATGCGCGTGGCGGAGTGCGCGAAGGGTTTGCTTGATGTAGCCGATCGTTTCGTTTTCCGGAATAATTCCGGTAAAGTCCATATATTCCTTGAGAGTTCTTCCCTCAATGAATTCCATAACGATATACTGTATATCGCCTTCGAAATTAACGTCATAAACGTCTACGATATTCGGATGCGAAAGCATCGCTATGGCGCGTGATTCGTTAAGGAAACGGCGGCGGAATCGCTCGTCGCTGAGGAACTCTGATTTAAGGACCTTTATGGCGACGTATCTGTTTTCAACGGAATCGAATGCTTTGAAAACAACAGACATTCCGCCGACTCCGACCGTTTCAAGGATTCTGTATCTGCCGCCGAGAACGGCGTTTATCATTCTATCCAAGGCAGCCTCCGATCAAAGTGAAACAACAACAGCTGTTATGTTGTCGTTGCCACCGCGCTCGTTTGCGCAGTTGATGAGGTCGTCGCAGATAAGGGCGGGTTCTGCGTCGCGTTTGAGAAATTCTTCAAGATCTTCATCGGAGAGCAGGTTTGAAAGTCCGTCCGAACAAAGAAGAAGTTTGCCGGGCGAAGCAATTTCTATGGGGGAGACCTCAACGGAGACATCGGAATCAACGCCGAGGACACGTGTGATAACATGTTTATACGGATGACGCTGAGCTTCTTCTTCGGTAAGCTCACCGTGGTCTATCATTTCCTGAACAACGGAGTGGTCTTTTGTAAGTCTTGCTATTTTCTCACCGTTATAATAATAAGCCCTGCTGTCGCCGACATGAGCGATATAGTTTTTTCCGTCATAGGACATCGCTGTAACTATCGTTGTTCCCATGCCTCGAAGCGAAGGTTCGTTTATGGCGCGCGAAAAAACAGCCTCGTTTGCTCTGAGTATGCATGACTCGAGAAGCTGCGCGATATCGCGTTCTTTCAGAGACGCCTCCTGCGCAAGACTTATCTGTTTCTGAAATGCCGCTATCGCGGTTTCGGAAGCAACGTTCCCTCCCACGTGGCCGCCCATACCGTCGCAAACGACAGCGCAGAAATTACCGCCGCCGAGTTCAGTGTAAGCATATGCGTCCTGATTTGACTGACGTACCTTGCCGACATCGGTTTTTCCGAAAATAGTCATATTTGTCTCCTCCGATGAAGAAAAATAATACCTGAATTATATGATGAAAGATCTTTTGCAATCAGTCAGATTCCGTCTTATGTCTCAGCTGACCGCATGCGGCGTTGATATCGCTGCCGAGCGTGCGTCTGACAGTTACCGTGACGCCCCTGCTTTGAAGAATATCGTAAAAACTTCGTACGCTTTCCGGTGATGAAGGATAAAATCCGCGTTCGCTGACATAATTGACGGGAATAAGATTTACGTGTGCAAGCATACCGTGAAGAAGTTTTGCGAGTGCTTCGGCATGCTTCGGCGTATCGTTTACGTCTTTTATAAGCGTATATTCAAAAGAAATACGTCTTTTGGTCTCCTCCGCATAATGTCTGCATGCGGAAATGAGGGTTTCAATGTTCCATTTGCGATTGACCGGCATGATTCTGTTTCTCGTCTCATCATCGGGCGCATGAAGAGAAACAGAAAGAGTAAGCTGCATTTTTTTCTTTGCAAGCTCGTTGATCTTCGGGACTATGCCGCATGTTGAGACCGAAACATGCCTCAGGCTCATCGCAAGCCCGCGGGGATCGCTCAGATTTTCAAGAAAAACAAGAAGGTTTTCATAGTTATCCATCGGTTCGCCTATACCCATAACAACTACCGATGAAACGCCGTATTCTTTATTCACCGCCGCGACCTGTGCGAGCATTTCGCCCGCAGTAAGGCAGCGCTTAAGCCCTCTGAGTGAGCTTGCGCAAAAAGCGCAGTTCATTCTGCAGCCTACCTGAGAAGATATACATACAGAATTACCGTGTTCGTAATTCATCAATACCGTCTCGATATGCTCTCCGTCAGACAGAGTAAAAAGGTATTTTACGGTGCCGTCTGATGAAATGAGTTTTTTCTCTGTTGTCAGAACAGGCAGATATGCCTTTTCGGAAAGAGTTTCGCGAAGCGGTTTTGATATATCCGTCATTTCGTCAAACGAAAACACGCCTCTGGAAATCCAGCGGAATATCTGCTGAGCGCGATATTCGGGAAGACCGTTTTCTTTGACAAAAGCTTGCAGTGAACCGTAATCAAGAGATGCTAAATCCGTTTTCATCTTCTTCGTCCGTTCGAAATCAGAATCAATCTGAGAAATTGCGCAAGAGAGACAGCGACTGAAGCGACATACGTCATTGCAGCGGCTCTGAGTACCTTTTTTGCCAGCGGCAGCTCTTCGCTTGAAAGCGCGCCGCAGCTCTCAAGCTGCTGAATACCTCTTGACGATGCGTTGAATTCGACAGGAAGCGTAACGAGTTGAAATAAAACGACAAAGAAAAACAGAACGATGCCTATATCAACAAGCAGTCTGCTGCCGAAAACAAAGCCGAGCAATATTATCGGTACGGAAAGCCCAGATCCAAAATTGACAACGGGAAGGATCGTGTTTCTTATGCGTATCGGCGCGTAATTGCCGTAATACTGAAGCACGTGCCCCGCTTCGTGGGCCGCAATTCCGAGTGCTGCAACGGAAGAGCTTCCGTATACTCCGTCAGAAAGACGGATTATGTTCTCCTTAGGGCTGTAATGGTCTGTAAGCTGACCGGATACGCGCTCAACGGTAACGTCATAAATCCCGGCTCTTCTGAGTATCTCGGAGGCGAGCTCACCCCCCGTCATTCCTCTTGCAGACGGCACGGCGGCGTATTTTGCATAAGTGCTTTTAACAGACGCCGATGCGAGAAGCGACAGGATGACCGCCGGAACAACAAGTACAAGATACCATGTGTCAAAATATAAATACGGCAATTTTCAGCCTCCGTTTCTATTGTTAATAATCAAGCCTGAAGTCCCTGTTTCCGCGCAGCAGCGCTTCGTCGGTCATTCTTTTTTTCCCTTCGGGAGCAAGCTCGGTAATACGGATCAGTCCGTCCGCGGCTTTTACTGTGAGGCAGCCTTCTTTTTCTTCATCGACCTCTTCAGCCGCGAATATTTTAACTGTTTTTCCCTCCGAAAAAGCGATCGCGCCGGGAACGGGAGAAAGACCCCTTATTTTATTGATTATTTTTTCTTTTGTATCGCAAAAAGAGAGTTTTTTCGTTTCTGCGTCAATGAGCGGAGCGTAGCAGCTTTCTCCGGTCTGTTTTACGGGCGTTACCGTTCCGTTTTCAAGCCCCTTCAGCGTTTCGCATATAAGGTCGCCGCCGATAACGGCAAGACGGTCGTGGAGCGTGCCCGCGTTGTCACCGGGCATGATAGGAGTGGATCTCTGTAAAAGGATATCTCCCGTGTCAAGTCCCTTGTCCATCAACATAGTTGTGATGCCAGTCTCTTTTTCTCCGTTTATGATTGCGAAATTGATCGGAGACGCGCCTCTGTATTTCGGGAGAAGAGATGCATGAACGTTAACGCAGCCGTATCGGGGGAAATTCAGGATGTATTCGGGAAGGATCCTGCCGTATGCCGCCACAACGATTACGTCCGGTACGTATTTTTCGAGTATGGGAAGAAGTTCGCCGTTTTTCAGCTTTTCGGGTTTATATACTTCATATCCGTTTGTCTGCGCATATTCGCCTACCGCAGTCGGATAAAGAGCATAGCCCCTGCCTTTCGGTCTGTCGGGCTGCGTTACAACGGCACAGATATCATATTTCGCAGAGGTGAGCGCTTTAAGCGATTCAACTGCGAAATCAGGAGATCCCATGAAAAGAACGCGCATCAGTTTCTTTCCTCTATATATTCGATAACATGTTCACGGAAAAGGATCCCGTTGAGATGATCCACCTCATGGCAGATGCAGACGGCTGTTATTCCGTTTCTCGTAAGCTCGAACCATTCGCCCTTTGCGTCCTGCGCTTTTACGGTAACTTCTGCAGGACGTTCCGTTTTTCCCCAAACGCCGGGGATCGAAAGACAGCCCTCGTTTGCGTTCTGGGTGCCGCACGCGGAAACAATCTCGGGGTTGACAAGCGCCACAAGCTGATCGGTATCGCCGTCCACGATAATTACGACACGGCGAAGAACGCCTATCTGAGGCGCGGCAAGTCCGAGTCCGTCGGCATTGACAAGCGTGTCTTTCATATCTTTGATGAGAAGTTCAAGACGTGAGTCAAACGACGTGACGGGTTTTGATATTTTTGAAAGGCTTTCATACCCTTCGGTTACTATTTCGCGTAATGCCATTTTCAAGCTCCTGTTTACCCGATATTTGCCGGGTTCATATCTATATCGATGCGAATATCTTTATTCGCCGGATTTTTTATAAATGAAAGATATACGTCGTAAAGGACTTTTCTCTGTCTGCGGTTGTCAACGCATTTAAGCAGTATCCTTACGCGCGGTTTCGTTTCAACCATTGGAACATACGTCGCTTTTGCGGGAATCACGCGCAGGGGAAGCTCCTGCTGCGAAGCCCTGAGGGCGTTTTCGAATCTTTCGGCGGCGTCAAATGCTTTTTCCTCGGTGGAGGCGATAAACGAGACCTGACAGATATCGCAGAACGGTGGGTAAAGCATTGTCTGCCTGAACGCCGTTTCGTTTCTGTAAAAGCCCATGTAGTCCTGATCGAGAGCATAACGGAAAACGCGATGCTCGGGATAAAAAGACTGAATGACCGCTCTGCCTGTTTTTTGCGAACGTCCCGCCCTGCCCACGACCTGCGTAAGTAGTGAAAACGTTTTTTCAAACGCGCGGAAATCAGACGAAAAAAGCATCGTATCGGCAAGAAGGACGCCCACGAGCGTAACGTTCGGGAAATCGAGCCCTTTTGTTATCATCTGCGTGCCGAGAAGAATATCGCATTCTCCCCGCGAAAACGAAGATAGGATCTTATCTCTGCTTCCCTTTTCTGAAACGGTATCCGCATCCATTCTCAGGATCCGTGCTTCGGGGAAGATCGACGAAAGGTCTTCTTCGGCTTTCTGCGTTCCCACGCCTGAGTATTTCATGGTCTTGCCTCCGCATTTGGGGCATTGCTGAGGAACGGGAACGGAATAGCCGCAATAGTGACAAACGAGCCTTTCGTTTTTTTTGTGATATGGCATCGTTACTCCGCAATACGGACAAACTATCGGCTCACCGCAGTCAAGACAGCTGACGAAAGTATTATACCCTCTGTGGTTCATAAAAAGAACCGTCTGCTCGCCGTTTTTAAGATTCTGAGAGATTTCCGAAACAAGAAGCGATCCGAAAGGCGTTGAATTGCCTTTTGCCGTTTCTTCGTGCATATCAACAAGCACGACCTTTGGCAGCGGTCCGCCGTTATATCGTTCACTGATCTCGGAAAAGCCTATTTTTCCGGACTCCGCAAGCCTGAAGGCCTCGAATGACGGGGTGGCGGAGGCGATAACGAGAAGAGCGTTCTCTTTTTTTACTATAAACGCCGCAACCTCGCGGGCTGCGTATTTAGGAGTCATCTCTGATTTATACGAGTTTTCCTGCTCTTCGTCTATTATTACAATGCCGAGATTCTTTACCGGGGCAAAAAGCGCGGAACGAGTGCCGACAATGATCTTCTTTTTGCCTTCGGCTATCATTCTGAAGGTTTCTCTGCGTTCTGCAGGCGTAAGCGCGCTGTGAAGGACCGCGAGATCACTTCCGTAACTGTCGTAAAGACGCGCGACTATCTGATACGTCAGGGCGATCTCGGGAACAAGCAGAAGCGCGGTTTTACCTTCAGACAGCACGTCGTTTATAAGCTTTATATAAACAAGCGTTTTTCCGCTGCCTGTGACCCCGAAAAGAAGATGGACTCCGCCCGTAAAAAGTTTTTTTCGGATCTCTTCATAGGCTTTTTGCTGCTGCGTGTTAAGAACCGCCTCAGAGGCTACGTGCCTTTCGAGTTTTGCAAGAGGGTCCTTGAAAGCATGCTGCCTGTTGCTTTTTTTCTTTGTCCCCGCAAATGGAAGGACGAGCGACACAGCGTCCCAGTATGTGCAGAAATAGCGTTCCCTGATATATAAGGCAAGGCTCAGTTTTGATTCCGAGAGCGACGTGATATCGCGTTCCCCCTCTTCGACTGAAGAAATGCTTCTGAGCTTATCAACGGGAACTTCCGTTTTATCCGTCAGGGAAATAATAACGCCCTGTGTCTCTTTCTTCCTTCCGAAAGGAACGGTGCAGAAAAGACCCGCTGTAACGACAGAACGTAATTCGTCCGGAACGGAATATGTATACAGCCCGTCTGCGGACATCGGCAGATCTTTTATCGCAACGAGTGCATAAAGCGAAGCATCAGTTTTCAACATGCTCTGTGTAAGAAGCTTTTCCTTCCGCAAACGTCATTACCGCCTGCTTTATGGGTTTTTCTTCAAGCTTTTCGCCGTTTTCCTCTGCCTTTTCAGCGAGATAACGCGCCTGTTTTGCAACGGCGATTACAAGCGAATAGCGACATCTGTGTTCGCCTTTTATAAGATTGTTTACGCTGGGATATAACATAATCATTACTCCTGTTTTATTATATTCAGATTATTCTCCGATATTTTCGTTTACGCGTCCGCTTATCGTTTCGGGAGAGACTGCACTGAGCACAACGTGCGAGCTGTCTGTTACGATAACGGACTTGGTTTTGCGTCCGTAGGTGGCGTCAACAAGGAAGCCTTTTTCCTTCGCATCGGCAATTATTCTTTTTACGGGGGACGAGTCCGGTGCAATGACGGCTATTATTCTGCTGTCTGCGATACTGTTGCCGTATCCGATATTTATAAGTTTCATATCTTCACTCTATATTCTGTATCTGTTCTCTTATCTGTTCGATGATGGATTTGAGCTCAAGAACTATTCTCGTAACTTCAAGATCGCCTATTTTCGACGATATGGTATTGACCTCTCTGTTCATTTCCTGAATGGAATTATCGATGTATTTACCTGCGGGTTTTTCGGAAAGCAGAGCCTCTTCAAGCGCTTTGGCGTGAGAGCCGAGACGGACGACCTCTTCGTCGATCGCCGTTTTATCTGCCATGATCGCTACCTCTGTCAGGAGCCTTTGCTGATCGACTTCCGCTCCGCCGAGAAGTTTTTCAATGCGTTTTTTCAGCTTTTCGCAGTATTCTTCGGTCAGGACCGGAACTCTCGCATTAATAACCGCTACACGTTCATTGATGGCATCGAGCTTTGTAACGATATCGCTGTAAAGGCGTTGACCTTCAGCCTCTCTCTGACGAATCAGGGCATCCGTCGCCTCTTCAACAACGGGTTTGACCGCCTGCCACATTTCATTTGTGTCGCTTTCGTTTTGTGTAAGAGAAAGAACGTCCGGAAGACGGAGAACGCTGCTTACCGTAATATCGTTTGTCAGTCCGAATTCCTTTGAAACGGATTCGAGCTCATCAAGGTAATTGCGAAGAAGTCCGCGATCGATACTTACCGTTTTGTCGCTTTCGGCTGCGGAGAAATCAAGGTTGAGATTCAGATCGAGCTTGCCTCTTGAAAGACGGGTTGCAAGATACGAGCGTATATTGTCTTCAAGCTGCATATATGCTCTCGGAATACGCGCGTTAAGCTCAAGATAACGGTGATTTACCGACTTTATTTCTACGGTGATCGCCACTCCGTTATTTATGGCGGAGGCTCTTCCGAAGCCTGTCATGCTTTTGACCAAAACAATACCTCCCGATATAATATGATTTCCGAAATTCAGAATTGACGGAAAATGCATACTTACAGTAATAATATATCATTTTATATTGTAATCCTTTTTTATCGTTTTGTCAAGTTATTAAACACAATTATTTATGTATAATCGCATATGTTCACCGTTTTGACACAAATTTGGGCAAAAAAACCCTTGACCGCCCCCATTTTTATATGTATAATATAAAAAATGAATAATAAAACACCCGATCGATGATAACGAATGCAGAAGGATGTATAATAATGAAGTGTAAAAAGTGCGTAAACGATATTCCGGATAACTCGCGTTTCTGTCCGGCATGCGGTCATGCTTTTTCAAAGAAAACAAAGGTAAAAAGAGTGGTAATTGCCGTTGCGGTAATAATTATTGCGCTCATACTGCCTGTTTTTGCGATGTTTTGCGGAATTTATATAGGAGAAACGCATACCCGGATATCCGATAAAATGCCTGATATTGTTAAAATATCGTCTGAAAGGCTGAAAGAGGTTACGGAAGTTCCGTTTGAAGCGGAAATAACGCAAAGCGAAATCAGCGCAGTAATAAAGCAAAACGAAGAAAAGATGCAGCCGCTGAAAAACGTTTCTATTTCATTTCCCGATCAGGGAGGCGTTACGGTAAACGGTATAATCGAAAAGGACAGAATTTCATCGCTTACCGGTTCAGAGCTCCCGTTTCTTGTAATGCTGTTGCTGCCTGAAGAGATTGATATTTCCATACACGCAGAGCCGAGCGTGAAAGACGGACGGATAATCGCAGGTATTTCTTCATTTTCGGTTGCAGGGCTGAGTATGGACAAAGGTATGCTTGAAGGCTTCGGAGCAGATGATATTATCGCCGATATTACCGAATCGGCAATAGGAGAAAAATACGGAGACAAGATAAAAATCGAAGACATTTCGATAGTAAATTCGAAATCTGGCGAAAAGGCGCTTAAAGTTAAAGTCAGATATTATGTCTGGAAGTAGCAGCGAACCTGAATACTTCCGTTTCCCGCAAATCAGTACTGCAGAAAGGTCTTTTCAGGAAATCATAAAATAATTGATTACAGGAGGGAAATATATGGCTGTCAATACTATCCAGGCACAATGCCCTAATTGCGGAGCGGCGCTCAACATTGAAGAAGGGTGTAAAGATGTTTTTTGCGATTATTGCGGCTCTAAGGTCTTACTGCACAATGAAAACGAAGCAAGCGTTAAACAAGCTGAAACAGATCGTATGGTCCGTATGAAACAAATGGAGCTTGCCGACAAAAAATATGCCGATGCATTAAAAACAAAAGCTCTGAAAATTAAATAATCCCTGATTATTGTGATTGTCGGCGTCCTGATGATTTTAATCGGTTTTTCTGCCGGACATGCTTCAGGCGATCCTAATTCAGGGTTCTTCATCCTTGCGATAATGGGTATTTTTTCTCTTTTTATCGCTGGATTTTTATGGATATCCATAAAAAAGATAACGAGGATTTAAACTCAGAAGATACAGCAAAAGTTCCGTCATCCATCTCTGATTTTGCGAAAAAAGATTACAGCGCAATTGCGGCAATGTTTGAGAGCGCAGGCTTTACAAATGTCAGATGTGTTCCTCTCAATGATCTGACTATAGGATTATTAAAAAGCCCCGGAATAGTGGAATCTATAACCGTAAACGGTGAGACTGTCAGCTCTGGCGGCAGAAGATTTCCCAAAAATACTCCGGTTGTAATATCTTATCACAGCTTAAACCGTAGCAGAATAAATTATGACGGAACAGACATAAAAATCTGTTCGCTTATACAGCATGCCATTGATCTTTTACTGTTTCTCAAAGAATACCGGATCGGGTTTGCAGTTACTTTTCTGGAATAATTACCGTTTACTATCTTACCGACAAAGCGTAATGTCAAAACCTGCATAGCCACCAAGCGGAAGTAAAACATCAGCACACGGTGAAATAATCAATCCAATCCGACAGCAATTGAATATATTACATAAACCCTCAGCCTCCGATATCCGGAGGTTGAGGGTTTACTCAATGTATTTTCAGATACAAAAATCCTTTTTACATTTTCACAAATATTTTAGCCACTTTTCTTGCTGTTTTGTAAAGAGGTCCTTCAAGGTATTTTGATGCGTTTTTGAGTTCCTTTCTGATCTCTATTTTCTGCGGACAGTGTTTTTCGCATCTGCCGCAGCCCACGCACTGTGAAGCGGCGGTAGAAGTCGGGCGAAGTGCAGTGCACATAAAGTAATCGATCAGTCCGGGTATCTTTCCCTCGCTGCTCGCTCTGTTGTATGCAGCGAAAGTCCCGGGAATATCCACATTTTTCGGACACGGCACGCAATAGCCGCATCCCGTGCAGCCTACCTTCATTTTAGAATTTATCGCCTTTACCACCTGCGACAGCATCTCTTTATCTTCGCTGCTCATCTGCTCTGTTTTTGCGGAAGATGCCGTAGCAACATTGTCAAGAATCATTTGTACGGAGTTCATGCCGGACAAAACCACTGTGACCTGAGGCTGATCCCAGAGCCAGAGAAAAGACCACTGGACGGGAGTGTGTGAAGGGCTATACCTTTCCATGATCTTTTTTGCTTTTTCGGTCGGGTTTGCGAGCTTGCCGCCGCGAAGCGGTTCCATGATCATAACGGGAAGCCCTTTTTTATTGGCGTATTCAAGGCCACGGCGTCCTGCCTGGGAGTTTTCGTCCATATAATTATACTGGATCATACAAAAGTCCCAGTCTCTCGCGTCAACAAGTCTGCAAAACATTTCGCTATTGCCGTGATATGAAAACCCTACTTGACGGATAGCGCCGCCTGATATTTTTTCGGAAAGCCAGTCTTCGATTCCTATTGAAACAAGACGTTCCCAAGTATCGATATCGGTAAGCATATGCATAAGATAGTAATCGACGTGATCGGTGCGCAGACGCTTAAGCTCTTCGTCAAAAATCCGATCGAGATCCTCGCGTTTTTTGATAAGATAATGGGGAAGTTTCGTTGCGATGTTGATCTTATCTCTGACCCCGTTTTTTTCAAGTATCTCGCCGAGCACTGATTCGCTTTTGGGATAAATATAGGCTGTGTCAAAGTAGTTTATTCCGTTTTTTATGGCGAGCATTATTTCACGCTCTGTTTCGGCTATATCAGTAGCTCCGACCTTTTTAGGAAATCGCATACAGCCGAAGCCGAGGATCGAGAGTTTATTTCCGTATTTATCGTTTCTGTAATTCATATGAACTCCGTAAGGACAAAGTTATATTTTCAAGAGAAAAGACACGATTGAAGGACAAGCACGAATCGTTCAAGTCCCTGCTTATCGCTTTCGGAAAACCGGTTTTTTACGGGACTGTCTATATCAAGCACGCCTATCACTTTTCCGTTTTGTCGTATCGGAATAACGATCTCGGAATTTGAAGCGCTGTCGCAAGCGATATGTCCCTCAAATTCATGAACGTCCTTTACAAGGACGGTTTCGTTTTTTTGGGCGGCAGTTCCGCAAACTCCCCTGCCCAAAGGGATCTCTATACAGGCATGTTTTCCCTGAAACGGACCGAGAATGAGGATTCCGTCTTCAATAAGGTAAAAGCCCGCCCAGTTTATACGATCAAGCCCGTGGTAAAGGAGGGCTGCGGCGTTTGCGAGATTTGCAATGCGATGAGGAACGCCGTTGATAAGAGAATGAAGCTGGCTGCAAAGCAATTCGTAGTCCATAAAAACCTCTCAAAAATCATTTGACATATAATAGCACATTCCGAACTTTTTTTCAATAGGTGAAAATAAACTTGTAAAAATATCTTAAATATGTTATACTGTTTTGGAATTCACTTGATACCGAGGATAAAAGATGAAAAGGAAATTCAGACTGCCGTTTGAGCTTGTTCCGGTCATATTTTCTCTGGCGTGGCCGACCATGCTTGAACAGCTTATGCAGACGGCGGTTCAGTATATAGACACGGCTATGGTCGGTTCTCTTGGCACCGATGCAACGGCGGCGGTAGGATCGACAACAACGGTCAACTGGCTTATAGGAAGCACGATTTCGGCTGTAAGCGTCGGATTTCTGGCGTTTATTGCGCAGGCAAACGGAGCCGGGAACAAAGAAGCGGTAAAAAAGGCATCCGCCCAGGCCACTCTCGCGGTGATAGTATGCGGTCTGATTTTTACCGCGGTAACGTTATCACTCAGCGGACTTGTGCCTAAGATGATGCAGGTTGACGAGAATATACGCGATATTTCGGGAAAATATTTCTTTATTTTATATGTTCCCATGCTTGCGCGAACGGCTTCGATAATATTCGGAACCGTTTTGCGGGCAGTCGGAGACACAAAAACACCCATGCGTGTCGGGGTGCTGGTGAATATAATAAACGTTGTTCTTAATTTCTTTCTTATCTACCCCACAAGAGAGGTTGAGCTGTTTTCTTTTGTCTTTACGGTTCCCGGAGCGGGAATGGGCGTTATAGGCGCGGCGGTAGCAAGCGCTATCTCTTTTGTTGCAGGCGGAATAAGCATTACAGCGGTAGTATGGAAACACCCGCTGCTTTCCCCGAAAGGACAGTCTCTCAAGCCTGACGCCGCAATACTCAGACCGTGTCTGCGTGTTGCTCTGCCAAATGCCATACAGCGTTTCGCAACGTCTTTCGGATACGTATGTTTTGCGGCAATGGTAAACTCACTTGGCGAGGTATCCACTGCGGCGCACACGATAGCCAATACCGTAGAATCAGCCTTCTATATTCCCGGTTACGGAATGCAGACTGCTGCTGCCACGCTTGCAGGCAACGCACTCGGAGCGAAAGACGAAAAAAAGATCAGAGATCTTTCAAGAATGATACTTCCGATAGAGATAGTGCTGATGATCGTATCCGGGTCACTGCTGTTTATCTTTGCGCCTGATATGATGCGGATCTTTTCGCAAAGCGAAGAGGTGGTCGCTCTCGGTTCAACAGTGCTCAGAATGGTAGCCGTTTCAGAACCTTTTTACGGATTTTCGATAATCGTAGAAGGAATGATGCAGGGAATGGGAAAAACCGTAATGCCGTTTATCTGTAATATATCAGGTATGTGGGGGATCAGAATTATCGGAACGTTTATCTGCACGCAGCTTCTTTCTTTCGGTCTCGTATCTGCGTGGGCATGTATGATACTTCACAATATGGCGTTGTTTTTAATGTTTCTTATCTATTACATTTCCGGAAGATGGAATCCGCTCGGGGAAAAAGCGAAATAATATATATTCAGACGGCGAGTTTCGCCGTCTGATTTGTTTTATAATATATCAGAATTCCTTCCGTCAGGAGATAAGTTCAACCGTTTTTGAAAGAACGTCCCCTATCTTATCCCTGAAAACGAGAGACGCCTTGTTGTCAAACTGTGTTTCGCCTCTGTTTATAAGCACAATGTTGCTGCCTTGAAAATAATGAAGGAATCCTGCCGCAGGATACACCGCAAGAGAAGTGCCGCCGATAATAAGAAGCTCGGCAGATGAGATCGCATCAACGGCGGCCTCTATCACCCTTTCATCGAGCTGTTCTTCATAAAGAACAACGTCCGGTCTGACTACGCTGCCGCACTTTTCACATCTCGGAACGCCGCCGCAAAGAGACCTTACCGACTCAAAAGACATCTCCTTTTTGCAGCGTGGGCAGTAATGCCTGTATATCGTTCCGTGAAGTTCAAGAACGTTTTTGCTGCCGGCGCGCTGATGAAGTCCGTCGATATTCTGAGTGATAACGGCGTTAAGCTTCCCTTCTTTTTCAAGCTTTGCGAGTGCAAAATGAGCGCTGTTGGGTTCTGCGGAAGAGCTCAGGAAATAATTGTAGTAAAAATCGTAGAAAACATCCGGATATGCAACAAAAAAACTGTGACTGAGTATCGTTTCCGGAGAAACCTTGTACTTTTTTACAGTATTGTAAAGCCCGTCTTCGCTTCTGTAATCTTTAAGTCCGCTTTCGGTTGAAACGCCTGCACCGCCGAAGAAAACAGTATTGTGCGACCTTGTTATCATTTCGGCAAGCCGTGTTATTTTATCGTTATCCGTATTATTTCACCCCCGCAAAGATATTTGTCAGATTTATGCTTATTATTATAGACGTATTCTACCATATTTTCGACGTAAAATCAAGAATCTTTCCTTTTTTTCATTCGTTTTTATCGTCTGTAACGGCAAAATGTTTATAAAAGACGCGTATTGCATGACCGCGCGGAAGATCAAACTTCCGCGCGGTCTTTATAATGCTTATCTGTTTTTATGAGTGGTTATCAGCCAAGTCTCTTTCTGAGTGCGGCAAGCTGATTGCGAAGCTCTGCGGGTGTATGATCGCCTACTTTGTTGTAGAACTGTTCAACACTGTCAGCATCTTCTTTCCAGAGATCTTTATCAACAGAAAGAAGTCCGGTAAGAACGTCGCGTGTGATACCGCTGTCTTCAAGACCTTCGATATTGATATCTTCGGGGTTGGGAAGATAGCCGATAGCGCTTTCAACTGCGCCGACAGTACCTGCAACTCTGCCGAGTATCCAGAGAAGAACGCGGAGGTTTTCACCATATCCGGGCCAGATAAAATGTCCGTTATCGTCTGTTCTGAACCAGTTAACGTTGAATATCTTCGGAGGATTGGGGATCTTTTTACCCATGTCGATCCAGTGTGCCCAGTAATCGCCCATATTGTAGCCTACGAACGGAAGCATAGCCATCGGGTCGCGGCGAACAACGCCTACTGCGCCTGCAGCTGCTGCGGTAGTTTCGGAAGCCATTGCGGAACCTACATATACGCCGTGGTTCCAGTCAAATGACTGATATACGAGCGGTGCGGTCTTTGCGCGGCGGCCGCCGAATATGATAGCGTCAATGGGAACGCCTGCGGGATTGTTGAATTCTTTGGAAATGCACGGGCAGTTTTCAGCCATTGCAGTGAAGCGTGAGTTGGGATGTGCGCCCTTTGTTCCGTCAGAGCCGTCCCATTTTTCTCCGAGCCAGTTTTCGGCGTTCTTCGGAGGATTCTTGTCAAGTCCTTCCCACCAGACCGTGTTGTCCTCAAGGTTGTGAACAACGTTTGTGAAGATGGTTTCTCTGCGGGTTGCGGCGAGAGCGTTGGGGTTTGATTTAACGTTTGTTCCGGGAGCAACGCCGAAGAATCCGTTTTCGGGGTTTACCGCCCAGAGACGTCCGTCAGGACCGATGCGGAGCCATGCGATATCGTCACCTACGCACCATACTTTATAACCCTGTTTTGCGAAGATTTCGGGAGGAATAAGCATTGCGAGGTTTGTTTTACCGCATGCTGACGGGAATGCAGCAGTGATATAATGGAGCTCGCCGTTCGGATATTCGATACCGAGGATGAGCATATGTTCAGCAAGCCAGCCCTCGTTATGAGCAAGGTAGGAAGCGATTCTGAGAGCGAAGCACTTTTTGCCGAGAAGAACGTTTCCGCCGTAACCGGAGTTAACGGAGCAGATGCTGTTTTCCTGCGGGAAGTGAACGATGTATCTGTTTTCTTCGTCTATATCCTTTTTTGCATGAAGACCTTTGACAAAATCTGGGTTATCGCCGAGGGTATCGAGAACTTTCTGTCCCGCACGGGTCATGATGAGCATGTTGAGAACAACGTAAATGGAGTCTGTGAGCTCAATACCGATTTTTGCGAACGGTGATTCGGGCATGCACATGGAATAAGGGATAACATACATCGTTCTGCCTACCATGCAGTCCTTGTAAAGAGCATTGAGTTTTGCGTGCATCTCTTTGGGATCGCACCAGTTGTTGATATTACCTGCTTCTTCCTGCGTTTCGGTGCAGATGAAGGTTCTGCTTTCAACACGTGCTACGTCGTTTTTCGCAGTTCTGTGAAGATAGCATCCGGGGAGTTTCTGTTCGTTTAATTTGATGAGTTCGCCTGTGGAGCATGCTTCGGCGCGAAGAGCGTCTCTCTGTTCGTTGCTTCCGTCGATCCACACTACCTTATCGGGTTTGCAAAGTTTGACCTGTTCGTCAATCCAGTCAAGAACAGCTTTGTTTTTAGTCATTTTATGCCCTTTCCGGTAATATAATACCTTATATATATTATAAAATCATTAATTATCCGGGTGGAAGTCCAATCCCACCGCATTATACATTATATCAGTGTAATGTGATTTATAAACAACAAGATTGTGACTTTTTGATAAAAGTAATTTGTATTCATTCTCGGCCCTGCGCATAAAAAAGCTGCCGGACGCATACCCGGCAGCATTTTATTGTTTTACTATGAGTTGATTACCGCGTTCCAGATCTCGGTATAGGTTGACGTGTAATCTGCAAGGTCATCAAAAACTTCGCATTTTGCAAGCATTTCATCGGAAGGATAAATAACGGGGTCATTCTTGATCTCTTCATCAAGCTCTTCCCATGCAGCTGTGTTAGGGGTCGAGCTTTCGAGGTATTCCGCATTCATAAGTGCGATATCGGGGCGGCAAAGGAAGTCGATGAATTTTTCAGCCTCTTCCTTATGCTCTGCGCTTTCAAGAATGCAAACGTTATCCCACCAGATGTTTGTGCCCTGTTCGGGAATTACGAATTTGATGTTTTCGTTAAGGTCTCTTATGAACGTAATATCGCAGGACCACATAACGGCAAGCCAGCCCTCTTCTTTCGCCATTTTTTCTTTGACGTCATCGGAGGTATATGCGAGAACGAGCGGCTTCTGCTGAATGAGAAGATCTTTTGCTTCGTTCAGTTCGTCTTTGTTCTTGGTATTGATCGAATAGCCAAGGCGAAGAAGAGCTACGGCAATAGAGTCGCGCTCACTGTCCATCATAAAGATGTTTCCGGCATATTTTTCGTTCCAGAGAACATCCCAGGAAGTTACTTCGCTTTCATCGACGTATGCGGGATTATAAGCGATGCAGACTGTTCCACCGATGTAGGGAACGGAAAAAAGATTCTTTTTATCAAACGCCATGCCTTTATAGCTGTTGTTGATATACTTATAATTCGGGATATTGTCGTAGTTGATTTCGGCAAGCATGCCCTCATCCGCCATTTTCTTTACCATGTAGTCGGACGGGAATATGACGTCGTAGGAATAGCCCTTCATATTCTTGATCTTGTTATACATATTCTCATTTGTGTCGAATACGTTGTATAACACTTCAATACCCGTTTCTTTTGTGAACATTTCAATTACTTCAGGATCCATATACTCCTGCCAGTTGTAGACTCTGAGCTGTGTCGAACCTGACGAGCCGCAGGAACAAAGCAGTGCGGTAAGCATCGCTACGGCAATAAGTCCCAAAACAATTTTCTTCAATTTCTTTCTTTTCTCCTTTTGAAATATATAATTAACCGCTATGCGTCGGTTTTCGGAACAAAGGCTTACAGATAACCGAGGAGCAGCTTCTGTCCTTTTTTGGAAAGCTTGCTTACGTCGTCTATTTCGTAACGGTTATCGTAAGAGTCGATAATAAGTATTTTGCCGCTGTTGAGCTGTTTGATGCTTGAATAGATATCTCTGATATCAAAAGCGAATTCGCCGCGGTCGGTAAGCACCTTCCACTGAAGGATGCCGTAAACGCTTTTCTGCTCGTAAATATCGAGGATCTTCGGTATCATATAATATTTATTCAGAGAATCGGTCAGCGCTTTTGCGGACTCTTCATCAAGGTTTGCAACATCCCTGATAATAAGATATTCCGTGATCTTATCTTTACCGCGCTCGTCCTCTTCAACACGGACGATGCTGATATTTTTATAGATATCGGAAATAGGGAAATAACGGCGAGGTTCAACGTCCTCATAAACCGTTCCGTCGGGCATGGTCACGTTAAGAAGAACGCCCATTGAGCCCGGAGTAATATGAATATGTTTTCCGCTGAAAAATCTTACTGAATTATCCATAAAATCACCGATTTTAATAAATCAATTATTTGCCGTCGCCTTCAAAAATGCCGCCTTCGTCCGAAAGTTCACGGGCAAGAGACTGTATCTTGACAAGCTTGTAATATCTTCCCTGTTTTTCCATAAGCTCGTTATGAGAGCCCATTTCGGAGATCTTGCCGTCTTCAACAACAATGATCTTATCCGCTTTTTTCAGGGTTGAAAGTCTGTGCGCTATCATAATGGTCGTTCTGCCGTTTATAATACGCTCGATCGCTTCCTGAATAATGCTTTCGGTTTCAGAGTCGACAGAAGCCGTAGCCTCATCAAGGATAAGGATCGCAGGGTCTTTGAGAACGGCGCGCGCAATGGAAATACGCTGACGTTCGCCACCGGAAAGGCCTACGCCGCGCTCACCGAGCATAGTATCGTAGCTGTCGGGAAGTTTAGTGATAAACTTATGCGCATTTGCGACCTGCGCCGCATAAATAACGTCCTCAACAGGTGTTGTCGGGTCTGAATGAGCAATATTTCTGAATACCGTGTCTTTGAAAAGAAGCGGTTCCTGCAAAACGTAGCCGACGGATGAGCGGTAAAACTGAAGGTCTATATCTCTTATGTTCTGATCGTCGATATAAATCTCGCCTTCATGGTTTTCGTAGTAACGCATAAGCAGGTTGACTATGGTGGACTTACCGGAACCGGTTGTTCCGACTATGCCGACGATCTCGCCCGGCTCGATAACAAAATTGACGTTGGAAAGTATCTTTTTGCCTTTTTCGTAACTGAAAGATACGTTTCTGAATTCGATTTTACCTTTGATGCCGCCTTCAGGGATATTGCCCTTACCGAAGTCCTCTTCCGGCTCCGCATCAAGTATCTCAAAAACACGTTCAGCGGACGTGAAAGCGCTGATAAATGTTTCGTTGAGGCTTACGAAAAACTGGACCGGGTTGTAGAACATCCACATATAGTTGATAAACGCAACCAGTCCGCCGGCGGTCAGAACGGAAGAGCCGAGAAACGACGCTTTCGTAAGAACCATATATCCGCCAAGTCCCCAGATAACAAGGCTGCCCATCATCATTACAAGTCCGGTAGCACTGTTGTAAATTGAGGAGATCCTTGCGGTTTTAAGGTTTTCGTTTATAAGATCCTTATTGGTGGAAGTGAAGTTGTTTATTGATTTTTCTTCTGACGTAAACGCTTTAACTACTTTTATACCCGGCAGAGTGTCTGCAAGGATAGAGTTGATCTTCGCGCCGCGTTTCCAGATACGGTAATAATAAGGGTGTATGAATTTGGAGAATATTTTTGCGCTTATTACTACTATCGGGATCGGAAGAAGTGACAGAAGAGACAAAACGGGGTTCATCGAAACCATTACAACAACGATTCCGACGAGCTGTATGGCCTGAGTGAGCACTTCCTGCGAAATACGCATGATAAAACCGTTAAGATTTGCGGTATCGCCGTTTATTCTCGATATAACGGAACCGGTGGAGGTTTTATCATAGTATTTTATCGGAAGATACTGCGCTTTTGTGTAGAGCTCGGTTTTCAGAGTATTTGTTATGCGTTCCGAAGCAATTCTGAGTATATAACCGCGGAAAGCGCCTACGATATTCTGGAACGTGTTGATGATGAAAAGGAAAAGAACTATCATGAAAAGTTCGTTTATCCTTGCGTTCATCTCGGGCGTTCCCTTGACAAGGTCTGAAACGTTAACGAGCGTCTGGTCGACGAGCCTTGCGGTAAGAAGCGGAGGGATCAGGTTTGTAACGGTTGTAATGACCGCCATAAGAAGCGCGACGATCAAGAGCACAAGATGCGGTTTGACATAAACGAGGATACGACCGAGTATCTTCTTTTTATCGGCGCATTTTATGCAGGGAGCATTTTTATAAGGAAGACGTGCTCCGCACTTGGGGCAGTAGAGCTGGCGTTTTTCATATGATTCGTGAACGCCCTCTATGAGAGTATTTTTATCTTTTCCCTCGTTAAGATCGTTGATATACTGGGCAATATTGTCAAAATATTCCGTAACGGAGTATGAGCACTTATTAAGTTCAAGCAGCTTTCCGCCTGTTTTTATGCGGAAAAGCGCGTTGCCGTACATTCTTTTGACATCTGCTTTTTCTATATCGCCGAGCTTGAAGCGCAACACCTTTTCATCGCGCATCTCATCATAAGATATAAGTTGTCTGTCTGTTACGGCAGCAAAGCTTTCGCCATAGCGGCTGCCTAAAACTACGTCGGAAACAACATAAAAATAAACTGTTTCGTCAGCATCGGTGACGGATTTGACAATTTCCGAGAATTTTCCGGGAACTTCCTTGTTTTTGCAGGGAAGGCATTCGAGGATCTCTTCAAATGTCATTTTCTTTTTTTCTTCAGCCATATATGGACTCCTCAAGGCTTCAGTGGTTTTTAAAACGAAATTACGGAGATTATATCATTTTTTTTCGAACATTTCAACAAGTTACGCGAAAATTAAAACTTTTTTATGTTGCTTTCAATTTGTCATAAAAAGGCATTGACATATTTGTGCATTTTGCACAAATGATGCTTTTTACGCCCTTTGTTTTTTTCCGTTCGACTGCGGATCCTTAATATTTGTGATGACAAGGACTATGATCACGATAACGAAAATAATAGTTGAAAGAGCGTTGATTTCAGGCGTTATACCGCGTTTTGTCATCGAGTATATTTCGAGAGAAAGCGTGGAAACGACCGGTCCGCTTGTGAAAAGACTGATTACGAAGTCATCCATCGACATTGTAAGCGAAAGCAGGAAGCCCGACACGATGCCCGGCATTATCTGAGGAACGATTACGTTCACGAGCGCCTTTGTAGGCGTTGCGCCAAGGTCGAGCGCCGCTTCGTAAATATTGTTGTCCATCTGTTTCAGCTTTGGCATTACGGAAAGGATAACGTATGGGATATTGAAAGAAATATGTGCAATTATCAGTGAGGCGTAGCCAAGCGGTATGCCAAGGATATTATAAAGGAGCAGCAGCGAAACACCGGTGATGATATCGGCATTCAGGATAGGGATGTTCGTTACGTTCATAACGATGCTTTTCGGTATTTTTTTCATATAAAAAATACCTATTGCGGAAACCGTGCCGAATACGGTGGAAATAACCGCCGAAGAAAGCGCAACTATAACTGTTGTAAGAAGCGCCGATTTTATTCGGTCGTCATTCAGAAGTTCTTCATACCACTTGAAGGAGAAGCCTTCCCACACGCCGGTGGAACGGCCGGAGTTGAAAGAAAATATAACAAGAACGATTATGGGAAGATAGGTAAAAATGAATACTATCGTAAGGTATACGAGCCGTGAAATCTTCGTTGATTTTCTCTTCGGATTGCCGAAAAGAAGAATTAGCGAGATAATAACGGGAACGGCTATGACCGCGATATAGATGAGATCTGTCATATCAGTCCACCTCCGATATTATCCGAATCGCTGTCTTTGCCTGAAATAAGGAACATTGAGGCAAGCATGAGGACCATAATTATTACGGACATGGCAGAGCCGAACCACATATCGTTGTTGAAAACTCTCTCTATCTCCTCGCCTATCGTTGCGCACTGTGTTCCGCCCATGATCTTGGAAATGGCGAACGCCGTGATCGCGGGAACGAAGGTCATTGTTATACCGCTTGAAATACCGGGTATTGCGAGAGGGAAAATAACTCTGAAAAGAGTGCGGTAGTGATTTGCGCCAAGGTCGTAAGACGCCTCGATGAGAGATCTGTCGATCTTGATGAGAGTATTGTAAATGGGAAGGATCATAAACGGCAGAAAGTCGTAGACCATAACAAGAATAACGGCGCCCTGCGTATACATGAGATTCTGCGCGGGAAGTCCGACAGAACCGAGGATCGTATTTATGATACCCGTTTTTTCAACAAGGGTCCTCCACGCATACGTTCTCAGAAGGAAGTTTATCCACATAGGGAGCAGAAACATTACCGAAACGATGTTTCTTGTTCTTTCCTTCATTTTTGAAAGGACATACGCCGTGGGAAAGCCTATAAGGAGACAAAAGACAGTTGACATGAACGCAATGTAGATAGAGCGGAGAAAAACCTTCATCGAGTCGCCGTTATTGAAGAAACGGACGAAGTTGTCTATCGTAAAATAAAAGCCGGTAAGCTTATTGAGAAATTTTACGTTGTCAAGATCCTGAGCTATAAGCTCTTCGCCGTCGTATTCTTCGATATTTGAGATCTTGCCATCCTCAAAAAACACTCTGTATGTTTCGGGGTGTTTCGGTCTGTAATTGACGATCGTCAGCTTTTCGCCGTCGTAATAATACGTGCCTATCCGTGAAAGAGAAGAATCCTCGTCATATCCGATGAAATCGAGATTGTCGATTATTATCTCAGGAGAATTCTCAAAGTTTTTATATACCGAATAGTTGTCTATCTGACGTGTAAAGGAGTAGAATATTACAAGGATAAGAGGCGCTACGAGAAAGATTATCGCAAACACGAGATACGGATATGCGAAAGCCGTGCGTGTCAGCCGGAATTTCGGTAAAGGTTTCATTCCTCCTCATCCTCCTCGGGAACGTTGCTGAACACGCTGTAATCGATATCCTCGCCTTTCATAACGTGGATATCGTTAGGGTAAAAGCAAATTCCTACCCTGTCGCCGATATCGGCGGCATCGGTTGAGTGGACGAGCCATGTGTAAGGATAGTTTACCTGCTCAACGGTCATTTCATAGTGAACGCCTTTGAAAACGCACGATTTTACAACGCCGTGCAGGAAGCCTTCTTTTTCGGGTTTAATTTCTATATCTTCGGGACGGACAACTACTCCGACCTTCTCGTTGTCTTCAAAGCCTTTGTCTACGCATTCAAAGAGCCTGCCGCATATCTCTACGCGGTAGTCTTCAAGCATAACGCCCGGAAGGATATTGCTTTCGCCGATGAAATCAGCTACAAAAGCATTTTTCGGTTCGTTGTAGATATCCTGCGGGGTGCCTATCTGCTGGATCTCTCCGCCCTTCATTACAACGACTATATCGGACATCGTAAGCGCTTCTTCCTGGTCATGAGTAACGTAAATAAACGTGATGCCCGTTTTTATCTGTATATTTTTAAGCTCTATCTGCATTTCCTTGCGGAGCTTGAGGTCAAGCGCTCCGAGAGGCTCGTCAAGAAGCAGGACGTGAGGCTTGTTTATAAGCGCTCTTGCTATTGCCACACGCTGCTGCTGACCGCCTGATAGAGATGATATGTCTCTGTTTTCAAAACCGCGCAGATTGACAAGCGCAAGCATTTCTTCAACACGTTTTTTTATCTCTTTTTCACGTGTTTTTCTTTCTTCTTTCGGCACCTTCTGCATACGCAGTCCGTAGGCTATATTGCCGAATACTGTCAGATGCGGGAAAAGCGCATATTTCTGAAAAACTGTGTTGACGTTGCGTTTGTATGGCGGTAAATCGTTAATTATCTCATTTGCAAAGAAAACATTGCCGCTGTCCTGGCGCTGAAAACCGCCGATAATGCGCAAAGTGGTAGTCTTTCCGCATCCGCTTGGACCGAGCAATGTTACAAATTCCTTGTCGCCTATATTGAGATTTAAATTTTTCAAAATTTGTTCCCCACCAAGTGCGACTGAAATGTTTTCCAGTCGAATGATGCTTTCTGCCATCTATCTATCTCCCTTCAGAGCCCGAAAAGGTCTCTGTATTTCACGTTTTCTCCCGACTTGGACGGAAGCACAAAATACTTGTTTATAATAATACCACAAATAATCGGTTTGTCAATACTTTCCCGAAAATGTAATACTTTTTTTGACAAATGATAACAAAAAAAAACAGCCCGGTCCGCCGACGTGTTTTCATTGCCGTTTCAAGCTTATTGACAATACGCGTCATTTATGATAAACTGATGCCGCAGCTTTGATGCGAGCAAACACGAAACGGAGAAAATAAGATGCTCAACGACCTGTTCAACATTCTATGTCTTATGAAACAAGGCGTATATAACGAATATACGGCGGCAAAGACGATCGAGGAATTATTCGACCGCAATTCCGAAAACGTCCCGACAGACAGGCTGCCCTGGGGTGACGACGGCAAGCTGCGCATAGCGGCGTTTGTAGGAAGCAGGCTTATCGATTCAAAAGAAGCTTATGAAAGATACAGATTTACGGTCGATCTCGGTTTCAGTGATCTTGAAGCTGCAGCGTGCTGCGGCAATATTACCTGCGGAGATATAAACGGAGACGTTACGTGTCTTGGAGACATCGTCTGCGACGGCATTTATGGCGACGTCTGCTGTTCGGGAGACATAAAATGCACCGGAATCGGCGGAGAGGTAACGGCTGCAGACGGTTCTGACAACGATAACGGCGAAAACTATTTTGACGACGGGCTGTGAGCCACTGCCGATCATAAAACAAGAGGTAAATAATGGATAAGATCAGATGCATAGATTTTCACACGCATATTTTTCCGGATACTCTCGCTCCACGCGCGATAGCGGCTCTTGTTGAGAGCGGAAAGCACCTTTACGCTCCGCATACGGACGGGACAAAAGCAGGGCTGCTCGCTTTTATGGACAAATCTGAAATAGACGTTTCCGTTGTTATGCCGGTAATAACAAAACATTCGCAGACTCTTAAAACGAACGCCTTTTCCGCAGAGATAACAGACGGCAGAATTAAGGCTTTCGGAGGCATATATCCCCATACGGATGACTATAAAAGGGACATAGACTACGTGGTTTCTCTCGGACTTCCGGGCATAAAGCTTCACGCAGAGTATCAGGATTTCGTTGCTGATGCACCGGAAATGCTGAAAATATACGACTATGCTTTTTCAAAGGGGCTTATAATCCTGCATCACGCGGGGTTCGATCCGGCATACGATCCGCCATATCGCGCAACGCCGAAAATGTTTGCAAATATCAGAAAGCAGCTGGGCGGCGGAACGCTTATAGCCGCGCATCTGGGCGGTCAGTCGCAGTGGGATGACGTTGAAAAGTATATTGTCGGCACGGACATTTTTATCGACACGTCGATGGGCTTTGATATGTATCCGACAGACCAGTTTTTGCGTATAGTAAAAGCGCACGGTTCGGATAAGATACTTTTCGGCACCGACTCGCCGTGGAGTGATTCAGGAAAAGAGAAAAAAACGCTTCTTTCCCTTCCCCTTTCCGACGAAGAAAAAGAGAACATACTGCACAAAAACGCCGAAAGGCTTCTTAGCATCTGAGACCGGGCATACGCCGGAGAGTATGGTATCGAAAGACGCTGTTCATATTTTTACCGTAAAGTGTGGCACCCGAAGCAATGATCACTTCGCTTCGGGTGTTTTTATTTTGCTCCGGCTGTCAGAAGAAAGTTTTTCAGCGTGCTTTAACGTCTGAAAAATCGGCAAAAGGCGGAAAAAATCTGTTTTTCCTATTGCTTTTTTCCCCGCAATACTGTATAATAAACATACTGCAGGTAAAGCAGGGAAAGAATCAGTTTTTCAGATCATCGGAGGGAAGGGATCGGATAAATGAACATTAACGAAACACTGTGTTCCGAGTTCAGGATCAAAAAGGAAAATCTCGACAATATAGTTGCGCTTATCGATGACGGAAACACCATTCCGTTTATTGCGCGATACAGAAAAGAAATGACCGGGCACTGCGACGATCAGGTGCTCAGAGAAATTGCAGACAGACTTGAATACCTGAGAAATCTCGAAAAGAGGAAGCAGGAAGTTTACGACAATATCGCGGCGCAGGAAAAAATGACGGACGAGATCGCCTCATCGCTTGCTGAAGCGCAGACGCTTGCCGCGGTTGAAGATATTTACCGTCCGTTCAAACAAAAGAAAAGAACAAGGGCTTCGGTTGCAAAAGAGAAAGGGCTTGAGCCTCTTGCGCAGCTGCTGCTTGAACAGTCCGTCACGTCCGGCGATATAAACGCCATGGCAGAAGAATACGTCGATGCGGAAAAAGGTGTTGAAAACGCTCAGCAGGCTTTGGAAGGCGCATCGGATATAATCGCGGAAACGGTTTCCGACGATCCCGAAATAAGGAAAGAGCTGAAAGAACTTATCCGTAAGGAGGCTCTGATCGTATCTAAACAGGCAAAAGAAGGAGATTCGGTCTACTCGATGTATTACGATTATTCCGAACCCGTAAAAACCGTTCCGAGCCACAGAATACTCGCGATAAACCGCGGGGAAAAGGAAGGATGGCTGAATGTTTCGGTAGGCGTTTCGGAAGACCGCGCATTGAAAATAATAAACGATATATACGTAAGGCCGGGTTCTGTATCCTCTGACTTTGTAGCGAACGCCGCAAGAGACGGATATGAAAGGCTGATATTCCCTTCCGTTGAGCGCGAAACAAGAAGCGACCTGACCGACAAAGCCGACGAACAGGCGATAAAGATGTTCGGTCTTAACTTAAAACCTCTTCTGATGCAGCCTCCTATAAAGGGTAAAACCGTTCTTGCGGTAGACCCTGCTTACAGAACGGGATGTAAGATATGTGTTATAGACGAGAAGGGCAAAGTGCTGCTGACAGACGTTATTTATCCCACGCCTCCTCAGAGCAAGGTTGCCGAAGCGGCGGAAAAGGTTAAGCGATATATAGCGAAGTTCGGCGTTGACTGCATATCTATCGGCAACGGAACCGCATCGAAGGAAACGGAGATATTTATCGCAGACACGATTCGCGGACTTGACAGAAAAGTAACGTATATGGTGGTAAACGAAGCGGGCGCGTCGGTTTATTCCGCATCAAAACTCGGTGCAGAGGAATTTCCGGATTTCGACGTTTCGCTGCGTTCGGCGGTATCGATAGGAAGAAGGCTTCAGGATCCTCTTGCGGAACTTGTAAAAATAGACCCGAAGAGCATAGGCGTAGGTCAGTATCAGCACGATATGCCTCAGGCACGCCTTGACGCCGCACTTTCAGGCGTTGTTGAAGACTGCGTAAACTCGGTAGGCGTTGATATAAACACAGCCTCTCCCTCACTTCTTTCATATGTTGCGGGCATAAACAGCGCAATAGCAAAAAATATCGTTGATTACCGAAACGAAAACGGACCTTTCCGTTCGAGAAAAGAATTTCTGAAAGTTAAAAAGCTCGGTCCTAAAGCGTTTGAGCAGTGCGCCGGATTCCTTCGCATTCCGGGTGCGACGGACCCGTTCGACAACACAGCCGTTCACCCCGAATCATACGATGCGGCAAGAAAAATGATGGATCTTTTCGGATATACTCCGGAAGATATTACCGAAGGAAATCTTTCTCTCCTGAATTTCAAACTTGATAAATACGGCAGACAGAAAGCAGCCGAGCAGTGCGGCACAGGTCTTGACACGCTGAATGATATCGTTTCAGAAATACTCAAACCGGGAAGAGATATCCGTGACGAGCTTCCGCCGCCGCTTCTGCGTTCTGACGTAATGGATATAAACGACCTCAAAGAGGGAATGGAGTTTACTGGAACGGTTAGAAACGTTATAGACTTCGGCGTTTTTGTTGATATCGGCGTTCATCAGGACGGACTTGTGCATATTTCGCAGGTCGCCGACAGATATATAAAGCATCCGTCGGAAGTGGTAAAAGTCGGAGATATAGTAAAAGTCAGAGTCCTCGGCGTTGACCCCGCAAAAAAACGCATATCCCTCACGATGAAAACGAAATAAGAAATATAAAAAAGATCTGTAAAGCGAGAATCTTACAGATCTTTTCTTTGTTTTTATCTCAGTTTTTGTGCATGCAAAGCCACATTACGGCTTTCTGCGCATGAAGCCTGTTTTCCGCTTCGTCGAATATCTCGTTTGCGTGCTCTTCAAACACATCCTCGGCAATTTCTTCACCTTTATGTGCGGGAAGACAATGCTGAAGCATACAGCCGCTGTTCGCAACGCCAAGCAGTTTTTTGTCTACGCAATAACCAGCGAAAGCCTTTCTGCGTATTTCCGCCTCGCCTTCCTGTCCCATACTTGCCCAGACGTCGGTAAAAATAACGTCCGCTTTTTCGGCAGCCTCGAAAATATCGGTCGACCATGAAAATTTATTGCCGTAGGAGGCGCCGAAATCCATAATATGCTTGCACGGTTTATATGCCTCGGGGGTGGCGAGAGAGAAGCTCATGCCGGAAAGCAGACAACCCACGACAAGGCTGTTTGCCATATTGTTTCCGTCACCGATATAGCATGCTTTAAGTCCGTCAAATCCGCCCTTGTGCTCCCTTACGGTAAGAAGGTCGGCAAGGACCTGGCAGGGATGGCAGTAATCGGTAAGTCCGTTTATTATGGGAAGACCGGAATACTCTGCAAGGTCTTCAACGTCTGACTGTTTGAAGGTTCTTATCATTATTCCGTCAAGATAGCGCCCGAAAACGCGCGCGGTGTCTTTTATCGATTCACCTCTGCCAAGCTGCAGATCGTTGCCCGAAAGGAAAAGGGGATATCCGCCGAGCTGCTGCATACCTACTTCGAAAGATACGCGTGTTCTTGTGGAGCTTTTCTGAAATATCATGCCGAGAGTCATACCGTCAAGTCTTTTTTCATGTTTTTTTCCGGCAGCTTTTTCAGCCTTCATTTCCGATGCTGTATCGAGGATATCAAAAAGCTCTTTTTTCGAGAGCTGTTCCATTGTTAAAAGCGATTTCATATTATTCTCCTTTTCAGAATATCGAGGCAAGACGTTTAACGCCTTCGTCTATTTCTTCATATGTTATTGTGAGCGGCGGAAGAAGCCTTACAGACTGCTTTGCAGTGAGGACAACCACTCCGTTTTTAAGTCCCTGCGCGGCGATCTCTTTTGCTGTTTTTGATCTGAAATCTATGCCGAGCATCAGTCCTCTGCCGCGTATCTGAAGTATCTCGTCGCCGAATTTTTCCGTAAGAGCCTTTTTCAGATATTCACCTTTTCTTTCGACCTCATCATAAAAGCCTTCGGAGGTCACAGTATCGATAACCACGTTTGCACCTGCGCACGAAACGGGGTTTCCGCCGAAAGTCGAGCCGTGATCGCCGAAAGAAAGCGTCTTTTCGGTTTTTTCGTTGAAAAGGCACGCGCCTATCGGCAGACCTCCGCCAAGTCCTTTTGCGAGAGTAACGATATCAGGCTCGATCCCGCTGTGCATATAAGAAAGAAGTCTGCCTGTTCTGGCTATGCCGGTCTGTATCTCATCAACGATAAGAAGGATATCCTGCGAAGAAACAAAGGCTGAAAGCTCTCTCAGGAATTCATCTTTCAGCGGTAAAACTCCGCCCTCGCCCTGTATTGTTTCAAGCATCACGGCGCAGGCGTGTCCGTTATTTTCTACCGTTTTTTTGATTTCGTCAATGTCAGGCGCGCAGAAAACGAAGCCTTCGGTGAACGGGAAAAAGAAATTGTGAAAAACGTCCTGTCCCGTTGCGGAAAGCGTTGTCACGGTCCTGCCGTGAAATGAATTTCTGAGCGTTATTATAACGTTTCTTTCGGCATCGGCACCGTATTTGTCAAAGCTGTATTTTCTCGCGGTTTTTATTGCACATTCGTTTGCCTCTGCGCCGGAATTGCCGAAAAACACCTTTTTCATTCCGCTCGCTTTGCAGAGTTTTTCCGCAAGAGAGGACGTAACGGGGTTATAATAAAGATTAGAGCAGTGCTGCATCCGCGATGCCTGCGCGGAAACAGCCGCGGCCCATGCGTCGTTTGCAATGCCGAGAGAATTTGTGCCTATTCCGCTGCCGAAATCGATATAATCATTTCCGCTTTCGTCAAAAAAACGCGCGTTTTTTCCCGAAACGAAAGCGACGTCAAAACGTGAATAAGTATTGGCGATAAAGCTGTTGTCCTGTTTTTTTATTTCGTTAAAAGTTTCCATCTGTTTCCTCTTAAAGCGTGTTGTCTATCATTGTTCCGATACCGCCGGACGTAAACATTTCGATAAGGATCGAATGAGCGACTCTTCCGTCTATGATATGCGCGGAACGAACCCCTGCCTTTATCGCTGTTTCGCAGCAGCGAAGCTTCGGGATCATACCGCCGGATATTATGCCTTTATCGATATATTCCTCTATTTCGTCTGTGGCGATTTTCGGGATCAGCGACGTATCGTCGTCTTTATCCGCTAAAACGCCCTTTGTATCGGTAAGAAGAATGAGCTTTTCAGCGCCGAGCGCTCCCGCGATATATGCCGCTGCGGTATCGGCGTTTACGTTATATGAATGTCCGTCGTTACCTACTGCAACGGTTGCGATGACGGGAATATATCCCGCACGGATATTATCCTCGATTATTTTTGTGTTTACCGACGTTATCTCGCCGACAAAGCCGTAATCGTTTATGCCGTCGTCAAGCTTTTTTGCGCATATAAGGTCGCTGTCAAGTCCGCAAAGACCGACCGCTCTGCCCCCTGCTCTGGCGATAAGCGTTACAAGATCTTTATTCACCTTACCCGCAAGTGACATCTGAACGATCTCCATCGTCTCGTCATCGGTATATCTCAATCCGTTTATAAAATGCGTTTCCTTGCCGAGTTTGCCGAGCATGGCGGTAATTTCGGGTCCGCCTCCGTGGACGAGAACGGTGTTGATGCCGACAAGCGAAAGAAGTATGCAGTCGGATATCACGGCATTCTTCATTATATCGTTTATCATAGCGTTTCCGCCGTATTTAACAACTATCGTCTTGCCGCTGAAACGCTGTATATACGGCAGTGCCTCGGAAATAGTATAAGCCTTTTCCTCGTATTTGTTCATGTGCGGTAGTCTCCGTTTATCTTAACGTAGTCGTATGTAAGATCGCAGCCGAAAGCCTCTGCGGCAGAATCGCCGTCCTGCAAATCGATATCGATCGTTATTTCATCGCATGTAAGTATTTTCTTGGCAACCTCTTCGGAAAACGGGATGCCTGCTCCGTTTTTGCAGACGTCTACCGTTCCTGCCGACGAGATGAAAGAAACGTTGATCTTATTAACGTCTATATCCTGATCCGCGTATCCCAGTGCGCACAGAACTCTTCCCCAGTTTGCATCAGCGCCGAACATTGCCGCCTTTACAAGGGATGACGCGACGACGGAATCTGCGAGTCTGGCAGCGCAGTCGTCGTTTTTGCAGTTACGCACCGAAGCGATAATGAGTTTTGTGGCGCCTTCTCCGTCCTTTGCGATCGCCCTTGCGATTTTTACGGAAAGAGCGCAGAGCGCTTCGACAAAAGAATCATAATCGGCGTTTTTTTCTGTTATTGTCTCATTGCCCGCAAGACCGGACGCCATAACGGACATCATATCGTTCGTGCTTGTGTCGCCGTCAATATTGACCATGTTGAGCGATTTGTTTACGGCAAACGTAAGCGCTTCGTGAAGAAGAAAAGGAGTGATGGCAACGTCTGTGGTGACAAAACAAAGCATTGTCGCCATATGCGGATTTATCATTCCTGAGCCTTTTGCAATACCGCCTATATATGCCGTTTTCCCGCCTGCCTCAAACTCTACCGCGAACGACTTTTTGACCGTATCGGTAGTCATTATTCCTTCCGCGGCATCAGTGCCGTCCTTTGAAAGAGAAGAAACAAGAGGATCGATACCCGAAAGGATCGCTTCGATATTTATGGGCTGTCCTATTACTCCAGTAGAGCCGACGATAACGTCATTTTCAGAGATACCGAGTTTTTCAGCAAGCTTTTTGCACGTGAGCTCGGCTTTTTCCACTCCGTCGGCATTGCAGGTGTTGGCGTTTCCGCTGTTGCAGATGACAGCCTGAGCATATCCGTCAGAAATATTGTTTTTTGTTACTGTTAAGGGAGCGCCCTTTACAAGGTTCTTTGTATAGACCGCGGCGGCGGCGCATCTCTTTTCGCAGAAAATAAGAGAAATATCTTTTTTATTCTGATTTTTTCTTATTCCGCAGTGACAGCCCGAAGCGGTGAAACCCCTGGGCGTTGTAACGGAACCGTTTTCAACAAAGTTCATGTCTTTTCCCTCTGATCTGTATGGCATTAAATTGCGGGAGGAACGAAATCTATTCCCGTTTTCTCATCAATTCCGAGCGCGATATTCATATTCTGGACAGCCTGACCTGCGGCGCCCTTTACCATATTGTCTATCGCGGAAACGATAATAAGTTTTGACGTGTGCGGATCTTCATGAACAGAAATATCGCAATAGTTACTCATGCGGACGTTTCTGAGATTTGCGACCTCTCCGAGCGGGAGAACGCGTATAAAGTGTTCGTTTTCATATGTTTTTCTGTATATAGCGTAAATATCTTCCAAAGTATATCCGCTGTTTTTTTCCGCATAAACGGTTGAGATTATGCCTCTGTTTACCGGAAGAAGATGCGGAACAAAAGTTACTTTTACGGGATGCGAAGCAAAACGGGAAAGCGTTTGCTCGATTTCAGGAGTATGGCGGTGTTTGCCGATATTATAGGGTGAAAACGCCTCGTTGCATTCCGGGAAGTGCGTTTTCTGAGTAAGAGTTTTTCCTGCACCCGTAACTCCGCTTTTTGAATCAACTATAAAGTCGTCAGCCTTTACAAGACCGTTTTTTATTGCCGGGTAAAGTCCGAGCGCGACCGACGTGGGATAGCAGCCGGGATTGCCGATTATGCGCGCCTTTTTCACATCCTCACGGTATATTTCCGAAAGTCCGTATACGGATTTTTCATGCAGCTGCGGATAGATATATTCTTTACCGTACCATTGAGTATACGTTTCACCGTCATCAAGGCGGAAATCCGCGCCAAGATCGATAAAAAGCTTGCCCTGTTTATCGCATTCAAGAGCCAGCTCCTGAGAAAGGCCGTGCGGCAGCGATGCGAAAACAACGTCGCCTTTTTCGACCGCTTCTTTTTCGGAAACGAGTATCTGTTCGCAAATATCGCGGTATGCCGGATAAAGCTCGGCAATGCTTTGACCCGTATAAGAAACGGAGCTTAATGCGGCAAGAGTGACCGACGGGTGCGAAAGAAGTATTCTTACAAGCTCCGCGCCCGCATAACCCGATGCGCCGATAACGGAAACACTGATTTTGTCTGTCATAATATTACGAAAATTCCTTTCGGGTTTTTCATATGCTTTTATTTGCCTCTCTGAGGCGTTCTATTTGTATTTTTACTGCTTCAGGCGAAGGACCGCCTGCGGCTTTTCTGTTCAGCATGCAGTTTTCGAGATTTATGGCTGAATATACGTCGCTGTCGAAAAGAGGAGAGAATTCTCTGTATTCTTCCAATGAGAGAGATTCGAGATCTTTTCCTGTTTTTTCGCAATACATTACCGCTTTGCCGACTGCCTTATATGCATCGCGGAACGGAAGTCCTTTTCTGACAAGATAGTCTGCGCAGTCTGTGGCGTTTATAAATCCTTTTGACGCCGCAGCTCTGAGATTTTCTTTGTTTACCGTTGCGCCGGCAAGCATAGGAGTGAAAACGTGAAGGCACATTTTCACCGTATCGCAGCAATCAAAAACAGCCTCTTTATCTTCCTGCATATCTTTGTTGTATGCAAGCGGAAGAGATTTCATAACGGTAAGAAGGGACATCAGGCTGCCGTAAACACGTCCGGTTTTTCCGCGGCAAAGCTCAGCCACGTCCGGATTCTTTTTTTGAGGCATTATAGACGATCCGGTCGAAAACGCGTCGTCAAGAGTAATGAATCTGAATTCGGAAGAGCACCAGAGTATTATTTCTTCACAGAAACGGGAAAGGTGCATCATTATTAATGAACAGTCGGAACAGAATTCTATCAGAAAATCACGGTCCGACACTGCGTCCATGCTGTTTTCGCAGATTCCGTCAAAACCGAGAAGGTCGGCGGTCATATATCTGTCGATGGGGTAAGTTGTCGTAGCAAGAGCGCCCGCGCCGAGCGGACAGAGATTGAGACGTTTTCTGCAATCGGCAAGACGCTGTCTGTCGCGAAGGAACATCTGAGCATACGCCATAACGTAATGCGCGAAAGAAACGGGCTGAGCGCGCTGAAGATGCGTATATGACGGCATAACATAATCAGTTGTTTTGTCTGCGATATCGGTTATTGCGCAAATAAGAGCGTCAAGTTTTTCAGAAACGGCATCCGTTTCATTCCGCATATAAAGGCGTATGTCAAGAGCGACCTGATCGTTTCTGGATCTTGCTGTATGAAGACGTTTGCCAGCATCGCCTATGCGCTCCGTGAGTATCGTTTCGATATTCATGTGGATATCTTCCGCCTCGGCGGAAAAATCGAGTTTTCCCGATTCAACGTCTTCAAGAATGCCTTTCAGACCGTTCTGAATTGCATTTTTGTCTTCCTCAGAGATTATGCCGCACCTGCAAAGCATTTCCGAATGGGCGATACTGCCCTCTATATCCTGTTTATAAAGGCGTTTGTCAAACGAGATGGACGAATTGAAATCATTTACGCGTCCGTCAACATCCTTGGAAAATCTTCCTGACCAGAGTTTCATTTATGCTCCTTTTCCGTGTTTCGGGTTATTATCAGTTTTTAAGGCTTTGAATAGGCGCAGGGATACGCCCGCCTCGCGATATGAATTTTGCCGGTGAAAACCGGCTTATTCTCATAACCGGAGCTTCGCCGAGAAGTCCGCCGAAAGAAACGGTATCCCCGACTGTTTTGCCGTATGCGGGAATAACGCGGACGGCGGTTGTTTTGGAATTGACAACGCCTATCGCAGCCTCGTCAGCTATCAGAGCTGAGATAACCTCTGCGGGCGTATCGCCGGGAACAGCTATCATATCAAGTCCGACCGAGCAGACAGCCGTCATGGCTTCCAGTTTTTCTATTGTAAGTGCGCCGCTTTTTGCGGCGTTGATCATGCCGGCGTCTTCGGATACGGGGATAAACGCGCCCGATAATCCGCCGACATGGGAAGACGCCATTACGCCGCCTTTTTTCACCGCATCGTTGAGAAGCGCAAGCGCCGCGGTAGTTCCGCACGATCCGCAGCTCTCAAGTCCCATTTCCTCAAGGATATGCGCTACAGAGTCGCCGATCTCGGGAGTAGGTGCAAGAGACAGATCGACTATCCCGAAAGGAACGCCGAGACGCTGCGATGCCTGAGCGGCAACGAGCTGACCCATTCTTGTGATCTTGAAGGCGGTCTTTTTTATGGTTTCAGCAACCTCCGAAAGGTCTCCGTCACATTTTTCAAGCGCTTTTTTCACTACCCCGGGGCCCGAAACGCCTACGTTTATCATGCACTCGCCCTCGCCAGTACCGTGAAAAGCGCCTGCCATAAACGGGTTGTCCTCGGGAACGTTGGCAAAAACAACGAGCTTTGCGCAGCCTATGGAATCGCTCTCGCGAGTAAGATACGCGAGCTGTTTTACGGTTTTTCCCATCATGGCGACGGCGTTCATGTTTATGCCCGCTTTGGTGGAAGCGACGTTTACCGACGAACAGACGTTATCGGTCGACGCAAGAGCCGAAGGGATAGAATTGATAAGAGCCTTATCGCTTACCGAAAAGCCTTTCTGAACAAGCGCGGAAAAGCCGCCGATGAAATTTACACCGCAGGTATCCGCCGCTTTCTGAAGCGTTTCGGCAAACGGCGTGCAGTCGAAATTTTCGTCATCTCCGACCGCTGCCGCCGCTATCAGAGAGATCGGCGTAACGGAAATGCGCTTGTTGATGATGGGAATACCCAGTTCCTTTTCTATGTTTTCGCCTACGGAAACGAGGTGTTCAGCTTTTTTCGTGATTTTATCGTATATTTTCCCGCAGCACTTATCTATATCTCCGTCCGCGCATGAATGAAGAGAAATGCCCATCGTGACGGTTCGGATGTCAAGATGTTCCTGCGTTATCATATTTATGGTTTCAAGTATTTTACTGTCGTTTAACATATTTGCTCCGGTATTTTAAAGGTAAGACCTGAAGAGGCGAATTTATCGCTTCAGATCATATATTGTGCATAGCGTCGAAGATCGATTCGTGCATGGTATGTATGACAAGGTGCTCTTTTTCGGCAAGAGAGTTCATAACGTCCACAAAATCCGCAAAACGGATATTCATTTCGTCAACGGAAATAAGCATCGTCATAACAAACATTCCGCCGAAGACCTTCTGAGTGATGTCGAGAATGTTTGCGTTGTATTTAAAGCACTCGGTGCTTACTTTTGCGATAATGCCAACGGTATCCTTGCCCGTAACGGTAATTACTGCGTTCATCTGCGCCTCCGTTATTTATTCTTCTGAGTGTGTTTTGCGCGTACTTTGATGGGCAGACCGAAAAGATTTATAAAGCCAGCGCTGTCCGCCTGATTGTATACTTCGTCTTCGCTGAAAGTTGCGATGTCTTCGTCATAAAGCGAATTGGGAGACGTTACGCCCGCATTTATGATATTGCCCTTGTAAAGTTTGAGCTTGACGGTGCCGGAAACTGTTTTCTGAGTTTCATCGACAAAAGCGGAAAGCGCCTCGCGGAGAGGAGTGAACCATTGACCGAAATAGACGAGTTCGGCAAAACGGAGAGCCGCCTGCTGCTTGAAGTGAAGCGTGTCTCTGTCGATGCAGAGCGTTTCGAGGATATCATGCGCCTGATAAAGGATCGTTCCGCCGGGAGTTTCGTATACGCCTCTCGACTTCATTCCGACAAGACGGTTTTCAACAAGGTCCGCGATACCTATGCCGTTTTCGCCGCCAAGCTTATTGAGCTTTCTGATTATATCGGAGCCTTTCATTTTAACGCCGTCAACCGATACGGGAACGCCTTTTTCAAATCCGATCGTGACGTATGTGGGAGCGTCGGGAGCTTTTTCCGGCGAGACGCCGAGTTCGAGGATCTTATCATAATCCGGCTCGTTTGCAGGATCTTCAAGATCGAGTCCCTCATGAGAAAGGTGCCAGAGGTTCATATCTTTTGAATAATTTGTTTCCCTGCTGATCCTGAGCGGAATATTATGCGCCTCGGCGTAGTCGATCTCTTCGTCGCGAGATTTTATATCCCAGATCCTCCAGGGCGCGATTATAGGCATATCGGGAGCGAATGCTTTTATTGCAAGCTCGAATCTGACCTGATCGTTGCCCTTTCCGGTGCAGCCGTGAGCTATGGCGTCTGCGCCTTCTTTCAGTGCGATCTCAACGATGCGTTTTGCGATGATCGGACGGGCAAAAGAGGTGCCGAGAAGATATTTGTTTTCGTATACAGCGGAAGCCTTGAGCGTGGGGAATATATAATCGTCTACGAATTCATCCACGAGATCTTCTATATATATTTTGGACGCGCCTGTTTTTATCGCCTTCTCGCGAAGTCCGTCAAGCTCTCCGCCCTGTCCTACGTCGGCTGCAACGGCTATTACCTCGCAATTGTTGAAGTTTTCCTTGAGCCACGGTATGATGATTGACGTGTCAAGTCCGCCCGAATAGGCAAGAACAACTTTTTTTATTTCTTTCTCTGATTTAAGATTTCCCATTTTTATTTCTCCTGATTATATAAGATTAATTTATTCGCGAAAAACAAATATGAATTATTATACAATATTTGGAATAAAAATACAATAGTATAAATTGCCGAATTTTATGTTATGTTCGTGCAGTAATATGGCTAAAATAAACAACTGATACAATTCGCGGTCACTGATATTCTATCAAAGAAACATCCGCAACGCCCCGAAGCTCTTTTATGGAGTCTATAACGTCCATATCCCTGCCCTTTATGCGGACATCGGCGGAAAGCTCCGTATACTCTTTCCCGTATACCTTTGCTCTGACCTTATATTTTGACAGAAGCCGCAGTTTGTGCTTTATCTCCTGCGCGGCATCGGGCGTATAGCGAACCGTTAAAAGGTACATCACAGCCGTTCCTTTTCTGCTGAAAAAGGATATCGCAAGATAGATAAGACCGATCAGCACGTTGGCAAAGAGAGACCAGAAAATAAGCCCTGCGCCCGTCATTATTCCTGCGCATACAGCCCAAAACATGAATATCGTGTCAACAGGATCTTTCACCGCTGTTCTGAATCTTACAATAGAGAGCGCGCCGACCATTCCGAGAGAAAGGACGAGATTTGATGTGACCGTCATGATTATTGCGGACGTGACAACCGAAAGAAGCGACAGAGAGAGCGCGAAACCTTTGTTGAGCACAACGCCGCGGAACGTTACTTTGTAGATAAAAATAATGAAAAGCGAGAGAATGAACGCGACAAGTACAGTGGCAATTACTCCGAAAAACGTCAATTCACCGGAAAACTCGTTCAGTGCACTGTTTTTTATAATGTCCGAAAAATTCATAGGCAGCTCCCTTCAATTGCGCTTACAGCCATTGCGTATTTTGAATATGCGATCCGTTCGGCTGAAACGGATGACAGGATCGGGGTGAGAAAAGACGGAAAAACATCACTGTATTTTACTTCGAGAACCGCTGTTTCCGAAAAAACCGGTATAAAAGGTGCGGTTTTATCAAACAGTGAATTTTTGTCGAGAGAAAAACGGATGTTTTCGTCTATCGTTATTCTCGTTTCTCCTGCAGGAAAAACGAATGCAGTGCGGTCATAAGCAATGTTTGCAATCGGTTTCAGCCCCTGCGCTATGCGTTTTGCCTCAAACTCTTCTGCAAGAGCTCCGCTTTCGTGAAGTGAGCCTCCGCAGATGACGTCCCTCACGGAATTTTTATGCAATAAAAGTGAATATTTATCCACTAAATCATTCTTTTTGCATTTCTTCTCAAGCACGATATACGTTTCGTCACCGTTATACAGGCGGATCCGGAACTTTTCCCTGTCGCTGTCTCCGTCAAGCTTTTCGTAATATGCGCTCAGCGAGATGTCGTCGAAATAAAGGCTCGTTACGGTATACCGACCGTCTTTATAGTGCGGGTCGAATCTGAGGGAAGCGGAAAGAATACTTTTGAGAACAGTGCATTCCGGTTTGCCGATCATGTATTTTTGTTCGTGTCTCACGTCACTGTTCCTCCGTTTCCGCAAAATCTCCCGTTTCGAGAGGCGCTTCCGTCTCGTCAGAAGAAGGAGCGGATGCAACAAGCGTATCGGCAGGTTGAGTGTAAACGAATATTTCATCGGGATTTTCGATAAGTCCCAGTTCAAGAGCAGTATCAAATTCCTGTCTCTCTTCGTCCGTCATGTAAAAATAATAGTCCACGGCGGGATCGGTAAGAGAAAAAAGATCTTTTATCTCCGCAACGAGCTGTTCTTTTCTCGTTTTGCCCGTATCATTTTTGTTGGTAACAAAGTTTTTTATTACTTTTGTCTGCCAGTCCCAGGTGTTGTAGCTGCTGCCCCAGCGGTTTATGTTTCTTACTATCTCACCGCCGATCAGATTGCGGAAATGATCGACGCCCAAAGAAACTCGCTCCGGTGAAAAAGTGTTGTCAAGATGATATGCAAATCTTCGCAGGAACATATCGAAAAACTCCGGGCTGCGAAGAAGACTGTTGATAAGGGCTGTGTTGTATTTGTGGGCATAGCCCGTGCCTTGTGGGTCTATCATGAACCAGAGGCCGTAGGTGCCGAATTCGGTATCGTCCGTCATGGCATAATCAAGGTCGTAAAGGATCCATCTCCATTTGCCGTCGGTCTCGCTGCTGCGGTAAAATTTGATATTTCCTGAATCTCTGTTGCCGAAAAACGCTTCGGCTATGATAAAATCGGCAAAGCTTTCAACGTCAACGCTTCTTTTCAGATAGGCGTAATTTGAAGGAACTGAAAGATCGTAGTTCCTTGCATACCACAAAACGCTGTACCAGTCGTCGTTGCTGCCTGAAATCACGTTCCCGTTGCCTACAAGAAGGTCTACGCTTTCTTTATTCACACCAAGATGCGACGCTATAAAATGCTCGTCTATCTTTTCACGGATATAATATATGCCGTAATACTCGCCGTTTATATAAAGCACACATGCTTTATAGCCCTGAACGAGAAGATCCATATCAGCAGAAAGAGAAGTCGCAAGCTCGTCTCTGAAAAGAGAACGCCTGTAATCCTGAGATCCTGACCGCAGAACAAGAGAGTTGAAACGCGTTATCTCGGGGATATTGTCAAAAAGAGAGCAGTATATTTCCGGACAGCCGTATTTTGCGCGAAATTTCAGCTGAAAAGACTGCTTTGGGTACTCTCTGTTGGACTGACCGAAAAGTTTTATGCCGCAGTCAGCGTGAAAGCCCCATATACCGTCAAAAAGTTCGACTGAGCACGCCCTTTCCCAATCCTGCCAGATATTTGCGTCCTTAGGATATTTCCCGTTTTCGTCAGCCTTGCCCCGAAAGCAAATGCCGTCCTTCTCTCCGAAAAGCCCCTGCGGGTCTGAAGAGACGGATATAACGGGAAGAGAGTGATTTTCGTTGATTATATAGCTTTCGGTTATACTTTTGCTCGGCAGCTTGCCCTCTTCGATATTAAGAGCACGCACGACACATGTTTTGCCGACCGTTATCGGCTCTGAGTAGCGGATGCTTTCGGAGTCGGGCAAAGAACCGTCAAGCGTATAGTAAATATCGCCCTCTCCCTCAAAAGATAACAAAATTGAAGAGACGCCGTTGTATATACCGCCTTCAACGGAGGGTACCGGAGCGGGAGATATATATCTGACCCCCTCGGAATTCTCTGTTCCCGGTGTGGGAGACGGGATATAGACAAATCCGCCTTTCGACGGAGATCTTCCGAACGACATACCGTAGCGTATCTCGGTCAGCACGGCGCCGTCGGCAATGGTATAGCCTCCGTTTTCAGCTTTGAAAAGATAAAGCTCTTCGTATGCCGAATCAAGCCTGAAATTGCAGTGAATGAATGCGCTCGTTGATTTTTCGGGGGAGCCGGAAGCGAAAACAAGTATTATTTCGTTTGCCTGAAGCGTTATTGCGGGGAATTGCCACCGTGAAGGATCGTTTTTATTGCAGGTAAGGTAATAATCCGAGAGCAGGACGGGAGAACCGGATCTGTTTTTAATCTCTATCCAGTCATAATACTCGCCGTTTTGCGCCGCATAACTGTCGTTTACGACCATTACCTCGTTTATGATAAGAGCTTTTGAGGCATCGCTGTTTTTTGAGTATTCGTCGATATCGGTATATCCGGGGGAAGGAGTATAAAGAAGAGCCATCGTCTCTTCGGCAGACTCTCTTGAGAGGACCTTGCCGTTTTCAAGGTCGGTATAATCCTCTTCGTCTGTCAGCACGCCGTTTTTATCGCAAAGACTGACGTATCCGCCGTCCGAAGCAAGCCTGAAAGATGTGTGAAGCTCTCCAGACGTCCTGTTTTTTCCGGAAGCGAAAACAACGATGCTTTCATTTGAAGCAAGACGGACAGAAGGGAACGTCCATTTGAAGCGGTTTGTCGGATCGTCTGACAGAGTATAGCCTTCAAGATCAACGTCTTCATCGCCGAAATTCGTTATTTCGATATAATCGGAATACTCTCCGTCCGAGTCTGTAACGGTAAAAAGGTTATCCGCCATTATTTCCGTGATCTTTACAGGGTCGTTTTTTCTTACTCTTGAGGCGGCGAAAAGCGCCTTTCCCTGCTCGTTATTGGGATACAGCGGAGACGGAGCTTCGTTTGATTTCCACGAGCCGCTTTCTGTGCGCGCATAAACGTGATTCCGCTCGGTTTCAGCGGTAACGACACGGTCTGTTATAACGCCTCCGGCAGTATAAAGAGTAAATATCTCCCCGCCCCTTTTTGAGAGCTTCATCGGGCAGTAAAGTCCGCCCTTATTCTCGCCGCAGAAAAAAACAAGAAGATATCCGTTGGGAGAAAGCATTGTTCCGTTTGGGAAATACCACAGATCGGTATTCTTGTCTTCAGCAATATACCATCCAGATATATCGACGGTTTTCGACGTCATGTTTCTTATTTCGGCGTAGTCATAAAACTGCCCGTGTCCGTCCGGATAAAAATTATCGTTTGAAAGAAGAAGCTCGTTAAAAACGACATCGCCGAAAACGCCTTCCGAAACTATCTGGATACGGTCGTCGCCTGTTCCTGATGCGGACGGAGATCGGGAAGAGACGGAAATGCCGAAAACGGTAAGAACGATGAGCGCCGCAGCGCCGATCACAGCAGCAACGATATACTGCACGTTTGCTTTCGAATTTTTCACAGCGTCTCTCCTTTCCGGCAATACCCTATTATATCTCTATTATAATATATCATATTTTTATGCGAATATCAACACACATCGGATAAAAATATTTGAATTTTTTTGAAAGCACATATTAATACGGACGGCAGAGCATTCGCTGTGCCGTCCGTAAAAATCGGAAATATCAATACTGAATTTTCATATATCCTTTTTTGACCCAGCCTATCTTTCTGAAAAGAAGGTCAAAAAGGAATGTGATGACTGCGGGAAGAACGAAGTGCATCAGAAGGATGTAAACGAGAGTAAGGACTGTGCCGAACTCGTCGTTCATCGCGGAAAAGGCTCCGAACTGTCCGACAAATCCGCTTGTTCCCATACCTGCGCCTGACGAAGTATTCGTCATACCCAGAAGGGCAGTCGAAACGGGACCGAGTATTGCGGAAGCAAGAGTCGGGGCAAGCCAGATCTGAGGATGATTGAGAATATTGCCGAACTGAAGCATCGAAGTGCCTACGCCCTGTGAGATAAGTCCGCCGAACCCGTTATCTCGGAACGACGCTACCGCAAAGCCTATCATCTGGCAGCAGCAACCTACGCATGCCGCTCCTGCCGCGATGCCGTCAAGCCCTATCATGATGCACAGAGCTGCAGAGCTTATAGGCGCGGTGAGCGCAAGGCCGACAATCACAGAAACTATCATACCCATCGGGATCGGGGCAAGCTCTGTTGCGCTGTTTATCACGCTGCCTAGCCACTGCATGAAGTTATTTATATACGGACCGACAAAAACGCCGATAAGTCCGCCGGGAATTATAGAGGCAAGAGGAGTGATGATGATATCGATCTTTGTTTTTCCGGAAAGAAGTCCGCCCGTTTCAGCGCCCACAACTGCCGCGAGATATGCGCCTACGGGTCCTCCTGCCGCATAGCCGACAGCGCCGACGACTGCGGATGAGAACACTACGAGGGGTTTGTCTTTATGCAGACTGTATCCTATGGCTGCGCCAATAGCCGCACCTACGACAGGCGACGATGCAGAAAGCATATCGGATATCTGGGTAAGAAAGCCGAGGAACGGGATCTTTGCGATCTGAGCAATGATAAGACCGATGATCAGGGATGAAAAAAGTCCGAGCGCCATATATGACATGGCTGTAATAAAATATCTTTTGAAAAACTTTTTTATAAAATCCAAACCAAAAACACCTCTCAGGCAATCAGTTATCCGAATTATACCCCCTTTTTGCGTGAATGTCAATAAGGTGACGTAAATTTTCACTTATTGTTGTGATTTGCGGCATAATTCCGTTTAAACATACGGCAACAGCGTTGACAAATGAAGAACGATATGGTAAAATCATTTGTAAAAACAGTATCAGGAGGATTTTATTATGGCTGTTCCCGTACCGGAAAAAAGAATCGCAAGATTTGAAAAATTGGGTTTCGGAATGTTCATTCACTGGGGTCTTTATTCCCAGTTGGGAAAAGGAGAATGGATCCAGGAGATAGGTAAAATACCTAAAGAAGAATATATCAAGCTGAAAGATACCTTTACGGCGAAGGATTTTTCGGGAAGAGAGATCGCCCGCATAGCCAAAAGAGCCGGAATGAAGTATATAACTCTGACTACCCGCCATCACGAGGGTTTTTCTCTTTACGATACGCGCGGACTCAACGACTATGACGCGCCTCATTCGCCCGCAGGCAGAGATCTTATTGCGGATTTTGTTGAAGGCTGCCGCGCAGAAGGCATCCTGCCGATGTTTTATCACACGACACTTGACTGGTATAACCCTGATTTCAACGGTAATTTCAAGGAATATCTCAAATATCTCCGCCGTTCGGTGGAAATACTCTGCACCGAATACGGTGAGATCGGCGGCATGTGGTTTGACGGCAACTGGTCAAAACCGAACGAAGACTGGGAAGAAAACGAGCTGTATTCTCTTATAAGAAAAAATCAGCCTGATGCAATGATAATAAACAATACGGGGCTTGATGCACGCGGAAAGGTCGGAAATCCGTATATAGACAGCGTAACGTTCGAACAGGGACGCCCCTCGCCGATGAACAGAGAGGGAATGGAAAAATACGTGGCGGCAGAAATGTGCCAGACGATAAACATGCACTGGGGCATAGGCAGTCTCGATTTTGCGTATCAGTCACTGCCGGACCTTATCGAAAATCTCTGCGCGTGCAGAAAAGTGGGCGCAAACTATCTGCTTAACGTCGGTCCGACAGCCGAAGGAAGAATACTTCCCCTTCAGGCGGAGCTTCTTGCCGGTGTAGGCGACTGGATTAAAATGGCAGGCAACGCCGTATATAACGGAAAGCCGTGCGATATTCATGCCGCCGGAAAAGATTTTGTTCTTTATGACGGAGAAAAATACTGGTTTTTCATTCACGATCTTTCGATCCTTTCACAGGCAAACGTAGTCAAGGGCGTGCAGGGCGTAGGTCCGAGATCGTTTACAAACGTAAAAACACGTTTCGGCTCGATCAGATGGGTGGACAACAACGAAGAGCTCGATTTTGTTCAGAACACGGACAACGGACTGATGAGCGTAAACTTCACAGGCTATCCTTACGGAACGAATACTGTAGTGAGAGTTGCGGTTGCAGATGCGATTTAAGAAGGCTTACGTTGAAATAACGGATATCTGCAATCTTTCCTGCGCGTTCTGTCCCGGGACAAAAAGGAAAAAAGCGATGATGACCGAGGACGAGTTTTCGCTGGTTTTAAAAAAGCTGCGTCCTTTTACCGATCACATTTACCTTCATATTATGGGGGAACCGCTTTTACACCCGGATCTTCCGGCATTTCTTGACGTTGCCGCAAAGCAGGATTTCAGAGTTGTGGTCACAACGAACGGGACGCTGCTTGGCGAACGCGGTGAAGCGCTTCTTTCTTGCGCAGCGGTAAAGAAAGTGAATATTTCCGTTCATTCGTTCGAGGCATCAAAGCAGAGCGTGACGCTGGACGGGTATCTTGAAGGCTGTCTCTCATTTGCGAAAATGGCGGAGGGCAGAAAGATAATAGCGCTGCGTCTCTGGAACAGCGGAGGCATGGATGAAAAAAACGGCGAAATAATAGATATTATCCGCCGGTTTTTCTCTGATCCGTGGGAAAAATCCAGAACGGGCGTTTGCATAGGAAAGAATATCTTCATTGAATACGGCGAGAAATTCGACTGGCCGGATATCGAACTGACGACAGAGAACGAAAAAGTATTCTGCTACGGACTTCGCGATCAGATAGGAGTACTGTGCGACGGCACGGTAGTTCCTTGCTGTCTTGACAAAGACGGCAATCTCGCGCTCGGGAATATTTTCAGCGAAAACCTCGAAGATATTCTCGTAAAGCCGCGCGCAAAGGCGATCTACGACGGGTTTTCGAGACGGACCGCCGTTGAAGAACTTTGCAGAAAATGCGGATACGCAAAAAGATTCGGTTAAGATACAGGGTAAAGCAGATGATAAAACATTTTGATGAAATACACGGACTTAATATTGCAAGACCGGAAGGGCAGAAACGGTTCGCATATGCCGTTTCGGAATTTGAGGATTTTTACGATCTTTCTCTTATGAAAGACAGCTGCGGATACCGCGGTGCAGTAATCAGGTTTTACGATTTTCAGACGGGAAAGGTATTTACGCCGTTTGAAAAGGAACGGAACGTTACTTACTCAAAGCCTTTATTTCATGGCGGTCATTTTTATTTTCTTCAGGGCGATTTCAACAGCCGAAGCATCAGGCTTTATGAATATTTCCCCGAACAGGTATGCAGAACCGTTGCGGTTTTCGATATCGATAAAACAGACCTCTACAATCTTTCGCTGTTGGGCGAAGGCATGAACGTTATAAGTCAGAAAGATTATTTCAACTGCTATTATCCCACGAGGATATCGTTCCCGCTCGCTCCAAACGAAACGGCGGTCGCCATACGCGAAGGCAAGGTATTTATAGAAGCGTGGCAGGAAGAGGGCTGGGACAGCGAGAAAGACCTCGCATCGGAAGAATACAGGTTTTACAACAAAGTTATCGTAAAGGACTTTGACGGAAATACCGTATCGGAAGAAACGGGCTCCCTTTTTATATGCGAAGACGGCACGTTGTGGATATCCTGATTTATTTTTACGGAAAATACACCGTCACTCTCCCTGTCTGAATCAAAAGCTGCCGCACAGTATTTTGCGATAAAAAAAGACCCTCCCGAACGGCAGGCCTCATAAAACGGTAAATGTTAAAAAATTGAATAAAGATGAAAAGGGGGGGCTCAGGTCATGCCTTTCATTGTATACAAAAATGCCCTGTTGTGAGTAAGGACCCGCAACAGAGCATATTATATTTGCGCCGACCCGTTAACAACAGTGCCCGGTTTCAGTATTGCCGTTTTATGTCCACTGCCCTGATCGTTTTTTTATTTGACGGAAAAATCTATTCTGCCGGTGAAAATGTAGTTAGGATCGCAGTTTTTCTCACATGTTTCTACAGCGATCTCTTCGGGACGGTATTCATTGTTTTTAACAGATACGTTATCTGCTTTTATGATAACCTCGGGTTTTGAAACAAACATTTTTTCGTTATAGTATACCGAAAATTCGGATGCAGTCGCCTTTTCAACGGTGATAGTGCATTTTTCACGGTCATACGATACAACAAGTTCGCCTGTAGTAACGTCTTTATCCGCGCCAAGCCAGTAGAAGGTATCCGTTTTGCGGAGCGGAGCCCTCTGCGAAAGGTTCCATACAACTCTGTCAGGATACGGATCTCTCGTCTGCTGAGAAAGGAAGGTTACGGCATTTACGTCTTTTTCTATATACTCTCTGTCGCCTTCACGAAGCCATGCGGCATTGTTTTTTATAACGGCTCTGGGAGTGAAGGATGAATCGTTGTCTCTGAAATTGTGAGCCTTGTCGAAATGGATATTCGCTTCATGGCGATATCCGCCGTATTTTTCCGAAAGGGAGGTAAGGTATTCGTCATATTCCGCGATGAGTTCGTTTCTTCTAAAGAAATAGTCCCGCTCCCCTGCCTGAATAATAAACGCCATGTTTCTGAGGTTTTCAAGCTTTACGTTGTTGGGACATCCCGCAGACATATTCGCAGCGGCAAATCTGTCCGCCATTTTCGGCGTAGTTATGTATACGCCGTCTCCGCCTGCCGAAAAGCCCATTATATATACCCTGTTAGGGTCTACGTTGTTAAAAAGGACCATATTTGATATAAGCTCGTCGTAAAGCGGAAAGCTTTCGGGGTTTGCATGAGTATCCCACGTATCGCGAACGCCCCTGCACGCAACATAAACGCCGTTTTTTACGCTGTCGCGGTAATATATTTTCATATGCTCCCACTGGCTGTCGTTAATATCCGGGGTGTCACTGTGTCCGCCGCCGTGAAGGGCGATATAAAGAGGATATCCGTTTTTTTCGGGTTCGCCGTTCACGGATATGCCGTAGCGCATTTTTACTTCACCGAAGTGCATTACCTGCTGTTCGGTTTCTTCTATACGTTTTCCGTTTTTTCTTTCACGTTCGCAAAAATCGTTCCAGACATGTTCGCGAATGAAAGCAGATTCTTTTTCTGTCATTTCAGTTACCCTTTCATAGAAAAAAATTCGATTATCTCACCGTTGGGTCCCTTGCAGAACGCCAGCCGCGCTGTAAACCCGGGAGTGCCTGCAACAACGGCGGTTTTAGGAGGAGTTGTTATTTCAAAGCCCGCGTCTTCAACAATTTTTGCGAACGCATCCGGATCGTCTGTATCAAAGGCGAAATGGACGATCGGGCTGTCGGGCGTTTCAACGCCTTTTTCGACCTCGAAAAGCTCTATACACGAGCCGTCCGCGCATGCATACATTGCACAGCGTCTGCCGTCTCCGCCCCATGCCCTGACCTTTTTCAGGCCCAGAAGCTGAGTGTAAAAGCGCTCTGTTCCGTTAAAGTCCGCAGTGTTTACCGCGACGTGATGAAATCCGTTTATTTTCATTTCTTTTTCCTTTATTCGATGAAGTTGGAGGTTATCATATCAACGCCCCATCTGTCAAGTTTTTCGGCGGTTTCGGGATCGTTTACCGTCCAGCAGTTTACCGTAATGCCGTTTTCGTGCATCTTTTTGATATTCTCTTCGGTGAGCGCCTCAAAATACGGATCGGCATCGAGGTGATTTTCAACGAGAGATGCTATGAGCTCGTCGGTAATTTTTCCGGTTATATACTGTGCGGGATGTGTTTTGAGCACCTTGCGGAGACTGATAAGCGAGCTCCATTCTCCGGAAATAAAGATAATTCCGTCAAGATATTCCTCTTTATTTATGATCTCAAGCATATCCTCAACATCTTTTACGCTGAAAGCACCTTTCAGTTCAAGAACGCAGACTTTGTTGTAATGCTTGCAGATGCGAACATACTCGTCGAGAGTGGGCACAACGAGGTCTGAGCGCTTAAGTCCGTCATTCATATCGCGCATAGTATATGTGCGAAGCTCTTCAAGGGTGATATCGCTGATTTTCACGCTTACTCCCATCATGCGGTCGAGTTCTCCGTCGTGAAAAGTGATAAAACTGCCGTCTTTCGTTCTCTGCGTGTCGGTTTCAACGCCGAAATACGATCTCTGTCCGGCAGCTATGAACGCAGCGTTTGTGTTTTCGGTTTCAAGACCGCTGACGCCTCTGTGGGCAACCATTCTGGCTTTTGTTTTGTTGATTTTAACTGTGTCTCTCGCAAACATGATTACTCTCCTTTAATAGGATACATTCTCATTGAATTTTAACACAATAAACAGGTAATGTCAATACTTATTACCGTTCAGCCAAAACATTTATTGACTTTATATGTCTTATGTGATATAATTTTTCCGTAAACAACACCAGAAAAGAGGATATGCATATGCTGAATATCAATTCCGCCCCCGACTGGGACAATCTGAGGATCCTTTCAAGAAACAGAGAACCGTCGAGGACATATTTTATACCGGGCGAGACGGAAAACGTCAGAGCCGCCGCAAGGAATACGTTAAATCCCGATAACACTCTTCTGCTGAACGGATTATGGGAATTCAGATATTACAACTCCGTTGCAGACGTGCCTGACGGATTCGTTACCGAGTCACTGGGCGGCAGAGAAGAAACGGTTCCATCGGTATGGCAGGCGCAGGGCTATGAAAAATGGCATTACACGAATGTCAACTACCCTATTCCCGTTATACCTCCTCATGTTCCGAATCACAACCCTTGCGGGATATACAAAAGAAAATTCACCGTTCCGGCATCATTTAATGGCAAAGAGATCTTCATTTCTTTTCTGGGCGTTGCATCGTCCTATCATTTTTATATAAACGGTGTTTTGGCGGGATACAACCAGGTATCCCATATGACAGGTGAATTCAATATCACAAAGTATCTCAAAGACGGCGAAAACGACATCTGCGTGATCGTGTATAAATGGTGCGACGGAACGTATCTTGAAGATCAGGACTTTTTCCGCTGCAACGGTATTTTCAGAGACGTGTTTCTCACGGCTCAGCCGAAAGAGAGAATAGTGGATTTTCAGTTCACTTCCGATGCAAACAAGGATTTCACCGTCTTTTCAACTCACGTTACCGTAAAAACAAGCGCGGAAATGTTCGTAACGGTCCGTCTTTTCGACATGAACGGAGGGCTTGTTCACGAAGAATCGAAAAACTCGGTAAAGCTCACCGCCGAATTCTGCTTCAACGTTGAAGACCCGATTTTGTGGAATGCGGAAAACCCCTGCCTTTACAGACTCGTTATTATTGCGGGCAACGACTCCGCTGCGCATTCGGTAGGGTTCAGAAAGTTTGAGACAGATAAAAACGGCGTTTTCAGGGTAAACGGCGTTGCCGTAAAATGCAGAGGCGTAAACAGACACGATTCTCACCCCGCAAAAGGCTATGCGGTAGATTTTGACGATATTCTCAAAGATCTGACACTCATGAAAAACATGAACGTCAATACCATAAGAACGTCGCACTACCCCAACGATCCGCTTCTTCTCATGCTTGCAGACGAAATGGGCTTTTACGTTATTGACGAAGCAGACCTTGAAACGCACGGATTCCCGGACTGGAGCTACGCTTCAAAAAACCCGGATTGGCGAGACGCTTACGTTGACAGAGCACAGCGTATGGTAATGCGCGATAAAAATCATGCCTGCATAATAATGTTTTCTCTGGGCAACGAAAGCGGTTACGGAGACAACCATATGGCGATGGCGGAAGAGATACGCAGAACCGTTCCGAACGTTATCATTCACTATTGCGAAAACAAGGAGCTTTTCGACGTTAAAAGCACGATGTATCCGTCTGTGGAAAATCTTGAAAAAGAAGGAAGAGACACTTCGGATAAACGTCCGTTTTTCATGTGCGAATACGCCCACTCGATGGGCCTGGGACCGGGCAGCCTGAAGGAATACTGGGAAACGATATACAAATATCCGCGACTTATGGGCGGATGCATCTGGGAATGGTGTGACCATGCGGTTGAGCACACAGATGAAAACGGAAACGTAACCTACACTTACGGCGGAGATCACGGCGAATATCCGCATGACGGCAACTTCTGCTGTGACGGACTCGTTTACCCCGACAGACGTCCGTCTACCGCGGCGCTTGAAATGAAACAGGCGTATGCGCCGCTCTCATCGTCCTACTGCAAAGAATGCGGCAGGATCAGGTTTATAAACCGTCTTGACTTCACGAATATTTCAGAATACAAAGTATCATGGAAAGCGTTGAAGGACGGAAAGGAAATTTCTTCAGGCGTATTTGAAGGACTTGATATCGCTCCGCACGCAACCGCAGCCGTTGATCTGCCGTTCGTTCCGGATAATGACGGTGAATATATTATCAATATTTACGTTACTGATGAACGCGGACTTTTCGGCGTGGAAAAAGGAAACGTGTGCTGTGCGCAGTCGCATATAGTCAAAGAAGCGGAAAAACACGCATCAGAGGAAAAGAATGCGGCGCCTTTTGAAGTCAGAGAAAATGAAAGATATATATTCATCTGCGGCAACGGCGCGGAAATAACCTTCGATAAAGCCGACGGGTGCATCTCTTCATGGAAAGCATTCGGAGCGGAATTTATTAACGGAGTTCCGCAATACCCTGCCGAAAGAGGTCTGTGCAGACTTCCCGCAGGCATAAAACCGAGCGTATGGCGCTCGCAGACGGATAACGAAAAGTGGCATTTCGGCAAAGCGATCGCTGCCGGTGCAAGCAAGCTCTGGCACAGAATAGAATTTGCGGGAATCGCCGAAAACAGCGGCGATAAGATCGTTATCAGCGTTAACGGTATTCTTTGCGCACCTTCAAGACCGCCGTTTATGACGACTAAAATCACGTACACGGTAAAATCAACGGGCAGCGTATGCGTGAACGTAAGATACGAACCGCTTATAAAAGAGGAATGTCTGCTGCCTAAATACGGCGTCTCGTTCGAGATGCCCGGAGAATTCGAAAAAGTTGAGTGGTACGGCAAGGGTCCAGGAGAAAGCTATCCGGATATGCAGCTTTCCACAGTATTCGGAATATTCGAAAGCAACGTTAAGGATATGCACGAGCCGTATCTGAGACCGCAGGAAAGCGGAAACAGGTCTGAAGCACGGTATATGAAGGTGAAAAATGCCGACGGTAAGGGGCTTTGCATCACGTCGGACAAACCGTTTGATTTCTCGGCGCACAGATATACCGACGACGATCTTATGCTGTGGAAGCACAGAGAGGATGTAAAGGATCTTGGCTTCACACGTATAAGCGTAGACGGATTCCTTTCCGGAATAGGCAGCAATTCCTGCGGACCGATGCCGCTTGAAAAATATCTTCTCAGATCAACGGAAACAAGAGAGTTTTCCTTTACGTTAAAACCGATAAAAGAATAAGCCGATAAACAGTAACGGACCCGATCTTACTCGGGTCCGTTTTTTATTACTGTCCGTAATATGCGTTTTTGCCGTGCTTTCTGAAATAATGCTTTTCAAGGAGCGTTTGGTCCATGGGGATCATCGGAATTGTTCGCGAGTTTTCGTCAATCTCCGAAGAAATGACGTTTATTTCGGCAATTTTTTCAAGAACAAGCGCGTTTTCGACCGCTATTTTCGGATTCTCGCCCCATGTAAAGGGCGCGTGCATCGCCACGAGAGCGGCAGGACAGTCAAGAGGATCGATACCGCCTTCTTGGATCGCTTCGACTATCACTTTTCCGGTGTTTTTCTCGTATTCGTCCTTTATTTCCTTTTCGGTCAGCTTTCTCGTTACGGGCACGGCTCCGTAAAAGCAGTCCGCATGAGTAGTGCCGAGGGGAATTATCTTTTTCATCGACTGTGAAAAAGCGGTGGCATACGTTGAATGGGCGTGAGCAACGCCGCCGATATTCGGAAAAGCTTTGTAAAGCTCGATATGTGTTGGAGTATCGGAACTCGGGCGCAGGTCGCCTTCAACGATACGTCCTTCAAGGTCGACCACCACCATATCGTCAGCCTTCAGTTCGGAATAGTCAACACCGGAAGGTTTTATCACAACAAGTCCCGTTTCTCTGTCTATTCCGCTCACGTTGCCCCACGTAAGTATGACAAGACCGTATTCGACGAGCAGTAAATTCGCTTTTAATACTTCGTTTTTCAGCTCTTCAAGCATTTTTATTCGCCCCAGACAGCAGCGATACCGTTCATTGCGGGGATCGCGTATTCCTGCATTCTTTCGTTGATAACATCGGCGTTGGATTCGAGGTATTCGGAAACGGACGTTGAAGCTCTCATCCAGTTATGCATAAAATCATACATGGGACTGTAATGAAAGTAGTTGTATACGGAATTGAAATACATCTGATAAAATATCTCGGAGTCTCTTTTATCGTAAAAATAGTTTTTCGACATAAGCTCTATTACGGAATCGAGAGTGGGATATTCTTCAAACGGCTCATAAAGCTCGTTTATTGCCATTGCGCTCGCTTCGGGGAACTGTGAGAGTTTCGAAAACGCTATACATCTTTCAATATTGCCGTGCTGACCTACGATATAGCCGGGTTCAACGTCCGGACCGGACGGCCAGCAGACAAGACCGAAATTGTCCATTTCTTTCGCTATTCTGCCTCTTATGCCTATAATGTCATCGGTACCGAGAGGTCCGAGAACGGTCCTCTCGCTGATAAGAAAATCAACCGCGTTGGCAGAGCCGTTTATTGCGGCGGCGTTGGGTCCGAAATAAATATCTATTCCTTTTTGCATCGCTTTTCTGGCAGCTTCGGAATAAAAACCGCAGACGTAGTTGCCGGACGCGTCCTTTTCAACGTAATGAGATCCGTTTGAAAGCAGGAACATAACTCCGAAGGTCGCCGGGCTTGACGTGAGAGAATAATACTTTACTTCGCTGCCCTCGGTAACAAAATAGTCGGCAAGGCACTGGTCGAAAGTATCCCATGTCCACTGTCCGTTCTCAAACAGGTCTCTCGGATCTGTAAAGCCCATGGCGGTTATTATATTTTCGTTTATTACGATCGGACTGCCGTATGAAACGGAAATTTCGGGCCAAAGAAGAGGAACTACGCCGTATAGGTCGTCTTCATAATAAACGACTTCGAGCATACTTCTGTATCCCCATTTTTCCTCGTTGCGGAAATCGATATAGTCCTCAAGCTCCGAAAGGCCTACAAGCATACCTATTCTCGCGGTATCCGCCCACATATCGGAAATTCCGGAAATAACGTCGCACACGAAAATGCCGGCTGCGGAAGTAGTAACGAATTCTGCGCTCGGATGAAAGCCGTTATCATAATTGATCGTAAGTTTGCAGTTCAGTTTTTCCTGCGTATCTTTAATACGTTTTGCGGCAAGGTCGCCGAACTGAGAGTCTACCTCATAGCCGAGAATGGTAGACGTTATGCTTGAATTGACCACGACTTTATATATTATTTCAAGACCCGAGAGGTCTATGCTGCCGGTGTCTTTATCGAATTCTTCGTCAAAAACCTCTGTTTCGGCGGTTCCGCATGCCGTTGCGATCATTGATATAATAAAGGCAAGAATAAGAAGTTTAGCGATTTTTCTCATATTTTACCCTTTTTTTTCATTATAACATAATAACGGAGATTTGTCAATAGTTCGATCTCTCCGGAAAACGGGCGTAATTCGGCTTATTCGCCCCATAATGCGTCTATTCCGCGCATAGTCGGAAGGACATATTCGTCTATTTTTTGCTGTATCATATCCCTTGCGCCTTCGATATATTCCGCAGGGGTTTTGTTTGAGCTGAACCATTCATGCATATAGCCGTACATACCGTTGTAGTGGAAATAATTATATACGGAGTTGAAATACATTTTATAGAAAATCTCAGAGTCGCGTTTATCAAAGAAATAGTTGCGCGTCATAAGCTCTATTATCGAATCAATAGTTTCATATCCCTCAAACGGTTCGTAAACGGCGTTTATTATCGTTGCAGCGACTTCGGGATGAGCTGACATTCTTGAAAACGCTATGCATCTTTCGATGTTGCCGTGGTGACCTGCCGCGTAACCGGGCTCAACGTCGGGTCCGTTCGGCCATGAAAGAATGCCGAAATTATCCATTTCCTTTGCGATCCTTCCGGTAATGCCTATGATATTATCCGAATTGACTGCGCCGAGGACTGTTGTGCCGGATATAAGCATCTGGAGCGGGTCGCCGGTCATATTGACCGTTTTTCCGTTCGGACCGTCAAAAATACGTCTTGCAGCCTCCATTGCCTTTACTCCGTTTGGCGTAAAGAAGCCCGGGATATATTTGCCCGACGCATCCTTTTCGGCAAAATGAGATCCGTTAGACAGGATAAACATATTGCCTATCGTATCTCTGCTTGCGGTGAGAGAATACTGCTTTACTTCCCCGCCCTCTTCGATATAATACTGTCCGAGACATTCGTCAAAGGTGTCCCAGTTCCACTGTCCGTTTTCAAGAAGATCCCTCGGGTCCGCAACGCCCAGCGAAGAAAGCAGGTTTTCATTCACTACAAGCGGAGAGCTGTAAGATACGGATATTTCGGGCCAGAGCAGCGGAACAAGTCCGTAAAGGTCGTCTTCGTAATAAACGACTTCAAGCATATTTCTGTAGCCCCATTTTTCCTCGTTGCGGTAGTCTATATAACCTTCAAGCTCTGTCATACCTATTACCATGCCGATCCTTGCAACATCCGCCCACATATCCGAAGTGCCTGAAATAACGTCGCACATAAACACTCCCGAAGCAGACGTAGCAACGAATGCGCGGCAGGATACGCCGTTGTTCACGTATTTCAGGTTGATCGAGCAGTTGTAATCGTTTTGTATATCCTTGATTCGCTGCGATGCAAGATCGCCGAAGGTAGTATCAAGCTCATAACCGAGACAGTTAGGCACTGCAAGAGCACTTTCCGTAAGACCTATCTCGTAAACGATGCCAACGCCTTCAAGATCCATTTTATCGTTTTTCATTTCATAATTCAGATCAAAGCTTTCCTGATCTTCTGTTCCGCACGCGCCGAGCGCCACGGAAGCAAGAATAAGAACTGCAAGCAGCAACGAAACTCTTTTCATAATTATCTACCTCTCTTTTATCGGTAATTTTACTATATCATAAATCGGCCTTTTTGTCAATAAAAAACCATCAGCGATTAACCGAAAAAACCGTTCTGCCGTCACACTGTCAGTCCCCGTAGGTCTGAAGCCCGCCTCCGTGGCTTTTCATAATGTCTCTTCCTTCCTTGTCAGGCTGCTTTCCGCTCTTTTTATGACCGAAATACAAACAGATTCCAAAACATAACGCCCCTGGACCATATCGATCCGGAGGCGTTTTTGTTATTTCTGTTCTTATGGCAGATCTTCGGCGGAATTTCAGGGAAGAGCTGACCGATCTTCTCTGCGTCGCAGCCTGCGCCTGAAACAATCTTTTCCGTCTGTCTGTCTAACTGCTTTCACGTTTTTGGATCAGATAAGTCCCGTATATGAGTATTCACGGCCTATTCATTCAGAAGTTCGTCCAGAGTCCACGTAACGTTCTTGCTGATTGCTTCATTGATCGCATCCCTCGATGCACCGAAGGCCTCAGAAACGCTTTTTCTGCCGGTGACTACTAAAGTGATGTCGTTCGTCCATGAACTGTATCCCTTTTCGAGATATATGCTTCCGTAGTTGAAGTTTAAGTTGTCTATGATATAGTTATATTCAGCATTGTCTTCTTCAGTATAGAATATCTGTTTTCTGAGTTCTTCCTGCCAGCCTCCGGATCCCTCCAGAGGTTCAAACATGAAATCTATGACTACCCCTATATCCTCAATATCCTTTCCGCTGCTTTTCAGAACCCAGTTAAGACGTCTGTGGTGATGCACATAGCCTGAAATACTGTTTTCATCGCCATTCGGACCGTGCGGGAATCTGATAAGCCCATATGCAAAACCCTGGGCGGGAAGATAGTTTTGCGAAGAGGACTTTTCGAAATAGTGTGTTGCCCAGTATGACTCCTGAGTCATCATCGCCGCGTTCCGTTCCTGGACGAACAGTGCGGGACCCCGGGTAATATAGACATTCTCATTGTAAAGATCAGTCTGGAAATCGATTGCCGCCATGCCTTCGAGATTGTCAAAGCCGAAGGAATAATTCCCATATGTGCCGTCGATCATTTTAAGTCCGTTTGAAAACATAAAACCGATCGAATCAGCCGCGTATGACGTTCCGCATATCAGGGGGAAGAAATCCGATCCGTAGCCGGCGTCCTTTGCGGCAGACTGTATAGAAACAAGATATTCTTTGAAATGCTCCCAGTCCCACATTCCGTTTTCTTTAAGGTCATGGGGACTGCTGATTCCGAACGACGTGAGCATATCTGTATTGAACATCATAAGTCCGTGATACTCAGGCGGGAATTCCCATGAATAATGATAAAAGCCGTAATGCAGACCGTCAAATATACCATACTGCAGAAATCGCGGTGTTCCGTATTTGTTGGTGGAAAGATCGACGTGCGGGATATCTTCAATGGCATACAGAAGATTCATCTCGTAAAGCTGTCTTCCTCCGGCATCCGCATGGCTGTCAAGGAAATCGATAGTTTCAATGCCTGCGATATATTCAGTGAATATTCTGCTGCCGGCGTCTTCCCAGTCCACGGCTTCAAACGTACAGCCGTATTTTTCTTCAAGATCGTGTATTCGTTTATGCTCTCTGTCACCGGATTGGCTGAAAAAGGTAGAAGGCATGATCTCTTCTCTCCAGTTACTGCCCCACCTGTAGTGCTGTCCCGAAAGATCAATCTCGAATTCAACGGTGAAGTCCTCATCAAAAACCTCTTTGTTTTGTGTGCTGCAGGAAACGGTCGCGACAAGGAGTAAAATTAACAACATGACAAGTTTGTTTTTCATTTTTTTGCCCCCGTATTTTATTTTATGTGTGCCGCCAAAACCTGCTCAGGACCATTTGAATGTGCCCGGTACAAAGCAGAATGCTTTTATTAACGCAATTATATCATAGTAAACCATGTCTGTCAAGAGATTTTGTTTTTACGCTTCGTACAGTTAACAGTCAGATTCTGTATCGGCGCGAATACTTAACGGATCATTACTGCACGGACTTATTATCAAAACCGACAATCCCACCTTGACTTTGATACGACAGTATCGGTCAGGGTGGGATTTTTCTAAAGTATTCAGATATGATAGCTGTTTAGACGTCAGGTGATTTGAGCGGTTTGGGATACTACTTCATGGAATTCATCAAAAGGCCGAGAAGCTCGCTGCCGTCGTCACCGTCGTCCTGTTTTCCGCCTCCGAAGAGTGAACCGAGAAGGCTTCCGGCTCCGGAAGATGAACCGCCGAACAGACCGCCGAGAATCGAACCGAGTCCGCCGGACGATTGCTGTGTAGCCTGCTGAACGTTTGCCGTATTGGCAGCCGAAAGAGAACTCATGAGAGCGGGAGCGATGGATGAAAGAACGGAGCTTACCTGATTCTCACTGATGCCTGACTGCTGCGCGAGCTGTGCGATATCTGCGCCCTGTTCAGAACCGAGAATATGACCGATAATGGCGGCGCCGTCCTGCGTGTCGGCATTCGCGATCTGTTCAGCGATATTGGCTGTATCGGTATGCTGGGAAAGCGCTCCGAGAAGAGACGACGCGCCCTGCTGAGACTGTGCGTTGCTTGTAAGCTTCTTTATAAGAAGCGGGACCGCTGCGGAGATAAGTCCGCCGATAATATCCTTGGATATACCGGTTTTTTGAGAAGTGGCATTTACGGCGTTGTCGTCTGACAGTCCGCCCAGAAGTGTGGAAAGAAGGCTCATATTGTTTACTCCTTTGTCATTTAAATACTTATATATTTATTTTCGGAATCTGATCGGAATATCCCGAAAAGATATCGTTGCTCGCGTCCGCGGATATGCTGCCGCAGGTATTCCTGTGTCAGACGGACATCGAATATCATTGAGAGATCAATGCGCGTCTTATTCATTGGAGCCTGACTCGCTTTCGTTTGCCGTTTTTTCGTCCGGTTTTCGCTCCGGTCTCGATATGTTCAATAATTCTGTTTTTTTGAAATCATATTCTTCCTGAGTTATCAGTCCGTCATCAAGCATTTTCTTATACTCGCGAAGATCGTCGGTTGTCCGTCCTACGTCGCTCTTTTTTCCGCGCTTTTTCAGAAGTTTGATGATTACAATTATCAGAACAGCAGCCACGGCGACTATAGCTATGGCTATTGCAATTCTTATCAGCCACAACACAACAAAAGAATTAATATCATACTCGACGTGCAGTGAGGATTTTGATCCCATAGTCAAAAGGTTCCACGTCAGTGTTTTTCCGTCTTCCGAAACATATGAAGCATTATGGCTTATCGGCTTTACGGGAAGAATAAGAACGACTTCGGCGTATCCGCCCTGAGAGGAGATCATCGCACCGGCTGCAGCCAGTTGAGCAGCGCTGCTTTCTTCATCGTTTGTATTCCACGGAATATCGATTATATATTTTGATCCCTCTTTCGTCAGAGAGGCGGGGTTGTTGAAAATTCCCTCTTTGAAATCGGGAACCTCATGTTTTGTCAGGACATATCCGTCGTAATCGCCATCTGAGTACGGAGTGCAGGTATAGCCCTGCTCTTGCAATGATTTGATATTTTCTTCGTCTAAAATCGAATCTGTTCCCGCAAGCGACGCCATTGATTTTGAAATAGCATACTGTATTGAAATATCAACAGTTCCGGTACTGTTTACTTTTAAAGTCGCGCGCATTCGAACACAGCCAGTGAAAAGTAATAAAACAAAAGCCATGATCATTAAACATGATATAAATTTCTTCATAATAGTCTCCGTTCAACCAAAATATTTCTGCATTACCACTACTGTTTCCGTCTCATACGCGAAGTAATATAGGAGATACCCTCGTCGTACTTTGACTTTGAAATGGCATGGCGGGCGAAAAACGCATCGAGAAGCTGTTTCTGCTTAATGAAAAGCCGTCTGTTCTTTTCCTCGTATGAAAGTGACTCCCATTCCCCTGTATCAAGATGCACGCTCATGTTTTCATCCTCTGCCCTCAATAATATCATATTACTATTATATCAAATTCCCGCCCGTTTTGTCAAGTATTTGTCATAAAATGATTTTTCACACAACGTTTTTTTCAAAAGAACAAGAAGGATAATGAGTCCGTGATAGATCATCGCGATCGGCGGTATTCAAAAGCGGGCTTTTCGGATCAGTCAACGGCTTGTGACGGGGAATGAAAAACACAGCGTAACGGAAAGAATGTTTTTAAAGATGCTTATATTTCCCCTGCAGATATCTTTTAAAGAAAACGGCGGAAAAAACTATATTGCATAAAAGAAGCAATATCCACGATACGGTAAAGCATGCGTTAAGACAGTGGAAATTCGGGAATGCGGGGTATATGGTGTTCATCCAGATTATTCTGAATATCAGTACGCAGAATATGGAACATATCGAACTTACAAGCGGATATCCGAATGACTGTATCGCATTGCTCAAAACGCCGTTTGCGGCGGCGATAAAGTATACGAGAGTTACGAAGAACATTCGGACCATTCCGAATTCAACGGCCTGAGCACTGTCCTGTCCGAGCAGCATTGAAAGCCAGAATTCGCCGGTCAGATACAAAACGCCGCCAAGCAGTACGCCCATTGATATTCCAAGCCATAAATTGTGAAAAAACGATTTTTTAACTCTGTCCGGATTGTTTGCCCCTATATTCTGGCTCATAAACACGCTTGTGGCGTTGGCAAACGATGAGGTGAATGCAGAGGCTATACCTTCAATATTCGTAGCAGCGCTGCTTCCCGCGACGGCTGCGGAACCGAAGCTGTTGATTGCGGACTGTATCTGAAGATTAGCCAGAGGATAGAGGGTATTGGTTATTGCAAGCGGGATACCGAAACGCATCATTGCGGCAAGAGAGGAAAAGCTGAAAGGCATATTTTTTAAATTAAGATCATAGATCCTGAATACTCTTTTTACCGTAAGCACGGCGCTGACTATCTGTGAAACGGCTGTTGCAACCGCAACGGCAACTACCTTTTGCGGCAGGATAATGCAAAGAATTATATTTAATACAAGATTGAGTGCGCCGCCGAAAATCATATAGTAAAGCGGTCTTTGAGTATCTCCGTTTGCTTTTATAACAGACGAGCCGAAATTGTAAAGCAGTATGGCAGGCGCAGAGGCAAGATATATCCGAAGGTAAATTACGGCACCGTCATAGCAGTCTTCGGGACAGTTTGTCAGATAAAGAAAGACTGGCGTCAGAAACAGCCCGAGCACAGCGATCATAACGCCGAAGACCACGGAGCATATAAGTGAAGTGCCGACGGAATCAAGGATCCTTTTCGTGTCACGGGCGCCTATATATCGGGCTAAAAGTATCTGAAGACCGGAGGCGATACCCATAAAGCCGTTTACGAGAAGGTAGAATATAGCCGTTGTCGCTCCGACAGATGCAACGGATGTTGAATCTGCCATATTGCCGAGTATTGCTACGTCAACTGCGTTAAACAACGTCTGGACGAGCGTGCCTATTATCAGCGGAATACAGTAAAAAATAATGAGGCGCAGAATAGGACCTTTTGTTGCATCTATTTTTTTAGCCAATTACAACCGTTCCCTCTTTCCGTCTATTTTATGATTTTTGCGCCGATGCTGAGAGTTTATCTGCCCTGTATATACGGGAGCCATACCCTCATCTGATTTTCGCCTCTGTTTGCCCACAGACAGTATGGGATTCCGTGTAGTTCAGTTGCTTCAAGCGACGGTTTTCTGTCTGAATAAAGCTCCGTCTGAGCCTCTCTTCTGAACCCCTTTGCGGTAATTTTGCATGTTCCGTAAAGAAGCGAGCCGTCATATTCTTCAAAAACAGGTTTTTCCGATATATCCAAAAACAGCGAAAGCACGTCTCCGCCGTTGTCGACCCCCTCAAAGCAGTAAACGAGGGGTCCCGCGCAGACCGCCGCTTTGCCTGACAGAGCGGGAACGTTCTGAGACGCATAAACAATCCGGGGCGTCATGTCAAGAGAAAGAGAAATAACGTCGCCGTCAGAAATATTGATATAAACATATCCCTTTCTGATTTCGGGAGATATTGCGGCTCCGTTTTTCGTGATTGAATACGACTTACTCCACGAAGGAATTCTCACCGCGATTTTTCCTTTGCCCTCAACACGGTAAATTATTTCGCCGGAATACGGATATTCCGTTTCGCAAACAAGTTTTATGCCGTTGTCAAACTCGGTATTCCCCGCCGCAAACATATTGCAGAATACCGTATTTTCGTTTTCGCCGTATGCATATTTTCCGAAAGACGCTATCAGCCTTGCCGCATTGGGCGGGCAGCACGCGCATGCAAACCAGCTCGGTCTTGTTGTGAGTGCATGGCGATGAGTCGGGATTTTACCGGAAATTCCGGGTATCGCTTCAAGAGGATTAACGTAAAAAAACCTCTTGCCGTCAGCCTGCATACCTGCAAGAACGGTATTGTAAAAGGCGGTTTCCATAATATCGCCGTATTCTCCGCTGACATCATTCTCTAGCATTCGCTCTGCAAAAAATATCAGAGCCACGGAAGCACACGTTTCTGCATACGTCGTATCGGACGGAAGATCGTAATCGGCTGTAAACGCTTCGCCATGATACGTTGAACCGATCCCCCCGGTTATATACATTCTTTTTTCGGTCATGCTTTTCCAGAGACGGGTGCAGGCATCGAAAAGCTCCCTGTCGTTTGTTTCATTGGCAACGTCCGCCATGCCGGTAAACAGATAAGCGGCTCTGACAGCGTGTCCTACGGCATCGGTCATCATGCGAACGGGCATTGCCGACTGCTGATAATTAAGGTCCGACGGATTCAGTCCCCATACCTGCCAGTTACGGGTTGCCCTTTCCTTTTCATAATAATGAGAATCAACGCCTCTGCAATCAATGAAATGCTCAGCCAGTTCAAGGCAGTGTTTATTGCCGCTGCACCGGTAAAGTCTCATCAGCGCAAGCTCTATTTCAGGACAGCCGGGGTATCCCTCGGTTTTGTCGGTCACGAATCTTTTATAGATATGCTCGGCATTTTTGATCATAACGTCAAGAAGTTTGCGCTTGCCCGTCACCTCGAAATATGCGCAAGCCGCCTCCATCATATGTCCGGCGCAATACATTTCATGCCCTTCAAGAAGGTTTTGCCAGCGCCGTTCTCGTTCGCTTACAGTGAATCTTGTATCCAGATAGCCGTCCTCATCCTGAGCCGCCGCCACAATATCCACTATTTCATCGATCTTTTTCTCAAGGTCCGGATCATTGAAGACAGCAAGCGAATACGATGCCGCTTCAATCCATTTTGCCACGTCGCTATCCTGAAATACCATACCGAAAAACGGTTCATGCTCCTCACCGCGCAATGCTTTAGCGGCATTGATAAAGTTTTTTACCGCACCGCTTCTGGCGACGTTTTCTTCTTTATCCGTAAGCACTCTGTACTGATAAGGTATCATTACGTCATGCACGAGCTGCTGATATTTTTTTATAAAGCCTGAAGGTCTGAAAGCGTTGACAGATATCATATTCATATTTTTCATATTCCATCCTCTGTTACAATGCGCGATTATTGTCACAATATGGTCGCCTTCCTGACTTTTGCCGTAAAGAGTATAGCATACCGGAGTATTATTGTCAACAATTTTTTTATTCTGAGATACTTCATTGATGCGAAAAAAAATATACGAAACAGATCGGATTGCTCATGCCTCGAACAGTATATATTCTTCCCCGATATATATGATTCCGACCTTTTTTCCGGGATCTTTCATTCAGTTTATAATTTTCAATCCGCATTTTTTACGATCTCCTTTCAGGTTTTTCTGAAAGTATGCTTCGGGATGTTGAAAAATGCGTTTTTTTGTGTTATAATCAAACGGGGCTGAATTTACCCCTCAAAAACGTTAAGTCGACCCAACCCGATTATGCATCAAACACGAAACTGATATTTTCGGAGACAAATATGAAAAAAGTGTTGTTATCCAAGCTTTGGGAGGCATTCATATCGGTTATGCCGGTAGCAGTGATCGTTATCGTCATTTCGTTTACGCCTCTCGCGCCGCTGACGTGGCTTGAAAGAGCCGTTTTTGCGATCAGCGCTCTTCTTCTTGTGGCAGGTATAGGTCTTTTCAATCTCGGAGCGGATATTGCAATGTCGCCGATGGGCAAACATATCGGCGAAGCGCTCACAAAATCCCGCCGCATAGGAGTCCTTCTGATCGTATGCTTCTTTCTCGGGCTTCTTATTACGGTCGCAGAGCCGGACCTTTCGGTGCTTGCGGGACAGGTTTCCGCCGTAATTGACCCGACGCTGCTGATCGTTACCGTAGGCGCAGGCGTAGGGCTGTTCCTTGTAATAGCGATCGCAAGAATAGTTACAAAAACGGATCTGACGGCGCTGCTGCTGTTTTTTTACATGCTTTTGTTCGCTTTTTCATCACTGCTCATAACGCAGGGCGCGCAGTCTTTTCTGCCGCTTTCGTTTGACTCGGGCGGTGTTACGACAGGGCCGATAACCGTACCGTTTATTATGGCGCTCGGTCTCGGTATAGCTCAGACGCTGGGCGGACGCGACGCGGGAGAGAACAGCTTCGGTCTCATTGCGCTCTGCTCCGTAGGCCCCGTGCTTGCGGTGCTTATTCTGTCCATATCGTCGGGAGGCGGTGAGATCAACTGGCCGCTGCCGGATTACTCGATAGAGGCGGGATTCGGTCCTGCATTCTGGGAGCTTCTCGGAGAAACTGCTCTTGACGTTGCAAAATCGCTTTTGCTGATGGCGGCATTCTTTATGATCCTGCAGTTTATAGTCCTTCATCTGCCTGTGCGCAAGCTGTTGCAGCTCGGGGCGGGACTTGTTTTCGCTTTTGTCGGACTCGTTATATTCCTTGTTGCGGTTTCCGTCGGTTTTATGCCGATAGGATATAATCTCGGTCGCTCGATAACGGAATACAACGATAAAATAATGCTTGCTTTCGCATTTATTATAGGCATGGTAGTAGTTCTTGCCGAGCCTGCCGTACACGTTCTCACCGCGCAGGTCGAGGAAGTAACGGGAGGCACGGTTACAAAGCGTCAGATGACGGTCGCTCTTTCCGTCGGCGTAGGGATATCAATAGGTCTTTCAATACTGAGGCTGATCTGCGGTTTTTCGCTGCTTTACTATCTTATTCCCGGCTATCTTCTCAGTCTCGGTCTTTCGTTTTTCGTCCCGAAAATATACACCGCAATTGCGTTTGACTCGGGCGGAGTTGCAAGCGGACCGCTGACAAGCTCGTTTATACTGCCAATGGCGATCGGGGCATGCGTTTCTTTGAGAGGAGAAGCGGCTGTGCTGGACTTTGCATTCGGCGTTGTTGCTCTTGTTGCCATGACTCCGCTTATTACGATACAGAGTCTCGGGTTTAAGGCAATAGTCTCACGCAAGGCAAGAGCGGAGGCAAAAATGCGAAAGATACTCTCTACAGATGATGCTCAGATCATCTACTTTGACTATGAGGAGGCAGACTGATGGCAAAAAAAGCGAATATTGCGCCGAACAGGCTCGTACTTCTGATAACGGTGGTAAATAAGGGAAAAGGAACGTTTTTTGCCGATTTTCTCAAAACTTTTGAAGTAAACCTTCAGATGAGCTTCGTTGCGGACGGCACGGCGCACAATGATCTGATCGAGCTTATCGGGCTTAAAGACAACAGACGCAGCGTTATTTTTTCGGTGGTTAAAGCGGACCGCATAGACGCCGTTTTAGCTGCTCTTGAAGATAAATTTCACAGCATCAATTCGGACACGGGCATTGCTTTCACCGTTCCAATGAGCAGTGTTATAGGCAAACTGAGCTACGGATTTCTCAGCAACGAACCGCGTCTTATCGGGGAGGAGACAGAGTGATGGATAAAAAATTTGAAGTGATTTTTTGCATAGTCAATGCAGGTTTTTCTGAAGTTGCCATGAATGCCGCAAAAAAAGCAGGCGCTCGCGGAGGCACGGTTCTGCACGGCAGAGGCACGGGCAGCAGGGAAGCGGAAGAGCTTTTTAAAATAGCCATTCAACCGGAAAAAGAGCTTGTTATGATTCTCGTTCCCGCAGAAATACAGGATAAAGTAATGAACGCGCTTTACGATGAGGCGGGTCTTGCCAGCGCCGGTCACGGGATCGCATTTTCCCTGCCGGTAGAGCGCACTATCGGGCTCAGCGACCCTCGCGGGGAAGAAGAAAAATAGCGTGGACTTTGTCGGAATTCAGAGTTATTGCAATAGATTAAACAGGAGCGACTTTCTGCCGCTCCTGTTTTTATTAACGGAAATTTTTCAATAATCGTGAGGACTGTTTGTTTGCAAGTCCGCCTATATACGGGTGACGTTTTGGCGATCGGATATCAGGATCAGTCTTTCCGGACAAAACCGAGTTCGATTTCCTGCAAAACCATGCCGTAAGCGCTGTCGGGCGGATTGGATGCAAGCTCGGTGCCGAGCCAGATTTTTGTAAAATTGCCGGAATAGCATATATACATTCTTTTTCCGTCCGCAGAAATGAATTTTGAAGGGAAGTTTACAAAATAAGCCTGCTCACCGAAATCCTTCATATACGTTACAAGCTTCCACTCTCCCGTAAGACATTCGCTTTCAAGAATATACGTATTCATCCTTGAAACAGTGTCTCTTCCGTCTGTCACCGCCATAAAATACCGTTTCAGCGGCGCATTGTAGGTTACGGTAACGCAGCCCATATTGTTTTACCATTCAAGAAGAGGTTCAATTCTGCTGAAATCGCCGGTCTATACGGCGTTCCCGTTGCGGTCTTTTCCCGCATAGAACTCGTAGGCGGAGGGATCGTTGATTGTTTCGGGTGAAGGCGTGACCCTTATAAGATATATCTGGTCTCCGGTTATCCAGCTTAAATGCGCAAAGTTTTCCACCGCAACAGGATAGAATTTAAGGCTCGACCCGTGAGCGACAAGATACGCTTTCCCGTCCGGCGAATGATCCATGTTTCTGCCGAAATCGACAAAATGAGGCGAACCGATTCTTACTGAGTAGCCTGCCAGTCCGTTTTCGCCGAAAATAGGCTTTTCGGGAGTATGCGGACACGGAAGCCACGTTTTTCCGGGATCTTTTGAAATGCGGAATCCTACAAACGGGCCCAGATGGGGCCAGTTATATATTTTGTCTCCGTATTTCGTGGAACCGTAGGGCGAAAGACAGTATGTGCCGTAATACCACACGCCGTTATAAACAAGGCTTCCTCAGGGATACCGTCCGCCGTAGGGATAGGTCGTTGCCGACTGATTTTCAAGCGATATCAGTTTAAGATCGAGCGGATCGTCGCCCTCCATAATCGCCTGTCCCGTCTGGGTTGTATAGTCTGCGATAATGCTTTCGTGGTTGTTGTAAACCCTCATTCCAGAACCGGAATGGACGCCTTCCGTCACGCCGTCGGTGAACGGAGAATAGCAGTTTCCGTCGCTCGCCCATGACGGATACCACGTGTCTGCAACGGGGTAATGTCTGCTTTTACCGGTAAAGCGAATTTCGTTAAAAAGCTCCGACGATCTGAACGGAATATCCTTTGGCGGTTCACTTTTCCAAACAAACGGTTCAAACGACATCAGTGATTCCCTGCTTTCTCAATAAAATCGTTATAAGACTTGTCAATATAACCCTGAACTTTTTCTTCAATTGAAGCAAACGCCTCGGCAGCCGTTTTATTGCCCCTGGTGATCTGTTGAAGAGCAGGTCTGATAGTGTTGTTAAAATCTACGAGGACCGAATAATCGTAGACCGCTGTATTGAGCATCTCTTCATAGTATTCGAAAGACCTGCTGCTGTAGAAATTGTTACGTTCAAAGGCATCCTGCCAGGTTTCCTCGGTCTCGCCCGGAAGCGGCTGAAAAAGATAAGGAAGAAGAACTTCGTGAACGCTCATATCGGAGTTTGCGGGTGCATAGAAAAATCTGCTCCATAAGCTGTATACGCTTCTGGCTTTCATATCCTGTCCATGGGGACCTCTCGGGAAATATATCCATTCAAAGGGATGTTCTATCCTCGTGGCAAGATTGCCCGCGCCTTCATAGGCAAACGCTATATGCGAATACTGAAGGAAAAATGCAGACCTGTCTTCAATAAAGTGAACGATATTGAATCTGTCCCCTATATCTACTATCAGATCTCTGTCAGAAAGACTTCTGACAAAATCCATTGCTTCGATCGCCTCGGGACTGTTGAGCGCGAATCTCATTTTTCCGTCTTCGCCTATTTCGGCAAGCTTTGCGTTGTTTGAATAAAGAACGGACGTTTCAAGACAAACCTCATTGGTGTAGCCGCAACCGAAGGTCTGCTTGTTGATGTCGGGATCGGATGAATCTCTGACGGCTTCGCAGATACTTTCAAATGCCTGCCATGTCCACTCTCCCTGTTCGTCGAGCTCATGGGGCGACGGCTGCCTGAAATTGCTGAGGGTCACCGGATTAAACCACATGTTCAGCGCTATATCAGCAGGAGGCAATCCCCAGTAGTACGCCATAACGGAATAGTAGTCATCTCCGAATCTGCCCGCTTCGAGCGAGGGGTCAGGACCGTAAATTCCGCAGTGAAGATCTATGTCCATATCCGAAAAAGCATACATATATCCGTTTTGTATATAATTGTTTCCCCATATATTGGTCAACATTGAAAAGAGAAGATCTGCATATTTCCTGCCTACCGCCCAGTATGCCTGAAACAGGTTGAAATCAATGCCGTTCACGGGAGTAATCGTTATGTTGTATTTTTCCTCCGCATCCCTGTAACGCTGAAGCAGTCTGTCGCCTCTTAAATCGGCACCGGGCTCGGGATTCATAGCATATGAAAGCGTGCCCGATCCATGGGCAGCGGCAGCTATAACATATTCATAACCGAGAAGATCCGCTTCGTTTATGTCGATCTGCATGGCGTATTCGGGAACGGTTTCATTCCCGGCAGCAGAACACGCACCGAAAATTAAAATAAGAAACATTGCAAGAGAAACGAGTTTTATGCTCTTTTTCATGATTTTATCCTCCTTATTCGGTTATCCTGTCAGCTAAAGTATAGCAATTATACAGGAAAATGTCAATATTCCGGACAAAAAATGTTTCGTTTCAGGAGAACTTTTTTTTCATTGCTGTTTAATAAATTTCACTGTCTCTTTCGGCGATCCTTGTTTTAACTTTTGTTATTTTTCCGCAGTTTTTTTCTTCATATATTGACAACCTCCGATTAGTGTGATATTATAGCAGCATAAAACAGGAAACAAAACACCCGTTTTTAACTGCCAACGCGCCTGTCAGGCGATAAGAAAACAAATTTGAGCGGAAAGGAACACGGAACGATGAAAACTGCGATAAAGACATTGATTCTTGTATTTTTGTCCATAGTTATTCTTGTTGCATGCGAAACCGGAGAACACGAAGTATTCGATCTTGATATGACTTTGCAAAACGAGAAAACAGACCTTGAAGGCGTAACCATAAAGTATATGCGCAGAACCGGCGATCAGTCATTCAGTGCCGACGACGAACAGGTTCTGGGCTACGCAGTAAATACCGTGCTTGCAGATCTGGCAGTTCAAAGAATAAAGAACGTTCAGGACGATCTAAACTGTATACTGGATATCTCTTATTATTCAGACGGCTCTGTTGGAACTGATTTCAGAATGAGCATCGCTGCGGGAATGTATTTCTGCGATATATTCACGGGAGTTTCGGATACGTTCAGAAACAGCATGAAAGCAGGTGCGCTTGTCGGTCTTTCGGAGCTCGGTGATTATATCGATTACCGCAATGAAAGCAAATGGGGCAATCGCAACGTTCTCGAAATACTTTACTGGAATGACGACGTTTTCGGATTGATTCCCGCCGCATGGCCTACGTCGTCGGTTTCATACAGAGGACTGACTGTAGTTAACGAGGATCTTATCACCGCTCTGAACGCCGAAGATCCCCGCGATTTATTTGAAAGCGGAAAATGGACGTGGGAGACGTTCCGCGAATGTCTTGAAAAATACTACGTTGAGGAAGGCGGCGAAGTGAAGCATTACGCCCTGTCTTCTTCCGGATCCGACCTGGGAGCGAACTATCTTCTTTCAAACGGGTTCCGTGTAGCGAAAAAAGGGCCCGACGGCAATTATCATTCGGGAATAACCGAACCTTCCGCTCTTGACGCCATGAACGAAGCAAATTACGTTTTCAACGGCGCGCTTTCATTTACGGTAGATAAACGCGGAGGAAACACCACGCCGGTAGAAGCGCTTATTGCGGGCAAAACAGTGCTTGGCGTTATGCACTACGTTGAATACGTAACAAGCAATATTGCCAAGACAATGACGAATTTCGGGCTTTTGCCGTGGCCCTCGGGTCCGAACGTTGAGCCTGGATATATGGCTACGCATTATACTAATCTTGAAAACGTTATCGTTATTCCCCAGACTTCGCCGAATCTCGAGGCAACCGCTCTGACTCTTGACGCGCTTTATGAACCCTTTGAAGAATACCCCGATATTAACGCAGTAAAAGATCTTTTATATCACACCTACTTTTTTGACCGCCGCGACGCTGACATCTATTTCGGAATGTTCCTTAACACCCAGTTCACGGCACTCGGCGCTCCGACGAATGTAGCACTCGGCGAATGGGTCGTAAGCAGACAGGCGCCTTCGGAATTTATAGAGTCAAACATAACAAGCCTGGAAGAATACATAGAAGAAGAAGTTGCGCCCTCCAAAAAAGCGATCGATTTTATATGGGGCAGCGAACAGCAGAATTAAAAGCGTGAAAACCGCGGATGGGGCGAATGCGATCGCACAGTATCACTTTATAAAAGGGATGGAATGACCATGGCAGATATCAGCATTAAATTCGGCACCCCGAACCGATAAAATTCAGGGAATATGACAAAAATCATCCGGAAATCGATCTCGATCTGGAGGTCAGGGCCGCGGGAACGTCCGTTGTGTCTGCTTATGACGGCAGTTTATATTGCACCGATGAGGAAATCGTTTCAAAAACAAGAAAAATCATCATGGAATCACTTGCGGAACGCATTAAATCATGGCCTGAGGGTGTGTCCTTCTGGAAAAAGGGAACAAAAGAAGTGCTTGAAAAGCATATCGATGAGCGACTTTCCGAACACGGCATAACCGCGAAAACGGTTCTTTTTTCCTTTGTCCTCACGCCAGAATCACGAGAGCTTTACGACGCCGTGGTAAAACACGCGACCGAGCAGCGATGGCCTGTCGATATACTAGATCGCTACAGGGGCGTAATTGAAGGAAATGAAGGACAGCCCAAAATCGGCACATCCGATTCAGTCCGTCCTCCTATGGGCAAAAATCCGTTCACCCCTTCGAGCAATGACGAAGGATTCACGGTCGGCAAAAATGCGGTTATCGGAATCGTCCTCAATGGCAGCCCGATCAATACGTCCGGCGCACAATACTGCAGTAGCTGCGGTGCAAAGCGTGAAGGCAACGCGAAATTCTGCACTGAGTGCGGCGCTGAATTTGATTAAGTATAATTCCTTTGAGACATTGCCGTCTTACGGCGACGATCGTTTTCAAAAAAACAGTATGCGGATAATAATATCGGCTGAGAGCAAAACTCTCAGCCGTTTTTTTTATATAAGTTTGTCAAGCAGCGGATAAATCCGTTCAAAGAAACGGTAAAAGCCCAGATCGGTAGGGTGACATGTATCGACGGTGCAGGTGCGGAGAGGATCATCGCCGAATATCGATCTGCCGTCGATGAAATAAACGTTTTTATCGCCGCGCGACAGCGCGTTTTCATACGTTTTTCTTATTATATCACGTCTTTCCGCAAACGATTCTTCCGCCGCAAGATCAACGTTTAATACGTCCGGTTTTGATATGATTATCACAGGCGTATCCGGATGCGCATTGCGCACTGTGAGGAAAAACGGTTCATGCGTTCGTGAAAGATGCTCAGCGTCGGGCGCGTTATGATCGTAGTCAAGGACGAATACGGACATTTCAAGTCCCGCTATATACCTGGCAACGCTCTGCTCCCCTTTTGCCGAGCCCGAGAAACCGAGATTTATGTAGTCGCAGTCGAACGCACGCGACAGCATCGCCTGGTAGCTGTTGCCCGGTCTTGACGCGCATCCGCCCTGAGTGATAGACGAACCGTAATAAACTATCGGTATCTGCCGCCTATACTCGGCAGGTCTCTCAAACGAGGCTTTGTCGGAAACGCCTATAAAAAGCTTGTCAACGTCGTTGTAAAGCGGAAAATCTATTATAAGATCCTGCATACCCCCCGGCGTTTTCAATACGTTTTCATAGCCGTGCGGACAGTTGAACGGCGGTATGAACGTACCGACAAACTCATATTTTTCTCCGCGGATCCTGTACATATCAAAGCCGCTTACGCCGGTGCCCGCCATATGCGAAAAGCAGCATTGCGCGCCCCATTCCGCGTGTATCGCCACATACGGCGAATCGGTGCGTAATCTCAGCCTGACGCCTGCGGTATTCGTCGCGAGAGCGGCTACGCCGTCGTTCGCCTTTTCCGCAACTTCTGTTGGCAGTCTTCTGTAAGGCGTAACGGAACAGCAGCCGTAAATGCGGAAATCCGGGCTGTCAGCCGTTCGCCATACGATATCGTCCATTCTGACCGTTTCTTCGACTTTAAGATTTTTATCTATTTCAGATATATGCATATGATTCTCCTTCTCACTGTTTTTTTAATTCTACTCTATTCGCGGCGCTTTGTCAATACCGTCGCGCCATACTGAAAGAAAACGTCACGCCTTCACAACGGAAATATGATCATTTACCCGAAAAAGGATACAACAATGGCATCCGTCTTCTTGAGCGGACGCCATTTATGAACAGTATTAGTTTTACGGCTGAAAATATGATCAGTCAGTTATTTTTTTAAGCTCCGGAATTACCTCTGCCAAAGTAAGAAGGTTACTCGTTTCGGACCAGCAGCTGCCGTTGAAAACGCCACCGATACAGCGGTCATCTTCCCAGTCAGACATATTCACCCTTTCGTTTATAAAGCCTTCCGGCAGTATATGCGGTGAATCGGGACATTTTTTGTCATTTTCGTTTGAGTCCCAGTCATATATCGGATCTTCCGAAGTAGACATATACTGACCGATAGTAAGCGCAATATCTCTGATCAGTTCAAGGTATAATCTGTCTTTGGTTATGCGCCATAATTTAAGAAGACTGTCTCCCGAAAGCGTGCAGATACCGGGCGCGGAATGCTTGTTTTGAATATTTGCGAATACGCTGCCCACGGTTTTCATGCCATGTCTTGCAAATTCAGAGCCTTCAGGGAACCGATAGTTATAGCTTACGACCCAGCTGCTGCAATAGTGGGCGCATTCACAGGCATAATCAAGCCATTTGCCGTCGTGCGTCGTTTCGTAAAGGATGACGAAGCTTTCGAGAAGTCCGAAAGCGCTCTCGCTGTCAACGCCCTGAAGTATTTCACCGGGTCCTCCGCTCGTGAAGCCTTTGCTCAGGAATTCGCGGTAATAACGTTCTGCGCTCTCTTCTGCGGTGACAAGGTATTTTTTGTCGCCGAAATACGTATATGCTCTTGCGAGACCTGCAGGGGCAATTCCTGCAGAAACTGATCCGCCGGCTATTATATCTCCTGATTCAATATCAACAAAATGACCGAACTGTCCGTATTTTTCGTGAAGTCGAACAAAGGCATCGGCTGTTTTTTTCGCGCCTGTTATAAAACCTTCCGGAATGCTTATATTTCTCTCTTTCATCAGATCAAAATGCTTGAAAAGGAAATACAGAACGTCTGCCGATTTTCTTATAAGATGCCAGTTATCCTCGCCCTCAACGCTGAAAGCATCGCCGTATGAGATTCCGTCGGCATCAATAACGCCTTCAAAAAAGCCGCTTTTTCCCTGCGTTGAAAACAGGAAATAAAGAGTTTTCATTTCGCGCTCCGCTTCGGTTTTTCCTCCGAGACGCATAAGCGCGTATCCGCTCAGCGTTCCCCCCGTCCATCCGGGCTGCCAGACCTGAAAACGTGTTCTGTCCGTGCCGACCATATATATACCGAGCTTTTCATCCCAGTTCATTGCATTGAATTTTTCTACCTGTATTACCGCCTGGCGTTCGTGAGGCATAACATCTGGTCTTGAAGAATCCATACCCATTATTTTTCTGTTTTCGAAGAATGTTCTGAAAAATTCCGCAAGGCTGCTGCAGCAAAAATCAATTATCTTATACGGAATTTCCGCAGGCAGGTCTTTCCATGGCACCGGATTTTCAAACGTGCGCGTCATGCGATATATTTTTTCTCTTTTTGCAGGCCACGACAAGGTGATACTGCCTTTTTCATATGCAAGTCCGATATTTTGCCCATCGATCTGCTGAACGGTGAATACCAGGATGCCTCTCTTGAGTTTTTTTGAAAAAACGCCTACGCACGGTGTCGCAGCGTCGCCTGTTGTTACCTCTATTTTACCGCTGCCGTCAGGTTCAAGCCTGGGAACGTCCGTTATCGTGTTTTGCATTTCGACGTCCGCATCTCCCGGACGGAACATCGGCGGATAGCCGTATTTAAGTGTTCTGAACTGATTGCCCGCATAGCAGCAGGCGGGAATGAAAACGTAATTGTCTTCGGATTCAAAAATAGGTATATTCTTTAATGCCATACAGCGTCAATCTCCTTTACCGTTACTGCCCGGCAATGCCGAACAGTCTTTTTACGTATTATATCACACATAGGGCAAAAAAATCAACCCCTTTTTGGTCGGAAGGTGTCCTTAAAAAGTATAAAGAGATATCGTCTTAACCGCATTTAAGTGAAATATCTCACTTTTCTGCGCTGTCGTCGATAACGCTCTTTAGATGACGCCGATATTAAGAGCAGTTGACAAACGGGATAAAATGTGTTATGGTTATTATAATTAAAAACATGTATTATTGAAATCAGACCGTAAAAAAGGTCAGTCTTGTTTGACTGACCCGGAGGATAACAGATGAATTATGAAAATGTTAAAAATGACGAAGCGGTGCGGACCTATGTAAAGGCAGCGGACGAAAGTCTTGCAATGCTGGGATTTACCGAGCACAGCTTTGCCCACGTTACCGCGGTAGCCGAAAAGACGGGGTATATCCTTGAAACGCTCGGTTATCCGCAGAGAATCGTTGAACTCGGAAAAATAGCAGGTCTGCTGCATGATATAGGCAATCTGATAAACCGTGTTGACCACAGTCAGAGCGGAGCGATGATGGCGTTTCGTATCCTTGACCATATGGGTTTTCCGCCCGAAGAGATCGCAATGATAGTTTCTGCCATCGGCAACCACGATGAAGGAACCGGCGTTCCCGTAAGTCCTCTTGCGGCGGCGCTCATTCTTGCAGATAAGTCTGATGTCCGTCGCAGCCGCGTAAGGAATACCGAGCTGACGAACTTTGACATTCACGACCGCGTAAACTATTCGGTCACAAAAGCCGAGCTGAAAATCAATGAGGCTCATTCGCTGATAAAGCTTAAACTGCAGGTCGATACCCGGGTAGGTTCCGTAATGGAATACTTCGAGATATTTATGGAGCGAATGATACTCTGCAGAAAAGCGGCAGAAACACTCGGGCTGAAATTCAAGCTGATGATAAACGAGCAGCAGCTTATTTAAGATCGGGGAAGGCTTTATGACGCATTATGAACGCATGGTAAAGGGTCTGATCTACGACCCTGCAGATCCCGAAATAATGAAAGAACAGGCACTGTATCAGGAGAAGCTCGCGGCATTCAAAAGGCTCACACCGAGCGACCATAAAAAGAAGCAGAAATATATGCATGAGGTGTTTGCGGAATGCGGTGACAACTGCCGGATCGAGCTTCCGTTCCGCGCAAACTGGGGCGGACATCACCTTCATCTCGGCTCGGGAGTATATGCAAATTTTAATCTTACGCTTGTTGACGACGGACACATATACGTCGGTGACAGAGTGTTGTTCGGGCCGAATGTGACGGTTGCGACCGCAAATCACCCGATAGATCCTGAGCTCCGCTCAAAGGGTCTTCAATATAACAAAAACGTTTATATTGGGGAAAACGTATGGATCGGCGCCGGCGCGGTAATAGTCCCCGGGGTCCACATCGGGAAAAACAGCGTGATAGGCGCCGGAAGCATAGTGACAAGAGATATCCCCGAAGGCGTTGTTGCGGCAGGCAACCCGTGCAGGGTCATGAGAGAGATTTCCGAAAAAGACAGAATATTCTTTTACAGAGACGAAAAGATCGATCCCGAAATCCTGTAGGAATAAAAACCGCGGAAAGGTCTGTGAGCGGCGCACGGGAAACATGCGATCTTCGATTGTTATTCTTGTCCCCAGACGGACACAACGCCTCTCTTTGAGGGGGCGACCTCTTTTGCGATATGCTCGTCTACCGCTTCAAGATGAGATTCGATATATTCCGTAGGACTCTTATTGTAATCGAGCCATTCAAACATAGTGTTCCACGTAACTGTTCCGAAATAAGAATACTGGGAATTGAGGAACATATCGTAATACATATCGGCGTCTCTGCGGTCAAAGAAATAAGTATGGAAAAGGAATTCTCTTATCGATTCGGTAGTAGGATATTCTTCAAACGGTTCGTAAAGCGCGTTTAACGCTATAGCTGCGGATTCAACGTTGGGCGAAAAACGAGAAATGACGATAGCTCTTTCAAGATTGAAATGGCTTGCTGTAATGAAGCCGGGATCGACATCCGGTCCTGACGGCCACGTTATAACGCCGAAGTTAGTCATTTCCCTTGCCAGGTTTTCAAGGTATTCCGCCTGATGAAGAACACCGAGGACGGTCGTTCCGTTTTTGAGAGCATCCAAATGGTTTTCATTAATACTTACCGTATATGAAAGAGGGCCGTTTACTATATCGAGCGCTTCATTCATTGCGGTCATTGCCTTAGGATCATGAAGCCCTGATCTGTAATTGCCGTCAGGACCTTTTTCGGCGAGTCTGAATCCGTTTGAAAGGATATAGACCATGCCTACGTCTCCTCTGTACTGGAAAGTGACCGCGTATTGTTTTACTTCATTTCCTTCCTGAACATGATACTGTTCAAGATAGTCGCGAAGCGTCTGCCAGGTCCACTGGCCGTTTTCATATAAATCTCTGGGATCTGCTGCATTGACGGCGGAAATAAGGTCTTCGTTTATAACGGTCAGTCCCTGATACGATACCGACGATGCGGGCCATGACATCGGGATAAGACCGTAAACGTCGTCTTCCCAGTAAAGGACTTCAAGAATGTTTCGTCTGCCCCATTTTTCCTCGTTGCGGTAATCGATATAATCTTCAAGCTCCGAAAGGCCCATCAGAGCGCCTGTTTTCATATCCTCGCGGAATCTGTCAGAAACGCCGCAGAAGATATCGCAGTAATACTCGCCTATAGAATTGTTCATTCTGAAATTGTTGTAATCCGCGTATCCCGAGCCTGTGTCGGAAAAATACTTTATGTCAAACTTACAGTTCAGGCTGCTTTCAACGTCCTTTATGCGCTGCATCGCAAGATCGCCCAGAACGGTTCCGATCTCATACCCCAGCACCTGTTCGCTGCCGGTATAGTGAATACCCTGTCCGCCTGTTTCGCGAAGGTATCTGATGGTTACGCCTTCAAGATCCGTTGTTTCGGCCTTGAACGAATAATCCACGTCAAACACTTCACTCTCTTCGCTGCCGCATGCAGCAAGCATGACAATTGACAAAAACACAAAAATAAACGTTTTTACTGCTGTTTTCATTCCGATGCATTCCTTTCGTGGTTAATGACCGATACCCGTCTGCCTCGCAAAAAGAGCATTGATTATCTCTATTCTCACTGCGCAGACCGCTTTCGGCAACGCTCCCGTTTCCGCGCGTTTTTACTGTAAACAGTATATCAAATTTACAAAACAATGTCAAGGTTTACGGCATCGCAATTTTAAAATCAGCGTCAAATGAAAATAATAAATTCAAGACCGGCGGAAAACCGTCGGTCTTTTGATTTTTTATCTGTTATTCGGTCATCAAGTCCGCAAAACACGGAAATTGCCGAAGTCTTTAACTGAAATAAAGGCTTGACCCTGCTTTCTCACAGCTGATTCTGCGTTTCGGTATAGGGCAGAAGAGCAATTTCGAGATTTCCGTTTTTTGTGCGAAGCTCGTCAATAAAAGCTTTTTCATCTGCCGGATTTTTCAGCTGAACCTTATAGGAAAGGCGGAACATGCTTCCCATTCCGGTAGTTTTTACGCCCGCATTTTCAATTTTTTTGAGATAATGAGCGAAAATATCGTCAAACGTGCCGTTGTATTCAAGAGACTCGGGAATAGTGATACGAAGCAGCTGGTCCTCCGCCATGCTTTTATGCTCGAAAAGCGAAAGATGGCTCAGGATGATGAACAGCACCGAAAGAGCAAGCAGGATAACAACGCCGTAGCCTATATATCCCATTCCGAAAGCTATACCCGAGCCCATTGCAACAAGAATGGACGCTATTTCGTCCGCGCTGCCCTGAGCGGAACGGAAACGTATAAGACTGAATGCGCCGCCTATTGCAACGCCTGCGCCGATATTGCCGTTTACAAACGTTATTACCGCCGCAACAACGAACGGGATAAGAGCTGTGACTATGAAAAATCTTTTTGTCGAACGGACCCTGAAGCTCATTATCCAGGAATAAAGAAAACCTGAAACAATGGCAGCTGCCGACATTATAAAGAATTCTGACGGAAGGACCGTAGAGGAATAAATCGAATCAAACATAAAAAATATCTCCTTTGACCTTTTACACTGTTCTGGCATTCAGAAGCTGCTGTCTGTATGCCTCGCCGTATTTGGAAAAGCTGCTTTTTCTTATATTGCCGCCTGAAAGGATGCCTGCAAGCCACAAAGGCATTGCTTCCTGCACTTTTACCTCAAGTATCGTCCACCCCTTGTCTAGCAGCGATATGCCGTCCATTGATTTTGTAAGTGTCAGATCGTTTGTGCGGTAACGCGGATTTTCGTCTATCGTCAGGCGAAGATCTCCGTCGGGCTCAAAATATGCGACCCTGTCATAAATGATCAGGCATGACGGAACGAGGGTTTTGTAATAATCTCTGAATGTTGTGATCTCACGGTTTATCTGACCCGGAGAACATATGTCCCCTTCGCCTGCAAAGAACTTGTGCACGAGAGGCACGGTTGTTTCAACACGCCTTTTGTAAACTATACCGTAAGCCTTACGTTTTAGTTCAAGGAATACAGGCGACTCATCAGTCGCAATTCCGTATGAACGCAGACGGATTTTTTCTTTGAAAAGAGGTTTTTCAACGCTTGTGCGTATCAGCTGAAACGTTGGAGTATCATAATAAAGAGAAGCTATCGAAGTTTTTCCGTATTTGTCAACTTCCATATGTCCCTTTAGGCGCTCTCTCAGATACTCCGTCTGCTCTCCTGAAAGCAGATATTTCAGTTCATACCGCTTCATTACAGTTACAGCCAAAATATCACCCCCGGATCACAGCGTTATTCGCAGAATAAACATTCCGTTTTCAACTCTTGCGGATACGCGTCCGCTCAGAGATTTTACTATATCTTTAACGTATGACAGACCGAGACCCGTGCCGTCGGAGTTTTCAAGGGTCGTAAAACGGTCGAATACCTGATCTGCGCTTCCGTCGGGAAGAGACGCGTCGTTTTTCGTTTCAAGAAGAACGTAACCGTTTTCCTGTTTCAATGTGAAATAAACCGTATGAAGCGCAAATTTCAGCGAATTGTCTATAAGCTCTCCCGTCATTCTGTCCATCGTTTCAGGATCGGCGGTTACGGTGATATCAGGTTCAATATCTGCCCGTACGTCAAGACCGCGGGAAGCAAATCTTTCCGCCGCGCCGTCAATGGCGGCGTTGAGGTATTCTGAAAGCGGCACATTTTCGGAAATTGCGTCCGACGCTTCGAAAATTCCGATCTTTCCGAGCTTTTCAACAAGCTCTCCGAGTTTTGCGAGCTGACGGCGGGTAGATCTTGTGCGGTCATCGGGACCGTACTGCTTTTCCGCAAGCTCCGTATTGCCGCTTATGACGGTGATGGGAACGCGAAATTCTTTATTTGCGTTTTTTATAAAGTTTTTCTGTTTTCTGTCCGCCTCTTCAAGTGGAGCGTAAACTTTTCTGCCTATACCGAGAAGCATGATCCAGGCGATGATGAGTGAAAGTATTTCTCCCGCCGCGGAAATTATAAGTATGCGGAAACACGGCAAAAGCTCCCGTCCCTGATCGATCACGGTCACATATGTAATGCCGCTGCGTTTATAAACTCTGTACCTGTATGAGCCTCTCGTCCATCCCGTTTTTTCTTTTATAAGCCCTTTCGCCCATTCAACGGCTTCGCTTTCGCTGACTGCGGATATATGAAAAGCCACTGTTTCGGCGTTTTCGCCCTTTTCGGTAAACGCAACGGTAAAATAGCGAAGCGATTTATTCATTTCGGGTGATTCCGGGCCGAGCGGACCCATAGAAAACGGTCCGCCTTTTTCTGCAAAGCCTTCGGCGCGAGCCGTTTCGCCCTGATCGAAAGCTCCCTGTCTTTCGGCAAGCATCTGCGTTATCTCGTCCGCATCGCCTGCAGCCATGGTGAAATTTACGCCGTTGATTACCGCAAGAAGGACTGTAAGAAGGACAAATATCACAAGGATCGCATATAATCTGAATTTCTTTTCGGCCTTATTCATTTTCCGTCACCGTTTCAAACCCTTTCCCGGTCATGTATTTTATTCTTGTTTTCAGTCCCGCCTGCGCAAATTTGGCATTGAGCGACGATACGCACGCCCTTCCGTCGACAGGAAATGCTTTTCCTTCAACGACCGCTCTGAAAACGTCCGTTTCGGTTGCCGTAACGCGGGGACCGTTTTTTATGCAAAACCCCGATACGTCTATCTCGGCGTCTCCTACCCTGATTACCTCTCCTGAGCTCTTCTTTGCCAGCACGTTTTTTACTGCGCCGAATATCATTTCGGAATTGAACGGAAATGAAAGATAATCGTTTGGCAGGTTTTCTTCCGACAGCATATGGGGATTTACCGGACCGTATGTTAAAACAATTATGGGTGTGTTTTTTGCATTGGCCTTCTCCGTGATCTCCCTGTATCCGATTCGCGGCAGAGCGCTGTCTATGATAACCGCATCGAATTGCTCGTTTGCAATGATATAAAGGACCTGAGTTCCGTCAAATGCTGTGACGGTTTCTCCGAGATCAGGATCGAAAAGACTTTTGAAGCACTCAAGAAGATCTCTTTCGGGAGATGCAAATAATATCCGCATCGCCATTCCTCCTCCGTGTTTTATGAAGATACCGAAACATCGCTGTAGCACGACGTGCTTCTGTATGCTTCCGCATTTGTAAATGTATATGAAACGCCGTCTATTTTTACCGTATGGCTTCCCTGAGAATGAAGAGAAACAGAAACGGACTTTACGTTGCCGCCCGTGCTGACTCGACCGTAGCCTAAAACTATAAGCGTTCCGCCCGATACGGTGACCTGACCATCGGCATCTATCGCCGCCGCCATATCGCTTGAAGGTCCTCTTGTTATAACAACTCCGCCCGTCTGACTGTATGAGCCGTTGCTGTCTATGCCATCCGTATCTCCGCTCTGAGATACCGCAACGTCAAGGTAGCCTCCCGCAACGTTTATCTGAGGAGTTTTTGCGCCGCTGCATGCGTTGACGCCATCGTCGTTTGCGGAAACGTATGTTTTGCCGCCTGAAATATTTATCACATTAGCTTCGAGTCCTTCATATGCGCTGTCTATGACCGTTTCGCCGCCGCTGATATTCAGCTCACCGTCAGCATGTATGCCGTCTGCGCCTGCAACGGACTGCTGTCCGCCCCATCCGCCTGGACCGCTGCGACCGCCTGCGGTTTTGTTTGCGGGGGCATATACGTTCATCGTTACCGTGCCGCCGGAAATATTTACCGTTCCACTGCCTGTATTTCCGTCGTCAAACGCCTCGCCGTAATCCGCGTGAAGACCGTCGTCATAAGTCTGAAGCGTGATGCTGCCGTCTGCAATATTTATTTCGTTTTGAGCTTTTACGCCTTTGTATGAAGTTGTCGCAGCGTTATCCGACGTATAGCTGCTGTAAGAGCCTGTATATACCGTAACCGACGGAGTTTCGCCTTCGGAAGACGTCAGATCAAAGTTATGTGCAGAATCGAATCCGTCTCCTGCCGCATATATGGTGACCGTTCCGCCCGAAATGACTATATCTCCTCTTGTTACGCCGTTTTTGCTGACATCCGTGTTTTCGGTCTTCACACCGTCGCCCTCGGTGGATATCGCAACTACCGTGCCGCTTTCTATCGTGACGGAATCATCGCCTTTCAGCGCATTATTCGGAGCCGTGACTTTAAGCGAGAGATTTTTAACGGTAAGATCTTTTGTGGTGTGGATACCGTTATTGTATGAAGAGCTTACAACAAGCGTTCCTTTACCCTTGATTTTAAGATCGCATTTTGCATATATCGCGCCTTTGCCCTGATCTTCATCGTCAGTTTCTGCCGTGCGTGTGTCGCTGACGGTGTTTTCAGTATCCTTTTTGGCGGATATTTCAACTTTGTCTGCATTTATGATCTTTATCGGAGAATCACTGCCGTATGTGATCGTTGCCCCCGAAAGCTCGATAATAACCTCGTCATCGTCCCCTGCGTCAACGATTATCTGTCCTTCCAGATAACCGCTGAGGGAGTACGTGCCTGCGGAGGATATGGTATATATGCTGCCTGAATTCGTAAAAGAGCCGTCCTGAGTGGTGAGAGAAAACTCTCCGTCAGCTTCGTTTGCCGAAACTGAGGTATCTGAGGCAGCCATGTTTTCGGTTGAAGCCTCGTTTTCGGTGTCTGCCGTCTGAGCCTGACATGATGCAAAAGATATCATGATGATTATCGCAAGAAGCAGAGAAGTGATCTTTTTCATTTTTTTAGCCTCTTTTCTTATGTGCGTCTGTTTGACTTTACGGATAGATTATATATCATAATGCTTGAAAAAAGATTGAAAACATTCAATTGTTTTGATTTTCGGACGTATGATGATTCTCGGCCTTTTTAACGGGAATAAGGACGGTGAATACCGCTTTGCCTTTTTTGTATTCGGCGCGAATCTGACCTCCGTGCGCCTCCGTTACCGCCTGCGCTATCGAAAGACCGAGACCGTAATGAGAGTTTGTTTCGCTTCTTGCGTCATCGGTTCTGTAAAAACGGTCAAAAAGATGCGCGAGCTGATATTCGCTTATGGCTTTTGCCCCGTTTGAAACTTCAAGGCGCGCAAAGTGACGTTCAAGGCGAAGCGAGAGGTCTATCGCGGAATCGGTTCCGTGAGAAAGCGCGTTGTCAAGAAGGATCGAAACAAGCTGACTTAGCTGATTACGGTTTCCGAAAATATAAATACCGTTTTCCGTATCGCTGACGATGCTTTTTCCTTTTTCAAAAGCGAGGCTTTCAAAAGAAAGCGCTTCTCTGTTGACAAGCTTTGAGAAATCAATAAGTTCCTTTTGCACTTCTCCGTTTTCCGCCCTTGAAAGGACGAGAAGCTGCCTGATAAGCTCGGTCATTCGCGCGTTTTCATAATCTATATTGGAAAGCCACTCGTTTTCGCCGATCTGGCGTTTGAGAAGTTCGCTGTTTGCAGAAATGACCGCAACGGGCGTTTTCAGTTCGTGACCGGCGTCAGATACGAAGCGTTTCTGACGTTTGTCGTTCTCTTCGAGCGGACGGACTATTCTTTTGGCTACCATAACGGATATAATCAACAGGACTATGATGGAAAACGCGCCTATGACAAGCATCTGCACGAGAAGAAGCCTTGAATTGGCATCGCCTATCGTTCCGTCTATCATTGCCACTACCGTTATATTTTCGCGTTTTCCGATACGGAAATAAAGATTCCCCGACGAGCCGCTTTCTTTTCCGCTTTTTAGCGCTTTCGATGCGAATTCAATAAGGGATTCTTCGCTTTGCATGGCGTTGTTGCCGTTGTTTACCGAGACAACTTCTCCCGCATCGGAATATGCGACCGAATAAAACGTTGAAAGCCTGAATCTCGGCTCGTTTTTCATTCGTCCCTTATCGGGGAATGCTTCCGGCCTGCCCTCAGGCGCTCCCTCAAAAGAGGGCTCGGGTCTGTCTTCCCCGGCAAAATTGCCGGGCTGATTTTCAGGATCGTAAAGCTCGAGATATGTTTTCAGCATTTCGTCGTTTTCGTTCTGAAGCGCTATTCTGTTTGAAAGATAGATCGTAGTGAGTGTGACGACCATGAGCGCAAGCAGTGAAAACACTACGGTGAAAACGATTTTTATTTTTGTTTTACCGAACATCACGGCACCTCAGTTCATATCCTATCCCGCGTATCGCCTTTATCTCGCATCTTGACTCGACGAAAGCCAGCTTCTTTCTGGCAAAAGACATATACACTTCAACGTTATTGTATTCCGCATCGCTTTCATATCCCCAAATCTTGAGTGCGAGCGTTTCACGGCTGAGCACAGAGCCGCGGTTGGCGATAAGATATTCAAGTATTCTCAGCTCTTTTTCGCCCAGGCGGACGCTCTGACCGTTATCGCATTTCAAAACGGCGTTTTTAACGTCAAGAGAAAGATCTTCAAATCTCAAGACCCCGTCGTCCGTTGAAAAATTGCGTCTTGAAAGAGCGCGAAGGCGTGCGAGCAGCTCTTTTGTCATAAAAGGCTTTGTGAGATAATCATCCGCTCCGCTGTCAAGGCCTTCCACTTTATCGTCAAGTTCGCTTTTCGCGGTAAGCATAAGTATCGGCGTGCTCACGCCCGCGCCGCGCGTTTTTTTCGCGACGTCGAAACCGTTCATTCCGGGCATCATAACGTCAAGAACGATAAGGTCGTATATCCCGCTTTCGGCTTCATAAAGAGCGTCCTCACCGTTGTCTACCGCCGTTACGTCATACCCTTCCTGACGCATGATCTCGCAAAGCGCCCTGTTCATTCTCTGTTCGTCCTCTGCAAGAAGCACTTTCATTTCAAATCCCTCCGTTCGGGGTAATTATCTCATACGAATATTGAAATCAGATTGAAAAACTCATATAGATCATTGATCCGTCAAAATTATACCATACGCCGCAACGGCAATCAATAAGTAAAGAAAAAAGTCATAAAAAATTCGGCTGCGAACACAAAAAAAATGGCTGATATTATTGCCCCTTTGCGGTTGACTTTTCTTTTAATTGTGGTATAATAAAAAAAATTCCGCATACGGATGCGCAGCGAAAGGAAACATTATGCTGAAATTGAATGAAGAAAACTGGGAAATATGCGGCCGAAAGGAAAACTGCTCGTTTTCTGACGGCATCATACGTATAATAGACGCTTTTGCGGTAAACAAAGAAACAGAAGCGGAAAACTTTGTTTTTGAGCTTTCTGCCAGATCGCCCGAAAACGCGCCGAAGACCGAGCTCTGGGTATCTTTTCGCAGATACAGCAGAGACTATCACTACATGGCGGGACTTCGCGGAGACGGACACAACCACCTGTATCTTGCCAGATTCGGTTCAGGAGGATACGACAAACTGCTTGCGGTAACAGCTCTTGATTTTTCCGTTACAGACGGGATATGGTACAGAATAAAAATAGTTTGCGCGGGCCAAAAGATCGCCGTTTATCTTAACGGCGAAGAGACTCCCAGAATACTCTGCGAAGACACGGATGCGCCGTTTTCTTCGGGAGCGGTAGCCGTGGGAGGAGGATATACTTATGCGGAATACAAAGATATTTCAGTCGATCCGTGTAAAGGCGATATGCTTGACGGAGCTACAGCGGTGCCCGATCTGATAATCTCCGTAACCCCTTCAAAAGAGGAAAAGGAATCTATGCGCAGACGCAACCGCGCGCTTTACCGCCCGTTCCCCGTTCCGCGTTTACCCGATGAAAGACTTGAACTCTCTCTTGAGGGAGACTGGCTTTTCATTCCCGAGCAGGAGGCAGGCAACGATCCCGCAGTTCAGCGATATGACGACAGCAAAGCGCATACGATGCACGTTCCTGAATGCTGGATCCCTTATCTTGCATGGCTTGAAGGCGAATATTTCCCCGACGGCAAAATGGGCAAGGGACAAAGCGATACGTTCGCAACAGACAATATAGTTCGCTGTCAGAATTATACGTTTGACTGGCAAGAAACGCAGTGTGCATGGTATCGCCATTACATCGATCTGCCCGAAGGAATAGAAACGAAGAATGTTACTTTCGATTTTGAAGGAATAGCTCTTGTAAGCGAAATATATATAAACGGAACGAAAGTCCGCGAAAATATAGGTATGTTCACCCCGATGCAGATCGACGTGAGCGATCACGTCCATCACGGCAGAAACGTGATCGCGGTAAAGGTCAACCGGACGGTGCCCGATTCCGAGGATATTTCCGACAGCGGCATCGACGATAAATATACGAAAGCAAGAGACCCGCAGGCAGAGGAGTTTTTTGCAAAAGACTGCGAACACCGTCCTTTCAACACCGACGACGTTCCTCACGGTTTTTACTCAAAGCACCCTGGCGGCATCTGGCGTTCCGTAAAGCTCATAATCAGAGACAAGCTTTATACCGATAACTGCTGGTTCAGACCGAGAACGGACGGGGCAACGATAGAAGTAACCGTTGCAAACACCGATTCGACACCGCGCTCAGGCAAACTTTCGTATTCACTCGTTCATTCCGTTACCGGAGAATGTCTTTGCAAAAACGACATATGCGACATAAATCTTGAACCTGGTCAGAAAACGACCGTAAAGGCGGATACGCCTGTTGTTAAGCCTTTGCTCTGGGAACCGGGAAAGCCGAATCTTTATATGCTTTCGTTGACCGTAAGCGATAAAGACGGAATTAAGGACGTACATAAAGAAAAAGTCGGGTTTCGCACCGTGGGTATCTCCGGAAATCAGCTGACGCTGAACGGGAGGCCTCTGTGGGTAAGAGGGGGAAACCATTTTCCCGCCCATGTTATGCCTAACGACCGCAGACTGGCGCGAAATTTCATAAAAATGGCTCTTGAAAACAACGTTATCGCAACGCGCACTCACGCATCGCCTTGGAATGATATATGGCTTGATTCGGCAGACGAACAGGGCATGATGGTTTCGTATGAAGGCACGTGGGGCTGGCTGATGCTCGTTCACATCCCGAGCGAGAGGTCTCTTGATATATGGAAGACAGAGCTTCGCGCTCTTTATATGAGGCACAGGAACCGTCCGTCAGTATGTATAATTACGATGAACAATGAAATGAACTTTTATCTTACGCGCGGCAGCGATGAAACGATAAGAGAAAAAGCGTATCATGTTCAGGGCGGGCTGAAAATAGCGCGTGAAGTATTTCCCGATCTTCCGCTGATCTGCGATTCGGGATACAACAGAGCGCCGACTCTTGCAAAGAGCCGTGATCTTAACTTTCCGTTTGCAAACGGACGTTATGAACGAATAATTCAGAAAAACGGTTTTGACGACGGAGACATAGACGATCCGCATTTCTATTACGGATGGTATGATATCGATTTTTTCCATTTTATGAACGGTGATTTCGGCTGGCGCGAAACGATACCGGGACGTCCATGTCTTTTGCAGGAGCTTTCGGTAGGTTACTGCCGTGATGAAGACGGACATGCGGTCCGGTCGTATACGTTCAGTCATCAGACGCCGCAGACCACCGCGGGGAAAAGAGCGTATGAATTCTGCGACCCGGAGTATTTTCTTCAGTCACACTCGTTTCAGGTGAAGGGACTTGCCGAAACATTCCGCAGGGTCGAGCATGAACGTGTTTGCGGAATCCTGCTTTTTGCTTATGAAACATGGTTTTATTACCACTGCGATCCGCTGCGCATCCAGCCGATGATCTCGGCAAAAAAACTCAAAACGGCATATCAGCCTGTTCTTGCATGCGCCGAGCTTTATTCGCGCCATTTCAAAGCCGGCAGGGAGATAGACATTCCCGTAACGGTTATAAACGATGACCGTGACCGCGATATACTCTTTGCGCCGGAGGTTGAAGTTTCGATAGAGACCGAAAGCGGAAAGTTAGCGTCTTCACATATCGTTTTTGACGATATACCTTATTTCGGCACAGAGGAGCATTCGGCAAAGCTGCGTCTTCCCGATACGCTGCCTGGAGGTGCCGTTCATGCGCTGCTGAAGCTGAAAGCCGTAAGCGGAAACGAGACGGTTTCGCAAAACGAATACGATATTTTCATCGCAGAGGAAAGCTGGGCTGATCCCGAAAAGAACAATGCTGAGGCCCTCTGTCTTTGCGACGATGAAAACGCCGCAGGATTTCTTGATGCGCACCATATAAAGCCCGTTTTTTGCAACGAGATACCCGGTAAGGACAAAACGGAAATGCGCCTTGTTATAGCTAAAAAGCTTGATGCGGAATCATGCAGACGTGTTTATGCGTTTGCGTGTGCCGGAGGCAAGGTAATCATGTTAAATCAGAGATATCTTGATAAGGAACTGACAGGCGGGAAAGAGTTGAAATTTGTTGAGGACGCTACCGAAACAATAACGATGAATATGCCAGAGAACAGCGTTTTCCGCGGTATAGGCGAAAGCGATATCGCATGGTTTGACAACGGAAAAAGCGTTCCTTACGCCGCATACGGAAGATACGACATAGACAGATTCGATAAATCGCTTTGCGCGCTTGCCGAAACGTTGCACTGGCATAACTATATAGGAAAACCGACAGACTATGCCATCCACGGCGGAACGCCGCTTCTTGCGGTAAAATGCGGAGACGGATGCATGCTTATCAGCTCCGTTCGCACCGACGCTGACGGGAAAGACCCTGTTGCACGGCGCTTTACCGACAATATTCTCACGTGGGATTTCGACATCGGCTGCAGAAGATAAAATAAAAAAAGTCAGCACCGCTTTCGCGGTGCTGTTTTTTTGCTGTTTGTTTTTATTCGCCGTAGACCGCTACCCTGCCGAGGTAGTGGGGAACCATATAGTCCTCAACGATCTTATCGTATGCGTTCTTGTATGATTCAAGAAGCGAAGAGATCGGAGTATCGCTTTCGGTCGCGTTCTGAATTACCGATCTTGCGCCTTCACGGAAAAAGCCGTATTCGGTATTTCTTGTCAGATTAAAAAGCACCTCGGCATCCCTGCGGTCATAAAATACCTGTTCGGCAAGATAATCCATTATAGAATCCTTATTCGGGAAATCCTCAAACGGTTCAAACATATCCGAAACGATCATTGCGGAAATGACGGGATCTTTTGCATTGAACGGAATTCCGAGCGTGTTGTTGAGGCTTTCATGATATGAAAGATATACGCCCGGCGTTGCATTCGGTCCCTGCGGGAAGGGAATGATACCGACGTTTTCCATATTATACATTACAGACTTTGTTGTCTGCGAAAGCTCGTAAGACCACGCAACATACGTTACGCACTCGCCGTTTATGAATACAGTGGGATCACCGGCAGCCTGAGAGGAATGGAAGCAGTCTTTGTGAGACACCTGGAATATATTGCGCGCCCTTTCAAGCGCTGCTATACCGTCAGGAGTATATGCGCCGCAAACCACCTGGCCGTCTTCAAATTCAGAAAGAGCGACACCGTTTGAAAGAAGCATATTCATTGCAAAATAAGCGTCGTGGCACTGCATTCCGTAAACCGTTCCGTTTGTGTCGGTATGCGTATACGCTTCAAGACATTCTTCAAAAAGATCCCAGTTCCACGTTCCTTTTTCAACGAATTCTCTCGGGTCTGTCTGAACAAGCTTGTTGATATAATCTTCATTGACGCATATAACGTGACCTGCAGAGGTATATACAAGCTCAGGCCATGCAAACGGAACGACGCCGAAAAGATCGTTTTTCCAGATCATAGACTGAAGCATGTTCGGATAGCCCCATTTTTCATAGTTGGAGATATCGATAAGATTTGAAAGTCCGCTTAAATAACCCGCACGGACGTCTTCAACAAGCGAGAAGCTGCCGCCGGTTACCATATCGAGCGTCTGTGCGCCGGAAAGAACGCCTGTTCTGAGGACGTCGTAAATATTTGTGCTGTTGACCATGTTGATAGAACAGTTCAGCTTCGTTTCGATCTCGTTTTTGCGTTTCTGAACTCTGTCCGCGTTCGCCGTATCGGGAATAAATCCGATATATTTATCGCCTTCAACAGCGTCCCAGCCCCAATAAAGTTTGAGTCCGTCAAGATCAACGGCATCTACGTTCATTTCAAATTCGGGAATGATCTCTTCGACAGTTTCGCCGCAGGCGCAAAGTACAAATGAAAATGCGAGGATCAATACAAGCGCTTTTATTATCTGTTTCATTTCTATCTCTCCGTTTTTTTATTGTAAATATGACGTCGGATTTAAGTGTAAATTCTATAAACAGTACAGCCTATTTCTTGCCCTGCTGCCTGCACCAGGTATTCATGACGGTGTCGGTGGGGAGGTGTTTTACAAGTCTTACCTGTCTTCTTACGGGAGCGCCGAGTATAGACACCTTCTTTTTCTTTTTCAGATCCTTTATAGCCTGATCGACGACCTGTTTTGCGGTATACCATCTGTCATAATATTTTATCGTGTCGTCGTGCACCGCACGGTCCATAAATTCGGTTTTTATCCAGCCTGGACATACGCACATAACGTGTATCCCCTTCTCTTTCAGCTCTCTGCCAATGGCTCTGCTGAAGCTGAGCACGTAAGCCTTGCTTGCCGCGTAGACCGCCATATACGGCACGGGCTGCCAGCTTGAATTCGAACCGAGATTGACTATCGAGTCGCCTGACTTCATATACGGCAAAGAAAGCAGGCACATAGCCGTGAGCGCTTTGTCGTTAAGTTCGGCGATACCGAGCTGATCATAAAGCTCAAGATCTTCAAACGCTCCGAAAAGACCGTATCCCGCCGCATTTATAAGCATTTTTATCTCGGGTCTTTCCGTTTCAAGCAGTTTTTTATATTCTTCGATGCTTGTTTTTTCTGTAAGGTCCCATGCAAGAGCGCGAATCTTCGCGCGGCACTCTTTTTCAAGCTCTCTGAGCCGTTCACCCCTTCTGGCGATAACCCAGATCTCTTCAAATTCATATTCGCGATCTGCGGCAAGGACAAATTCACGTCCCATACCGGATGATGCGCCTGTGATTACGGCGATTTTCACATCTTTCCCTCCCCATTTTATTTTTCTGCCATAGCAAGAAGCTTTTCCCCGTTTTCGCGAAGCCATTTTCTCTGTCGGTCATACGAAGGAAAAAAGCGCATTACCTCGGCATAGAATTTTTTTGAATGGTTCATTTCTTTTAAATGACAAAGCTCGTGAACAACCACACTGTCAACGACCTCAGGCGGGGCGAGCATAAGAAGACAGTTGAAATTAAGATTTCTCTTTGCGCTGCAGCTGCCCCACCGTGTTTTTTGCATTCTCACGGTTATTCTGCCGTATTTAACGCCTATGAGTTTAGCATAGTATTCCGCCCTTTGCGGTAAGATCAGGCGTGCGCGGTCATAAAGCGCGGCTATCTGTTCTTGCGAGAGTTTTTTAATGTTTTCTTTTTCCTTTTCCCGTTCTCTGCATGCGGCGATATGCTTTTCAAACCATTTTTCGTTTTTTTTCAAAAACGTTTCTATATCCCTGTCCGTTGCGTAAAACGGAGCGCGGACGATTACTTTGTTGTCTTTGATCTGTGCGCCGACAGTGCGTCTTGCAGAGCGGATGATATCAATTTCCATATATCCTTTTTTTGAGTGCAAACAAGATAATATTATATATTTTATTATATCACAACGTATCGGATATGTCAATCTTGAAACAAATAATATGGCCGGCAAAATATTGCCTTTTTTTACGGAAAGGAGTTGACACGCGGGTAGTAATCTGTTATAATCTCATAAGTAGGACCGCCGGTATCGGCGGAATAAAAAACAGGAGGAGTTTATTTATGTTTCCGAAAAAACCGCCGATGGGCTTCAACACATGGAACACATTCGGTGAAAATATTAACGACGAAATGATCCGTCAGACTGCCGCTGCAATGGCAGACACAGGTCTGCTTAAAGCCGGCTATGAATATCTTGTAATCGATGACTGCTGGAGCGAAAGGCAGCGCGACGCGGTTACCGGAAAGATCGTGCCGGATAAAAACAAATTCCCGAACGGAATGAAAGCGGTTTCCGATTACGTTCATTCAAAAGGGCTGAAATTCGGTATGTATTCATGCGCGGGTGTTCTTACGTGCGCAGGTTATCCGGGATCTTTTGACCATGAATTTCTTGATGCCGAAACTTTTGCGGAATACGGCGCCGATTTTCTGAAATACGACTACTGTTTCAGACCTCACGACGTAAACGGAACGATTCTTTACCGTCGTATAAGCATGGCTTTGCAAAACTGCGGCCGTGACATTCTTCTTTCCGCATGCAACTGGGGTGCAGACAACGTTCATGACTGGGTCCGTTCAACCGGATCGGGAATGTACCGTTCAACCGGCGATATCAACGACAGTTTCACATCGTTCCGCGATATTTTCCTCAGTCAGGTAAACAATTTCAAATATTCCGCTCCGGGATGCTTCAACGATATAGATATGCTTACCGTTGGTATGCATAATAAAGGCAACGTTGCATCTGCAGGCTGCACAGACACCGAATATCGCCTTGAATTCGCTCTTTGGTGCATGGCGGGAGCTCCGCTCATGCTCGGCTGCGACGTTCGCTCAATAGACGATACAACACTTAAGCTCGTTACAAATCCGTATCTTCTTCGTATCGATCAGGACGAAGAGTGCAGACCGCTTTTCCAGGTAAAAGGAGAAGGCGGCAACATCTACGTACGTATTCTTTCGGGAGGAGAGCTTGCGATAATGCTTGTAAACTTCTCTGAACATAAGTGGCCGGTATTTTTCCCGTTTGAGCACATAGGACTTCCCACGTCCGTCAAGAAAGGTCTTGCGCTTACAAACGCATTCACCGGTGAATATGAAGGCGTTGAAAAAGAATATATCCGCAAGCCCGTAGAACCGCACGACTGCGCAATTTATATTGCAAAAGTAGTGGATTTATGAGTTATTGCATAGTCTGCAAAAAAGAACTCAACGGATACGACATCGGTTTTTACAAAAAAATGGTAAACCGCGGCGCACAGGAATACGCATGTATTGATTGTATGTGCCCAAAGATCGGAATAACGGAAAATCAGGCGTGGGAAATGATCCGCCGTTTTCAGAAAAGCGGCTGCGCACTGTTTCCGCAGGAAGAAAAGAAATAACGATCTTGTTTTTTCAGATATAACAACGGAGAAGAGAAAAAATCTCTTCTCCGTTGTTTTGACGTATCAGTTTTTCGTTATAGATATAATTTCGCCCGGACACGTTTCGATTTCGGTAACGTTATTTTCAAGTGGGATTTTTTTGCCGTTTTTTTTGGCAAAATAGCCATCGCCCGGTTTTTCGATGCGAAGATGCCTGCCCTTCTCGCTGACTATCTTTGCAGAAATCACTCCGTTTTCAATGCTTGCGGTCACAACAAATGCGCCGTATGCGCGAAGAGATCTGAATGACGCGCTGCTGTCTTTTTTCCAGCAAGGGAAGAGTCTGATAACGTTTTCATGGCTTTGCAGAAGCATTTCGTTCAGCGTTGCGGGAACGGCCGCGCTGTTTTCAAGTCCGCCGCCGCCGAAGCTGAACATGCCGTTGGGGAGCCCGTGTTTTTCGATATTGGTATGTATGTGAGATATTATCTCTTCGGGGGCAAGACCGAGCCTTGCGGCAAGAGGATAATATGAACAGAATCTGTTGTCGCTTTCCCAGATAGAAAGACGTTTATGAAGGTTTTTTGCTGCGGTCAAAAGCTTTTCTGATGAATTTTTTCCTATTCTGCCTGCAGGATAGCCGTATTCGAGCGCAAGCTCTCTTATCTCGGTGCTTCCATCCATACATTGCAGAAGAGTTTCTCCGTTGCTTTCAAACGTATCGCCGTCGGGAATGTTTTCGGCTATGTGCTTCCATTTTGGGATCTTATCAATATTTTCGCCGAGTTCCGAAGAAATATCGATAACGAGTTCCATAAGCATTTTCACGAGTCCGCGCGAAACTATCGGGTTTTTATCGTCATGTCCGCTAGGCATCGCATCTGCCGAAGCATACCAGCACACTTCGTTAAGAGCGTCATTGTATATCTGGTACGCACCGTCTTCAAAAACGAGGTAGTTTTCCCAGAATTCCGCTACGGAAAGAAGAAAACCGTAATACTCGCGTTTTGCAAATTCCGTGTCACGCGTAGAATACCAGTGCATCATGGGTATGACCGCCGCATATGCGCCGTTGCTCTTCTGCCCGTGAAAAAGATGACCGTGCTCTTTTGTTTCAGGTCTTATATCGGTTTCAAGACCGAGCGGACCGAGACCTACGGGAAAGATCGCGCCATTTATTCCGAAAAACTCTTCCGAGTATTTCTTTGCCGTCGGCAGAAAATCGTTGATAGGCGTCATATAGCATTGAAGGAGCTCTGTGTGATTTGACGATGAAACGGCATAAAACGGAGCCTCGTAATTATAATTGAGGTGATAATCTCCAAACCATGCCATGCCGTCAGAGGTCGAATATCCGCCCCAGAGGCCGGGAGGGAATTTTTTGTTTCGCGCACAGCATGCAACGGCGTATATTCCCGCATACCAGTAAAGCTCAAGCTGTTTGTCTTCAAGACAAACGCCGCTTTTTTCCCAGAAGCTTTTCCAGAAAGCGCGATGGTCAGAAAGAAGGGATTCAACATCACCTGTTTCCATCGCCGAAACTTTTTCGATCGCCTGCTGTCTGTATGCGGCGGAATCATGGTTTGTGATCACTTTTATCGCCCACACAGTGCGCTCTCTGCCGTTTTTTACGGTTCTTGAAATTCTTTTTGCGGCGCATATTCCGTATGACGGAAATCTGCATTCGGGCGTGTCAAATCCGCGGACGGTATACAAAACGCCGTCCTCTGTTCCCGTCTGAGCAAAAGCATCTGAGCCCGTAAGCGGAATAAACGAAAACGATGATGACACTGCGGGGAAAGATTTTTCAAGCTCGATCACCACGGTATTATCCGTAGCGCAAACGGTGATCTTTATTTCCGCAAAGAGATTTTTATCGCTGATCCTCAGAGAAATGTTTGCGTCGTCGATATCCTGACACGCTTTATATTCGCCGTATGCAAGCTGAGGCAGAAGGATTTCAGCGAGAGCAAGCGGAGCGGTCCCGCCGCGATTTTCGGTATAAACTCTTCCGTCCGCCTTCCAGAAGTCCGTTTTTTCTATATAAAGCTTCACTCTGTCGCTTCCGCCTGCAAGAACCGCACAGACGTCGCCGTTGCCTGCTATCATGCCGTCGGGAAGAACGGTTGACGGAACTTTTTTTGCCGTAACGGAAGAATAAAGGATATGTTCGCCCATTATTAGCCCCCTGTAAAATGATTCGTTATTCAACGCTGATTATTATACTATCGTTTTATTACAAAACTTTGAACAGACCGACAAAAAACGCACCCGTTTCAGGGTGCGTCTGATATAGTTTTATTCAAAAATATCGTTGTCTCTGAATTGCAGCGAATAAAGCGATTTGTAAGTTCCGCCAAGCGCCATCAGATCTTCGTGCGTGCCTCTTTCGGTTATCCTGCCCTGCATCACAACCGCTATTTCGTCCGCATTTCTTATAGTTGAAAGCCTGTGGGCGACAACAAGCGTTGTTCTGCCTTTGCAAAGTTCGTCAAGCGCCTGCTGAATAAGAACTTCGGTAGTATTGTCAAGAGCGCTGGTTGCTTCGTCAAGGATAAGTATCGCAGGGTCTTTGAGGAATACCCTGGCAATGCTCAGCCTTTGCTTCTGACCGCCCGAAAGCTTTACGCCGCGTTCGCCTATCTCTGTATCGTAGCCGTTCTGAAGAGACATAACGTAATCATGGATATTGGCGCGTTTCGCAGCCTCTATGACCTCTTCCTCGGTAGCGTCGGGTCTGCCGTATAAAATGTTTTCGCGGATAGTGCCGACAAAAAGGAAAACGTCCTGCTGAACGATGCCTATATTTTTTCTTACGGAATCGAGAGTCAGCGTGCGTATATCCTGCCCGTCTATATAAATCGCGCCGTTATCGGGACCGAGCTTATAGAAATTGGGAAGAAGGTGGCAGAGTGTTGTTTTTCCGCCTCCGGAAGGTCCGACAAGAGCAAGCTTTCTGCCTTTTTCTATCTTAAGGTTGATATCGTGAAGCACTTCTTTCGTGCTGTCATATGAATACGTTACGTTTCTGAATTCGATCTCGCCCTTAACGTCTTTCAGTTCCTTTGCGTCGGGCGCGTCCGTTTCGGGTTCTTCATCCATTATCTCAAGGAATCTCTTGAAGCCCGTTACGCCGTTCTGATACTGTTCCATAAAATTAATAAGCGTATTCACGGGATTGATAAACAGGTTGACAGATACTATAAAAGTTGAGTAGTCGCCGAAGGATATGCGGCCGTTGTAAAGGAAAAGTCCGCCCGCGATCAGAATGAAAACGTTGAAGACGTCTGATACGAAAGACGTTGAAGAAAAGAATTTTGCCATCGCGTTGTATGCTCTTTTTGATGCGCCGACAAATTCGTCATCGCCTTTTTCAAACTTTTCTATTTCGCATTCGGCATTGGTATACGCCTTTGTGACCCTTATGCCCGTAACGCTGCTTTCAACTGCTGCGTTTATAGTGGCAGTGCTTTTTCGTCTGTCTTCAAACGCCTTGTTCATAAGCCTGCGGTAATGCATCGTAACGATAACAAGGATAGGCACGCACGCAAAGATTATGAGGGTCAGAATCCAGTCTATACTTAAAAGATAGCAAAACGAAAGGACTATCATTACCGAGCTTATGAGCAGGTTTTCGGGACCGTGATGCGCAAGCTCGGCAACCTCGAAAAGGTCGCTTGTTATTCTTGTCATAATACGGCCTGTTTCGTTGTTATCATAAAACTCAAACGGCAGTTTCTGAAGATGTTTAAAAAGGTCGACTCTCATGCGCGACTGCATGCTGACGCCTATTATATGTCCGTAATACTGAACAAAATAACGCAGAAGCATTCTGATCGCGTAAAGAGTAAGAACGGTTGCGCCCGCGATTATTATTTTGTCATACATTTTTTCGGGGATATACGAATTGAGCATTCTGTTCGTCATTATCGGGTATACCATACCGATAACGGAAATAAGAAGCGACGCGAGCATGTCAAGCACAAGCATTTTTTTGTGCGGACCGTAGTAGCTGATAAATCTCTTAAGCATAATTCAGTTGTTTTTCTCCCTGTTTTCCGGCGCAACGTATGATTTGCACCTTAAATATTCAGATTCGGCGCATCCGTAAAACGGACCGTCGCACGGTTTGCGCTTTGTATCGCGGATCGCCGTAAGCTCGTCGATAACGGACGTCAAAGCATCCTTATCAAGCCCGTAATGAGTATAATACCCTTTTTTTACGCCGTATACAAGCCCCGCTTCACGAAGAACTTTCAGATGCTGCGAGACCGCAGACTCGGAAAGATAGCTTTTGAGAGCAAGAGCTCTGACGCAATATGTTCTTTCTGCCATCAGTCTGACAAGCGAATAGCGTTTAGGCTCAAAAAGCGCCCTGAGGATCTTTTCGTTCATTTTATTCCCTCCGTTCGGTTTCATATTATACTACGCTTATTTAATTTCGTCAATACTAAATCAGTTTGATCCGCAGTAATTTTTTTTGACAAAAAAAGAGATTGCGCATTGCAATCTCATTTTTTATTTTTATCAGAATTATTCTATATTTCCCATCAGTTTATTGAAAAGCTTTCTTATGCCGAGCTTCCAGCAGATGAGCATACCGAAAACAGCGCCGACTGCCGCCTGAAGCGTCTGATACGGAAGTTTTATCAATGCCGTTTCGGGTGTGCTGTAAAAAAACGCTCTTCCGATCGAATAGCCAACTATCATAATAATCGCACCGACCGTAACTCCGATGCCTGAGGCGATCGCGGGATGTTTTTTCAGAGTATAGCGTGAAATGAGAGAAATCGCGACTGCCTGAAGTCCGTGCGTAATGAGAGAAACGAACATCGGCGTGGGATAAAAGAAAAAGTCGCCGAGAAAAGCGCCTACGCCGCCCACCATAAACGCGCCGAGAGGATCAAGAAGGATAGATGCCGTACATATTATGATATCGTTAAGATACAGATGTCCGCCGGGAACGGGGATGCTGAAAATACTTGAACTCATCACAATATTGATCGCCATAAACATCGCTGTTACGCAAAGCCAGACTGTCGTTCGCTTTTTTGTTAATTTTTTTTCAGACATACGGGTCAGTCACCTCTTGACATTTTTGATAATTAAGTATACAATAAATATGATAAGATGAAAATAGCCAAATCAGGAGAATTTCATATAACCAGATGAAATATCTAATAGACTCGCAGAAAAAAAGTCCTGCATATCTGCAGCTTTACGACCAGGTAAAAGACGATATTATTGCCGGAACATACCGCTGCGGCGACAAACTGCCTTCAAAACGTCTTACGGCACAGGAAACGGGAGTAAGCACCGTAACGGTTGAACATGCATACGGTCTTTTATGCGACGAGGGATACGTAGAATCGCGCGAGAGAAGCGGATATATAGTTATTTTCAGACAGGACGACGGATTTATGGCTTCTGCCGAAAGACAGGAAACCGCGGTTGAAGCGGAATATCCGCCGCATATTGCAGAATCGAGCTATCCCTTCCCTCTGCTTGCAAAAACGATAAGAAAAGTGCTGAACGACAGCGGCGAGCGAATTCTTGAGAGATCTCCGAATACAGGGTGCGCCGAACTTAGAACGGAAATCAGCCGATATCTCGAAAGGAGCCGCGGGATAAAAGCCGACCCGGAACAGATCATTATAGGTTCGGGTTCCGAATTTTTTTACAGGTTTACCGTTGATCTGATCGGAAAGGACAGAATTTACGCTATCGAGTCGCCGTCATACAAAAAAATCGAGCAGGTCTACAAAATATGCGGAATAGCGTTTGAAATGCTGCCTCTGGGAAAAGACGGCATAATAAGCCGTTACCTGAAATCAACAAAAGCCACGGTGCTGCATATTTCGCCGTACAGAAGCTTTCCTAGCGGCGTAACTGCGTCGGCGTCAAAACGGCATGAATATATCCGCTGGGCAGAAAAAAACGGCGGGATAATAATCGAGGATGACTTTGAATCGGAGTTTTCAGTATCAAGAAAGCCCGAAGAAACGCTTTTTTCGCTGACAAAAAACGAAAACGTGATATATATGAACACTTTTTCGAAAACCATTTCACCGTCTTTCAGAGTAGGATATATGGTTTTGCCGAAAGACCTTGCGAAGGAATACGAAAAAAAACTCGGCTTTTACGCGTGTCCAGTACCGACGTTTATCCAGCTCGTTGTTGCCGAAATAATAGGAAGCGGCAATTTTGAAAGGCACGTAAACAGAGAGAGACGAAAAAAAAGAAAAGAGATATTCAGAACGTGAACGAATGTACCCGCATTTCAACGCTGAAAGTATGGTTTTATGGATAAAAAGGCCGAAGAACGTTTTGTCAATTCCTATATTCGCAAAGAGCGGCGCGAAAGGCTGCTTTACGAGCTGTCAACGCCTAAAAAGAGATACGAAGGCATCAGCCGTTTCTGCCACGGCTCAAAAGAGCTGATAGATCCTTCGAAAATCGTTATGGAAGGCGACGGTATAGACCGCGACCGCGATTTTACAGACTTCGCGGCACGTCATAATGAAATCTGCCGCATTCTTTCACCGGAAAGCTGGGAAGAGGACCTGTTTTTGCCGCTCAAGGACGCTCTGGATATAGCATCCCTCGGTCTTGACGCTATGGTGATAATCGGCAGCCGTTTTGCCGTAGTTTTCGGCGAACCGTCAAAATACGGAAGAGATATATTTCTTTTGACAGATAAAAAAGAAAAATAAAATATCAAGGAGAATTTCCCATGAAAAAAATCATCTCATTTTTTATTGCCGGATTGATGCTTTTTGCTCTCGCGGCATGCGCACAGCAAAATGACGGAAAAGGCAATGGCGGCAGTGAAATCGAAGAAACGGCAGGAACCATTGATCAGACGACTATCCTTGGCGGATACAAACTTGCGGAATCGATCGAGATAACGGAAGATATTCAGGCTGTTTTCGATAAAGCGATCGCGAAAACGACTTTTGCTCCCGGGGAATGCGTTCCTGTTGCGCTTGTTGCAAAGCAGGTAGTTGCAGGAATGAATTATCAGATTTTTGCAAGGTTTGTCCCGTCCTTAGAAGGAGCCACTGCGAAATTTCTGAATTTGATTATTTACGCAGACTTGCAGGGCGACGCAACAGTCACAGATATGAGAGAGTCAAGTTTCAAGGTTACGGACTTCACGGCAGACCCGCTTCCGGGAGGCTGGACATACGACGTTTCACCGGCTGTTACCGATGAGGTAAAGGATGCATTTGCAAAGATCTCCGAAGCGGATGAAGGTAAAGAATACACCCCTGTCGCGCTTATAGGCGAGCAGGTCGTTGCAGGTATGAATTACTGTGTTTTATGCCAGGTTGCGGACAAAGAGTCAAACTCACTGCCGATTTTACAGATAATCACTGTTTATTCTGCGCTTGACGGCCATGCCGAAATAACGGATGTTTATGACTTTTTGGAGAGTGCTCCTTCCGAATCTTGAAAAAAGTGTGACAAATCGGTTTTGTCTATTGACATTTTGAAAAAGCGATGCTATAATGACCGCAATTTAAAACCTTAAACCGTTGAAGCGGAGATAACGGCAATGATGCCTGTACAGAGAGTCTGTGGCGGTGAGATGCAGACGAGAAACAAGTTGTCAAATGGAC
>JAEEGL017135272.1_pt1 | contig 115641 bp, 107 predicted proteins | sample 9134231 | NCBI WGS metagenome assembly JAEEGL01 (sample SAMN16246548, study PRJNA631951) | gut metagenome | biome: gut microbiome; feature: rumen; material: fiber-attached | host: Bos | place: Iran: Karaj | collected 2018-10
AATTAACAGGTTAGAAAAAGGAGATCTCGTCGAAAAGGACATTTTAGTCAGAAATATGGTTTCGAACCTTGAAATTGATGCACAAAAAAGGGTGATTTACAGATATAAATCACCATTTAATTTCATCTTCGAACCTGAGTTTTCCACAGGTTCCCCTGTTGGTGATCCGGGTGGGACTTGAACCCACGACACCAAGCTTAAGAGGCTCGTGCTCTAACCAGCTGAGCTACCGGACCAACTGATCAACTTTAGCTATTATACCACGTTTCTCTGTTTTTGTGAAGATCTTACAAGGTTAAACTATTAGTAAATTGTCTTGTCCATCTTCTCGTACTCGTCAAAGACTTCAAGACACAGTTCTCTGTCTCTCTCCTGAATAAACCCATCTGGAAGATTTGGATTTTCACCAAGCATTTCGCTAAATTTCATGTCCCTAAATCCAATTTTCGCTTCATCTTCAGCACGACAGCCATAATAAACCTTATCAATATTTGCCCATAACACTGCCGCTAAACACATCGGACAAGGCTCGCCTGTCGTATAAATCTCACACCCCGAAAGATCATAGGTTCCTAAATTCTGTTCTGCTTTTCTAATTGCATCCACTTCTCCATGACAGGTTGAATCATTATGCGAAAGTACATGATTGTGACCCGAAGCTACCACTTCCCCATCCTTAACAATAACCGAGCCGAATGGACCGCCATCACGGCACTTAATACCTTCTCGTGCCTCTTTTATTGCGAGTTCCATAAATTGCTTATTATAAGTATCGCACATATTGACTTCATCCTTTATTATCACTTTTAATATCAAACACAAACCCAATAGTTGACACCACGAGTAATACTGACTCTAAGACTACTCCAAAAAACGATCCGATAAACGAATTGTATGTAATCCATAAAATCCCAACTGGAATTCCGCAGAATTTGTAGACACGTGTATTTTTTTGCCAAATAGAAAATGTATAAGTTGCACTTGCAAAGACCGAAAATAGACTAAAGAATCCTTCGTAGGTTGGAACAGTAGCTGCTGCCATCGCCGCATACACTACAAACAAAAAAGCTACATCTCTCTTAGTAATTTTATCACTTCTACCATGCTTCTTCTCGTCCCAAATAATATAGAAATTACGCAGAAGATCAATGATACACATAGCAAGCCCGGTCCATGCTCCAAGCAAAACAAACGCAATTGCGTTTGCAACAATCGCAAAGCCGTTAAAGAGTACAATTGTCTTTTTGCTCTTAGAAAAATACGTGACTGAAAGAAGCGCATACATTGTAATTGTAGCTACTTGAGAAAGGATATAAGTCAATTCCATATTTTAATATTATAAGCTATCTAATTATTTTTTAATAGATGCTATGTTATAATTACAGAGATGAAATTGTTACTTCACACCTGCTGCGCTCCATGTAGCGTCTACTGCATCAAATCCCTTCGTGCCGAAGATATCGAGCCGACTCTTTTTTGGTACAATCCAAACATTCATCCAATGAACGAATATATACTCCGTCGTGACTGCTTAAAATCCTATGCTGAGAAAATCAATGTAAAGCTCGTCATTAAAGACGAATATGGATTAGATCAATTTATCTGCAACGTCAACAAAAACACTCTAGACGACCTCTCAAGGCGCTGTGAAATCTATTGCTACCCTCTCCGCCTTAAAAAGGTCTGCGAATATGCAAAAGCTAACGGCTACGATACTGTTTCAACCACTCTTCTCTACTCGATTTATCAGAAACACGATTACATTGCAAAACTTTTAGAAAAACTCTGCGCCGAATTTGGATTGAGCTTCCTTTACCGTGATTTCCGCGAAGGTTGGCGCGAAGGTCAAGATGAAGCTCGCGCTGCCGGTCTCTACATGCAAAAATATTGTGGTTGCATCTACTCCGAAGAAGAATCTACCTTCGCACGCCAGAACAAAAAACTCTTCAAAGAACGCAACCTAAAGCCAACCAACGAAAACGCCCGTAAACTCATTGAAGAGTCCCAGAGGATTTAATGTTTCGTAACTTTTCTGGTTACATCAAATTTTTCCATATAAAGGCCAAGCATTAATCTTGTCTGTGAGTAAAACGCCGCAAAGCTCTGATATACAATCGCCACAATCGGCATCAAAACCCATTGAAGGACCATCACAATCTTTGGAATCTTCTTTGATTCTGGTGGACGCGGTGGAAGCATTCTAAGCGACACTAAAATCGTCGCAAGAAGACCAATCGATGCAAACAATTGCACAATCCCTACCGTATCTGGAAGATTATAAGTAAGAAGATCTCTTGAATCGTAATTAACGAGTCTTGGTACCCAACCGCCAAACGCCACCATTGGACTCATCGCCGCAAGCATCACGTGACCATCTAAAAGTCTCCAGAACTTCGCAAAGAGCGGGATAAAATGCATTCTCCCCTTCTTCCATCTATCTTTTGAGAATAGTCTTACCCCAACAAACGCCACATCACTTGCGCCATAATCCCAACGACGAAGCTGGATAAATTGAGCTTTTAAGGTCTTGAAGAAAGTCTCCTCAATTACTGCATCCTGATAAATCGGCACATGAATTGGCACAACGTCGTAATCACCACGGAAATGAAAAAGTGAACGCCAAAACTGATGCCCGTCCTCAACAATCGTTCTCTTTGACCAATAATCCATATCAATTAACGCTTTCAAAGGCTGTGAATGCGACGCAAAATTGCGGAGTGTATGTGGACGCATTGTATTGATGATGTTAAAGAATGAATTTGAAATTGCAATCACACGACAAGGTGCTGTCGCATCCCAAATATTATTCATAAATAACGATACTGGCTGATAAGATAATCTCTGACGATTTGGTCTTGTCACAAATTCATACGTCACATAATCAAGATATTTCTCACTCATCTTATTGTCTGAATCAAGAGATGTCACAATCACATTTTCTTCCGGGATATTCTCTTTTCTAACAAACTCTGTTAGCGCCTTACCGGCATAACAAAGGTTTGGACCTTTTCCCTTAATCTCATCAGGAAGACTATCCGGATGTTTTATAATCATGAACTTATAAAAGTCCTTTGAAAACCTCTTTTCCAGTTTCTTTGCCGTCGCCTCCATCTCTGGACCACCACGTTCCTCATACCCAAGCACGACAATAATTCTATCTGTTGAAAATGTTGATTTTTTAATTGCTTCAATCGAAGGCCCAAGCGTCTCTTCACCCTCATTGTATGCCATCACCAAAACTGCATGATAGACATTGTTTGGGTTTACAAGTTCACCGTTCTCCGCCGCTGCCATTTTCCTTAGATTCGCAATATGCATATCAATATCGAATGCATACCTCTCGAGCCTCTCTTCCTCTTTCTTGTTGCGCATCATATGTGCAATATCAAGCAACTTCAAACGTTTTACTTCCGCTTTATAATGTCTTTCATAGCTATCGTGAGGCGTTTCCAAATCCGCAACCCTCTTATGCCAATTCACGCACTCTGCTCGTTTTACCGTATTGTATCCCTGCACAGTTCTAAAAGCCACCCCTACAGCTTTAACGAGCGTAATAGTAATCACAATTAAGAGATAGATCGATCCACCAACCGGCCACACGATTGAAAGAATAACAAGAAGCAAAATCATAAAATATGCCATAAAACCTGGCAAAATCTCAAAAAACCTATATTTCCTTGTTCTAAGACCTTGTGGAATTTCGTTGTCAGCCCAGTCGCTCTTCGTGTGCGGCTTAAATCTTGGCCCTTTTGCTTTCAGCTTTTTCATTAAAGTTGCCTAATTATCCCTCGCCGAGAAGTCTCACCAGCGTAATAAATGTTACAACTGCAAGCATAATTGAGAAGAAAACGAAATAAACAGCCATACCACTTCCCTTTTTCTCAAAAATCTTCACTGCAATCAAATTATGCAATACGCCAAAGATAATTGCGAGCAAAGGAAAAGCAAATCTTTCTGTCCAAACGTCATCATGATAACCGCCAGAGTTTGCCATTGAAGACCATTCACCGCCCTGATAACGACCGATATCACCATAAGACGTTTTCACAACTGTCGTACTTGAACCAAGATTAAATAAAGAAAAGACAAACAATGCTATCGACACGACTATCAAAATTACTTGTGCCGTCAAAAGCCCCTTGTGGCTTTCAAAAATCTTCTTCATATTTTCAGTAATATTTTTCATAACCGTTATTCACATTATACCACAGTTATCAGAGTTCACCCCAATTCGTTCCCGTCGTTACCTCAACCGCTAACCTGATTGGAAGTTCTGGCGCAATTCCTTCCATTGTTTCTTTGAGAAGTTTAGAAACCTCATTTTTATCAGCTTCATCACACTCGACGATAATCGAATCGTGAATCTGCAAAATCTGTCTTGCAGTTTTTGGCAGCAATTCATCAATTCTTATCATCGCACGCTTCATCAAATCAGCTTCAGTTCCCTGAATTGGCATATTCTGCGCAGCTCTCTCAGCTGCCATTCTTACCACAAAATTCGAAGTTTTCACATCTGGCGTTGGGCGACGACGACCAAACAATGTTTCGACATAACCCTCAGTTTTCGCCATTTCCAGCGTCTTACTAAGAAAGTCTTTGATTGGGCTACGAACCCTGAAATAATCATCAATAAACTCCTTTGCCTCATAGAAGCTCATCCCCGCTGCATCAGCCAAGCCTTTCGGGCTCATTCCATACATTACGCCGAAATTAATTACCTTCGCAGCACGGCGCTGCTCTTTTGTTACTGCTTCCATTGGAATATTGAACACTTCACTCGCAGTCTTTGTATGAATATCAACACCCGAGTTAAAGTTCTCAATCAACTTCTCATCTCCAGACAGAGCTGCGGCCAAACGCAATTCAAATTGTGAATAATCTGCCGATACGAAGGTTTTCCCAGGACGTGCGATAAAACCTTTGCGAATTTCCTTACCAATTTCTGTACGAACTGGTATATTCTGTAAATTCGGGTTTACGCTCGAAAGCCTTCCGGTTGCCGTTACATCCTGAGTAAAGGTAGTATGTATTACGTCATTCTCATCCGCAAGCGTTGGAAGTGGAAGGATATATGTCGATAACAGCTTTGAACTTTCCCTGTATTCAACAATTAGAGGTATTACTTCATGCTCATTCATTAGCTTTTCAAGTTCTTTCGCCCCTGTCGAGAAGCCCTTCTTTATCCTCTTTATCCCCTTTGTCGAAAGACCTAATTTCTCGAACAGCACTTCAGAAAGTTGTACTGGTGAATTTACATTAAAGGTTACACCAGCAGCTGTATAAATTTTTTGTTCAACTTCCGAAACCTTCTTTTCAAACTCTACTCGAAGCTTCTCAAAGTGATCTTTATCAATCTTGATTCCCTGTTTTTCCATCTTATAAAGCACTGGAATCATTGGTAAATCATAGTCTAGATAGATTCTTTCGAGCTTTTCATTCTCGCTGAGTTTAACTCTCTGTTCGCGATATCTTTCTTCGTTATTTTCATTAAAACCAAACCCAAGTTGTGCATCATTCTCCTTTCTCCTGAGCGGGTTCAAGAGAAAATCTGCCTGGTTCAGGTCCCAATACTTCGCACCATCAAAAATCTTTGCCGCAAAATCTTCATTGGCATGCATCTCGATCTTGATATCATCTCTAATAATCAAGCCTTCCGGGATTTCAATTTCTTTAGCTTTCTTCGGAAGTTCTTTCTTCGCGTTCACTTCCCCCATAATTTTTCTAATTCTCGCCTCTACCTCTTCATGTTTCTTCTTTGGAGCTTCAGGATCAAGTTTATCAAGTTCTGCATTATATTTTCTAACAAGCGAGAAAAATTCCAAATGCTTTAACGCGTCCACAATTCGGTTCTTATTAATCACAAGATCAGGCACATCTTCGAGCTCTACTGGTGCATCAAACATAATCTCAGCGAGTTTTCTTGACATATACGCTGACTCTTTTCCCTCAATTAACTTCTTCTGCGTTGCGCCCTTAATCTCATCTATATGTTCATAAATGCCATCAAGAGTACCATAGTCATTAAGAAGCCTTACTGCCCCTTTCTCACCGATTCCAGGTACACCAGGAATATTATCCGAATTATCACCTTTAATCGACTTCAAATCAAGAAACTGTGTCTTTTTTATCCCGTATTTTGATTCCACTGCCGCAACATCAAGTTCCTCAAGCTCCGAAAAACCCTTCAAAAGACGATACATTCTCGTGTTATCGTCAACAATCTGAAGCATATCAAGATCAGAGGAAACGATATATGTTTCCCATTTGCACACTCCGTTTTCGTCGAGGTCGTCATCCGCCTGTTTCGAAAGAGTACCGATAATATCGTCTGCTTCATAATTATCGCATTCCATGAACCCCCATCCAAACGAGTCAATCAGATCTCTAAGAAGTGGAATTTGCGCATAAAAATCCTCTGGCGGTTTTACACGTCCAGCCTTATACTCCGGATAGATCTCAAGTCTCTTCTTTGTTGACGTATGGGCTTTATCCCACGCTACAACCACCTTTGTAGGAGAAAGTTTGCGAACGATTTCCATCGCAATCGTCGCAAATCCATATACACCAGATGTAGGCGTTCCATCGGAGCGTGAAAGGTTCCCCATCGCATAATAACCGCGATAAAATACGCTTTTCCCGTCGATGATTACCAACCTATTCATCTTTCCTCCTAAGTTTAGAACTCAATTTTCTTCAAAACGTCGTCAACCCGAATCTCAAGTTCTTCAATCGAAGAATTATTAAGAAGATAATAGTCAGCTATCGCAATTGGACCGCCTTTTTCAAGATTCTCAATCTCCGAACGATCCCTCTCTTGAATTTCTTCCGTATTGAATGGTCTTTCTGGTCTCTTAGCGACACGCTTGTGCCTCAAGAATTTATCTACCACAACTGCCACCACTGAAATCTGGCCCGGAAACTCTTTCTTCAGAATTTTGTACTCTGTCCAAGTATAAAGACCATCGAGTACAATTCTCTTCTGGCCGGCATTAATTAAGTTCTTTACCTCATTTACAACTTGTAAAACTACCCAATCTTTACCTTCAGTCTCACGAATCATCTCGCGGAACTGTTTCTCATTGTCAGGAGTAATTTCAATTCCCCTATTCCTCATCTCCTTCAAAATCATTCCCCCGAAATAAACCTTTGGATAACCGAGGCCTGTGAGATGATCAACAACTACCGACTTACCGGAGCCAGACATTCCAACTACTGCTAGTATTTTTACATCTTTATCTTTTATCTGCTTTTCTTCCATACATCTAGTATAACACGAAAGAGCCTAGAAATGACGGCATAAGGACCTCCCTTTTTGTGCTGCTTCATCGACCAAATTCTTTATTTTTGATATTTGCTCAACATCATGGATCCTAATAAAGTAGAAATTCCTTTTTGTATTATATCTCAAAGATCTTGAGAGAATAAATAAAATTCTCTCATCTATCAACAAATACCTTCCTCTAAAGTTATTTGTCTCAAAAAATTCGACTTTAGATGCGAAAGCTTTTCTTCTCTTCACATTCCGCATCTGCGTCATTATTCTATTCTTCGAACAGATAGTTACTTTTACATCCTCTGGCTTTTTACTAAGCACAGCAAACGTTTGCTCATCAACAAAATCATCGACTAATGCGATCGTTTTGCTGGCGAGGTTAAGTGTTTTAGTGATGTCACACATCTTCTTTTAATCAAAAAGATTAAAACAAGCCGTGGTCAGTTCTGTGTTTTTACCACTTTTATCTTATAAGCTATTGAAAATTTTTGCAAGCTTAAGCCTTTTCCCAAGGCTTCTTCATAACATTATTTTTTACCCTAAGTATTGCGTCTTTCTCAGCTTGCCTCTGTTTCTTACTCCTATTAATTCTAACAATCACGAAAACTGATAAAAGTGAGAGCAAAAATGCTCCGCTAGATATACCAAGCATTACGTAAAGAGCGGTTTTATCTTCTGGCTCTTCTTCGACAACTGGCTTCATTAGTTCTGTGGTCTCTGTTGAAAAATCGTATTCCCATTCTTCCCACTTACCAATATTTATCTTTGCTTCTGCGCCATTAACAAACAGTTTATGCCCATTTGCATAAATATTTGCATTATCACGAACTTCGTTTAAAAGCGTTGAAACATAACTATCTTCCGTCAATATTAAACGAGATTTCATATCAAGCATAAGATCAACTCTCTTAGCCTTATTATCTGGGTTTATTGCTCCATATAAGGACGAACGCTGTAGAAGGTTTAATCTAAGGACCGATAAACCATCGACGCGAAGAACTCCTTCCATTGGCTGATACTTAGTTGTAAAATCTACATCACCGCCATTATTATTCTTCTTTCCCCATTTTGAAGCTGCAATTCGTAAAATTGTTCCATCTTTATCGTCATTTGCAAGTGTAGTTCTCTCTAACGAAATTCTTGCCGATGCGTTAGTAACAAAGAAAACATCGCCTTTCTTGTTTTTAATATCAGTCATATTCACTGACACAATCGAAGCCTCGTCATCCATGCTCTTTGCCGATGAATTATGGATAGAGACAACCGTATTTGTTTCAAATTTAGAATTATCAATCTTGATTGAACCGCCATCAACTATCATAGCGCCTTCCGAAACATCCGTTTCTATCTCAACACCATCAAGAATGATAGTTCCACCATCGACTGCTTTTGCTGCAGTCGACCCTTCTTTTTTAGTCGTAATAGCGGTATCCGAAGAGATATCAATCGTTGAGTCACCATAGGCCACTGCCGCACTAGAATTCTTTCCATTCGTCATTATTGTGCTATTCATTATTTTTATCTTTGAAGAATCTATGGACAGAACTGCTGCATTCGTACCATAATGATATTCGTCTTCTCTAGAATTATCATCACCAGATTTAACAATCTGAGACTTCGAAAAATTAACTGTGCCACTCTTTGCCAAAATTGCGTTCTCGCCGACCTTAGTCGACTCAAACATTCTATCTGTTATGGATATCGATTTCTTGTATTCATTCTTGCTCATCGGTTCAGCATAGACATTTACCGAAGAAGCCAAGAGAAACGACAAAAAAACAGCACTTAAAACACCGATTCTAAAAACAACCTTCTTGTTCATTTTTTCTCCTATACACAATATATTATATCAGATAACCATAAGAATTACCTTAAAAAATAAAGATATGGTATAATCTTCAAAGGATGCCATTGTAGCTCAGCTGGCAGAGCAGCTCATTCGTAACGAGCAGGTCGCTGGTTCGATCCCAGTCAATGGCTCCATTTTTATATCTAATTACTGATTTTATGATGCGCTGTTGGTGAGTTCATTTCAAGCGCCTTGAACGTAAAGCCATACTTCAACCCGTCAGCAATGATCTTCTCTACCGCATTAACTGAAAACTCATGTATATCATGTTGTAAAACAATCGAATAATTCCCTCTAAGACCCTTTAAAACATTATTGTAAACGGCGTTCGTGTTTCTTGTATTTCCAGAATCACCGCTCGAAACGTTCCAATCAAAATACACATATCCACGCTCGCCTAATTCCTTAGTAAGTCTCGTCATAATCCCTTTATTATATTTTTTAGAAACTGTGTTCGATGAACCGCCTGGAAACCTCACGAGTTTTGTCTCGACACCTGTTATATCTCTCACTATGTCCGAGATAGACTGCAACTCATTAAAGAATGCCGCCTCATCTGCATAAACCTTATAATACTCGTGCGAACATGAGTGTAGGCCAATTGAATGGCCTTCATTATAAGCCCTCAGAATCATATCTCTATATTTTGGACGATTGCACGTAACGAAGAATGTCGCCTTTACGTTATATTTCTTAAGAACATCCAGCAACTTAGCCGTATACGGTCCAGGGCCATCATCAAACGTTAAATACACAACTTTTTCACCCTTTGGTGGTACGTATGTACCTGATTTCTTAGCCTCAACTTCTTTTGTTTTTGCCTCTTTTTCTGCTTCTTCTTCAGCTTTCTTCTTTGCTTCAATTTCCGCTATTTTTGCTTCTTCCGCTGCCAAATCATCTTCCGACATGTACTCTTTTGAGATATCGCCGCCAACAAAGGTGTAACGAATATCTTGGTATTTATCAGACGAACCATCGGATTTTTTTACATTCTCATTCGATGAACTACGCAAAACCGACGCCGAAATCGACGCCACCGTAATAAATGCAACTGCCGCAAATAGCGCCACAAAAAACGCTGTGAGAAATCCTCTTATTCGAAATCGTCGATTCTCTACTGATCGATCAATAATAATCTCGACTTCGTTCATGCCTTCATTATATCATAATAAAAAATCGCCCAGATATATACCTGGGCGACTCTATTTTGTGATTATTTAGCGTATTCGATTGCGCGTGTCTCACGGATAACGTTGACTTTGATGACGCCAGGATAGCTCATTGTTGCTTCAATTTTATCTGCAATATCACGAGCAAGCTTAAGCGCAGTAAGATCATCGACAGCCTTTGGCTCGACAACAACACGAACTTCACGACCAGCTGAGATTGCGTAAGCCTTATCGATGCCTGGGAATGAAGTTGCGATATTCTCGAGATCTTTCATACGTTCCGCAAAGTTCTCTGCTGAAATATTACGTGCCCCAGGACGAGCCGCTGAAAGCGCGTCGCAGATCTTAACGATAATAGCTTCTGGAGTTGTTGGCTCGATATCATCATGATGTGCAGCAATAGCATGAACAACTTCATCTGGAAGACCATATTTCTTTGCGAGCTCTGCACCAATTTCTGCGTGTTTACCTTCAATCTTATGAGTGACGGCTTTACCGATATCATGAAGAAGAGTTGCGGTTTTAGCAACACGTTTATCTGCGCCGATTTCCTCTGCAATCATACCAGCCATATGAGCCATCTCGATTGAGTGAAGAAGCACGTTCTGACCGTATGAAGTACGGAATTTGAGTTCACCAAGAAGATGAAGCATCTCATGTGGGATACCAACAATGCCAACTTCACGAGCGGCATCTTCACCAGCACGCATAACTTCCTTATCAATTTCACGCTCTGCTTTAGCGACAGCTTCTTCGATTGATGTTGGGTTAATGCGGCCATCTTTCATAAGACGCTCGAGAGCATAACGAGCGACTTGGCGGCGAATTGGATCAAAGCTCGACAGCACGACCATACCAGGAGTATCATCAACCATAATATCAACACCAGTAGCACGTTGAAGGGCTTGAATGTTACGTCCTTCCTTACCAATAATACGGCCCTTCATTTCATCATCAGGAAGTTTAAGAGCGGTGATAGTACGATCTGCCGTAACCTCTGAAGACATACGCTCCATTGCAGTAACAAGCAAAGCCTGCGCAGCTTCATCAATATCACGTTTAACGGCCTCCTGTTCTTTGTTTACAAGCTTCGTAAGGTCATCTTTAATATCTTTCTCAGTCATCGCCATGAGCTTATCCTTAGCTTCTGCTTTTGAAAGACCTGCAATTTTCTCGAGTTTTTCCTGTTGCTTTGTACGGATATCACGAATCTCAGCTTTGAGTTCTTCAATCTCTTTTTCTTGTTTTACAAGCTTCTCAGATTTTTTCTCGAGTTGATCAAGTTTTCCATCAAGGAGAGTTTCACGTTCAGAAAGACGATTCTCAGTCTTTCTCCATTCCTTACGACGTTCGTCTTCATCTTGTTTAGATTTTTCTGCTACGTCAGCTGCTTCCTTGCGTGCTTTCGAAACAATATCCGAAGCTTCATTCTTAGCCTTACGGACAAGATCTTCAGCTTTATTTTTACCACCGCTTTCGTTCTTTTTATTGTATGCAAAAACAGCGCCTGCACCGCCTGCAATACCAACAACTGCGGCGATAATTGGAACAATTATCTCCATAAACCTCTTTCTATTTCTTATTTTTTGCCGATATTTTCCTTATACCAGCGGTTTTTTCAGAAATTTAACAATTTAATAATAAACTTAAAGTCCCCCTATGCTTTAATTATAACACGACAGGGGGATTTTCCGAACAAATATTTTCTACAATTTTCTATTCGTATTGTTCAATATTGTCCGTCAACATATTCTTAATATATTGAACAGCTGTATGTTCAAGGCCTAAGTTTGCTGCATCCTTTGAATAATCAACTGATCCAGTATAGAAATAACTATAGTCCTTATATGTGAAGACCTTGGTGCCGAACGAAACGCCTGTTGCTGCGTCAAATTCACCTTCAGCCGTCTTAATGCGGGTAAGACAGCCCATCTTTCCCGGATTAAGCGCAATATTTGCGAAATCTGGGAAGTATTGAACACCCTTTCCTACTGCGTTGAAACAAATATTTTCACGATAATTCTCATTTAGGATGTAAGATACTTTTTCAAGGTTCTCCGGAATCTTAATCTTAATATTCCATGAAGAGAGATAGATATAGCCAGTTGTTGCCTTATAGACTGGGACTTCTTCTGGTCTAGTGATTGTTGCACCAGTAGCCTCCTCAACTGCTCTTACGATTTTCTCGCTATTATTCAATTTTTCCTTAAGGTCGACAATTTTTGTTTCATCATTCATAAAGAGTACAAGTCCAACCACCGCAACAACCGTAAAGATTGCCGTAAGAATGCCAAACACAATAGTAAGCATTGAGAATTTCTTCACCTGCTTATCTAATTCTCCAGATGTCTTCTCCTTTGTGTTCGCTTTTTGTAATTGCTGATTATTTGCTCCATGGTTGCCAACATCCATCACAATCGGTTTAACCTTGTTCTGGCCATCAAAATGCGTTGGTGATGCAACTGGAGTAGACAAATTACTTGGAATTGGGGCTTTATCATAATCAGGCTGAGCATCTGCCGTGCCATTAATTACTGCATCAAATTCATCCCCCGTTGAACCAACTATTGGATCAACTTCATTCTCCACACTAGGAGTCGTGGTGTCCTGTTCCGGCGTAGCCGTTTTTCCGCTTCCAAACGTCACACCACCGACAGTCGTAGGAGCAGTTTTATTGTTTTCTTCTTCTGGATTCATTTTATACCCATACCCTTTTTACTGCTTATGATTATATCATAAATGATTATCAGCTACAACACGCACATCGTTCCAGACAGTGTTCCACCACTTGGACAAGAGTAATGATAACAAGTAGAACCCGAAAGAGAGTCCCCTGAATTACATGTATATGGACCGCATGATTCACCCCAACTCACAGATATTCCTTGGCTCTCATCATACTGACAGTGGCCAGGACCGTTGAAATTTCCGTGAGGACAGTTACAGTAACTCGAACAAGAACGAGACGCACCATATGTGCTTACTGTTGCTGCATAACTCGATAATACCCAGTTGGCTGCATATGTACGGTTCCCAGTTGAGCCTTTTGGAATTGTCACCGCTATTTGTGGAGTTGAGCCATTGCTTCCAGTCCAGCCAGTAAACCTGTAGCTAGCCCTTGTTGGTGCATTCAAAGCAAATGTATCAGTCTCAATGTTGTATGATGTTGGATTGCTTGCAGAACCACCGCCTAAATTATATGAAATTGTATAAGGTGTTGGCGTCCAGTTTGCTGTATAAGCTTTGTCTCCACCAGATCCCTTTGGAATTGTCACTGAAGTCTGTGGAGTTGAGCCATTGCTTCCAGTCCAGCCAACAAAAGTATATCCATTCTTAGTTGGATTGCTAAGTGCAAATGAATTCGTCTCAGTATTATAAGATGTTGGGTTCGCAGCCGACAATACCCCACCATTCAAATTATACGAAATCGCGTATGGAACTGGATTCCAAAGCGCCGTCATCGTAATCGCCGGTATATAGCTTGGATTAATTTGCGCGTCAGTCTCATTTCCAGTAAAGTTAGTTTCTCCATTAGACCATCCAGCGAATTCATAGTAATTACGAGTCGGACGCGGAAGAACAGAAAGGTCAGTCGGCATACCTAGATTTAGTTCCGTCGGCAATCCTTCGGGATTCGTACCATCACCCCCATCCCAAGAAATACCGTATGTAAAACAAGCAGGCTTTGCCGCAATTGAATAGACTACACCTCTAGAGTATTCACCAGGAATTACCCTGCGATCTAGCATAATCCCATACTGAAGATAAAAATTCTGTGGATCAAAGTTTGCCCCAACAATATCAAGCACCATGTCAGGTGATGATAATGTTGGAATTGGTTTATAATTAATCCCGTGGTCTAATGAATACCCCCAAGTATTATCACTAAGTGCCGGCCCAACCTCAATTGTAGGCACAGTCTTTTCAACTCCATCCGAACGTACTAAATCCGTTTCATCCGACTCCGAAGAGAAATACAAGTTAAAACCATACGGACAAGTATTTGTATATGAAATCGCACTCGTAAATGAATGCGCAATTTGTTCAGCAGTCGATGTAATTATTCTATCAACCGAATCTTCGACTGAAATTGATGCGGAATATACCACACCAGCATCCGTTGCGGAAACAATACTTGCATTCACATTAAGTATTGGATTAATAATCACAAATGCCAAAAGTGAAAAACCGGAAACAGCAAAAATAAAAAGACCCCAAGTAAGAATACTCTTCGCTAAATCCCGTTTAAGCATAACCTTATTATACTCTATAAAAAACCGGTTATCAAGCAATATCACTTACGCGGCGCACTGATGTTTGCTGGTCTGTCATAGATTGGCGAAATGAAATCAACTCTATTCCCTTGATGGTCATAAAGTGGAATATTAAGCTCCGACGCGAGCGTATTAACAACAGCCGCGCCAATCCTAAGCCCCGTAAATGAACCAGGGCCGCTCATAAACGTTATTTCTGAAATATCTGAAAACTCTGCACCATTTTCTGCTAATTTATCACGAATAAATGAATGTAAGTTCTCCGCGAGATCTCTTCCCGACTCCCAATCGTATTCCTTATCATCGAGACGAAGAATCGTTGTAGGCGTTGATGTGTCTAAATACATTTTCATTCTTCAATAATCTCCCTACTTCCATCATCAAGTAACTTAATCAAATACTTTTTATGCCCTTCCGGCAATAAATCCGTTACTGAATCTGCCCATTCAACTACCGTAATAGTATTAGAATCATTAATATTCTCGAGTAAATCTTCACTCATTAACCCTGGCTCAGGTAGACGATAAAAATCATAGTGGACGAGTTTCCCGCCATCAAAAACATATTGCTTTGAAATCATAAAGCTCGGACTAGTCACCTCACCAGAAACCCCAAGGCCTTTTGCGATTCCCTTTGTGATAGTCGTTTTTCCAGTTCCAACATCCCCAATGAGCTCAATTACTGCAGGCACAGAAATCTCGCGAGCAATTCTCTCGCCAAATTGAATCATTTCCTCTTCAGATTTAAAAACCATATCCCCCTTATTATATCACTTCTCTATCATTATGAAGCAGCTACTCTGCTTAGCCGCCTTGAACATCGGAAACAATTGCGTAAATCGGCATAAGAACTGCCATAACGATAAACCCAATAAGAAGCGCCATCACGACCATCAAAATTGGTTCAATCAAAGTTGAAATCGTACGAATTTGTTCGTCTAGCTCATTCTCGTAAACAGTCGCAGCTTTGCCAAGCATTTCATCAATTTTACCAGATTGCTCACCAATCGAAGCCATCTGTGGAATAAGCGGCAAGATGTAACTTCTATCTTTCATCGAATCTGAAAGTGGTTTACCCTGTTTCACTTTCTCCATTACAATTTCAATCTGTTCATAAACCATAATATTGCCGATTGCTTCACCAGAAATCTTCAAAGAGTCCTGAATCGAAACACCAGTCGAGAGAAGGTTCTGACAGGTTCTTGCAAAACGCGAGTTATAAAGCCTCAAGAAAAGGCCCTTAAATAATGGAACATTTAGTTTTATAGTTGCACCCCATCTCTTTCCAACATCGGTCTTCGAGAACTGAATTAAAAACCAAACCGCAACCGCAAGTATGATTAGTATAATATACCATTGGTTAATAATAAAGTTCGAAACTCCAACTAAGAATTGTGTTGCCCATGGGAGCTCCTTGCCTAAATCGTGATAAAGGTTTTCAACCTGTGGCACAACAACTACCACCATAAATACCAAAACTGCAACGATGACAAGTAAGATAATTGCCGGGTAAGTTAACGCACCACGAATGTCAGACATCATCTTCTCATCTTTTTCGTTCTGGTCAGCAAGACGAACGAGCGAAAGATCAAGTGTACCTGACGCTTCACCTGCTCTTAGAAGCGCAATATATAGGTTATTAAATACATCAGGATATTTCTCACAAGCTTGAGTCAATGTACGACCAGCCTCAATATCTGCCAACAACGCATCAATCAGCTTCCTCATCGGCTTACTCTGGGTCTGTTCTCCAACTACGCGAAGCGAGTTCGAGAGAGGAAGACCTGCACCAATAAGTGTAGCAAATTGGCGTGTAAAAACATTCCTATCTTTATTCTTAATCTTGTTCTGGAAGCGCGCAAAGATTCCACCATCATCTTCTTCGACAATTTTCTCTGGAGTAAATCCTTGTTCAATCAAAAGCTTACCGGCAGTTCTTTCGTTCTCTGCCTGGATAGCACCCTTGACCATTTTTCCGGTCTTCGAGTCTCTAGCTTTATATTCAAAACGCTTCATTTACTATATGCCTTTTACCAATCTTTCAAATTCATGCATATCTACTGCATATTCACGTGCATTGTCATAGGTAATAGTTCCCTGTTGAACGAGTTTTGCAAGAGTTCTATCCATTGTCTGCATACCCTCGTTTGCACCAGTTTGGATTGTTGTATCGAGCTGGTGTGTCTTTCCTTCACGAATAATCGAGCGAACTGCTGAGTTTGCAACCATAATCTCTGCCGCCACAACACGTCCACCTCCAATTGCTGGGATAAGACGCTGCGAACAAACCGCCATAAGCACTGCTGAAAGCTGTGAGCGAATCTGTGGCTGTTGCTCTGCTGGGAAAACATCAACCATACGGTCTATAGATTGTGCTGCTGAGTTAGTGTGAAGTGTTGCAAAGACCAAGTGACCTGTTTCAGCGATTGTAATAGCTGACGAAATAGTCTCAAGATCGCGCATCTCACCAAGAAGAACCACATCAGGGTCTTGACGAAGTGCAGATTTGAGCGCACGAGCAAAGCTAAATGTATCATAATGAACTTCACGTTGTACAATAACTGAACGCTTTGACTTATGTGTAAACTCGATAGGGTCCTCAATCGTAACAATATGGACCGATTTCTCCATATTAATCTTATTGATAAGAGCAGCAAGAGTCGTTGACTTACCTGAGCCAGTAGGACCAGTCACAAGCACAAGTCCACGTGGATAATCTGCAAATGTTGAAACAACCTGCGGCATACCAAGCTCATCAATCGTTGGCATTTTTGTAGGAATAAGACGAAATGCTGCCGCAAGATTACCTTTCTCGTTAAAGGCATTAACGCGGAAACGTGCCACATCACCAAACGAGAACGAATAATCAAATTCCTTATCTTTAGAAAGAACCTCACGTTGCATTGAATCAAGGGTAGAAAATACTAACTTTTCAACCATATCCTCTGTTAGAACTGGAGTATTCTGAATTGGTTGAAGTGCGCCATCAACACGAAGGATTGGAGGTAGGCCAACCTGGATATGGATATCTGACGCATTTTTCTTAATACATTCCTCAAGAAGAACTTCAATGCGTACACTTGAAGGAACAGCTGTTGGCGTAGCCGCTGCTGCAGCTGCTGCTGCGATTGTGGATGTTGTCGGAACAGCTGACTCTGAGCCAGCTACGTTTTCTTCTGCCACTGGTGCTATTTCATTTTGCATTTTTACCTACCCTTTATTTTCCTTAATTTTAACATAAGCATTATCCCTACGCAAGGTCAGACGCCACACGATTAACCTCAGAAATTGTTGTTGTTCCAGATAGCGCTTTAAGCATACCATCCTGACGCATCGTTAGCGTTCCTTTGAGTTTCGCGACCTTCATAATTTCGCTCGATGTCGCATGAGAAACCACTAGCTTCTGAATATCGTCATCGACTTCAATCGTCTCATAAAGGCCAATTCGCCCCTTATAACCGCCCGGAGTATCACGATCCTCAACGCCCTTAACCAGCGTATAACCATTTGGATTATATACTGGAAGTCCTGGGTAGCCCAAATCATCTGACACCATCGCAACCTGCTGCTGGCTCTGTGGTAGCATCTCGCCAATAAGATCATTTATCTGTTTTGTTTCAATATCAGTTGAAGCATATGCTTCCCTCTTCTCAGCCACACGGCGCACCAAACGCTGACCAATAACAGTATTAAGCGTTGAAGCAAGAAGGAATGGTTCAATACCCATATCAAGCAGACGTGGCAAAATACCAGCAGCCGAATTCGTATGAAGGGTCGAAAGCACAAGGTGGCCAGTAAGCGCAGCCTGAACTGCGAGGTTTGCTGTCTCTGAGTCACGAATCTCACCGACCATCACTGCGTCAGGATCCTGACGAAGAATTGAACGAAGACCAGTCGCAAACGTCAAACCAGCGTCTACATTCACCTGAATCTGGTTAATACCATCCATTTTGTACTCAACCGGATCCTCAAGTGTCACAATATTTATTTTCTCATCGAAAATTTTCCTAATAAGCGCATAAAGAGTTGTTGACTTACCTGAGCCAGTAGGACCAGACGTTAGAATCATGCCGTTTGGTCTTGAAATACCTCTCTCAACCATCTTCAAAGCATGTCCAGCCATACCCATTGTCTCAATATCAAGTGCCGTACCAGATTTATCAAGAATACGAATCACAACCTGCTCTCCCCAAACAACTGGAGAAATCGAGATACGAAGATCAACTTCCTTCCCCGCTACTGCAACTGTAAACTGGCCATCCTGCGGAATACGGTGTTCATCAATCTTCAAATTTGACAAAATTTTAATACGCGAAACTAGTGCCGGCTCGATTGTCTTTGGAAGCTCCATTACTTTTCTTAGAACGCCATCAACACGACAACGGATTATCAATGAATCCTCGAGCGGCTCGATATGAATATCGGATGCCTTTGAGCGTGCTGCATAATCAAGAATTGTAGCAAGCGCTTTTGAAATTGGTGAATCCTGTGTTATTGTTTTTACGTCCGCACTTGCTTTTTTCTGTTCAATCTCTTCATTTGTCGATTTAACAGCATTCTGAACAGCCGAGAAATCGCCAGTGTATTGAGAAAGAGCTGCTCTTAGCCCAACCTCACTCGCCATAACTGTACGAATCGGCTTTTGAACGAGCGTCGAAAGATAATCAGTCGATTGGACATTCTGAGCATCAAGCATTGCAACATATAGTGAACCATTTTTCTCGCCAAGAGGAACAACCATCGAACGTTCCGCAACTTCGTGTGGAATTAATGTTAAGATTTCTTGGTCCATACGAACATGATCAAGATTTACATATGGTACTTTCATCACTACCGCTGTAGCGTGAGAAACCGTTTCATCATCCGTGATCTTCTTAGATGTAAGAAGCGCCAAAATTGGTTGACGTGTTCTTAATACTTCCTCTTGTGCAGCCTGAACTTGTTCAGCAGAAACTAAGCCCTCTGAGACGAGTAGCTTTACAACCTGCTCTTGTAACTCTTTCGTAAGAAGAGCCATTACTGGCCTCCTGCTTCTTCTACAGCATTCTCTGGGCACTTATTGAGGTCATCAGTAAAGCTTCCGTCAGCACACACAAATAAGTTTTTGTCCTTAACCTGATCATCTTCTTCTGTAATCTTGCCACACATAATCAATTCTTCACGCGACAAAATACCGTTTCTATCTGCGTCTTCACAATCACCTACGAAGACTTCAACTGTTGGGTTAATCGAAGCCGGGTTGAATAATTCTGAGTCCGGTTTAACAAGTTCAGCTGTAATTGCGTCGACTGTCTTAATATTCTCAGATTTCAAGTTTGGATCGCCTAAAAATGAGTTAACAATGAAAAATGATGCAAGCGTTCCGATTGTTGCAATAATAATTATTGAAAAGAGATCCGATTGTTTCATTTCTTTTTATTCCCCATTTTTTCATCTACAATATCATCAATAGATTTGATTCCAGACGTGCCACCAGTTTTCTTTGCCTCTTTTGTTGCATAAATAGTCTTGGTTGTTTCAGTAGCAGTAATCTGTTTTGTATAGAACGCCAATGCTTGCGCAGAAAGTTCGAGCTTACTTGGCGCATCTGCTGCATTCTCGTTATCAGAATCCTGCTTCCAAGTGATTGTTGCTGTACGGAAACTAAATGCACGAATTGACTTCTCAAGATTTTGAAGAAGCTTCGTAGTATTATATACGTTGTCTTCATATGCTACCGATACTGGAATTACTTCGATTCCAGCGACTGGAGAAACTTCACCAGAGCTGTTTGGCGCAAGTGAATCTGGTTCAACACCAGTAAGAAGGAAAATCTGGTTCATCGAAGACAATAAAGCTGCCTCGTTCTGAGATGCAGGAAGTGCATCCGGAATCACACGAAGTGATGAACAAAGCTTTAACATTCCAAGCTGAGTTGAACGCTCTTCATCAGATTCTGCTTGACGATAAAGCTTTGCGAAATCAATCTTTTTTCCATCCTTATCATAGCACAATCTCTGGCTATCACGCGCAACCGACTCGAGATTTGGATCTTCTGCCATATTAATCATCACATTATAGCGAAGTGTTCCTGGAATACTTGCAACGTCAATCGCGTTTGGATCACAAGACTTCAGGTCTGCATCTGAAAACTTACCACTATTATTCTTTGGAATACAAATACCAACATTCTTTATAGTTGTATAATAATTCGAAATCGACTGATCTTTCTCGTTAATGATCTTCGTATTAAAACTAATATACTTAATAAAGAACACTGCAAACACAATCGAAACGCCAAGCACAAGCGATGCACCAAGCACAGCAAGCATCATCTGCTGCTGGATCTTGTTGATTTTAATTCTCTTTCCAATTGCTGCTTCTGCCATTGTTATTCTCCCGTCCCACTCGTCGGAGTATTATTGCATTCTGTATCGCCAATTTTACATGCTGTTGCTGGAGCGTCAAAGATCTTTTCAAGCTGAACATACGAATCTGTCACATTCTGTCCATTTGGACCAATTGCCATCACATGCTTGTTCCTGAAGGCAAATGCGTCTGCATTAAGTTGGATTACAGCCGAGAAGCGAAGAACTAATCTATCGTCCTGATCGCGACCGTTTGCGGATTCTGTAACCGTAATTCCATCTGGAACTAGCATACAAATATTCTCTGCCGACCACTTCATGTTCTCTTCTCCGGTGCTCTCATCTACCGTCAAGCGGCCAGTATAGGTGATACATTTACTTTCGAAATGCGGAATTCCGCTAATTGCACCATTTTCATCCATTTCTGGAGTATATTTGTAATTCGTGACGTTATAGACTGTGCCTTCATCAGGTGGTTCTGGAATTGCATCATCAATTCCATCCTCAATTGTACGAACTGGTTCTTTCTTGTACCATGATGTGAATTGTGGAGTACGATAAACCTTCTCGCTTGGAATATATTCAATTGTCGTCTTCTTTGTTTCTTCCTTCTTTTCTTCCTCAGTCTTCACCTTTGCAACATCTGATGTACCATTAACCATCTTTGCCGCCTCAAGGTCAACATTTATCGTTGAAGAAGTAATTGTACCATTTTCATTCATTGCATAATCATCACGAGTTGGATCACAACCCTTCTCGCCACGATGCCAGATTGCATAAAGGCTGCCACTCTCTTGAAGCATCACGTTGTTTTTATCGTATTCTTCGATACAGCGTGAAGGAATTTCATTTCCAGTCGAGTCAACATAACGACCATAATCAAACGTCATCATATTTGTTCTCTTGATGAAGGCCTCAAGTACACGATAGTCGATATTATCTTTCTTTGCATCAGCCTGCGCATCAAATGAAAGTGTCGAGGTGGTTAAATCAACTGAGAGCTCAGAAACTTTCACTTCATCTTCACCTAAATCGCGAAGTGCTGCAAGGAAGATAATTGCGCGAGAAAGCACCTTTTGGTTATCTTCAATCTCTGAAATACCGCGAAGCTGGTTCTGAATTGTTAAGAATTCTGGAAGCTCTTCATATGATTTAATCTTATCCGAAAGATTCTTCATATGAGCATCCTGGCCTGCCATAGTAATATCCTGCGCACCTTTGATTGAACCGAGAATAAGCGCAGTTGAAACTGAAACAACCGAAGTAACAATACAGATAAAGAACACGAGATTACGCATTTTCTGGTTCTTAATCATATCAGTCTTAATGTCTGGGACAAGATTGATTTCATAAAAACCAGTCTGGCCTTTCATCATCTCTTCATCTTCGCCAAGCTCGCCTTTAAAAAGTGCAACAATAAACTTCGGGATATCCGATAAATGCATAGTTGAAAAATCAAATTTCTTTGCCATTATTCGTTGCTCCTCTCTGCAAGACCAATTGCAACTGCAAATTCCGAAGCTACTGGAAGCAATGCATGTTGTTGCTCAGGCGTAACACGAACGTACTGCCATGGGTTGCCCTGGATCGTTGGGATATTAGTCTTAACTTCCATGTACTCTGCAATAAATGGAATCACGCCAGCGAAGCCAGAAAGAATAATTCCGCCAACCTGTGCTCCAACATACTTTGTCTGGAAGAAGCGAACTGATTTTGAAAGCTCCATTGCGAACGTTTCAAGTGATGCATCAAGTGCCTTGAATACTTGTCCATCAAGTTTATCCTGCGCAAGACCGAATTTAAGGATAAATTGCCTTGCTTGGTCTTCACGAACATTTAAAGTATCTGAAACTGTCTCTACAAAGAGAGATAAACCACCAGGAATTGAACGCACGAGCCTTGGCGCACCCTGATAAATCACAACCAAATCTGTTGATTTTTCGCCTAAATCAATCAGCATCCTACCATCAGTCATACCAATTGGAGCAAGTGCGCGGGTCATAGCGATTGGCTCTGGCTCCTGCGCGATTACATTAAGACCGAGACTCTCAATCTCTTCCATTCTCTCTTCTGCATACTCTTTTGCAGTTGATGAAATCAAAATCTCTGCTTTAAGCGAGTCATTTGGTGAAACACCAAGAACAGCAAAGTCAACCTTTGCTTCTTCGACTGCCATCGGGATATATTGATCAGCTTCATAACGAATCGTCTTTCCAATGTCCTTCTTAGGAGCATTTGGAACTTCAACGATTGAAGTATAAGTCTTTCTAGCTGGAAGACCAAGTGCAACGTTCTTTGTTGTAATACCGGCCTGCTCTTTTGCGCCCAAAATAGTCTCAGCCAATTTTCTCTTACCAATAGTAGAATTATCCAAAGCAATTTTTGGATCAATCGGCACATAAGCATATTTCTCTAGAGCCCAACCCCTTTCAGCATCACCAGATAACTGAATCAAACGAATAGAATTCGTTCCAACATCCAATGCGAAGAAGTCGCCCACACCGTGTAGTAAACTCATACTACAATTATTATACCATAAGCGGAATAAAAAATTACAATATTTTCAAAGATTTTTCTGATTTAGAAATCACAATCTTCCCTATGTGCTCGAAACGTTTATATTCACCTTCTGCTTGGATTTCAACATCACCGTAATTTGGGAACGTAATTACATCTTCAACTGTGACCTGCGCTGGAATTTTACATAAAATGCTCTTCGCCATAAATGGCACAAGCCTATAAAGACGATTTAGCTTCTTCGTTGTTGATAAAAAGTCTGTTTTATGTGAATAATAATTTTTCCCACCCTTCATCATCTTTGCAACCGTAAGGCCATTTACTGCCAAATAATCTGATACGCCCTTCGTTTCAGTTTCATCTAACGACTTAACACGATTCTGGAAAACTCCATTCTTATCATAAATTTTGATCGTCGAGTCAATCTTAAATGACGGAATAAAAACCCGCTTTTTGTTTTTGAAAAACCACTTCATTAGTGTCCAAATCGAAAAAGATATTTTCTTATTCCCTTTTTGTAACTTTTTCCTTGTTTTATCACTATCAAAAATTTCCGTAGATTCTGCAAACATCCCAATCGTAAAATAACACGCTGCATAGCGATAATGAACACCATCAATTTTCGCCTCAAGCGGATAAAGCTCCTGTCCTGAGGCCTTATTAAGCGTTCTTGCCATATCATTAAAGTTACCAAACGGAACAGCCGCAAATCTCACGTCTTTCCCAGACAACATACAACCATTAAGACCAATCGTTGCCGTACCATCACCACCAGCCGTGATCACGATATCGCCATCTTCGAGAATCTTTGCCAGTTCAGCTGCATTATCATCAACATCCGTTGGCTTTACTTCATACTTACCAAACATTACGCCCGAAACCTCTTGTAAAGGTTCTATTACTGATTCACGGACATGTATCGCCTTAGATGAACGCGGATTATACACAACAAAAACTCGTCTAGTCTTCGGTTTTTCATCAAAATCCGACTTATTTTTTGAATAAACTAGCTTCAAAATCTTTTCTTTTATGTCAGAGACTTCCACCAAAACCTCTATTTCTAGCTACCGTTTCCAAAAAGACCACCTGGAAGCAAGAATTGGAGAATACCCCAGAAGAATACCCAAATCACAAGTCCAATCACAATTTGAAGGAGACGATTTTTTGCCTTCGCAACCTGTGCCGAGTTATCACGTGCAGTCATATACTGATAGCCAGTAATCATTACGCCGATAATTGCAGCAGCACCTACACCGTAAGTCACAACATTGAGAATAATCGAAAGAACTTCAAATAAAGCACCACCGCCCGATCCGCTATTACACTTAATAATCGCAGTGTCAACACCAGCACAATCACCACCTTCACCATCAGCTTTATACCCTAATCTTAAACCCGAAGTATCACCATTGTTTGTTGTTGTACCAGTATTTGTTGTACTAGTATTTGTTGTACCGGTATTCGTAGTACCAGTATTTGTTGTGCTAGTATTAGTAGTGCCAGTACTACCACCATTATTAACGGTCGTACGATCAGTACCGCCATTACACACCCACAATACCGTAGAAGTTGTTGCGCTTATCACCTCAAATGTACCACCAAGAGATTCACAGGCTGATTTTATCGCTGATCTACTAACCTGGTCGGTACTTCCGGAAGCATTAGCGTTTTTACAGTCCCAAACTGTATAATTAGCATAAGCTGTAGTCTTCCATGTACCGCCCAACTTTTTACATGCATCGCGATGTGCTTCAGCACTATCATATGTACGACCACTGAATGATGCCGTCTCAGTAGCAAAAGCAGGCACAACAAAGCCAACGCCAAGGTTAAATGCGACGACTAATGCAGCTATAATTCCATAAACTTTTCTTTTCACAAAACCTCCTTTTAACGAAGATATTCTTGCAATTTCTTCGTATCTTTATTCTTTCGAAGCTTCGAAAGTGCTTTTGCCTCAATCTGACGAATACGTTCACGAGTGACTGAAAATTCCGCGCCAACTTCCTCAAGAGTATGCGGACGACCGCCACCAATCCCGAAACGAAGCTTGATAATTTTTTGCTCACGTTCTGACAATGTTGAAATAATATCCGCAAGTTGCTCTTTAAGCATCTGATTTGCGGCAGAATCTTCTGGAGAAATTCTGTCCTCATCTTCAACAAAATCACCAAGTACAGAATCTTCGTCATCGCCGTCTTTACCAACCGACTGATCAAGCGATGCGATATCTTGCTTAATACGCATCACATAGTCGACTTTCTCGACGTCCATATCCATCTCTTTTGCGATCTCTTCAATAGTTGGTTCGCGGTTAAGTTCAGCCGTAAGTTTACGTGAAGCACGAAGAACTTTATTAATCGTCTCAACCATATGAACAGGAATACGAATCGTACGAGCTTGATCAGCAATCGCACGTGTAATTGCCTGGCGAATCCACCAAGTCGCATAAGTTGAGAATTTAAAGCCCTTCTCCGGGTCAAATTTCTCTACTGCACGAAGGAGACCAGTATTTCCCTCTTGAATCAAATCAAGAAAATCAAGTCCTCTACCAGAATATCTTTTAGCAATCGAAACGACGAGGCGCATATTTGCCTCAACCATTTTATCTTTTGCCTTCTTATTGCCTTTTGCTGCCTTTACAGCAAGCGCTTGCTCCTCTTCTTGCGTAAGAAGTGGGATCTTACCAATTTCACGGAGATACATCTTAACAGAGTCGTCCGCAAATTGGTCAACATTATCAGCTGTAATCTCAAGATCCTCATCCGAAAAATCCTCTTCGTCACCGAGGTCATCCATGTCTGGTTCCTGAGGTTCCAAACCGACTAAAATATCTTCATCAGTACTATCCATTAAAAAAATTATACCTAATTTTCAGATTATTTCAAGCAAAAGCGATTAGTTACCATAAAATCGCTTCCTTCCCATGTTCCTCGAGATATTTATTCGTTTTCGAGAATGGCTTTGAGCCAAAAAACCCATTATATGCCGAAAGCGGCGAAGGGTGTGCCGACTCCAGAATCAAATGCTTCGACTCATCAATCAACTTCTTTTTACTCCTCGCATCCCTCCCCCAAAGAATGAATACTAAATTTTCCTTTTCTGAGTTCAAATATTTTATCACTGCCTCAGTAAATTCTTCCCATCCCCGCCCACGATGTGAACCAGCCTTATGTGCCTCAACCGTCAAAACATTATTAAGCAGCAAAACCCCCTGCTTCTGCCACGCCAAAAGATTACCACTCTTATTATTATGTCTGCCTAAATCCGAATCAATCTCCTTATATATATTAATAAGGCTCGGTGGCATATAATTATTCCTTGCAGAAATCGAGAAAGCAAGCCCATCCGCGACGCCAGGGGTGTGATATGGGTCTTGACCCAATATTACCACCTTTACATCATCCAAGCTAGTCGAAAAAGCACGAAAAACCTGAGTCTTCGAAGGGAAAATCGTCTTCGTCTCATATTCCAAGTGCAAAAACTTCGATAATTCCGTAAAATACGGCTTACTAAACTCTGTTTTTAAAAATGGTTTCCAGGATTCATGCATTAGAATTCAAATAACTTCTTTAAATCTTCAAAAACTTCTTCAATTGTTCCAGCTGCATCAAGTGTTAGAACGTTATATTCTTTCGCAACCTTTAGATACCCAGCATTCACTTTATGTTGAAAATCATCCGGCTGCGATTTCCAGACTTCACCAGTTCTGCCCTGTTCTTTTGCCTGGGTACCAAGTCTCTTTGCGCGAGCTTCATCGGAAAGGGTCATAATAACTTGTTTATCAGGATGGAAATAATGCTCCGGCATCACCGTCTTATGAAGTTTCTTTATGAATGTCCTCGAAACTCCTGCTGCATACCCTTCATAAATCAAAGTTGAGAACCAACTGCGTGTCGTGATTACAATATCACCTTTTCTAAGCGCCGGCTCTGCCAACTTTCGCCACTGTTCATAACGATTAATTAGATAAAGCATTACACGTGTACGGTGATCAATATCTTGCTTCGTACCATAGTTCAACTTTGCAATTTCACGAACAAATTCATCCTCGGAACCAGTACCAGACTCTGAGTAGTGAACAACATTCTTCCCTTTAGAACGTAAATATTCCGCAAGTAGTTTAGCTTGGGTGTCTTTTCCTGTCGCATCCTGACCTTCAATAACGATATGCATTTTCCTCTCCACTTTTCTCTATTATACATCAAAAAACACCCTTTCGGGTGCATTTTTCAATCTGGTGGGCGATAGAGGAGTCGAACCTCTGACCTCGTCTACGTCAAAGACGCGCTCTAGCCAACTGAGCTAACCGCCCTGATTTTTACTAGATATATATTATCATATTTTTCTAAAAATGACAAGCGCTACTTCTTTTTTGCACGGTATTTCGCATAGCACTTCTGGCAAATTGCACGATATTCTACTGCTATCTTTCCATCATCGATAACAATATCTGGCCCATCTACGGTAATTTCACCATTTAAAAATCTTACGTTAACAGTCGCTTTTCTTCCGCATTCGCAAATCGTCTTTATTTCGTCGATATCCTGTGCAATCTGAAGAAGCCTCGTTGCTCCCTCAAATCCACCATCGGTTTGTCTAAAATTCAATCTTAGTCCATAAGCCATCACCGGGATATCAAGCTCCGTCACGACTTCCATCAACTCATCAACCTGTGTTGGAGTCATAAACTGCGCTTCATCAACCAAAACACACGCTATTTTTTCCGATTTACATTTCTCTCGAACAAACTCATATATATTATCGTCATTCTTAAAACAAAGATCTACTTCCCTTTCTGGGCCAATCCGCGTAAGCAATTTCTCGCCATTCTTCGTATCAACCTTTGGCTTCATCACCAAAACCTTATGTCCACGCTCTTCATAATTAAACGCAACCTGAAGTAGTTGTATTGTCTTTCCGCACCCCATCGCACCATATCTGAAATATAATTTCGCCATATTGCCTCACTATCTATATATATTATATATCGCTATGGTATAATTTTTCTAATGAAATCTAAAAGAACTATCTTTATCTTATCCTCACTTGTTCTATTATCTATTAGTATACTAATCCAAATCATTCTCGCTAAAAACCAAACTAGTTTTTCTAATGACAACAACCTACTACTGACCGAAACCCAAATCGAAGAAAAGAAACAAGCTGTCACCATTAGCTTTGTCGGCGACGTCTCACTTGCAGATAATTGGTATATTGCCCCAAAATACGATTCGCGCGGAGGAATCAACGGCATTCTTGGCGAAAAGATCCTAAAAGTTATGCGAGAAAGTAATCTAATGGTTGCCAATTCCGAATTCACTGTCTCAAACCGCGGTGAAGCCCTAAAAGGAAAAACCTATACTTTCCGCGCAAAACCGGAACGTCTAAAAATCTACGAAGAAATGGGCGTAGATCTCGTTTCTCTCGCGAACAATCATGTCTATGATTACGGAAAAACCGCCTTTCTAGATATGCTCGAAGCATTCGAAAAATATGAAATACCTCATATTGGGGCAGGCAAAAATCTCGACGAAGCCGAAAAACCATACATTATCGAACTTGGCGGATATAACTTCGCTTTCGTAGCCGCAACCCGCGCCGAAAAAAATATCTTCACAGCTGGCGCCACCAAAGACTCACCAGGCGTCTTTCGTTGCTATGATCCATCAGAGATGATTCGCGTAATAAAAGAATTAAGAAACGACCCCTCAATTGACTATATTATTCCAATCATTCATTTCGGTCGCGAAAACTCACATGATCTCGAAAAAGAACAGGTCAGTTCTGCAAAAGCTTACATTGATGCTGGCGCAGATGCTGTCATCGGACATCATGCACACACCCTCCAAGGCATCGAACTATATAAAGATAGACCGATCGTCTATAATCTCGGAAATTTCCTCTTTAATGAAAGTACAATCGACACTGCGCTCTTTGAATTCAAGATTACCGAATCAGGCGAACTCGAATATTATATGCTCCCAGCAGTTCAAACAAACTACAAAACTGAACTTGTTGAAGGCTCAAAAAAGACCCAAATTATTCGAGATTTGAATAGTTGGTCAATCAACGTGAAACTGAACGAAAACGGCAAACTTGAGAAAAAATAATTACTCGTCGTCACTGAACTGTGAATTATACAGTTCAGCATAAAAACCATTGAGCCTTAATAAGTCGTCATGTTTTCCCTGCTCAACAATATTCCCGTTCTTCATAACGAGAATCAAATCAGCATTCCTAATTGTCGAAAGCCTATGTGCGATCACAAACGAAGTTCTTCCCTTAGTTAAACGCGAAAACGCATCCTGAATCATCTGCTCAGTTCTCGTATCTACGTTCGAAGTCGCCTCGTCTAAAATCATCATAGGTGGGTTCTGTGTCATTGCGCGTGCAATCGTGAGAAGTTGTTTCTCTCCCGCCGAAATATTATCAGAATCCTCATCTATCACCGTATTTAACCCCTTTGGTAACGAATCGATGAAATGCTCAATCCCCACCAGCTTTACTGCTTTTCTTACTTCATTATCAGGAATATTTTTCCCTGCGCCATATTTCAAGTTATTCATAATCGTGTCTGAAAATAGCCATGTATCCTGGAGTACCATACCGAACAGCTTCCTCACATCATTCCTCTTCATATCACGAATCGGTTTACCATCAATCGTAATATAGCCAGAATCAGGTTCGTAAAAACGCATCAAAAGATTCACGATTGTTGTTTTACCAGCCCCCGTTGGGCCGACAATTGCAACCTGCATACCAGGTTCAATTTTTGCTGAAAAATTCGAAATAACTGTTTTTTCTTTGTTATATGAGAAACTCACATCATGAAATTCTACTTCACCAATAACTTCTTGAGCTAAAATTGGAGTCAGATTCCCTGTCTCTACAGATTCTTCATCGGCATCTAAAAATTCATAAACGCGTTCTGCTGCTGCCGCAATCTGCTGAATTGTTGCAGACAACTGTGCAATCTGCGTTATCGGACGGTTAAATTGATTTACGTATTGAATAAAAGCTTGCACATTACCAATCGTAATTTTTCCAAGAATTGCAAACCATCCACCAAGCACACATATAAATACATATGCAACATTAGTAAGTACATGAGTAATCGGAAATGGTAAGCTTCCAAAAAATTGAGCTTTCCAAGAACTTTCACATAGCAATTCGTTTGTTTTATTAAACTCATCAATCGAAGTCTCTTCGTGCGTATTTGCTTTAATAATCAGTTGACCTGTAAAGTCTTCCTCGATTTTCGAGTTAAGCGCCCCAAGCACCTCACGCTGTTTTCTAAAATGTTTCTGTGCTTTTTCCGCAACACGCTTTGCAAGAATCATTGAAACTGGGATAGTAATTAATGCAACCAAAGAGAGCGGAATTGAAATAAATAACATCATTCCAAGGATTCCTGTAATCATTACGACGCTTGTCACAATCTCATTAATGGTGTTTGAAAGTTGACCTGCAACCGCTTCAACATCATTCGTCATACGGCTCATTACATCGCCAATTTTTACATTATCAAAATAACTTACTGGCAACCTTGAAATCTTCTCAAGAATCTGTGTACGCATCTTTTTTGTAAGCTTCGCAGATATTCTCGTAAGAATAAAACCTTGCATGTATGCAATAATTCCCGAAACTACATAAAGCGAAAGTAGAATCACTATGAGCCGGATAATTTCATCCCATAGAATTCCTTTCCCTTCTGCGATCGAAGTCGTTGCACTCGTAGTCATCATACCTAAAATCATTGGTCCAAAAACCGTCAGCAAAACGCCAACTGCCGACAAGACAATTGTCAAAATCAGTTGCTTTCGCCATGGTTTTATCTCAAAAATAAAACGTAGCGCCGTCTTCTTCATATTCTTCGGTTTCTGTACAAGTCCTCTAGGCCCCGGCATTCTCAAGCTCCTTCCTAAATTCCTCTTCCGAAAGTTGGGATCTACAAATCTCACGATAGACATTACATTTCTTCAGAAGCTGCAAATGAGTACCCTTCCCTACTACTTTACCTTTATCTAACACGACAATCTGTTCTGCGTCACGTATAGTAGAAATTCTCTGCGCGACAATCAAAGTAACCGAATTTTTTGTTACCGGTTTTAACGCTTCACGAAGAATCTTATCCGTCTTCATATCAAGCGCCGAAAAGGCATCGTCAAAAACGTATATTTCTGGGTTCTTCGCGATCGCTCTTGCAATTGCAATGCGCTGCCTTTGCCCACCAGATACATTCGTACCGCCCTCCACAATCCTTGAATCATACTTCTCAGGCATCTTCTCGATAAATTCTTCAGACTGCGCAATTCGTGCAGCCTCCTTCATCCTCTTCTCAATATCACCGCCATCCACACCATATAATATATTGGATTTTACAGTCCCAGAGAACAGGAATCCTTTCTGTGGTACGAGCCCAATCTTCTTCATTAACCCTTTTGAAGAATAATCTTTTACATTAACGCCATCGACTAACACTTCACCGCTAGTTGCCTCGTAAAACCTTGGTACTAAATTAATAAGTGTCGATTTACCGGAGCCAGTCGAACCAATAAACGCGGTCGTTTCACCTGCTTTCGCAACAAACGAAACATCAATAAGTACATTCTCATCCGCACCAGGATATTTGAATGAAACATTCTTAAATTCAACTGTTGGTTCCATAGCTCTGTCGCCACCGCCAGTATTCTTCCAAAGAATCTTTGGCTTCGTTTTGAGGACTTCGCGAATACGTTTTGCCGAAACCGACGCTCTTGGAATCATCACAAAAAGCACCGTCAAGAACAAGAACGACATAATTACCTGCACTGCATATTGCATAAATGCAATCATCTTGCCAAGATAACTTGCATCGAAAGTAAGATGTGAGATACCAATCCAAATACAAAGTACGCTCGTGCCATTAAAGATTAACATCATAACAGGCGATTGGAGGCTCATAACAGCACCAATAAACATGTCTGTCTTCATTAACTCATTATTAGATTTATCGAATTTTCTTTCCTCAAAACCCTGATTATTAAATGCACGAATTACTCTTAACCCCTTTAAATTCTCACGCGTGAGAAGGTTTATCTTATCAACCAATTTCTGAAAAATCATAAATTTTGGCATCGCAAGTGACAAAATCAAAATTGCAAAAGCAATCAAGGTCCCAACCGAAAGCGCCAAAATCCACGTCATGTCTGGTGCTAGAGCAACCGCTTCAGTAATCGCACCAATCGCCATGATAGGCACACGTAACATCATACTTAACATCATCATTAATGTCTGTTGCACAGTAGCAATATCATTCGTTGTTCTCGTAATAAGTGATGCTGTCGAAAAATTATCAACTTCCGAAATCGAAAATGACATGATTTTTCTAAACATTTCATCGCGGATGTCACGTCCGATTGCCGCACCGATTTTCGATGATAAGAATGAAGAAAGCAGTGCACCAGCTGCGGATAGCACTGCCCAACCAAGCATCTTAAGACCAGTTATAATAATAAATCCCATATCTCCGGCACCGTCATTTATCACGATACCCTGATTAATAATCTGGGACATTAACGTTGGGAGGCGTAGCACACCGTACGCCTGTATCGCAACCGCGGAGACAAGCACAATTGCCTGCCTCCAATACGGCCTCACATGTCCCAACATCCGAAACATCAATTAGCCTTTAATGCGTTTTCGAGATTTAAATGAGAATCTTGTGACTGAGAAATTAATTGCATTCTTCTGGAAACATCTTGACGCGAGATAGATTGAGAGCATTGAGAAAATTCCAATCTCAATCAAGCCAAAGATAAATTCATACCACGGCAAGAAACCGTATGCATTTCTAATCATCATTGCAATAGGTGCAGAAAGTGGGAAGTATGAAAGAACGTAGGTGATTAGAGATGGTGTGCTCGTCATCATTGTGCCGATAAACATAAGAGGAAGCACCATACCAACTATTACAATACCGATGTATTGCGATGCATCTCTTGCTGTTGGCATAAGTGAACCAACAAAGGTACATGCACCAGTAAACAAGAAATATGAAAATACGAGAAGTGCAAGGTTACCAATAAATGCAACTGGATCAAACTCAATAATTCCCAAAATACCAGAAACCATTGGGTTATCACGATAAACGAAGATTGCGATTATTACTGGAATCAAGAAGATAATCATCTGTAAGAAACCGAGCAAAATCAATGCAATTATTTTACCAATAATGAGTTGCTTTGCTGAAACAGCAGTCAAGATCATCTCAGAAATACGGTTTTCCTTTTCCTCAACCACTGCCATCAACATTCTGTTACCAAAGACACAGATAAGGATATAGAAAATTGCAAGCACCGCTATTGGGATAATCGCTTTTCCGAGAAGATTAAATTCTTCACCGGTCTCATCAAAAGTCGTAGTTTTAACATTTACACTGTTCGAAAGAATAATAACATCCTTAATATCGACTCTTGATGCTGCCGATGTGCTCAAAATCGACAAGATATTACCGCTCGTCACACCTCCAAATAAAGAGGTTTCATCGCTTTTCTTTCTTACATACGATTCAACTTCTTTTGACTCAACAAAATCATTTCGAATCACATAAAGTTCATCAAGCTCACCAGTTCTGACTGCTTCGATACTCTTCTCTTTATCTTCAACAAATGAAACATTCGCTGGTACGACATCTTTATTTACGACTTTCGCATCATCAATCAATCCAACCTTTACAGTATCATCGGTTTTCGAATTTTTATCAGATATTTCGTCATCCATTGAAGAGCTTGAAAGGATTGAAAGCCCAATCACGCCTCCAAGAAGAATTGGCAAAAGTAGAACTGCGATCCAGAACGAAGGTTTCTTAAGTTGCCTAATTATCTCAAACTTAGTAACAATTCCAATTTTACTCATCTGTTCCCTCCCCATAAACTTCTACAAAGATCTGGTCGAAACTCTTTCCGCCAAACTTCTTCTTAATATCTTTGACTGGACCATAAGCATATGCTTTTCCACCTTTTAGGAGCAATGCCGAATCACAAAGACGTTCAACTTCATCCATGTAATGTGTAATCATAATGATTGTTGAACCTTTTCCATGTAACTCATCAATAATATCCATAAGAAGCTTTCTGTTGACTGGGTCAAAACCCTTTGTTGGCTCATCAAGAATCAATAGCTCAGGGTCGCCCATTACTGTAATGCCGAGCTGTACTTTTTGCTGCTGACCAGTTGAAAGTTTTTCAATCTTCTCATTCACCTTGTCGCCGATGCCAACTCTTTCGAGATATTTGACTGACCATTCTCTTGGGTCCTTAAGGCCTTTAAGCCTACCGAAATACTCCATTGTGTCAATTACGGTCTCTTTTTTATAAAGGCCACGCTCTTCAGGAAGATATCCGACGTTTACGTTCTCGGCACTATATTTTTTACCGTTAATTAATAATTCTCCGCTCGACTGAGTATATAGCCCAAGCAGAGTTCTGATTGTTGTTGTTTTTCCAGAACCATTTGATCCTAGAAGGCCAAAAATCTCACCACGTTTTACGTTGAAAGATAAATCTTTAATGACAACCTTTCCGTTAAACGCCATTTTAAAGTTTTTGACCACTACAATATTGTCTAAAACCTCACTCATAACTCTTAAATTATACCATATAATCCGCTTATATGTTATAATATTAAACAATAAAAACGGAGGAAACTGTCCGTTTTTTTGAACATTAAAAGGTTTATCTCAAATCAGGGGAGGTGATATATGTGTCTCAAAAATTCGCAGTAAAAACTTGGGATGGGTCGACCGTCCGCATGACCGCCGAGGAACTTCGTGATCGTATCAGAACCGATTGCAAACGTGACTATGGCTGGATTGCTGCCGCTAGCGATCTCGTGAAAGTAACTAGCGCCAAAAGGTTCCCCGAAGATATTGCATACGAGATCAAGGGTACTATCCTGAATTGTTTTGCAAATCTTGCGGTAAAAAGAATCTATCACGAAAGTAACCAGAAAAAGCACGACGCCGAAGCAATCTGGCAATGCTACATCGACTCAAAAGATAAAGTTCTAAAGAAACGTTTTATCGATGAAACTATAAGAGCAGCCATTCTTCTCGAATATGGTGACGACGGTCTTCCTTTTCATTCCGGCCCGAAACACGATAAATTCGAAAAAGAGTTCGCGATCGAGATGTCTGACGATCTGAAACATCTCGAAATATATTCCGAACGAGAACTCTATCCGAAGAATTACATCGAATGGGAGAAAGGACTCCAGAGAAAGTATCACGATGCGTACAAAAAAGCATCCGAAGAAGGCTTGCTTCAAGGTGAAACCATTCAGTCCGGTTTGTTCTCAGGAACAATGAACCATTTCAAAATTGTAAACGCAGATTTTAAAGAGATAAACCTCAACTCATAAAAACCTCCGGGCTAGTCCCGGAGGATTTTTTATTTATCAGCTAGAGATATAAGTCCGGGTAGTTTAAGTCCAGATAAAAGTTCCAGGCTTGCGCCACCACCCGTAGAAATCAAAGAATATTTTAGCCCAGGTTCTAACTTCTGTACGCCTTCAACAAATCCAGTCGTGTCACCACCACAAATAATTGAAGTTGCATCTGTCTTATGTCCAATCGCGCGAGCAATCGTCCTTGACGCTAGATCAAACGGCTCTCTTTCGGTTAACCCTAATGTACCATTCCAAATAATTGTCTTTGCAAAATGAATTTTCTCGAGAATATCTCGTGTTGCGATAGCCCCAATATCAAGTTTCGCGCCATTTTCATCAGTCACAAAATCCGAAGCCACATATATTTTCTCATCTTCAGCCACATAACCATCAGATGCGATTTTACCACCTACGCAAATATTGTTCGCAATCGGTAAAAACTTCTCAATCAAAGGTTTCTTATCGTCAACTTTCGCCCCACCAATAATCAAAAGCACCGGCTTTTCAGGTTCAGAAATTACTGACTCAAGAACCGTAACTTCTCTCTCTACCAAAAGACCGGCCACTGCTGGCAAGACTTTACAAATCGCATCAGTCGAAGCATGTGCACGATGAACAACTGCAAAACCGTCCTGAACAAATATTTCTGCGCCAGTCGATTCAATAATTTTCTTTGCAAATTCAGCGTCATTCTTCTCCTCTTCTGGCCAGAAACGCAAATTCTCGAGCAACATAACCCCCTGGTTCGGAAGATCCGTCAATAAGGAAGTGACACCGTCACCAAAAACATCTGACGAGAAACGCACAATCGGTACTACACCATCATGAGTTCTAATAATCGAATTATTTAAAATCTCCGTCAATCTGTCTGCAACCGGCTTCAATGAAAGATCGGGTTTCCTCTCCCCTTCGGGACGACCCATATGGGATATTAAAATAATCTTCTTCGCTCCATTCGAAACAAGATATTCAATTGTTGGAAGACTTGCCCGAATCCTAATATCACTCTCAATCTCACCACCATCCATCGGAACATTATAATCAACACGAACAAGCACGACCTTATCGTTAACGTCGATATCTTTTATAGTCTTCTTATTGAACATTTCCACCTCCTTTGAAGTCAAAACTAGACTCTACGAATCTGAATCGTATCAGTTCCGCCAACCGTGTTTGGTTGTCCAGAAACGATTACCGCGAGAATATAATCTCTGCCTTCCCTCTTCTTAAGGTAATCGGACTCTGCCAGCTCTTGAGCGAGATCTAAGCCATAAGTATCAGAAAATGGACGTACGAACGCAGAGTTTGCATAAGTCAAAGCCAGTTGGCCTGCAACACGTGCATTTGAAGTGACTGAAATAATTGGTACATTTGGACGCTGAGCTGCTATCGATGCCGCTGTTGCACCAGAAGAGGTTTGGCAAACTATCACGTCTGCTTCAATCTTCTCAGCAAGACGAGCTGCTGCATGTGCAACTGCATCATAGTTCTTATATTCCCCAATTGTCTCATTTTCAATAGGAGCAATCTTTGAGTGATTCTGTGTATAAAGAATCACTTTTTTCATCTGTTTAACTGCTTCAACAGGATATTTACCATTTGCAGTTTCATCTGAAAGCATAACAGCATCAGCACCTTGGATAACTGCGTTTGCAACATCTGAAACTTCTGCACGTGATGGTTCCGGATTATCAACCATCGATCCCATCATCTGGGTTGCAACAATCACAATCTTTCCATATTGGCGACAAAGTGCAATGAGTTTACGTTGAACAATAGGAACAACTTCGTTTCCTGCTTCAACAGCCATATCACCACGAGCAACCATAATACCATCAGTTGCCTTAACAATTGCTTCCATCTTTTCGTCAGATTCAATTGCTTTCTTTGTTTCAATCTTCGCGATAATTTGTGCAGTTGAGCCATGCGATAGCATTATCTGGCGAAGTTTCTCAATATCCTCCGCACTCTGAACGAAGCTCATCGCAACATAATCAAAATCACGAGAAGCGCCAAACTCAATATCTGCCATATCTTTTTCAGTGATAACATCGCCGCCGAAATCAGTGTCAGGAAGGTTAAGTCCTTTCTTGCTCATCAAGACGCCATCGTTCAAAACTTTTACTTTAATTGCTGTTTTTGAAATGATTTCTGCAACTTCAGTCTTAATCTTTCCATCGAACATATAAAGTGGTTCACCTACTTTCATGCGTTCCGCAAGATTATATTGCACAGGAAGTACATTTGTACCATCATGTTCTTCAAGACTTGAATCAAGAATAAGTTCATCACCAGCTTTCACATCAAAGTGATTGTCTTTAATTTCACCAAGGCGAATCTTTGGGCCCTGAAGATCCTGCAAAATCGCAACTGAACGGCCCTTCTTAGTAGCTGCTGCACGAATAGCTTTAATCTGTTCATCACGCTCTTCATAGCTACCGTGCGAAAAGTTGAGACGGCATCCATTAACGCCCGCCATAATTAGTTCTTCGATTTTTTCTGGCGCAAATACGCTCGGGCCAATCGTAGCCAAAATTTTTGTTCTCTTAAATAATCTACTCATAACTTCCTATATTTTACCATAAAAAGTTACAAACGGCATCTTATTCAGTAGTGAATCTGAGAGCAATATGGTGATCAAGCGAAATTTCCGAAACAACACGCATTTCTTCTGCCCATTCAGGAATCTTTACTTTGCTGCCCGCTGCCGGTGTATCGGTCACGAACCAAACACTCTTTTTATCCTTTAAAAAGTCTTCTTTTGAATCCACTACATTATAATGATAATTTCTAATCGGCTCAAGCGAACCATATTCATAATTCACGTCTTCGTCGAAAAGATAAATTGGATGTTCATCAGACGAATAGAATATTCCATCATAATAAATCCACACACCATCCGCAATAATAGGCTCCCCTGCTTCTGCTACCACAAATGTTTCTGCTAAAATCTCTTTTACGTAACCTCTTGGTTCACGGTTCTCAACGAAAACTACACCAAATGACGCTACTATAAAGACTGTCACAATAAACAAGTTCTTTAATAAACCGCTCTTCAATAACACTGCTACTATTCCGAACAATGCCCATAATGCGACAATACTATATAATATATATCTATCCACAAAAGTACTTGTTAATGGTGGCAAAGAAAGAATAGTCATAATCAAAAATGGCACAACTACTAAAATCGAAGCACATTTAACATATTTTTTATTCTTAGCAGATGCTTTTCTAAAGATAGTTATCAATGCAAGAATAAAGAACACAACTAGCGTCACTCCGAATGCGAAGCCCCAACCAGTCACTTCTTGAGCCTTGTTGAAGAATAGAACGGAAGTAAAGAAATCTGCCATCGAGCTAAATGAGATCGGCGGAATCCAAAAGCCACCTTGCACCGACCCAATCTGCGTAAAGAATCGTGAAATCCATGGAAGATAGAGCAAAACTGCAAACGCATACGTAAAGATTATGGTTCTGAATAACTTTTTATTATCTATAATCTTCTTAATTCCACCAAAGTGAACAACTATCATAACAACATGAGCAAGCCACATGAATGCTGAGAAATAATGCGTCCACATACCGGCTGAAATTAGAATCGCGTAAATTGCCCAGTATTTTCTCCCCCTTTTATCTGCCGCCTTTTCAAGCGCAAGCGTAAGAACATAGGTCGCAATCGCAGCAATCGCGAGCACCATTGTATACATTCTCATTTCTTGGCCAAAACGAATAAACATCGGGGAAATCGCTACAAAAATCGTCGAAAGCGATGCTGCACGCATACCAAACCATTTCTTTACTAGATGGAAAATGAAGATAATCGCGATTAGCCCAAAGAAAACCGACATAAATCTAAGCGCAACATCGCTTGTCCCAAAAATCGAAGACCAAATTTTAAGTGCAAAATAGAACAGTGGCGGATGCACGTCCTGAGCTGTCATATCCCATATCTGCCCAAAATCCCCACGAATAAGATATGCGGAATATGATTCATCAAACCAAATTGAAGAAGAAAGGTTCAAAATTGAAAAAATCAAAAACAAAACACCGACAAAAATCGGAACAAGGATTGAAAAAAGACGCTGGTTCTTATCCATTTTCTTACTAAGCCCCACAGCTACTTTTTTCTTCTGTTTTGCAGTTTTCTTTAAAATTTCTTTTACCTTCCTTTTATCACTCATAACTCTTAAATTATATCACTTTACGAGATAAAAAATAAGCCCCGAGGGGCTTATTTTGATTATTCTTCTTCCTCTTTCTTAAGAGATTTGTCATAATCTTCTGTATCTTTCGTCAGCTCTTTTCTTAACTTAACTTGGATCTTCGTATAATTATATAGTGAACTTCCTTCCGTGCTTGCGCCTTTTGGAATCACTACACTCTGGTTTCCAATACGGCCAGTGCCGAACATCCCTCTGGTGTCAATCGATTCAACATCACCATGTAAACCTGTAGCGACATCAATTGCTGTACCCATTTCTGCCCAAGTGATATTTGTCTTTACGTTATCACCAAATGCAACAAGCATTTCTTTCACCTTATTTACGTCTGCCAGAATACCAATCGAAAGCGCCTTATTTTTTATTGCATTCATGATACGCTGCTGATTAATTTCACGGTCGAAGTTTGAATTTGCAAGACCGTAGCCACCTTTAGCATTACGAGCACGCGCAAGTCGAAGCACCGTTTCACCATCAAGGTTATAATTCATACCCTTCTTAAGCTTCAAATTCCACATACATATATCATAAATACCACGTTCATCAGTTGCATGAACATCGACATCAATTCCACCGAGAGTATTTACAACCGAACGAAGAACATTAAAGTCGACCGCTACATAATATTGAATTTGAACATCGGTTATTTCAGTAATCTTCTTTGCAAAATATTTTGCTGCAACTTCCGAATCGCCGTCCGCATCTTCCTTCTTACAATAATAGGTTGCATTAATTTTTCCTTTGTAACCGACTGTACACCAAAGAGACTTCTCGCCAGCAATTGTGTAATTTACCCATAAATCACGTGGTATTGAGAAGGTCGATGCAATCTTTCTTTCCTGATCGAGTGAAATGATTAAAATTGAGTCAGTAAGCATTGCGCCGCCATGACCTTCATCATCCTCTGCTGTACCAAAGACAAGAATATTTGTTCTACCATACTCATCCTTTTCAAGTGGTCTCTTGTTAAGGAACGCATCCATCGGATTTCCTTCAAGTACACCCGACGCTGCAGAATATATATTAATAAAGTAATATGCGCCAAAACCAATCAAAGCAATAATCAAGACAAGAATAAAAATCACAATCTTTGCCCAAAGTGGAGTGCGTCGACGTGCTTTCTTTTCTGCTTTTTTGCGACGCTTCTCAGCTTTACGTGAAAGTTTTGATGCCTTACCACTTTTACGCTTCAATAATTCATCTTCAAGTTCTTCTTCTGATAAATCAAGATCATCGTCATTCTTTACGGTATTTTTCTTTTCGTTTCTGGAGTTTAATGCAGTATTTACGGCAGATTTTTTAGTTACGCGACGTCCAATTGATTCTTCTTCACGAAGAACTTCATCCGCTTCATCAAGCAAAAGGTTTCCGTCATCATCATATAAATCATCAATATTATATAGTGATTCGCCGTTAACAAATGAATCGTCAGTGTCGAATTCTACACCATTATCAATCGCGACATCAGCCAGCTTCCTATCGTTTCTCCTTGCCTTTACAGGAGAGACCATCATCGGGTCAACGACCTTAGTCGACCTTCTTGCCGATGTAGGACGCCCAACCGAACCCTTTGGGGAACTTTTTGATTTTGTGTTAGCCATTAAAATAAAACTCCAATTTTAATTATAACCATTTTACCACACAAAAAACCCGATTTCAAATCTTGATTTTTTCTCTATTAGTGCTTTATAATTAGTCTTAATGAAAGGCGAGGATAATAAAAGCTCGGAGTTCGAGCTCATTGAGTTAGTTGACGTCTGCCGCAGTTACGGCTATGGCGACGCAGAATCTTTTGCATTAAAAAATTTCTCCATGACCGTTAAACGTGGCGAATTTATCATGATTATGGGGCCATCTGGCTGCGGTAAAACCACTCTTCTAAACGTCCTTGGACTTCTCGACAAACCTACTTCTGGCACATATTATTTAAACGGTAAAAAAGTGAACCGCTTTACTGCCCGCGGAAAAGCTCGTCTCCGCGCAAAAAATATCGGCTTCATTTTTCAAGATTTCAATCTCATCCCAAATCTTACTGTTATTGAAAATGTCGCTCTGCCACTTGTTTATTCAGGAGCAAGCAAAACACACCGTTTAATCCAAGCATCAGACACACTCCAGCGTTTTCATCTCAGCGAACGTGAATATTTCTTCCCTAACCAACTCTCTGGCGGTCAAAAACAACGTGTTGCAATTGCTCGTTCACTCGTTTCAAAACCTGAAATTATTCTCGCTGACGAGCCGACCGGAAATCTCGACTCCCGCAGTTCGCACATCGTCATGGAAGAACTTCGCCGCATTCACAGCGAAGGCAACACCATTATTATGGTCACCCATAACCCAAATCTCACAACCTACGCAACTCGCGTCATTCACATGCTTGATGGTGGCATTGATGAAGATATTAAAACTGTCTCCGATGAAGACCTCCCAGTCCCAATCGAAGATCGCATCGACCGCGATGATGAAGACGACGAAGATGAGCCATTCTTTGCAAAAAGCGAAACAATCGAAGCAGATACTGAAAAGTTCGAAGCTAGAAAAAACCTTATTTCAAATCGCCTATCAGACCCAGAAGATTTAGGAATCATTTCAACAGCTCCAAAGAAAAAAGAAGTAAAAAATATTCAAAATTCGAATATTTCTGACGAAAAAGTCGAAAAAAACGCTGAAAATGACAAAAAATATTCATCCCATGATATAAAATCCACAAAAAGCCCAGCAAAACCTGTCGCTACAAAACCAGCAACAAAGCCTACTGCAAAGCCAACAGTAAAGCGCAAAACCGTCCAAAATGGACTTCACCCATCAGGCGATCCAGGATTCCGTCTTAAAGAACGCCCATCTATTGAAGATTTAGTCGGAAAGGATAATAAATAATGTCACTACTTCTTAGAACGCATTTAGATCTTGCAAAAACCTCGCTCAAAGAACGTCGTGGTCGCACTCTTTTGACTTGTCTTGGAATCGCAATTGGCGTCGCAAGCATCATCCTAATTCTCAGCCTCATGGGCAGTATTAATAATCTTATTCGCACCCAAGTTGAAGCAGCCGGCGGAAACCTCATCATTATTCGCCCAAACGACAACAAAGACAGAATCAGCAACGTTCTCACTGAGCTCACATCAACAAATCATTTCAACAAATCAAATCTCACACTTAGCGACGTCGAAGCAATCAACGCTTTGAACGAAGACAAAAAGGTTGATGTAGAATTTCCAGTTGTAGCAGTTGCACCAATCGCAGCAAGCATAAATACGCTTGTTGGCGAGCGCACCGTTGAATCTGGTAATGTAGTCGGCACAACTGAAGAGTTAAAAGATATCGCCGGTCTTAATCTCCGCACTGGTACATTCCTAAAAAATGGCACCTTAAAGAGTGCTGTAGTTGGCCGCGATCTTAGTCTAAAACTCTTCGGAACAATGGAACCAGTTGGAAAAACATTCACTCTTCTAGACGAAAAATTCATCATCGTTGGTATTCTCTCCGAAGCTAACAATCCGATAAACTACAATAATGTTGATTTTGATAACACTGTTCTCGTAAATATCAACCACCTAAAGAACATCGAAGAAAATCTTCAAATCCAACAAATTGACGTCAAAGTCGCAAATGAAGACCGTACTCCAGCAACTGCTGAAAAAATCAATTCTATCCTCGCCGAAACCAAACGTGGCGAGAAAAACTACAAAGTCGCCTACGGGGACGAAATTACTCACCCAGCAGGTAGTTTATTTGATATTATTTCTGGCATGCTCACACTAGTTGCAGGTATTTCACTCATCGTTGGTGGCATTGGTGTCATGAACATCATGCTCGTTTCAGTTGCAGAACGCACCCACGAGATCGGTATTAGAAAAGCAGTCGGTGCTTCAAACATGAATATCTTCCTCCAATTCCTCTTTGAATCTTTGATTCTTTGCTTCATTGGCGGAATCGCTGGACTTGCCCTTGGATACGTTTTCGCTTTCCTTGTCTCAATCATTACGCCATTTGCACCATACATTGACCTCGGCATTTGTTTCGCAGCAATCGGTATCTCAGTAATCGTCGGCACAATCTTTGGCCTCTATCCAGCCGTCAAAGCATCACGCAGAAACCCAATTGATTCTTTAAAAGCCAATTAAGCTTATGCTCGCTTTTTTACCCTGTTATGATATAATATTTTCATGCTAATTTTGGGAATTGAAACATCTTGTGACGAGACCGCTGCTGCCGTAGTTGAAGACGGAAGCAAGGTTCTTTCTAATGTCGTCGTATCCCAAATTAATATCTTTGCTGAATATGGTGGCGTAATTCCAGAAGTCGCAGCTAGAAACCACCTCGAAGTCATGATGCCAGTTGTGAAAAAGGCTCTCGAAGACGCTAATAGAACCTGGAACGATATCGACGCAATTGCCGTCACTCACACTCCAGGTCTGCTGGGTTCCCTCCTTATCGGCACACTCACTGCTCGCACCCTTGCCATTATCTATAAAAAACCACTCTACGCGGTCCACCATTTAAAATCTCATATTTACGCCAATTGGTTAAACGAGAACATGCCTAAAGAAACCTCTATTATTGAGTTTCCTCTTCTATCCCTTGTCGTATCCGGCGGCCATACCCAGATCCTAAAAATGGATGCGCATAATCATTTCGAAATTATTGGCACAACTCGCGATGATGCTGTCGGCGAATGCTTTGACAAAGTTGCAAAAATCCTTGGCCTACCCTACCCTGGTGGCCCAGCAATCACTAAAGCTGGACGAAATGGAGACAGAAACAAATACCACTTCCCTAAGCCAAACGTCCCTGACCTTGATTTTTCATTCTCTGGCCTCAAGACTGCCGTCTTAAGAACCGTTCAAACCGAACTCGGTCTCCCAATCAGTCACCCTTCACATGACCTAAAAAATCACCTGAACGAGTCCCAGATTGCCGATTTTGCCGCATCTTTTGAAAAAACTGCCGTCGACTATCTCCTAGAAAAGCTCAACAAGGCCTATGAAGAAAATCCAGGCACTAAATCCTTTGTCGTTGCTGGTGGTGTTTCAGCAAACGAACTTCTCCGAGAAGAAGCTACAAAGCGTTTCGATAACGTTTTCTTCCCTGAACGCAAATTCTCAGGTGACAACGGCGCCATGGTTGCTGCCGCTGCATATTTTGAAATTCAATCTGGTGTAGAACCAACTGATCCATATAAACTCGATATTATGCCACGTTCAGCCATTAAATAGCCTACGCTTACCCTAAATGTGCTATAATTAAAAACAATGAGTTTTCCGCTTCAACAAACCAAAGATTGGGAAAAATTACAAATAGCTCTCGGCGAAGAGACCTTTTTCGAGGAAACAAAAGATTATACTTTTCTCGCAATATTAAAACACACAAAATTTGGAAACTATTTCTACCTCCCATATGGACCAGTACTCAATGATAAAAATGCCGCTAAAAAGGCCCTAGAAGCCCTCAGAAGCCTCGCAAGTCAAAAAAGCGTAAGCTTTATTAGAATCGAACCACAGGACCCTAAAAACGCCTCTGAGCTCCTTAAACTGAAAAACATTAAAAAGTCAAAGGATCTCAACCCAGCTGAAACCTGGCAAATAGATTTAACAAAATCCAAAGAAGAAATTATTGCTGATTTTTCTCAATCTACTCGCCGCTACAGCAAATTCGAAAAACGTGGCGTATCTGTTACGAGCTCAAAAAACCCAAAAGACATTAAATATCTCGTTAAATTTCAAAAATCCCTCAGTAACAGAAAAAACTTTGGTGTTTTCTCTGAAAAATATCTTAAAACCGAGCTCGAGCAACCATTTTCTACCCTTTACCTTGCCCATTACAAAGATCCTGAAGACGCATCAAATGACGCTCCAAAAATCATCGCTGCTTCCCTATTCTTTGACTATGATGGTACCCGCTACTACATGCAAGGTGCAACTGACCCAAATTACAGAAAACCACCTGCTTCCCTTGCTATGATGTATACCGCAATGATGGATGCAAAAGATCTAGGTTTCAAAATTTTCGATTTCTGGGGTATCGCTCCTGAAAACGCGCCAAAGGATCACCCTTGGGCAGGTTTTACAGCCTTCAAAAAAGGCTTCGGCGGCTATGAAGTCGATTACTGCGGCACTTACGATATTATCTTAAATAAATCAAAATACCGCCTCTATAATTTAGCTAGAAAGGTCAACCGTACAATCCGAAAATTTAAAGTCTAAATTCCGCCAGTCTTAGTCTCATAAACAAGCTGTTGCTCATCATGATCCATTGATGCCTTACCAGACAAGAACAAATTATCCATCAATTCTGGATCATCAATATGGTCTTCAATATACTTCCAAACTTGATTAGCGCCATTGTAATAGGTAAGATCTTTATTGTTTGGCAGTTCCCCAGTACCTCTAAAACATCTTTGAACGTCCGTGATTACTTTCTCGTTGCTCACATGCATCAAACTTTTCATTAAATTTTGAATATCATATACCTCGCGAAAATTCTTATTAAGATAAGTTGCCATCCCAATATTCAGATAATGGTCAATCCCCGAATCCTCATATTTCCCATTTATCGCCTGTTCGACACATTTTGCTACCCCCTCATCAAAGTCCATATTCTTCGGCAATCCTTTTGAGAATACCTTAAGATCGTGATCCAAAAACGGAATCGCCCTCATTACATGCGTCCCAAGCTCATGGCAAATTAAAGCCTTTGCCTTATTAATTGGATAGTCTTTCCCTCCAGGGAATTTAATCTGTTTGTCAACATGGCTAACCGAAGCACTCGAAGCCTTTTCATCAACAATCGCCCGATAACCATAACCGCCTTCAAGTTCTTCATCTAAAATTTCATTAATTATCCCCACTACCTCTTCAGAGCTTATATTCTCCTTATCTTCCGGAATATGTTCCAGAAACCCACCAAAGAAATCCTGCACAATTTCCGAAAAACGATCAACCGTCTCCTGTTTTGGCTTAAACCTTTCAACCCCATCTTCCGGCATTACTCCAATCTTTTCCTTAAGACGTTCAAAATCTTCTTTTTCCTCTTCCGTCTCAGGATGAATCGAGTCAATTCTCTCTTTCAAAAGCCCAAAAAATGTCGTTTTATCGACCTCACCATAGAGCTTTCTGTTGATATCCTGATGCCACTCGCGCGCTTTTTCTTTCTTCTCAGGAGTGTCTGCAGTCTGATAGACATAATTCGCGAGTACAAACCCGTTACGCAACATTTCCTCATCCAGCATCATTCGGACTAAACGCTCTTCTTTATATGAAAAATTCTGCCTATCTAAGCCATTCCCTGATTCTTCTCTTAGAGATTCAAGCTCACTGCTTACTTCATTCAAACTATTAATGTTTTTTATGATTTTCTCTGGATCAAGACTTCCGTAAATATTTTTTGGATGTTCAAGACTCTCATCGGCCATAAACTCAGCTTTTGCCTCTAGATCGTTTGTTGGTCTAAGCTTCTTAATAGGGGTAATCATTGCAGCCTCTATTTTCTTCATCTCTCCCTCAAAAGTCAGCTGCTCTTCCCCGTCGTTTACCTCAAAATTCTTATCTTCCATCTTTTGCCCCAGTTTTCTTATCAAATTTTGACAAACTAAAAAGAGGCACTTTATCACCATCAATGATTTCTTGCGCCTTATGTAGAAGTTTGACGATTCCCTTCTCTGTTTTTGCTGATCCTATATGTATAGTTTGAACAACCTTTCCGCCTTCTTTATAACAGACCTGAATACCGGTTGCTCCAGAAGAAGTCTCAAATCTACGAATATATGCCATAAGCCGATTATAGCACAGTTCCCGTTGAGGCTAAGTAACCAGCGCGCGAACGAAGTGAGCGCGCGCAGCGCCCAAGGGGTATATTACCCATTTTTACCTCAAAAAACATAAGCTTTTCCACTAGGAAATATATATAATTCCCTATTCCTTTATCCGTTATTGTAGCAACCGTTTGACTTAGCAACCCGCTTTTGCTAAAATAAGCTTAACAATTGTGCATTTTGGGAAAAGAACAACAAAGTTGAGAGATTCTGATCGCTCTCATAACACATATTTCGCATAATTGGGGAAATATAAATTACAAAATAACAGGGAAGTATGCATAAGTAGAAAATACTTAGGCCTTATTGTCAAGTACGATACAACTTATGTTTATTTCACGCAATATATTTCACGCGAAAATGCTTATGAAACACGAAGCAAATGATTTTGATTATGCTAAAACATAATTGAATAATAAACGCAACCATTTTCACAAGAAAGCTATGAAACTACAGACCATATACGAAGAGACCAAGAAAAGAATTGAGAAAAATATTTCAGAAGGAAATCCTGGAAATAACAGGGGTGAAATACTATATTTTACGAGTCTAATTATCGGAATTGTTGCGAGAATACGAAACGAAATATCCGAGCTAGAAACAACTAGAAAAGCAGAAAAACACGAAGAAGAATACTACAGGGGAATCAAAGATTCAAAGAAAATCGAGCTGACAGAAAATATCATTTTCGAAGCAATGAGCTTCTCCGAATCACTAGAAGAATTAATAAAACCCAAAATGGAGGATTAATGAACGATTATTTCTATGACTATTTCAAGCCCGGCGACAAAGTCAAACATTTCAAACGTGAACTTGAAACAAAAGAAAACTTAGCAAAAATCCCAAATCTTTTTCTATATGAAATCGTTGGTGTCGCGACGCATTCTGAAACCCGCGACGAACTCGTAATTTATAAAGCACTCTACGATAAAGACCAAGCAGGGAATTACAAGTTATATGCTCGCCCACTGGACATGTTCATGTCGCAAGTAGATCACAAAAAATATCCCCATGTTAAACAAAAATACCGCTTCGAAAAAATCGAAGACTAGCAAACTTTCTCAAAAAAATAACAGGGAACAGCATAATATTACAACATGTTATCAACATGTTGTCAATATACTATGCGCGAGCAAGAATAATTCTTTTTCGCACATGAAAAGTAAACAAAATTTTTATTTTTTACTATGAATTAAATAGATTCAAGTTGCTCTTTCATGCGATCAATAAGTTTTGTCTTTTCTTCGATCGCATCACGCGTCTCTTTCACAAGCTCAGCTGGAGCACGCTCGACATATGCTGGATTCATCATACGAGCATTAAGACCATCAAGCTCACGCCCAACTGCAAGAATCTTTTCCTCGAGTTCTACCCTATATGCCGCAACAACATCTGCTGGAACATCAAGATATAGATCATGACCAGCAAGTGCTAAGTGCAGACCTCTTGGAGAACCATTTGTCGAAGCAACCGATGGAACGCGTGCTAAGAATTTCACAAGAAGAGTGTTATCATCAACAAGAGAATCGTCTCCATAAAGCAAGCCAAATTTCTTATTATGTGCCACATTCGAAAGAGCAACATTCGTTGCACGAATCTCAGAGACCACTGCACGAATTCTTTCAAAATTCTCAGCTGAAATCTCATCGTATTCGAGAACTGATGGCCACTTTGCATCAATAATCATGCCATCGGTCCAGCCCAAATTCTGCCAGATTGCCTCTGTAACAAATGGAGCGAATGGATGAAGCATAGTAAGGATTGTTTCAAGTGTAGCCTTAAGAAGGGAAGTATTCCTGTAAATCTTCTGACTTTCAACAAACCAGTCTGCATACTTATCCCAGATAGTCGAGTAAAGAATCTCGACAGCTTCAGAGAAGCGATATTCAGCCATACATTGCTCAATCTGTGCGCGACAGCGATCAAGCTCCCTACAAATCCAGTCCTCACCCATGTTATTGGTGGTGTACTGGTATTGCTCTGGATTAATTGCGTCAGATTCAGAAGAATGAATTGCTGAACCTTCGCCATATCTATCAGCATCAAGTCCAGTAACGCCTTCTTGGCCTTCATTCTCAAGCACTACGTCAACGTTCGCATAAGAGAAACCCTGCTTCTCAACCTCTTCGTCAACAATACCCTGAATAAAGCGAGAAATGTTCCAAAGCTTATTACAAAGCTTCTGGCCAGAAATTACTGAGTTCTCAGAGAATGCCTGATTCATACCAGCTGAACGGCCACGAAGAATACCAAGCCTAAATGCATCTGAACCGTACTTCGAAACGAGATCCATTGGGTTGATCACGTTACCCTTAGACTTCGACATCTTCTTGCCATGAGCATCGAGAACGAGACCATGGAGATAAACTTCCCTAAATGGAACTTCGCCAGTAACATAAAGTCCCATCATAATCATACGCGCGACCCAAGCGAAGAGAATGTCTGCGCCAGTCTCCATCACATTGAGAGGATAGAAATCTGAAGGCATATTTTCTTCCCAGTTTGTACAGACGATTGGCCAGTGTGAAGATGAGAACCAAGTATCAAATGTATCTTCATCACGGCGATATTTTACACCACCAAGCTCAATCTCAGCGAGGTTAACGCGGGTATCAAACACCCATTCCTCACCAGGAGCGTTTGGATCAACCTTCTTAAACATTGGGATAGCGATACCCCAAGGAATTTGGCGTGAAATATTCCAGTCCTTAAGGCCCTTAAGATAGTTAATAAGAACTTTTTTCTTATTCTCAGGATGGAATTTAATCTCATCATTTTCAAGATGTTCAATCGCAACTTTAGCGAGCTTCTCGGTATCAATAAACCATTGCTCCTTAAGGAGTGGCTCAATCACGGTATCACACTTATAACAGTGAGAAACAGCGTGTGTAATCTTTTTCTCACCGCGAAGAAGGCCTTGTGTCTCAAGATCAGCGAGAACTTTCTTTCTACAATCAGCGGTAGTAAGACCAGCATATTCTTCACCAGCATTCTCAAGCATCTTGCCGTCAAAACCAATCACGGTAATGCGTGGCAAATCATGGCGAAGTCCAACCTCAAAGTCATCTGGGTCGTGTGCAGGAGTAATCTTTACCGCACCGGTACCATAAGCTGGGTCAGCATGTTCATCAGCAACAATAGGAATTTCACGCTTAGTAAGTGGCAACTTCACCATTTTGCCGATTACATTCTTATAACGCTCATCCTCAGGGTTAACAGCTACAGCGGTATCGCCAAAGAGAGTTTCAGGACGAGTTGTCGAAACGATAATTTCATTAAGTCCATCAACTGGATCAACAAGTTCATAAGCAATGTCCCAGAGATGACCTTCCTCGTCTTTATGGGTAACTTCAATATCAGCGAAAGCGGTCTGGTGTTTTGTACAGAAGTTAACGAGCTTCTCGCCACGGTAAACCATGCCATCCTTCCACATTTTCTCAAATGTAGTATAGACACGGCGAACCACATTTTCATCAAGGGTAAAGGTAAGATCTTGCCATGAACATGAAGCACCGAGGGCACGGAGTTGAAGCTCCATATTACCTCTCTGTTGCTCAACGAAATCCCAAACACGGGCATAGAGTTCATCACGGGAGAATTCAAAACGAGTATGTCCGTCTTTTTCAAGATTACGTTCATAAACCACCCAAGTCTCAAAACCAGCGTGATCTGCACCTGGAACATACCAAGCACGTTCACCACGTAATCTGTAGTAACGAGTTAAGCTATCCTCAAGAGCCACTGTAAGGCCATGTCCGATATGTAAGTTTCCATTTGCGTTAGGTGGCGGCATTACGATTGAAAAGCGCTTACGCTTGCTCTCAGAGCCTTCTAGGCCCATTTCTTTGCCAGGGATATCCTTCAAAAACTTACCAGCAGCTTCCCAGGCTGCATAGATGTCTGTTTCAAAGTTCTGTGGTTCGTAGCTACTTGCAAATTTCATATTTCTCCCTTAATCCTTTATTCACTTCCTTTTCCAGTAAACACTGCGACAATAGTCATTAATAAAATCTTTATATCGAATAATACTGACCAGTGATCGATGTAATAACAATCAAGTCTTACGACTTCTTCGAAATCCGTTATTTCGCTTCTGCCACTCGTCTGCCAAAGTCCGGTAATTCCCGGTTTAAGTGAAAGCCTTCTCTTATGATGCCTTGAGTATTGTTGGTATTCATCAATCATAGGTGGTCTAGTCCCAACCAGCGACATATCACCTTTAAGCACATTGAAGAACTGAGGAAATTCATCAATCGAGGTTTTTCGAATAAAACGTCCAACCTTCGTGATTCTCGGGTCATCTTTCATCTTAAACATCGCGCCGTCCATCTCATTTTTTCCAGATTCCATCAATTTCTTGCGTCTCTCCTCCGCATCTCTATACATCGAACGGAATTTATACATATAGAAATATTTTCCATTTTTTCCGACACGTTTTTGCCTAAAGAAGACTGGGCCACCATCCTCAATCAAAATTGCTGGCGCCACAAAAACCCCAAGGACAATCGTGAGCAAACAACCAATCAAACCGCCAATAATATCAATCACTCTCTTAATAAAAAGCGATAATTCCGAGAAAATCCTTGGCGCAAAACGTACCACTTCTAATGTACCAAAATCTTCAAGCTTTGAGTCAAACGTCTCCATCGCAAATGAATCAAGTGTTACCATCGAATCAATCCCCATCTCACCAACAATATCGATAATCGACGCCATTCTCTCGCGGTCCATATGATCAACTGAAATAATTGCAAGATTTACATTATGCGTTTTCAAAAATGTCATCGGATCAGTATCGCTCTTATCAAAACGTCCGTCATAGACACGATAAAAAGTCGACTGACCTTTTGCGTTCACTTCTGCAATTCCTACGATCTCAAAATCATCTGCACCGTTTTGGACGAGATTACGAATCACCTTCGTCTTATCTTTTCTATCCGTAAAGACCACTGTCTGACGTTTATGACGCGATTGAATTGAACGAATTATTCTATGAGTAATTCCAGAAACGACAAGCGAGAAAACAAAGTAAAAACTAAAGAAATAGCCGAAGAAAAGTCGTGGAATAGAATCTGAAATATGGGCCATATAGACAATTGACGCAAAGAGCCCTGCCACAAACAACATACTAAAGAATGATTCTTTAAAAGTCCTTAGAAGCCCTCTTCTTCCAGAAAGGTTTGAAGGCTTATAAATCAAGAAAACTGCAACATAACAGAGCAAAAGATATGACAATACAAGTGCATCATTAATATTTCTAAACGTATCCGCGTCTTCCCAACCAAAACGAAAAGTATACGCAATCAAAAACGCCGCGATAATCGCGATAATATTAGAAATAAATGTGCCCAATCTTCTACTCAACATTCTTTCTTAATTATAACATACATCATGATATAATTATCAAAAATAACAGAGAGGTTTTATGGCAAGTATTTTCTCAAAAATCGTCACAGGCGAAATTCCATGTTACAAAATCTACGAAGACGAAACCGTCCTCGCTTTTCTAGACATCCATCCCGAAACAAGGGGACACACTCTCGTCATCCCAAAAATCGAGATCGATAAAATTTACGACCTTCCAGACGATGTCTATACTCATCTCATGTCTGTCGTAAAAATGCTCAGCAAAAATATGGAAGAAAAACTTGGCGCTCGTACTCTTTTAAAAGTTATTGGCACCGACGTCCCACATGCTCACGTCCATCTCGTACCGTACGATGAAAAGTATGAACACGGCAAAACTCTCGAACTCGCTCCCGAAGAATTCGAAAAAATCCGCGACATTCTTGCAGTAAAATAATTACGTCCACCCCTGTAAATCGTTGATTTTTGGGCATTTTTGTGCTATAGTAGAAATAGGTGGGTCATAATTTTTTTGAAATAAAAATCGTACCTTTACATACAGGAGGTGATATCTATGTATACGACAATAGAAGAAATAAAGAAAGCCTCGAACAAATATAGTCAGATACGTGAAAAGATTAGAAGAGCAATCATTACCATAAATCCGGTTGAACTTGTCACGCCTTTAGGGGCAACTGCTGAAGAAATGGATTGGCTTGATACTCTCGAAAAATCCAATTACAGAGTTTTTGAAAACCCCAACTTAGACAACTACGATCCGGCGCTCATTAATCATTGCATCAGCCAGGAAAAAACTCTACTCCAGTTGCAATCGGAACTTTCTTCCGTTAAAGAAAATACAACTGGCATAGCTGAATCATTCGTCCTGGAGAATTACATGCAGGCCATAACTGACAGTCTCAAAACAGCCAAACTCGCTAAATCAATAGAAAACAAAAACGACAAAGAATCTGCGAGTATCGTGAAAGAGAAATACGGATGCCCAAGTTTTGACAACGTCACTGATGCGATCAATATCGCTCACCAAATCCTAAACGGTTCATTTGACGTTTCTGCTGCAAAGAAGGCTAATATCAGCTTTAAGCCGAAGACGTTAAGATGGTTTAACACTATAAAGCCCATTTACACACAGGATTTTATGAGCATGATCAAATCCGCGTTTGATCTATATCAAACGCATGCATCGCCAATCTACCAAATCCCTGACTATATCTATGGAACGGTAGAGGCGCTCGACAAAACGTTTTTTAAAACAGCACCATCCATCATTGTTCCGCTCGTAGCTAACATGAACGATTTTTCCTTCGTCCGTCTTCTTAAGCGAGAAATTGATTGCCGATGGAGATGCTCAAGAAACGTCGAAGAACTCGGTCTTCTAAAATGCGACGATGAATTCGTCTATGACGGGTTTTCCGCTTTCACCGACATGGATTACAGCGAAAAATACCTCGGCCAGAAAGCTATCGACGGCATCTATTACATGGTCGCAATCGACAACGCAAGCTGCAGTGATGACGGGCAGGGAAGTTTCACAAATACAGCCAAACTCATCTATAATCTGTTACCCGAGGCAATGGACAAGAAAATTCGTGCGAGAAATACCTGGAAGTACACATACAGTGCATACCGTGGTATTACCGATACGAATAATAAAAGTGGCTACGCTTTCACAAAGGATCGCAACATCTACGAAGGCTATATTTATGTGAAATCTTTATTCCTTCACGAATCTACGGAATATTTGAACTACGGCGCTCTACCAAAAACTATTTTCGAAAAATTCATGTCAATCGTCGACAAAAAAGACGCCGAAAGGAATGCTATTTTGAGCCAGGATATCGAGCCGTTCTTATTCAATGAGATCGAGAAAGCAATACCAGTTGTACATCCGATTTAACCCACCTACCTTTAAAAAGCCCCCGCATTTTGCGGGGGCTTATTTTTTAGTGGGGTTTCTATCTTCCGGAAAGGGAATTGTATTCGAAGACTCTGGAGCCATAAGTTAAAACCAGCTATACCATATATATTTTTATCATTTTGAAAAGAGATAGTGCCTACTTTGACAACAAAAAAAGAGCCCTTAAGCTCTAATGTTGATTATATGGTACACCCGACAGGATTCGAACCTACGACCTTTTGCTCCGCAAGCAAACGCTCTATCCAGCTGAGCTACGGGTGCATAATGAGTGAACAGCGACCGAGCTTGCTCGGGCATTGTTCGCGAATGTGCATCCGAAAGCGCTAGCTTACGGGTGCATAAATCTAACTTGGTGTGGATACCGCCACAGGAAAGTTCAATACTTCGAATCTGTAGCGATTCCACCTAGAAATTAAATGAGCATCGTATTACTACGACAATCTAAATTCTATCACATTTTACTTTTATTTTCAAGAAGCAAACATGATATAATTAAAGGTATGGATAATTCTAAACCAGAAAAATTTAGGATTAAGAAATCTCCTCGTTTAAACATGGCCTTTTTCACACTTGTCGCCGTCACTGTCATTTTCTACCTCATCGGCCTCTCAATCGTCTCAAACAGAAATGAAATCGCAAAGCAAACCCATCAAAAACGTCTCGACGAAGCCATCAGTTTTTGCGACAGTCTCTTTAACGAAAACCTCTTAAAACTCGACAATGTCTCCGCTGACGAACTCAAAGATTGTGACGACCGCCTCGATGAAATCGGCGACGAAAACGAAACGAAGAAGCTTCGCGAAATGGTTAGCGACGCCCTTAAATATATCGAGTGGCTAAGCTCTGCCGATGAATGGTTCGAAGACGGAATCGTAAAATCTAGCATCACCGAAAAGGACCTCACCTCACTCACCGAGTCTCAAAAATCCCTAAATAAAGGCTACACTAACCTCACCTCAGAAAAGCTCAACGCTCTAAAATCCGAGCATAAGAAGATGAAAGATGCCAAAAACGCCGTCAACTACCTCTTCACTTCCGCGGATCGTAAAACCGTCAAAAGCAGCATCAAACGCAACGACTACGATAACGCCAAAAAACTTGTCGACGCTCTCGCCCAAAACGATCTTAAAAAAGAATATGAAAATCCTCTGAAGGAAGCTCTAAAATCAATCGAAGAACAGGAACGTATTGCCCGCGAGAAAGCCGAAAAAGCCCGCCGCGAGAGGGAAGAACGCGAACGCAAAATCGCCGCTTCATGGCACAAACTCAATCTCTCCCCATATTACATCAACCAGTACACCGCCAAAATCTACAACGGCTGCGAAGCCGCATCGCTCCTCATGTCTCTAAAATATAAAGGCTATGCCCGCGGCACCAGCTTCAAAACCTTCGTAGACGAAATGCCAAAAAGCGAAACCGATCCAAACGAAGGTTTCTATCTCAGCATTTACGACCTCGAGCCAAAAACCGAAGCTCACTGGATCGCTCCAGCACCACTCGCCGCATACGGCCGCACCACTGGTGCTACCATCGTGGACGCAACCGGTTGGAGCATCGACCGCCTCGACGAAGAAGTCAAAAACGGCAACCCAGTTGTCATCTACACCACCTATGCTTTCCGCAATCCAAAGAACTTCAGTAAAGGCGTTCCGAAGAACCTCCACGTCATGGTCCTTTCCGGTTATAACTCATACACCGGCGAACAAGTCTTCTATGACCCATGGCCAGCCAACGGCGTCTCGCCAGTCTTGTCAAAAGCTCGTGCCGAATCTCTTTACAATGCCGTCGGCAAACGCGCTATTGTCATCAAATAATCTGTGTTATAATATTGCCACCGTGGGAGCACTTTAGAAAGGTAGGTGATAAAATGAGTTTTTATGATGAAGTCGCAAATGCGTGCAAAGAAATTGGACTCGAATGTAAAGTTATAGAAGTACCGCCACACTTAAGACCAACCGCGAAAGACTACGCAGAATTAGAACGGAACATAGCAAAAAGATGTGACGAAAATGAAATAATGCTCGGAATGAGCGAGTTATACGCAAAAAATTCACTACCAGTACAATAATCAGAAAGGCCGAGATAACTCGGCCTTTTTAAATTCATCCTGGCGGAAGCGAGAGGATATAAATAATGCGCCGTCGTTTTGCTTCGCAAAACCGGGCATTAACGAACCTGGCTCGAACCCTCATTTCTCATCATAAATAAAAATAAGGCCAAAGGCCTTCTTTTTATTTATGGCGGAAGCGAGAGGATTCGAACCTCCGAGACATTGCTGCCCACACGATTTCGAGTCGTGCGCCTTCAACCACTCGGCCACGCTTCCACATTCTATCTTATCACAAAAACCCAAGCTACGCCACCCCTAGAAAACCCTAGAAAACCAAACCGCTCATGCTTGCATTACCTCTATAAAAGTACTATAATTATACTTACTATTGCACTTTGGGAAAGGAGGGTAGCCCTATGGGAGCAAAAGAGTACATCGACAGTCTCGAACCAAAGAAATTCCAGGAAATCAAAAACTTCGTGGAAAATAGCGAAGATTTCTGCAAATTCCTTGCTGAACCCTGTGAAGATGTAGTGACTGTTGCGAGTTTCGCTATGCAATGTCAGGATCTCGGTATTCCTACCGAATACACCAAAAACTCTGAAGCGCTTCACTACCTCATAGTAGCGATTGATGCTCGTATTAACGGCAATGCATAAAAATTCTCATAACTTTAGGCTCGACAAAAAGTCGGGCCTTTTTCCTGCCCGGCTCCAAACCATTTTACTCTTCGTCTAAATCATCTTCGGAATCATAGCCATCATAGTATCCCTCTTCATAACGGTCACGTTCCTCATCAATCATATCTCTATCATCTTCAAACGGGTCATACTCCGCGCCACCGTACGCATCAGCTCCACCATCATCCACGCCTTTAAGATAAGCTTCGCTTTCGCGAGCCATACGCTCCTCGAAATCTTCAGCTTGAGATTCTTTTTCGAACAACTCATCGTCATCAGCGTCGTCGAAATCGTCGAATTCATCTAAATTATCAATATCAAATTCATTTCGTTCGCTCATATAATCTCCTTACTTAAATTATACCATAAATGTTTTTGCGAAAACACCTAATCTATGCTAAACTAAAGGTAGAAAAAGTGAGGAGACGTTATGCCAGAAGAAAAAGCTGATATCGCAAATATCTATGATAACCAAGCAATTTCAGAACAGCCAAAAAAGAAACCTGTAAGACCAGAAAATGCTGGAAAGAAAAAATTAACCAAAAACCGTATTAAAGCGAAAATCCTTGGCACCTACTACGGTCATCCTGCACGCGACATGAAGCTTATTGTTGTCACAGGTACAACTGGAAAAACAGCTGTTGCGCATTTTATTCATCACATTATTACTGAATCAGGCGAACGTGTTGCAGTCCTCGCTTCTGAAACTACAATAAAATCTGGCATGCTCCATAAATTCCTTTCCGACGCTTGGAAAGCTGGCTCAAATTACGTCGTAGTAACTGCTCCTGCTGAATCTATTGAAGAAGATCTCTTCGCTGAGCTTGATATCTTCGCAGCCGTTCTTACCGACTATGTTCCTTCACATATCAACGATATATCTGCTGAAGAGTATGAAGCAAAAGATGACACAATCTTTGATATGGGACCTGAATATGTCGTTTTAAATCGTGACGATAAAAATTTCGAAGAATTCAAGAAAACTTTCAAGGGTGACAAAGCAACTTTCACCTACGGTGAAAACCGCGAAAGCGATCTTGTTATTGAATCTTCAAAGCTCTACAAAATGGGTTCTGAAGCACACTTAAGCTTCGAAGGGAAACGCTTTACAACTGCAAGCTTCCTCAATAAACAGACTGATATTTCATACATGGCTTGTGCCGCTGCTCTTGCTCTCGCTCTTGGCATTGACACTGAATCAATCGAAAATGGTATCGCTGCCTATGATCCACAAGGCCTCGTTGCCGAAAAAGACCAACAACCTAGCGAAGAAGCTTCTGAATAGCTTTCTCAGTTTCTTTTAAGTCTTCGAATGGCTCCGCACCATTCTTGCGAAGAATTGTATGTTCATGACCTTTACCGAGAACAAGCACAATATCGCCTTTCTTCGCCATTTTACAAGCTTTCTCAATTGCTTTCGCACGATCAATCTCGATAAATACATTCTCATCAAGTTTCATACCCGCTCGTTCACAACCAACTAAGAACATCTTAGCGATTTTTTCTGGGTCCTCATCACGTGAGTCATCCTCAGTAATAATACAAACATCGGAGTACTTTGCGGCAATCTCACCACGTTCGTCACGTGTTGTTTCGTCACGCCTACCAGCTCCGCCAAACAGGGAAATAATCCTACCATTCTTATTTGGTGCAACTGAATCATAAACTTTCTGAAAGGCATCAGGCGTATGTGCATAATCAACAATCGCCGTGAAGTTTTGTCCGAGATCAACGCGATTCATCCTACCTTCAACAGATTCAAGCGCATAAATACCGTCATGAATTTCATCTTCAGTAAGCCCTAATCTAAGCCCAACAGCCACTGCTGCGAGTGTATTATAAACAGTAAAGATTCCAGGAATTTTCGTCTCAATTGAGAAATCTTTCACATCATACGAAACGCCAGTCGCAGAAAGCTTCACGTTTTTTGCCTTAAGGGCACCCCTATTAATACCGTAGGTTGTACCATCTTTTACAACGTGCATGAAGAAGGTTGAACTTGGGTCATCCGCATTCGCGATTCCATACTTCGCCTTTTTAAAGAGTTTACACTTCGCAGCACGATAGTTTTCAAAAGTCTTATGATAATCAAGATGCTCGTGCGTGACATTTGTCATTGCCGCAACTTCAATTGGGATTCCAAGCGTTCTAAACTGACACATCGCATGTGAAGTCACCTCAAGCACAAGGTACTCAGCGCCCGCATCAAGAATTCTCTTCATACGGCGATTAAGTGTCATTGAATCGACAGTTGTCATATGTTTTGTCTGTTGGTGAAGCCCATCAGCGCCAGCCTTAAGCGAACCCGAATCGCCTTCAGAGTATTCCATACCAGGAACACCACCCCAAGCCACAGTCGTCATGAGGCCAGCTTTGCGTCCAGAAGTATTCAACATTTTCCAAACAAAGAATGAAGTTGAAGTCTTACCATTCGTGCCGGTAATTCCAATCACAGTCATCTTCTTGCCAGGAAAACCATAACGAGCACCAGCAACTGATGCTTTCAAGAAATGATAAGGTAAAACAATCTTATTATAACCAGGAACAAAATCACGAATATTCATACATATATTTTATCATATACAAAAAAACACGAATCGTTTATAATTAAATTATTATGGATAAGCGCATTAAATATTCAAAGCCTTCCAGAAAGCCATCTTCTGGAAAAAATACTAACTTAATCTTGCCAGTCGTCGTTGGCCTAGCAATGATTGGCTGTCTCGGAGCGGTCATCTATATGTTCCTCATCGAACATCCAATGAGTAAAGATGATCTAGCAGTAGTCGATAGAGGGGTTGCAATCGTTACCGGCCTTAAAACCGACGATGTTGCTGACAAAGATAGCTTCGTTTCAAACGGCTGTGTCTTAAATGTAGCTGAAAAAGAAGACGCAAACAACACAATGAAGCAAGTCTCAGTATTAAATTACTTAAGAAAAACTTCAGCAACAAAAGTTACTACAGATTTTAGTAACGACAAAATTAAATCTATCATCGCTGATGCTCACCTCAAAAATGCCTACAGCGACACCATTAAAGATTTCAATTCATACGTTAAAAAGACTCTTAAAAACAGCTACGAAATTAAAGCCACAGAAGCCGCAGATCTCTATGCAAAAACATATGGCTCTGGCTTTGAAAACGCAACTATCATCTGGAGATTAAACGGTTACGTCTATGATAAAGACCGTAATGTCTTCTACGCAGATAATAACAACATGGATGTCACAACCATGATCTCAGGTTCAGATGGCATTGGCTGTGCCGCAGGTGATACATACTACATTAAGGATCACTACTCAACTGTCGGCGATAACTACTATCTCTATGTTGGCGAGAAGAAACTCGACATCGCATTCGATGACGATACCGCTAAAGAAGCTAAATATACTCCAAGCAAAGAAGACCTTAAAAATCTTCCAAAATATCGCTTCGTATTCAAGAAAGATGACAATAGCATTAAATTCGTAAAGTTCGAAGAACTTTAATTAAATAAAATAATAAAATTAGCACTCGCGACTTGCAAGTGCTAATTTTTGTGCTACAATAGAGATAAGAATTCCAAAAAGGAGGAAACATGAAGTTAAAACCGCTCACTAACCGAGTCGTCGCAAAGAAAGAAAAGCCAGCAGCAAAAACTGCTTCCGGACTTCTCCTTCCTGACACAAACAAAGAAGAAACCGCCTACGCCATCGTCGAGTCTATTGGTCCAGACGTCAAAAATATCAAAGTAGGGGATAAAATCATCTATAAAGAATACTCAACCACTAACGTAAAATTAGAAGATTCCGACTACATCATCGTCGAAGACAAAGACGTTCTCGCTACCCTTTAAAGAAAGGAACATATGAAAGAGATTTATTACGAACAAGATGCTAGAAGTAAAGTTCTTGCCGGCGCAAAGAAACTCTATGACGCCGTAAAAGTAACTTACGGTCCAAAAGGCCAAAATGTCATTATCGAAAAAGAATACGGCGCACCCGTCATTACCCACGATGGTGTAACCGTCGCTGAAGCCGTCGATCTCGGTTCAACAAAAGAGAACATGGGCGAAAAAGTTGGCGCAAATCTTATTAAAGCAGCTGCTCAAAAACTTAATAAAGTTGCCGGCGATGGTACCACTACAGTTACCGTCCTTACCTATAATATCTTGAATGAAGCCAACAAACTCATTGCTGCTGGTGTTAACCCTATGGAGCTTAGAAAGGGAATCGAAAAAGCTGGCGCTGAAATCGTTAAGAAAATCGATAATCTCTCAGAAAAAATCGAAGGCGACTCGAAAAAAGTTACTGAAGTTGCAACTATCTCCGCTGGAGACAAAGAAATCGGTGAACTCATCGCCGACGTTATCAGCAAAATTGGTAAAGATGGCGTCATTACCGTCGAAGCTGGCCAAGGTCTCGACATGGAAGAAGAAATTGTCGAAGGCTTTAACTACGATAAAGGCTACGCTTCCGCCTTCTTCGTTACCGATGTCAACCGCCAAGAAGCTATCATGGATAAGCCTCTCATTCTCTTGACTGATAAAAAAATCACCGCAAGTTCAGACATCCTTCCACTTCTCGAGAAAGTAGCTCAATCTGGTAAAAAAGATCTCGTCATTATCGCCGAGGAAGTCTCAGGTGAAGCTCTTTCACTCCTCGTTCTTAATAAGCTTAAAGGCGTCTTCAATACTATCGTCCTTAAAGCTCCTGCCTTTGGTGATCGCCGTAAGGAAATCATGGAAGATATCGCTGTTCTTACCGATGCAACCGTCGTTTCCGAAGATAAAGGCATGAAGCTCGAAGAAGCTGGCCTCGAAGTTCTAGGTAGTGCAAAGAAAGTCATCGCAACCAAAGACGATTCAACTATCATTGAAGGTGCAGGTTCAAAGAAAGCCATTAAAGATCGTATCAATCTCATCGAGTCACAAGCTGCCGCATCTAACTCAGATTACGAACGCGGCGAATTCGAAAAACGCAAAGCTGCTCTCTCTGGCAAAGTTGCCGTCATTAAAGTTGGTGGCGCAACTGAACCAGAAATCGACGAGAAAAAATACCGCGTCGATGATGCGGTTTCCGCAACTCGCGCCGCTCTTGCAGAGGGAATCGTAGCCGGTGGTGGCGTCACTCTCGTGAACCTCGCAAAGACCTTAAAGGGCAACGACAACGGTACTAAAATCGTTAAAAATGCTCTTAAAGCTCCATTCATTCACATCCTTGAGAACGCTGGCCTTAATGCCCAAGCTCTCCTCGCTGAAGTCGAGAACTCAACTCAAGATGGTTTCGGCTTCAACGTCATGGAACCAGAAAAAGGTCTTCTCGATATGAAAAAAATCGGTGTTATCGACCCAGCTCGCGTCACTCGCGAAGCAGTCCAAAATGCCGTTTCTATCGCAGCAACAACCATGACTATGGGCGCACTCATCGTTAACGTTCCTGAACCAGAAAAACCAGAAGCTCAAGATATGAGCGGTATATACTAAAAACAAAAAGCCCCGACATCTCGGGGCTTTTTTATGCCATATTATTCAGCTTCATCAATGAGATAAAGTAGTGCTTCTGCCTTTGTTGCTTCATCAGTAATTCCTTTTGCTGCTTCGTAAGCTGCAGGAACCATACTTTTATCGTGTTTTTCACTAATAATTTCTTTATAGAATGCAAATTTCTTCTCTGCAGGAAGATTAACCTTATCCATCAATGGGATAAGATCAGAAATCATAGCTTTCTTAATGTCTTTAAGTTCAGTTGATGCTGGAGCTACTACTTCTTCTTTAATCTCAGGAGTGCCAGGAAGTTCCATCTCTGGAGCATCACCACCAATTGGAGGCACAGGAGCAGCGCCGAAATCAATATCTGGAGTTAAGACTGGTGCATCGTCCTTTTTATCTACAGGTTTTGCATCAGCGCCATTCACAATCCCGTCAATTGCGTTCTGCAAATCATCATTATTATCGTTCATATTCCCACCTTCGTGTTTAATTAATATAACCTAATTAATGTCATTGTAGCATAAGCTAAATCAATTCGCAAACTAGATACGAAGTTTCCTAACTAATTTATCAATGAAATCCAATTTAACTTCTTCCATCGGGAGCCTTGCACCAAAGACGTCAACAATCTCCTCGCCTTTTGCCTTAGGAAAATAAACCGTCACAGCAGGTGAAAAACGTTTTCTTGGCATTAATACGATTGCGAAGTTAGTGTCATCCTGCAAAATCCCGAAAGCGCGATAATTTTCAAAACTATATGTCTTTTCCCCCTCTGTCAAACCCTTTGAGTTCACAGAATATTTAATCTTCCTTGGCGGACGAATCACATAAATCAAAAGGGAAACAAAACAAAGAACTATAACAATCGTAAATGTCCACCACTGAAGCCAAACCGAAAGTGCTACGAGCATAATACCTACAATCGAAAGACCAATATACCATCCTGCGTTTTTATCATGCGTAATGTATTCTTCTGCTTCCCACCTCACAACTGTTATGTTTTTCTTTTCGTCTGACATTTTTGCTCCTTACATTGCTAAACTCTTAAAATCATGAAATTGATCATATAAATTATCTAAGTTATCCGTCATCCTATTTGAAAATTCGCGTAAATCTTCCTTCTTTGTTCGCGCTGAAAGTTCAGACTGATATGAGCGCATATATGCAATCTGCATTAGAAATTCACGGATAAATACACGATCAAATGTACCACTTAAATGTCCATTTTGAAGTTCTATATTTAGTTCCGTATTTATCTCTTGTTCTTTTACGGAAATCTCACCTTCCTCAGTATCACTAACATCAATTTCGAATTCAGAAAGGAGTATGCTCTCGGTTTGAGTCTTAATTTCATTTAATGTACTCTTAAACGAAGTAGCCATATTTCTGATATCAGAATTCTTAATATAATCTGCATATTCATCATAAGTCTCTTCTAACAAATAATACGCTTGCCAATAACTCTGCAACGCTAGATCCTGATCTTTTGTGTCCACTTTACCTAACAGAGACGAAACAACTACAACAATTATAATAATAATTGTAACTGCTCCAGCCGCTAAGGCAGTCCAAATATTGAAAAACTTCGAAAGAGGGCTGTCACTCTTCTTATTTTCTTTATGAGCTACATTGTTATTCCCGCCAGCAATTTGCTGGAGATAAGCCATATTATCCATAAGCATATTGTACCATAGATCAAAGAAATATCACAAGTTTTTAACAGAGATGATATAATAATTATATATGCAAGACGCCAAGGAGGAAATTAAGGCGAGGTTGCCAGTCGAAGATGTGGTTGGGCAATACATCGAGCTTAAGCGCGCTGGGCGAACCTTGAAAGGACGTTCACCATGGGGAGTAGATAAAACCCCTAGTTTTATGGTGTCCCCAGACAAGGGAATTTGGCACGATTTCTCTGCTGGAAAAGGTGGCGACATCTTCACTTTTGTTATGGAAGTTGAAGGCATTTCATTCCGCGAAGCCCTCGAAAAACTCGCAGCCCAAGCCGGCGTCGAACTGAAAAATTTTAACCAAGACGACGGCAAAATCGCCGCAAAAAAGAAACGCCTAAAAGCTGCTATTGAACTTGCAACAAAATATTACCAAGTTTGTCTCTCAAAAAACAAGGCCGTCTGTGAATATGTTTTCTATAAACGAAATCTGAACAAGAAAACTGTTGTCGATTTCCGTATTGGCTATGCACCAAATGGAAAAGACTACCTCGTAAAATTCCTAAAGTCTAAAGGATTCACAATATCCGAAATGAAGGACGCAGGACTTCTGAACCAATATAACGGCGATCTCTTCCGTGGCCGCATGATGATTCCATTCTTTGATAACACTGGTGACATTATCGGTTACACTGGCCGCATTATTGGCGATGGTGAGCCGAAATATCTGAATACTCCTGAAACCCTTCTTTTTAACAAATCTCGCTTCATTTTCGGCCTCGCCCAAGCAAAAGAATTCATTAGAAAATCTGGTTTCGTTGTCATCGTCGAAGGCAATATGGATGTTATTTCATCTCACCAAGCTGGCGTTCCCGAAGCTGTTGCAACAAGCGGTACTGCCATGACTGAACAACATCTAAAAATCCTAAACCGTCTCACCGACGACATCCGTCTCGCTTACGACGGTGATGCCGCTGGCGTTAAAGCCGCCGAACGCGCAATCGACCTCGCAAATAAACTCGGTATCAGCCTTAAAATTATCTCTGGCTACCACGGTGCAAAAGATCCGGACGAACTTATCCAGAAAGATCCGAAACTCTGGCAAAAATGCGTCGAAGAATGCGAACCAGCAATCGACTGGCTTCTTAAAAAATATGAGGAACGCGTCGACATCGCAACTGGACCAGGGAAGAAAGAGTATTCCGACATCGCTATGAAACTGATCGATACAATCCCGGATGCCGTCGAGAAAAAACACTATCTAAAGACTGTTGCCGAAAAACTCGACGTTTCAATCGATGATCTCAAACAAAAGAAAATCGATACAAAAACTGTCCGTTTAAAAGAAGTAAAAACCAAAAAACCAAAAATCAGTAGCGCCGAAGAAAAGAAATTAAAAGATTCTCTCGAAGCAATCTTAGTCTATGGCGGCGCTGCCGGCGGCGAAATTAAGTTAGAATATCCAGAAGACGAAACGCGCCTTTCTGAACTTGAACTTATCTATGAGAAAAACTACTCAAAATATCACGAAGACGAGCTAAAGCGAGAAGCTCGTTCACTCATGAAACGTTATGAAGATGAAATTATTCAGACAGAAATTGATGAACTAACTAAAGAGCTCAACAAAAACGAAGATGACGACGATAAATCCGCCGACATCCTCAAGAAAATCCAAAACCTTCGCGCAAAGCTTAATTAGTTACGCAGATAAATTCATTGTTCTCAATAACCGCAAAGATTGCGACACGACGTTTTCTTGTACTTGAGACAACTACATTGTCACGCGTCTTGCCGTTACAATCAGCATTATATAATGCAAAAATTTTGTGTGCATCGTTTTCCCAGCTTAAACTAGAAATATCAACGCAACTTTCTCCAAAAATACAGACTCCGCCTATAGTGTATTTAGTCTCATCTGCTCCATCATAAACGCCCTGTGGAATGTAAACTTTAAGGAGCTTCTCCCACTCTTTAGCATCTGGACCAGGAAGTTGGCCATTTGCATCCTTCGCAGCTTGATAGCTCTTTACTGCATCTGAAACGATATCGAGATCATTTGCGCGTAAACTATTTCTCTCTATTATTTCAATATCCACTTCTGGAGTATCAGGAACATTAACCGGCTCCGGCTCCGGCACAGGCGCCGGTTTCATAATATTAATAACAATAATCGTAAGAATAGTAATAAATATCACGGCTACCCCAACAATAATCCCAATAACCGCTCCCCTCGGAAGTTTTTTCTTTGGCTGAGCTGGTTGCGGATTCGCCGCCATATCCATTCTCGCCAAAAAATCATTTGTCGGTATATCAACAGGCTGTTGTTGCTGGTTATCCATGACTTCATTATATCACATTTAACCATAAGCAAAGTGCCTGAGAATACGGAGGAATTGGGTTTTGTGCTATAATATATGATATGAAAAAAGCAGAAAAAGTAGTTTCAGACTATAACGGATACGATTACAAAAAGATTTTTTGGGAAGATGCAGATCGTGAATATGAAGATTTAGCAGATCGTCTTGCAATCCGTCGCCTCCTCCCTGAGAAGATGGACGAATTTGTTGATATTGCTGGTGGTTATGGACGTCTCGCAAAAGAATATATCGATCGAGCAAAAAATGTTTGGATTTTCGACTACAGTAAAACCGAGCTCGCTGACGCTAAAAAAGAATTCGGCGATAAGGTTAATACTAAGCAAGGTGACATCTATAACATCCCATTTAAGAACAACACTTTTGATGGTATGATTATGGTTCGCGCAACCCACCATTTCAAAGAAATGGATAAAGTGATGAAGGAGCTTCACCGCATTCTAAAACCTGGTGGCGTTCTTGTTATTGAAGTTGCAAACAAGAGAACTCTTCCAAAGATGTTCCGCTACTGGTTCAAAAAATCTGATGTTAACCCATTTGACAAAAAACCAAGTAACCTAAAGTCGGTCGACAAAGATGGCTTCTTCAATTACCACCCAAAATGGATCGAAGATCTCTTTAAGAAAACTGGTTTTAAAATCGACAAAATTCTTTCTGTTTCAAACTTCCGTTCCACACGTATGAAGAAAATGTTTAAAGCAAAGACACTTATAAAAATGGAAAAAGCAGTCCAAAGGCCGCTTGCAGCTGTCCGCTTTGCCCCAAGCATCTACTATAGACTCATAAAGAAATAATGAAACTATTCCACGAAACAAACATCAAATTCTACTCAAAAAAATCTCAGCCAAAAATCTGTATCATTTCAGATATACATTTTTCATACCAAATTACCAACAAAAAACTTGAGTCTCTACGTGAGAAATTAGAAGAGAGAAAACCTGACTACATTTTTATTCCTGGCGATCTCATCGACAGCAACGATATGATCGAAGACGAATCTGAAGAAAAACGTTTATTAAGCTGGCTCGAGTCTCTCGGCGAAATTGCAACCGTTTTAATATCCGAAGGGAATCACGACACTTATAAACTCGCCTCGAAAGAACATAAAGAAAAGACTGGTGATCAATGGGAAGTTGTTAAAAATGCTAAGTTCATCAGTCATGTTAATAAACTCAAAAACGTCCACTATCTCGACAATGAAATTTATGAGGACAAGAAAATTTACGTTCTCGGCCTCACCCTTTCTGCTCACTACTACTGTCTTTTTGCAAGCGACAAAAAGAAAAAATCTTCACCAACCGGCGAAAATGTTGAGCAGCTCTTAAAAGAACTCGACGAACTCGACCAGAAGAAAATCACAGATCTCCCTAAGAATAAACTTACTTTCGCACTCATTCATTCGCCATGCCACTTAAGCGATTTTCGTGTTAAAGCTGAACTTAAAGAATTTGATTACCTCATCTCTGGGCATATGCACAATGGCCTCGTTACACCAGTCCTCGACGAACTCTGGCGCAGCGACCGCGGTATTGTCAACGCTTCAAAACACCTAATCGCAAGCAACACTCGCCTTAGTCGAAGAACTCTGAGCGAGGGTCTTATTATCGCAGGTGCGGTAACAACTTGGCACGAGTCAGTTGGCATTTTTCACAATCTCAACGTCTTCTACCCAAGCTATTTCATGACTCTCGAATTTACAAAAAATACCCAGTACGAAAAGCCATATATTTCTAGAAAATATCTAAATTACTAAAATCAACCTACGGTTTGTGGTCTTTTTACCATTTTAACGATAAAATCAAGCTACAATAAAACATAAGGAGCCGAAATGGATCTAAGAAAAATTGGAAAGTTTATTGCAAAAAGCCGCACCGAAAAAGGCTATACTCAGGAATCTCTCGCTGAGACGCTTGATATTTCAAATCGCGCAATTTCGAAGTGGGAACGTGGAATCTGTCTTCCTGACTCAGCTCACATGGTCGAGCTCTGCAAGCTCTTAAACATTTCAATCAGTGACCTATTTAACGGCGAAAGGGTTGATGTAAAAGACAATAAGGAAATTTCAGAAAAAAACCTTCTCGAACTCATAAAAGCTAAAGAAGAAAAAGATAAACAACTCCTTAGCCTCGAATGGGGACTCGGCGGAATTGCTGTCATAACACTTATCTCGCTTGTAATTTCAGCAGCACTCATCGATATGCCAGATTATGCAAAATGTATTATCATAAGCATCGGATTTGTAGTCTTCATGATTTCTATGTTCTTTGCTCTCCGCATCGAACAAATCGCTGGCTATTACAAATGCGCAGAATGTGGCAATAAATATGTACCAAAATATTGGAGCGTCTTTATGGCTAGACACATGGGTCGCACCCGCCATCTCCGCTGTCCAAAATGCGGCAAGAAATCTTGGCAGAAAAAAGTTCTCTAAAGAGCAGAAAAGAGGCATAAAAATGTCTCTTTTTTATTTTAATTTAAACGTAAGCATGTTATAATAAAAACAATCTTAATTGAAGGTTATAAATGAAAAATCAAAGGGTGCGCAGGAGGCGCTTTAACCTCCGAAAAATTATTTCTGCTTTTTTTGCAGGATTTTTTATAATCTCATTATTAAATACATATAATTCATTTGCAGCAGCGAATATTTTCAAGATTCAAAATGCGGAACTCATCGAGCTCTCTGAAAACGCCGAAGGTTCAATCTCGAGTTTCAATGAACTCGAAATAAAAAGTAATGTCACCTTCCATAAAGTTGGCGACACGGCAAAATATAAGATCATCATCAAGAATAGTGGAACAGACGACGTTCTAATAAATCAAATATCCGACAATGATGACAGCGAATATTTATCGTACGAATACAACAATTTCGAAAATGCTTTGATTAAATCCAACGAAACCTTTGATTTTATAGTTACCGTAAAATACAAAAATGCCGTTAACAATCTTTCTGAGCGCACACAGATCTCAAATGTAAAATTCCTTATTAATTATGCTGATGGACAAATCGAAATTCCACTCGTTCCAGATACAAGTGGAAATATGACAAACGAAACTATTAGCAACGCTATTAAAACCAACACTCTCGTAGTCATCATCTCAGCAATTGGCTTAATTATTTGTATCATTTTAGTGATAAAAAAACGTAAAGAATTTTCAAAAGTTATCATTGGCCTTATCTTTGCAGTTTCCGCAATCACTGCTACAACTTCTGTTAGGGCTATCGCTATCGAAATTAATAGCATTTCATTCATCAACAACTTCAATCTTGCTGATAAAGTAGCTGTAACCTACAAAATAAATGGCGAAGAGAAAACTGAAATCATCCCTTACGGTTCAAAATTCGCTAAAGAAATTCCATCAGACGAAGACTTCGACTCTGCAAAATGGACTCTAGAAGATGGCAGCGATTTTGATGCTGAAGCTCCAGTCTTAAACGACATTAAACTAGTTGCGAAATACGAACAGACTACTTTACATATCAATTTCATGGGCAATGGACTCAAGTTCAAGAATAACTCAGAGAAAAATGTTATCGCCATTGGCTCTGCCTGTCATGAAGAACCAGCACCAAGTGCCGTCTCTCATACCGCTAATATCCGAGATGATGGTACTGTTATCGAAGATTTCGTGCAAGAAGATTTTGTAAAACCAGATTGGATACCAGACGACGAGCTCGAAGAATATATGAGGGATGAAGTCATAGGGAGATACCCAACTGACGCTGATACCCTTGAAGCATATAAGTTAGATGGAGCTTCGTCGCTCAAAATTTCACTAAAATATGCTATCGAGGAAGATTATGACAAGCTCTTCATAGTAGAAGGCTACTTCCCAAATGGCCCTGAAGATGGCGTTAGTATTAGCCCAGATCAGGTTCATATGTTTTCAGGTACCGAATACGTAGCTGAAACAGATAGCTATGACGGAATCATCACAACCGAGCTCATCATTCCGGGCAATTCCGTAACCTTTAACTTTACCTCAGACGAATCTGTAGGATATCTTGGTTATTTCGCAGCTATTACCCCACTCGATGAAAATGGCAATGAAATACCAAGCAACGAAACTATTACTGTTTGCGGAAAATACATTACATCAGGTGAGTATCTTGAACCTGAACACAATGAAAAACAGGAATTCTTTGGCTGGAGTGAAAATCCTTCAAAAGAAGACCTTGAATATAGTAATAAATCCGAAGTAATTAATAATCTACAGGGAGAAATTGGCGAAACCAAGACCCTTTACGCCGTCTGGCTTAATAACCACAGCATTACCTACGATCCAAATGGTGGGCAAGGTGATCCAACCACTACTACCGAGTATGGTGGTTCAAGAATCGTCTTAAGCCCTGCCGACAATCTCAATTTCTATCGTGAAAAATATGACTTTATTGGTTGGTCTGAAGATAAAAACGCAACCACGCCAACCTATTCTGAATTTAACCTCAATCACGCATTCGAAGTCCCAGATAACACTGGCACAACTACGCTTTATGCTGTATGGAGAAAGAAGCATGTTGTCCACTATAACGGAAATAACGCTGACAGTGGCACAATGTCTGACCAATATATTTCTGTAAATTCTTACGCATCTCTATATTCAAACAACTTCGTACGCGAACACTACGACTTCATCGGCTGGTCGGAGAATAAAGATGCCACTGAATCAAATTATGAATATGAAGAATATAGCAGATTTACACCTCCTAGTGAACCTGGAGAAACCACACTTTACGCCGTCTGGAGAAAACAACACAAAATCGTTTTTGACGCCAATGGCGGACAAGGTACAATGGAAGACCAATGGGAATCGATTTACACTAAAGTTCAATTAAATAATAACCAGTTCTCACGCACTGATTACGGATTTATCGGCTGGTCAACTGATAAAAACGCCCAAACCGCTACCTACGAAAATGGAGCTTACTTTACCATACCAGATGAAGCTGGCGGCACAACAGTTTTGTATGCAATCTGGGTAGGAGACCACCGTATCATCTTTGACGCTAATGGCGGAGAAGGTACAATGGAAGATCAGTACGTCAAAATGCGCGCCGACGGCACATACTCAACCGTAGCTCTAAATAATAATGCCTTTACCCGCCAAGGCTACCAATTCTTGGGATGGTCAACTAATAAAAATGCAACATCTGTCTCTTATTACAATAGATATAACTTCACGCCTACAATAAACGCTACTGGCTCCACAACTCTATATGCAGTTTGGAAACAACAGCATCGTATCATCTTTGACGCTAATGGCGGAGAAGGTACAATGGAAGATCAGTACGTATCTGATGGTATATATCTCAGAAAAAATACATTCGAAAGGGAAGGTTTTGCATTTATAGGCTGGAACACAAATAGAACCGCAACTACCGCAAAATATACCGATCGGCAATACGTAAACACTTCTCAATTATCAGGGAACCAAACCATTCTCTATGCAATTTGGGTTAGACCATACTATATTGAATTTAAGGGTAACGGTGATGATGTCGAAGGTGAAATGAAACAAACTACTATGATTCCAGGCATCGGGCAAGAAGGCACGCTTATCCCATCAAACTATGAAAGAAATGGATATGGTTTCGCCGGATGGTCAACTGATCAAGACGCAGCTTCAAAGATTTATAACACCACAAACGTTCCTAAAATATATGGTCCAAATGAGACTATTACTCTTGATAGACCTCTTGCCAACCTGGCAAATAGCGATAGAACCATCACGGTGTATGCAGTCTGGATCCCAAAGAGCACTGAATATACTTTCCAAAACTTCGACAAGTCAGCTTTTGAATCAGCACATCCAAATGAGAAAGTTGTTGCACTTGAAGACACTCGCGACGGTAACGTATATATGATCGCTAAGCTTGCTGACGGCAACTGGTGGATGACTGAAAATATGCGCCTTGATCTCACCGACCCTAACACAAGTATCACAGTAGACAATACTAATAATCCAAGCTCAAGCTTCTTAACTAGTATTAATGCATACAAGGGAAGTAGCAAGAAAACTCTTAATATCGACTGTCAAACAAGCAATACCAATCCTTGGAGCGCTGCTTCTCGCGCATGTTTTAACAAATACGGCTTTTCTGCTCATAATCTTTACAGAAATAGCACAAACCAAGATTATCAACAGCAAAGAGATTCAAATAATCGTTTGATATATTATGGTTCTGGACCAATAGCTAACTCTTGGTATTCATATGGCGCATATTATGGCTTCCGCACTGCCAATACCGGCTACCCAACATACGACGATGATCTTGGAAAAACCTATTCTGGAGATATTTGTCCAAAAGGCTGGAAATTGCCAATTGGACTTAAAAATGGTGATTTTATTACACTCCAATCAATATATGCAACCCAAACTTCAGCAACAGGATATAAAAGTTACGAAAACTGGTTCAAATTCCCTAACAACGTCGTAAAAAGCGGCTTTGTCGCATACGATGGTGATAGAGGCGGCTTAGTTACATCATACGTTCAGTCATCTGGTATGTTCATTACCGGAAACTTCCTGGGTTATAGCACCACCGGTGTTTCTGTTTCAGATGACAGCGTTAGTTACTTGGTAGATGGCGATGCAATTGTTGGAGGTGGATCAATCGCCCGCGCCGTCCGCTGTATTGCAAAATAAAACCAACAAAAAGCACCCTTTCGAGGGTGTTTTTTACCCCTTGAAATATTTAGAATATTTGCTATAATATAAACACGTGTTATAGCCGGTCTCGTAGTATAACGGTTAGTACAACGGGTTTTCATCCCGTCAACGCGGGTTCGACTCCCGCCGAGATCACCACGACTACGAAAACCGAGCAGAGATGCTCGTTTTTTAGTAAAACACGTACACATATGGGGCAGTCGTTCAACGGATAGGACATATCCCCTCTAAGGATACAATGCTGGTTCGATTCCAACCTGCCCTACCATTTGAGTCAATGGCTCAAATGGAACGACATTGGCTTGGTAGCTCAATTGGATAGAGCAGCTCCGTCCTAAGGAGAAGGTTGTGGGTTCGACTCCCGCCCGGGCCACCACACCTTGAAAAAAACAATAAAATATGTTAGAGTAGTACCAGAAACATGGACTATTTTTTTAGTCCTAAAATTGTACATTAATAGGAGGTTAATAATGGAACACTACAAAGAGTTGTTTATCGATTTCTTGACCGACAGTAATGCGCTCAAGCTATCAAACCCAAACGACCCAGAAGGGTTGTTTACGCTAAAATCTGGTCGACGAAGTCCGTTCTTCATGAATATTGGAGATCTTAATGACGGGTACCAGCTCAACATCATTGGCACAGCCTATGCCGAAGCCATATACGAACACTTCGCAAATGATTTTGATATTATCTTTGGCCCTGCCTATAAGGGGATCCCGCTGGCAATATCAGCAACCATGGCATTTCACACGTGTTATGATGACCGTTTACGTTTCTGTACAAATCGTAAAGAGGCCAAGGATCATGGAGATGTCGGAAGATTCCTTGGATCAAGACCCAAAGATGGCGATCGCATCGTAATTGTTGAAGACGTGACGACTACCGGCAGCTCCATTGACGACACTATGAAAATTCTCAGAGAGACCGCAGACGTTGAAATCGTTGGTCTCGTCGTAAGTGTCGATCGCATGGAGATCTCCGAAGAGGGAAGCACTAGAACTGCCCTCGAAACTTTGTCCGAAAAATACGGCTTCGAAGCCCACGCTATCGTCACGATGGCTGAAGTCTTAGAGCGGAAAAAACTCCCTGAAGAACAAAGGAGAGCTTTCAGAAATTACTACAATCAGTATGGCGTACCCGGAAGGAAGGTGATTTAATGAAAAAATTTACACGCGACATGATCATTTGGAGCGCAGACTTCGAAAAAGATCAGAAAGAACAGATAAAGCTCATCGTCGATTCCAAGGTTCTACCGGAAGGAACGGTCATCAAACTCGATCGCACTTTCTTTGAGAAATACGATAAGGACTTTATCTCCTACTGCCAGGACAAAGGATATCCGGTTTTCTGTGATGCAAAAATCACCGAAATCCCGAAGAAAATCCTTGATATTACCGATATCTATCTCGAACACAAGCCCTTCATGCTAAATATCATGGGCGATTCCTGCAACACCCCCATCATCGTGAGCGATGAGAATGAGAACACCGTATCCATATTCAAGCGTTTCGCAGATCACTGCAAGGAAGCCGGGACAAAGAGTTGCATCGTCACCGTTCTGACCAGCAAGAGTCCTGAGATGTGCAAATATGAATACCAGAGAGAACCAATCGATCAGGTCTTGCAGTTTGTATCCTTAGCCCATGATGCCGGAATGACAGACATCGTATGTAGCCCGAAGGAAGCAGCCGCAATCCGCGCTATGGACTGCTACAGGAATATGGAAGTTAACACTCCCGGAGTCAGACTTCCCGGCTCAAGTAAAGATGATCAGCAACGTGTCATGACTCCATATGATGCCCTCCAGGCCGGCGCCAACCGCCTCGTTATCGGTCGCGACTTAACTCGCGGAGATGGTGATATTATCGAACGCATCAAAAGAAACTACAATCGCATCGTCGAAAATATCGAAACCGGCAAATAACCTCCAAAAACCCGCCTTTTACGGCGGGTTTTTTATCTGAATTGTTCGAAGTATCCCCAAATATAAACGATAAATCCATAAGCAACAATCGCTAAGATAACTAGTGTCATGTTGCTCGCGATACGAAGCATCCTGCGTAAAAGAATCTTTTCTATAATTCCTCACCAATATATACTATATCTTTATTATAGCACATTTTAGAGAAAAAATCAAGTTTAAACAGGGGTTATTCTTTATCTATCTTCGGAAGCTCGGCCGCAAAATCACCAGGGCTGACATCCGAATAAATAATCGAATCTTGCCCCATCTGTGCCTTCGTACGAAGCAAGCTTTCAGCAGGGTTAGATTTTGCAATCGCGACCTGCTTTCTAATTCCAAGCTGATCAAGCTGCGCCGCATAGTGTTCGCGTAATTTCTTCGCCGTTTTTGGGCTAATCTTATCAAGAATGTTAGCGAATTTATTAACAACCGTTAGGGAAGCAGCACCAATTCCGCCCTCTTCATTCATTTTTCGAAGCGTTTGGACTGTCTCTTTTGGCAATCTCGTCCAAAGATATCCAGTCTGTTTACCATAGCCATCCGCATGATCGCTAATCTCCGAAGAATTAGAGAAAAACAGCTCAACATTCGGTAGTTTTACTGCAAACTCCTTATCTTCATCTGGGCCTTCCGATTTCTCTGCAAGATCATACGAAATAACCGGCGCAATACCACCATTTAGAATCTTTGAATTCTTAGGGAATTTATCATGCACCGCCTTAAGAATAGCAGGGGAAAGTGTTGCAAAAATTGCCGTATCGGCTAAACCTCGTTCCTCGAGCATCTTCTTAATATTCTCGAGTAGCTCCTCGGCAGCCTCTTTTGACGCCCCGAGCTCCTTAATCTCAAGAACAACTTTATGGTTCGAGTTATCCTCAAAGTATTGTTGAAAAATATCAAGTCCATCTTCAAGTGAAAGACGCTGGCCATAAGCCTCAACTTCTTCGCTATGGAGTGTATGAATTGGCTTTGAAAAGAAAAACCTCGCACCAGCTCTTGGCGAATGCGAAATCCATGGTTTCCCGTCTTTATCAAAACGAATATCAAGTTCAGGAACCGATGTTCCACTCTGAAGCTCGTGTTCAAGTGCATCACGCGTATTAATCTGTTTGTGATTTACAATCTCATAATCAAGCTGATTCTCGAGTGAACGATCAACACTCGAAAGCGCAGCCTCAAGTTGAGAAATTAGGGCGTCCGCCTGTTCACCCTCCGGAGTCTTAATAGTTTCCGGAGAAGGGAACTCGCCCTCAGAAGTACCCCCCCCATAATCGTCTCATTTTGTGAAGCCAAAAGCGCCTCATCAAGATTCGTCAAAGCAAGCGCAACTTGGCCGAATTGTCGATACAACTTAGCTCTATCAAATAGTTCTTCGACATTTCTTTCGCCTTCTTTTTTATCTGCAGTTTCATTAGACATTTCTTCGACATCGGCCATCGCCTCCGTCCACTCAGTATTATTCTCTTCAGAATTACTACTAAATTCAGCCTTATCCATATATTCATTATATCATGTAATTGCACAATAAAAAAAGAGCAAGCTTTTTGCTTGACTCATTTGGCGGAGGGTGGGAGATTCGAACTCCCGCTCCAGGTTTCCCCAGACTAACGATTTAGCAAACCGTCCCCTTCAGCCACTTGGGTAACCCTCCAATACCAATCATTTTAGCATAAAACAGGGAACTTCGCCACCCTTTATTTACAGACAGGCCTGCCTATACTCATCATTATAAGCATCTCCTAAACTAATATTAGCAGAACTCCATGCACTTCGAGCAGACTCCATCTTCGCCCTTTTTTCCGCCAAAAGATCCGATTGTCTTGTAAGATATTCCGCAGAATGTTTTGTGCCATATTTCGACATCCAATTACTATATGAATCATATGCTGAGTTGTATGCGCTTTGAGCAGACTGATAACTATTATATAATTCATCAAGATTTCCTTTTTCCTTCTTATAAGTATCTACGTCAGGATATTGTTCCCTAAAGTCCGCACATCTTGCATTTTTTGCGTTTCGCTCAGCAGTTTCTTTTTCATCTTGTGCCTTTCTTTCAGATTCCTTTTTATCATACTCCGCAAACCATTCATCCAGTTCTCTATCGTACTGTTCTTTTTCTCTATCATATTCAGCTAATTTCTTTTGTAAATCCCGATCAATCTCAGCCATCTTTTTACGATACTCAATATTGTTTTTTTCTTGGCTACTTGCTTTTTCTTTAAATTCTGAAATCGTCTTTTCTAAACTCCTCTTCTCACTAGCACTAATCACATTAGGGAATTGCTTATAACAAGAAAGTTTTTCTTCATATCTCTTAGCGTGCTTGTCCCAAAATTTTTCATCATCATATGAAATATTTGAACTGTCAATTTTATTAATGCAACTCAGATAATCTTTATATTCTTGTGACGAAACAGACGAAATATTATCTTCAAAATCACTATTACGCTTCTGGATTTTTGAATCTGAAACACAAACAAAAAACACAAATACACTACCTATAATTACCGTAATACCTAATAATGCCAATATAGGAGCTTTTATTGTCTGAATTATAGAATCACACCTTTTTCTTCTGTTAGTCTTTTTCTTATAATTTTCTGAGTTATATCCGCGTTCCTTCATTATTCTTGCAACTTCATCCTCACTGCTTCTTCGTTGCATATGTTCACGTGCTAATATGAGATATTTTTCAGGTACATCCTTAGGTAAATATGTATTTTTATCAGACCTCCAATAAATAGTTTTTCCATCAGAAAAAACTATGCGCTCTGTTCTCACGCCATTTATTATACCCGACTTAGTATTAGTGATCTTTATACCTTCCGACACACTAAAACCTCCATATATTTTCATTATACAACGGATAAAGAATTGTAGCCTAAAACTTGCATATTTTTTATACCATGCTATAATAGATACATAATCTAAATGCGAGATTAAACACTTTTATGAAAAAAATTATCAAAAACATCTCTCAAATCCTCACCGGTGCTGGTGCGGCGATCTGTCTATGGACCGGAAAAGCTATGACAGTTTATGCTGAAGAAGCACCAAAATCTGCTGTCGAACAAGGCGCAGAAGCAGCACGTGCAACTGGTATGCCAGCTGAGTTAATTGGCGATCACGGCGTATTCGGACGCATTACAAACGTTATTCTTCTTATCATTGGTATCGTCTCTGTTATTATGCTTATCTACGGCGGCTTACGTTACATCCTCTCTGGTGGCGACTCAAAGAAAGTTACCGATGCAAAAAATACAATTCTTTATTCAATTATCGGTCTTATCATCTCGCTCCTCGCTTATGCAATCGTTAACTTCGTTCTCACCTCTGTTATCGGTGTAAACTACATCCAAGGCGCATAATCAAGAAAAATCATATCCGTCATTCTTGGCTAAACAGATGGCGGATATTTTTATTTCCGACTTTCTTGCCCCTAAACGCATCAATTCATCCTCTAAAACGCCTCTAGCGGCCCTCATAGACGCCCCTGTAGTCCAAACGTCGTCAACTAGGAGAAAGTGACTCTTCTTATCGAGAATGGCCTTAGCGTTCACTATATAAGCCTCTTTAGCCTGTTCTAAGCGCTTTTTAGCCGTCGATCCTACCTGTACCGCAGAATTTACTCTAGAAAGCGCTGGGCATACCAAAAACCCCGTTCTCGCTGCAAAATCCCGGCAAATTACCCCTATGTGATCAAATCCCCTACTTCTTATATGTTTCGAGACTGTCGGAAGCGGCACTATTATATATTTCTCACCTCTAGAAAAACGCCGTATCACCTCTGTCAGCATTAACCCAAATGCGCGAGATAGACTACGCCTTGAAAAGTATTTATATTCTAAAATTAAATCTCTTAGCAGCCCCTCTCTTATACCGCACGCAAAAATGCTGTGAAAATCCTTGTCAGATCTCTCAAAAAATGGCCTATTAACCTTCATGTTGTTAAAAATACAACACTCACAAAAAGCCGACCCAATTTTACCACATTCCCTGCAATAACAGGGAAAAATCATATCAAGTGCCCACTCTAATGTTGTAATTTTTACACGTTTTTTCATAAAACCTCTTGTGTTTTAAAAATAATTTATCTATAATAAGCATAACAATAGTTAATGTGGAGGAAAGCAAATGGCTCGTTCAAATGACGACGACATGCTTATGGAAGACGAATTAGCTGCTGCATTCTTAGATGACGCTCCTGAAGAGGAACCTAAAAATGCTGCTGTTGAAGAAGTCCCAGCAGATGAAGAAGAGTGGGAAGAACCTGAGGATTTCCCAGGTCAATTAGCCGTAGACGTTTATGAAACCGCAGACAAGCTCGTTGTTAAAGCTCGTACTGCTGGAATCTCAAAAAACGATCTCGAAGTTACCATCAACGATAACATCTTAACCATTTCTGGCGTTCTCTCAGGCGGTGAAGATGAACAAACAACTCGTTGGCACATCCAAGAGTGTTATTGGGGTGAGTTCTCACGCACAATCGCTCTTCCAGTACAAGTTCGTGAAGAAGGCGTAAAAGCAGAACTTAAAGATGGTGTCCTCACAATCTCCTTCGAAAAGGAAAAGGTTGAAGCACCTGTCGTAATCAACGTCGAATAATTTCACCTAGAAACAAAAGCTCCTCGAAAGAGGAGTTTTTTGATACCTTTTATCACTTCTAGTATAAAAAAGTTCCCTCGCGTTTGCAAGGGAACTATGTGTTTATTTAAGCCTCAATGACGTAGGTTATCGAAGCGCCTTCTTTGCTGGCATCTGACTTAAAGAAGTTTCCTAGAACAAAGTTTACAATCGCATATGCAAGAATTGAAATCACAAGACCAATAATACCGTAGAGAATTGTATCCTTAGCCTTATTAACCTTATTAGAATCACCTGTAGAAAGTGTATATTGAACACCACCAAGAATAACAACAATTACTGCAACAATTCCGAGCAAACCAATAATAACATTAATAATTTGCTGAATTGTTGGCATAAGGCTATCATCGTCCTCAATATTACATTCTGCAAGTGAATTTTTATATTCTTTTCCAGCTTTTACTGTATTTTCTGGACAAACTTTACCTTCAGCCATAACTGGCGAAACGATAAAAAGGCTTGAAACTGCAATCAATGCTGCTGCCAAGATACCTTTAATTTTCATGTAAACTCCTTATATATTCTTTTTATATTGTACCATATTATCTAAAAAATGCCACAAAAAGAGCCCCTTTCGGGGCTCCCCTGAATTATTTGCCTGAAATTGAAGTAAGGACAAAGTTTACGATTGCAAATGCAAGAAGTGCAATAACAAGGCCAATGATACCATACATGATGGTGTCTTTAGCTTTCTTAACCTTACCAGGTTCACCTGCAGATGTTGTGTACTGAACACCACCGAGGATGATAACAACAACAGCTACGAAACCGATAACACCAATGATGACATTGATGATTGTTGAAAGAGTGGTCATAAGATCATCTTTATTGCCGTCACCCTTGATACCTTTACAGTTTTCAAGATTTTCTGCTTTTGAGCCATCTGGACAACGAACTTGAACAGCTGAAGCTGCGCAAGCGTTAAGACCTGCTGCGACTACAGATGCACCACCAGCTGCAAATGTTTTAATTTTATTAGAAATCTTCATTTCTTAAGTTTCCTTTATTTACCTTATTTATTATTATATCATATCATTCTCAAGACGCAAGAGACTATTTACCTATTGCGCCAGAGACAAATAGTACAGCTGCACCCGCAATGGTTGCTACGATAAGAGCAATCACAGCATAGAAAACCATATCTTTTGCCTTCTTGATCTGTGCTGGGTCGCCTTGCGCAGTCATAAACCTTTGCCCAGCAAAGACGATAACAAACACCGCAACAATTCCAATTACTGCAATCGCAGTATTTATAATGCTCTGAATGTGCCCCTGGATAATATCATTTGACTCAATGTTGCAACCTGCAACTTCCTTCTGATAGTCATCTAGGTTAGTATCATTACAAATCTTATTACACTCTGCACTTGATACGCCGCCTGCACATTGGCCAGCCGCCATAGCTGGGGTAGCGACAAAAAGGGCTGAAAGGGAAACGACCAAGGCTAAAATAATATTTTTTATCTTCTTCATTTTCTCTCCTTACACTGCTGCTCCCGCAACAAAGTTAGTTATCGCTGCCGCAAGAAGCACAACCACAAGACCAACCACCGCAAAAGCGATTGTTTGACTAGCCTGCTTATATTTTGCCGGATCGCCCTGAGACGTAACATAAATCACCGCCGCATAGATGATAAAACCAACTGCAATTAATCCAGTAATTGCATACACCCAGTTCAAAATCGAAACTACATCGATATCTGTATTTCTAGGGATATTATCAGCTGCACCCTGCATAGCGTCTACCATTGGGTTTCCAGTTTGACCTAAAACAGTAAATACACTCATATTTCTCCTTACTTTGCTGCGTTTCCGAGCACCCCAATAATCGTATTAACAATAACGGTTGCAAGCAGCGCAATTATTAAACCTATCAAGGCGTTTGTTATGATCGTTTTTGCTTCTTTTGTCTTGCCAGGGTCACCTGTCGACATTATATACTTATACCCACCGAAAATCACAAAGATAATCGCCGCGTATCCAACCACAAGAGCAAGATCCGCAGAGACATTTAAAATGATACGCCAAACATAGCTCGGCAACTCCCCCTCTTTTGGCTTACGAACAGTACAGGTTTCTTGCGCAAATGCATCTGTTGCAATTTTTTCCTCTTCAAGCAAGCCACTATACCATGGGCGAAGACCGAGAATCGTCTTTTCGCAGTCCAAAGCACTCGCATTAGCAGGGAAGGTCACAGTCGTCACCATTCCACACATAAATATCGCAATAATAAATGAAAGAATCTTTTTCATACCTTAATAATACCATATTTCGCCCTATAAATGAATTTTTTGCCCATTTTCTTGCATAAAAGTATATTAGAACATATAATATAGTGGTGTTTTAAGTGTTTTCACTATTAAAACTCTTGACTAAACCGCTTATGTGTGGTATAATAAAAACAAGCTAATTGAGAGCTTATATTTATATGAAAATATTCGAAAAGATCAAAAGGGCATTAATCTTTCCATTGGTTGGAATCATTTTTGCAACTTCAGCTCTCACTAATTCCACCCCTGTTTACGCACAACCAGCAGAAACCGAAACCGTAGTTGTTTCGGAGACTCCTGTTGAAACTAATGAATCTACCGTTACTACTGCTGAAACACCAGCAGAAGAAACTACCGAAAATACCGAAGAAACTACCGAAACAGAGGCCGAAGGCAGTGAAACTGTTGAAAATGCTACCTGTTACTCACAGGTGGGTGGTCTTGGCTGGCTCATTTGTCCTGTCGCAGCTTTCTTAGCCCGCGCAATTGACACAATTTACGGCCTCATCGAAGATTTCATGATTCTAGAACCAATCTCTATGGAGAATGGCTCCCCTGTATTTACCATCTGGATTTACGCCCGTAATATCACAAACATCGTCTTTATACTCTTCCTCATGGTAATTATCTATTCCCAAATTACCGGCTTCGGCATCTCTAATTACGGAATCAAAAAGACTCTTCCACGTCTTATTATTACTGCAATTCTTGTTAACCTCTCCTATATTATCTGTGTCCTCGCTGTAGACCTCAGTAACATCATTGGTCACAGCCTCCACGACTTCCTCGTATCTGTTGCAGATACCGCCGCATCTTCTGGTGTCTTCGGCGAAAGCTTCGACGTAAGCTTCTATGAAATCTTTACCACCATCGCAGCTGGTGGTGCAATCGGTGCTCTCGCGATCGGTCTATCAGGTGGTCCACTTGGCCTCCTCCTTGCTATTCTCCCAGTAATTTTCGGCGGTATTGTCTCTGTTATTATCGGTCTCGTCACCATCTCCCTCCGTCAAGCAGTGATTATTCTCCTCGTAGCAATCGCTCCACTTGCATTCGTAGCATATCTTCTCCCAAACACCGAAAAATGGTTTAAAAAATGGACCAACACTTTCTCACAGATGCTCTTCTTCTATCCTATGTTCAGTCTTCTCTTTGGTGCATCAAGAATTGCATCTGGAATTTTCATGGGTAGCGCAAATAGTATGCTCGGAGTTATCCTTGGCCTCGCAGTTCAGGTTCTTCCTCTTATCTTCGCTCTTAGCCTCATGAAGATGGCCGGTACCGTTCTTGGTGGCGTATCTAATGCACTCGGCAAGCTTGGCAACAAAGCAACCGCTGGCGTCAGCAAAGCTGTCGACCCATACAAGAACCTCGCCCGCACACAACATCTTGCAAAAGGCATGCGCGAACCATTTAACCCACTTTCAGGCGCATCATGGCGTGCTGCCTATCACAAGAACCTACAAAACCTCAAATTCCGCCAAGATCAGGCCGACAAGACTGTTGCTGGTCTAGCCGCTGAAAATCTCAATGCTCTTCGTAGAAACGAACGCATTATTGGCTATGACAAAAATAACCAGCCAATCTATACTCAACGCCCATATCGTCGTTCAAATAAATATATGAACGCCGAAGCTGAAGCAAACGAAATCGAATTAAGAGGCCAGGCTGACAGCCTAAAGACTCAAAATGCAATCAGCCGCCTCGACGAATATCAGAAAGAACATGGTATTCGTTACGGTAGAGCAATCAACAATGCTTCTCGCATGGGTGATCATTATAATGCACTCAGAACCCAATTAACCGCTAAGGCAAGAAATGACGAAGCAGATGAACGCTTCTACAACGAAACTGTCATGAAAGCCGCAGAACGTGACCTTGATGGCAATCTTAAGAACAAAGATCTCTACGAGAAATATGTCATTGGCGCTCTCGGCGGTGATGGCTACAAGATTAACCAAACCACTCCAGAAGGCCGTCGCCTTGCTGAGCAAGCAGCTGTTAACGTTATCGGCGATGCTTATAGCCGTGAAGAAAGCCTCCGCGCTTCAAACGTCAAACGCTTCGAAGCTTACATGGATAAACAGGTCACAAAAGAAGTCCTTCGCCAATATGAAGCAATGATTAAATATGACAACATCGATGGTATTATTGCTTCCCACGAAATTCTCGCAAAACGCGGTGATTACGATAAAATTGCTGACCACATGACTAAGTACATGAACAGTGGCAAGATTAAGCTCGGCGAAGACGCTTCAAGCCGCCTCGCAATGAACTTCCTCTCTATGAAAGACTCCGCACCTGCACTTGCTCGTATTGGTAAATTCATCAATATGGAAACTTGGGCATACACTGACGGAAAACGTCAAACCCAGGAAGTCACCATGGAGCAATACCTTACCGGTAGAGTTGAAGGCGATATTGATAGCGAAGGAAATCCTTATAGAACTAAGATTAACCTTGCATCCGGCTTAAAGGGTACAAGACTTAACGGTATCGACCGTACTGCATATGCCGCGCTTGACGCAATTACTAGACAGATTAATGAAGCAGATTATACATACGAAGAAGCTGTCGAAGCACGTATGGCTATCGAAAGAGAAATGCTTCCACAGGAAGTCACCGCTCTTCCAACCTTTGCATCAGGTTCTGAACAAATCCTCTCAATGGTTGGCCACATCACTGGTATGAAGTACAATTCAAAGACCGGAGTATGGGAAGATGGCATTGCAAAACGTAGTGATTTGACCGACTTCCAGAAGAAGGTTGAGTACGACGTCTCTGGACGAGTTCTTACAGACTACCTTAAAGCACTTACGGCTCGCGACCTCATTTCAATGAAGTCTGATACTTGGGCCGGTATCGTAGCTCGTGTCGAACGCGATGAAGTAGAAGCATATAATAGAACTTCAGAACAAAAAATTGATCTCACAACCAAGACTACAGATGGTAAGAATATGGCACACGAGCTCGCAAAGAAGAAGCTCCAAGAACTTCTCAAGACTCGTATCGAAAAGGTTGCATCTTCACGCAACACAAACGCAGATATGATGAAAGAGAAAGTATTCGACGATCTCGACATCGAAAAGAAGAGAGCCGAACTCCACGAGAAACAGATGGAAGAAGATCAAAGCATCCGCGATTCTATCAAGGACAAAAAGAACGAATAAGGCTTCTTCAAATAACCCTAAAAATAACCCCTACTTTGGGGGTTATTTTTATATCATTTTTATCCCGCTCATGGTATAATATAAACATCTATGGCTCAATATAAGGTCCCTCAGGATGTTGAGGCAGAAGATAAGCTCCTCGGACCGTTTACTTTCCGTCAGTTTATCTATCTCCTTATTGCAGCGGCCGGAATTGCTGGGGCGTGGGGACTTTTTCAATTGTTTCCACTCTTAGCGTTAATTCCGCTTCCTTTTGTGATCTTTTTTGGAATCCTTGCACTTCCAATTAAAAAGGACCAGCCAATGGAAACCTATATCGCTGCAATCGTCAGCTTTTATTTGAAGCCAAACCGCCGCATCTGGACCGCCGGTCAAAGAGAATCAACTATTAAAATTATCGCACCAAAGAAAGTTGAAAAATCACGCGTGCGCAATATTACCGAAGACGAAGCCTCACATCGTCTCTCATTCCTAGCATCTATCGTTGATACTGAAGGTTATGCAATTCGTGGCGACTCTGTCATGAAAGAAGAATACGCCGCCGAAGCAAATACGATAGAAGACGTTCTTGCTGCAGACAATCCAGTCATCGACCGCATTATTGAACAGGAGCAAACAACCAGAAAACAAGAACTTGTCTCCCAAATGCGCACTGCCCTAAATCGTACCGAAGCATTATCAGCACCAGCTCAACCACTTCAACCAAACCAACAAGCTGCAATGGTAAACCAACAATTCCAGAACCTCGCAAACAACACTTCATTCAGTGTTCAAACGATTGCCCAACAAGCTAACCGTATTCAACAGTCTGTCCCAGCTCCAGCACCTGCTCCAATGCCAGCTCCTACTCCTGCCGTAACTCCCGTTCCACCAGTTTCAATGTCAATGCCACTCCCAGCTGCTCCAGCTACAGCAACCGCCCCTCAGTTCACACCAATGTCAGTCCCACTCCCACACGAAACTGGACCTGGTCACATGTACCAACCAATCCAAACTCCAGAAGAACCTAAAACACCAGATCGACCAGATCTATACGGACCACCAACTGCAATATTTAGTTCATAGAAAAGATTAAGGAGAGAATAGATGAATCCACAACAACTACAGCAACAAATACCACAAGCACCGCAAGGTGTTGCGATGGCTATTCCTGAAGCCCCAACCGGGCAGGAACAATCCATCCCAGACAGCAACACCGCCACACAAACCACCCTTTTAATTTCCGAGCTTCGTGACGGTCTTGTAATTATGAAGGACGGTTCATTCCGTGCCGTCGTCGCATGCAAATCAATCAACTTTGATCTTATGTCTGAAGCAGAACGTGAAAACGTCGAGTACGCATATCAAGGATTCATCAACTCGCTCGATTTCACAACTCAGATTATGATTCGTTCACAACGTGTCGACATCGGACCATACCTTGAACGTCTCTCCGATATTCGCCGCAATACCGACAACATGCTCCTTGGTGTACTCATGGATGACTATATTAACTTCATCGACATCCTCTCCCAAGAAGCAAATATTATGGATAAATCATTCTTCATCATCATTCCATATTACACTTCAAAAGATGCCGAAAAAGCTTCTTCACAAGTAAAGGGAATCTTCTCTGGAATCTTCGGTTCAAAAGAACCACAAATCACAAAGATCGACCGCGCAACTTACGATAAAGCAGTGTCCGAAATTAACAACCGCGTTGAAGCGGTCATCTCCGGCCTCTTCAAAATGGGTATTCATTCTGTCCGACTAAACACCAAAGAACTCTCCGAACTCTTCTATAACTTCAACAACCCAGACACCGCAGTTCGTGAACCATTCATTGACTTTAATAAGATGGCAACCACATATGTAAAAAAGGGTGAAAGACCTCAGGGAGGACAACAATAATGGCTAAGAAACGAAAACTCACCGCAGCTGAGCTTGCCGCACAAGCTCAATCTATGGAAGACGCAGAAATTCAGCGCGCCTTTGAGCAAGGTATCACAACCCTCCGTGATCTTATTTCGCCATCATCAATCGAAATTCACTCAAATTATTTCCGTCTCGGTACAAAATATGGCCGTACAATGTATATCTACGGCTATCCACGTACCCTTTATACCGGTTGGCTTTCACCGCTCATCAATATTGATGAAGTGCTTGATATCTCAATGTATATTTATCCAGTCGATACTGCAATCGTTATGAAAAACCTCCGTAAAAAGGTTACTCAGCTCGAAGCTGACATCTCATTAAATGCTGAAAAAGGCCGCATTAGAAATCCAGAAACCGACGCAGCAATCCAGGATGCCGAAGAGCTCCGCGATGCACTCCAGGTTGGCCAGGAAAAATTCTTCCGCTTTGGTCTTTATGTCACACTCTGGGCAGATTCATTAGATGAATTAAATTTCGTACAACATAAAATTGAAACTATTTTTGGCCAACAAATGGTCTTCTCAAAGATTGCAACCTCCCAACAAGAGCAGGGAATGAATTCAACCATGCCAATGTGTACTGACCAAATTCAAGTTCGTCGCAACATGAATACTGGCGCAATTTCAACCTCCTTCCCATTCACATCGGCCGATCTCACTCAAGAACGCGGTATTCTTTACGGTATCAACATGCACAATAACGGTCTTGTTATCTTCGACCGCTTCACACTTGAAAATGCTAACATGGTCGTCTTCGCTAAATCTGGTGCAGGTAAATCTTTCACTGTTAAACTCGAGGCTTTACGCAGTATGATGCTCGGCGCCGAAATTCTCATTATCGACCCAGAAAACGAGTACCAACGTCTTTGCGACGCCGTTGGTGGTTCATATGTCCGCCTATCCCTCAACTCCGACGTTCGTATTAATCCATTCGATCTTCCAAAAGTAGTTGATTCCGAAGATGCTTCAGACGCACTACGCGCAAACCTTGTCACCCTTCATGGCCTTTTCCGTCTCATGCTTGGTGGTGTTCAAATTACCGCAACCGGCCAAACCATTCCTGCCCTTTCACCAAATGAAGAAGCCGATCTCGACCAAGCCCTCATTGACACATATGCACGTGCCGGAATTACTTCTGACCCACTAACACACCAGTCAACACCTCCAACCATCATCAATCTTTACGACACCTTACTCCACATGGGCGGTACTGGTCCGCAACTTGCACAACGTCTCAGGAAATATACAACTGGTACTTTTGCAGGCATCTTCAGTCAACAATCGAACATCAATATCAACAATCAAATGGTTGTCTTCAATATTCGTGACCTCGAAGATGAACTTCGTCCAGTTGCAATGTATATTGTCCTTTCGCACATTTGGAACGTTGTCCGTGCCGATCAAAGAAAACGCCTACTCATCGTTGATGAGGCATGGCAACTCATGAAATACGATGATTCTGCAAACTTCCTATTTAGTCTTGCAAAACGCGCACGTAAATATTATCTTGGTCTAACCACGATTACTCAAGACGTTGAAGATTTCATGTCAAGTAAAATGGGTCGTGCAATTGTTGCAAACTCATCACTCCAACTACTATTAAAACAATCTGCAGCTGCAGTCGACGTTCTTTCAGACGTCTTCAAACTTACAGAAGAAGAGAAGAAACGCCTCTCAACCTTCCCAGTCGGTCAAGGTCTATTCTTCGCAGGACAAAACCACGTTCACATTTCAGTTATTGCTTCTGAAACTGAAGAAGGCCTCATTACTACAAACCCTGCTGCAAAACCTAATGTTCAATAATAAAAAATAAGGTCTGTAAGGACCTTATTTTTTATCTACTTTTATTTATAGCATCCCCATGTATAACCATTTGAAAAATCGGTATAATCAGCATGAGAACCCGGCCAGTTTCTTTTACAATAATATTTATCCAAATTAACACCCTTATAAATAACCCCATTAGCGCCACGAAAACGACACTTCCAAGACATAACATCACGAGGAGGTATAAGCTCAACATCGCTCCAACCATATTGCCTATAGCAAGCAGATGAAACACTAATATCACCCAATCTAGCGCCTGAAACAGCATGTACTTCCGCCGGAAACTAGAACGTACTTCCCGTAGCAAACATAACTCCAGCTAAGGCTAAATTTTTAACATTAATGCGTCTGAGCATAAATCTCCTCTCAAAGATTATTGTTATTTAATTTTAAAATATCACTATATAACTAGTTGTCAATATTTGATATAATGTGGTTATGGCTATACCACTAATAAAAGCGGAATCTCTAACCAAAAATTTTGGTAAAAACGGTCAATATCATGTTATCAAAAATGTTAATTTAACTATTAATAAAGGTGATTTTGTTGTTATAACTGGTAAAAGTGGCAGTGGAAAAAGCACCCTACTTCATCTTCTTAGCGGTCTCGAAACCCCATCATCGGGATCTATTTACTATTTAGAAAAAGACATTTCAAAACTTTCAGACAATGAAAGATCTTCTTTCAGAAATAAAACGATTGGTTTTATATTCCAATCATACAATCTACAACCATTCTTAACCGTTCATGATAATATTTCTGTCCCAGCCATCTTCCAAGGAAAGAAAACTAACGAAATTAACAAAGACATCTCTAAACTACTACACGCTCTAGATTTATCCGGCAAAGAATCATTCTATCCATCAGAATTATCTGGAGGGCAATGCCAACGCGTAGCAATAGCACGCGCTCTCATTAATAATCCATCTGTCATTTTTGCAGATGAACCTACGGGAAATCTAGATACCGCAAACACAAAACAAATTATCGATTTACTCAAACAAATTAATAAAGATTTATGCGTAACTATTATATTAGTAACACACGAAGAGGAAATTGCTAAATTAGCAACAAAACACTTAATAGTCCATGACGGAGAAATTACACAATGATATCACTCCTTAATGCTTTAAAAATTAGCCGCAATAAGCTTCACCATAAGAAGGTGTTAATATATATTGCAATCATTATTTCCACTATCTCAGTTAGTGGTTTAATCTTTATTACGACAATATCAAATGGCTTTTTAAATAGTATAAAAGAATATATTAAGCAGTCTCTAAATAATGAATATTTAGTCAAAATAACACCAAACATACCTTCCGAAATATCATGGCTTCCTAGATATGAACTCACAGAAAAACAAGTAAAAGATATCCAGACTTTTGAAAAGAACAAAGCTGGTGAATCGATCCTCATTTCCGATAAAAATGATACCGAGAAAACAAAGACGGGATATATTGTAAATTATGATTCACCTCTTTATCACGATTTCATAGATTACCAAAAAACAAATTATATAAAAACAGCCAAAAATACATTCTCAGCACTCAAAGAAGAAAAAGATAATTTATCAATAGCTAACATGTATAATTATTTTTCGTCTAATTTTAATGAAAAAACACTTCATTTTATAGGCGAAGATAAAAACAAAGAAAATCTTCTTGAAGTCAAAAACGACAATAATTATATCTATGGTTCATATGATCACGACATAAGAAAATCAAATTATACTTTCATAGAAGACAAAATTGTATCTACTTTCATTTCAGAAGATATTAAACGTGAAAGCGATGCAATACCCGTTTTAACTACAAGAGAAGAAAGCAGTCTACTCTTTAATACGGACGACATTCTCGGCAAAAGTTATTATGCATGCTATCGCAAAGACATCACCGACATAAAAGAATGTGAAAATAAAAATATTCTAAAATTTCAAATCATTGGCATAATCCCATTGCAAACTCAGTCAAATAATTCTGCATCAAATTTTGATGAATTGTTTAACGATATCATTAACGCAAAACTATATTCTGGCGCACTCATTCCTATCAACATGTTTAAAGAAAGCGAGAGCTTTAATAAATACGGAGACATTTTCTATACAAAAAATATCAATAATGACATCTTCTTAAAAAACGAAGTCACCACACACATCATCTCATTTAAGAGTATCGACGATGCAAAAGATTTTCTAAACAATAAATCATGCAAAATTTATAGTGATAATTGTGAAAAAAATTGGTATTCAGAAGTTTTTGGACTAAATTTCTTACTTATATCAGACATTTCTTCTAAGGCTTCATCATTCACCTTATTAATTTCCATAATCGCAGCAATAATAGTCTGTTTGATGATATTCTTAGCAACTATAAAAATGATTATGGAAAGCAAAAAAGAGTCTGCAATTTTTAGAGCTATTGGCGCAAAAAAGAAAGATATCCTAATAATCTACCTTTCTTACATCTTTATTATCACATCAAGAGTTGTAATACTCAGTATAATCATTTCACTTACCGCATTATTAATAACTAATAATGTAGTGTCAAATAATATAACCACCTCATTAATTGAATCTGGCTTTAATAATTATTCATTTTCACTAATGGCATTTAGTCCATCAATAATTCTATATATCATTATCGGAGTCTATATTATTAGTCTATTTGCAACAATCCCAGTATCAGTCATTAATATTCAACAAAATATTATAGCCAACATCAAAGACGAATAAATATATTTTATATCTTGTTATGCTTGGTTTTACCACTGAAAAATGGTATAATAAATCCATAAAAGGTCTCTTATTTTATGGCAAATACCGCGTATTTTGAAAAAGACAGTATCACTCCTGATTTTTTGCGCTCTCTTGAAAAAAATGCCGAAAATAACACTTATAAAAAAGTAAAAACCGTCGCAACATCCGATATTGAAGCTACTCGCCATAATGAAGCGGAGAGTACTGGTTTTATATATGCAGGCCATGGCAGAACTCTCGAGGAAGTCTTTAAGAAAAACCAAAAGGCTAATCGCCTAAAAAATCTAAAAAAGCATGCCCCTGCATATTCTATTGTTGGTCTAATTCTTGCAGTAGTCATCTTCATGTTCACAATGGTTGGAAACCTTGGTAACCAAATTGAGACTCTCATCACTCGCGCAACCGACACTATGTTCGGTTCATATTCCGAAAACTCAATCCGCGTAACCGAAGAACTTCTCGCCGGACAACGTGGCTCTTTCCCAGATTATTTCGAAAAACGCTTAAACGGCCAAGGGATTACCGTATCTGGCTCAGCTGAGGCCGGGTATACGCTTAATTGGTCCGGGATTACTATTACATCTGGAACTTTCCGCGACGTTTATTCAAACGATGTAAACTTCCGTGAAGCCTTTACAAAAGCAAAGCGCGGTCGCACAAGCAATTTCTACGATATTAGTGCTGGTTTTGCCTTCACCCGACTCGGCATTTCAAGAAATCTATATCGAAAATACCAACAAACCGGCGACCCCGATGCAGATCGCACAGCATATCGAAAAACCGAATCCGATCTTTTTGACAATTCAACTCGAAGTTCCATCAACACTGTCACCGACCAACAAAAAATGGAGAATGGGGAACCAGTCACTGACGACAATGGCAACCCTGTTATGGAACGCTTAAAAACTGGCGATGACATTAATAATACTCAAGGCGGAAACTCTCGCGTCCGCGCAAAAGGCTATCTTACTGATGTCGCCGGTCGCGTTACTGATGCAACAAACATTGCTTGCGCAGCACTAAAAGTCGCAAACATGGTATCCGTTTCGATCGCTGCTGCAGAAATTTACCAAGCAATCAACTATTTTCTTTCAAACGCTGAAAACTTTAGCAAAACAAAAGCTGGAGATGGGAATAACGCGGCCCAAAGTTATCTTCTTAATTTCTTAAACGAGCCAACAACGACGACTTATGTTGATGTCGAGACTGGCGAAGAAAAAGAAATAACTGGCGCACCAATCGAAGCGGAAGGCTTTAGCAATGTCCTTGCTGGGACAACTCCAAATCTCAGCCAAACAAAAAACTATGCAGTTGAATCTGCCTTTATCTCTTCAGGATTTGCAATCGGACTTACTGCTACTAGCCACCATGTCTGTGGTGGGCTTCGTGCAGTCGGTGCAGTAGCATCAATCGCTATTGGATTGTTCGGCGGCGGTATCGTATCTTCAATTGTATCTCTAGCAAAAAGTACAGCAATAAACTTTGCACTTCAGCAAAGCATAGCAGGTCTTCTTAGTGTCTTAATCCCAAAAATCGCTTCAGCACTTTTTGAAAATACCGCTGACTCACTAGCAGGTATTCCAGCCGGAGAAGTTTTTGTCAAAGGTGCAGCTCTAAGTAATAAAAAAGTTGCAAGAAGTTCATCAGGACAAATGCTTGCAAGCAAAGAAGCTGCGACTGCCTATGCACATGAAATGCGCATCGCAAATGCACGTGAATCAGAATTAGGACGAAAAAACAAAAGTCCATTTGACGTATCTTCGCCAGACACCTTCCTCGGCAATATTGTGACAAAATTTGGTACTGTCATGGCATCAAATTCACTAGTTCGTTCTATTTCTACAGTCAGCAGTCTTGCCGGAAATGCCATCGCATCAATTCTTGGCTCAACTGCAAGCAAAACTTTTGCCAATAGCATCACAGACCCTGAATTTACGGTTGATTATGAATTAGCAGGAACCGATTACTCAGCAGTCTTTGCCGATGACAATACCTGCCAATACCTCACCGATATTGGCGCAACTTGCGGTATGTATGGCGAAGAAGTCACTGCAACCGACCCTGAAGTTATGAAAATCAATACATCTGATCCAAAGTATCAAAGTATCCTCGAAAATAATGTCAAAAAACTTGATGACGGAACATATGAAGTTATTCCAAACTCCTTCCTTGCAAACAAAATTATGTACTGTGACGAGCGTGACTCCCCATTCGGCATCTACGATAGCAACATCGCAAACGCTTTTGAAACCAGCCTCGGTTTTGCTGATAATATCCCAATTCTAAATGACGTTATTGACCTTGTTAATGCGATTGAAGACATGGATCCTGAAACAGAGGGATGGGCACGCGGTTCATTCTGTGTTATGAATAAAGAAACCAATCCACATTATGAAGAGTTAATATACCTCCAACATTTTACAGAAGACCAACGTATTGCCGTTCAAATGGAACTCGATGAAACCAGAAAAGAAGATGGCACGATTAAAAACCCAACCATCGCATACAAGGAAGCTTGGTACGAAAAGAATCCAATCGATACTTCTGAGGCAGGCCTCCTCGCTCGCTACACTGGCACCACAAAAACTGACGCCGAAGGTCTAATCGCACTTATTGATTATTATGATTATCTCGCAAATTACGAACCTCCAGTCGAAGAAAAGGAAGGCTATCTTCCAACCTTCAAAGAATCAGCCTTCAATAGCTTCGTAGCAAACATCATAAACCCAATTATATATGACGACCTAAGGACAAGGAGTTTTGTTGCATGAAAACTCGTATTACAAAAATTTTATCCTTCATTCTTTCACTATTTATTTTCACCTCAAATTTTGTAGTTCCTGTTTTTGCATTATCAGAAAGCGTCTGGGATATGTATGACACAAACTATATATACTATTACAACCCAGACGGAGAAAACTGTACCGTAAGCTCTGGCCCAATTTTATCTGGCGACAATAAACTCTATAATGGCGACGAAATTTTATCTAGTGCAACTCTACAAAAAATTGCAAATAATCAACCTTTCTATGAGAAAGCCGCAAATAAGTATGGTATCCCTTGGCAACTTATTGCAGCATTACACTTCCGTGAATCTAGCCTTTCTCGTTACAATCCTGGGAACGGCCAAGGCGCTTACCAACTCTACTCGTACACTGCAGGCGGCACAAATTCAAACGCTTTTAAACCCTCAAGCTCACTTTCAGACGAAGAGTTCCAACGTCAAACCGATATTGTTGCTGGACTTATAAAAAATAATTACAGCTCTGGGCTAAATCTAAACACCGACGATGGTGTGAAGACTTTCTTCTTCCGTTATAACGGAGTTGCTAGTTCATATATTTCTCAAGCACGTGATCTTGGATATTCAGAAACTGAAGCCCGCCGCGGTGAAGGTTCACCATATGTTATGAATCTCGCCGACATAAATCGCGATAGCCGCCAGAATAAAAATTGGAGACAAATTACTACTGATGGCGGAAAAATGGATCAACCTGCAAATCTTAGACCAGGTGCATTTATTATTTATGCAATGCTTGGTGGCAGTACTGGTTTCGCAACCTGTAATGACGGTCACATCCCTGGTTCCGGCAATGGCAACCTAAACCAAACTGCAATCGATCTCGCATGGCCAGATCGTGGTCATTTTCTAACACCTCGCGATTCATATAAAAAAGCTCTTGCCGATGTCGGCCTCTCGAACCACGGTGACCGCTACGCGCGCATTGGTGCATCCTGTGATGCATTCGTCGCAACCGTATACCGTTATTCTGGCGTCGACCCAAACTTTGTCTGCTGTGGTATTGCACATCACGGAGCTACCTGGAACTATGTCACAAATTCCGGAAAATTTGTCGAAGTTCCAAACCGTGCTGGCTCACTTAAACCAGGAGACATTCGCCTTTCTAACGGACATATCGAAATGTATGTCGAAGTAAATGGTGTCGGCAAAATTGCTAGCGCCTCGTATGGCGAGAGAACTGGTGATATTGGACCATTCTATGATAATTCTGACACTTTTAAAGCCTATAGGTGGAGAGGAAATTAATGAAAAAAGAAAACTTATTTAGGTTTGATTCAAATACTAAACAGAAAAAATTTGTAAAATACTCTCTCATTTTTCTTATCGCAGTTTTTATCGGAATTTTCATTTATTCAACCGCCAGCCTTATCATAAATGCCGATAAAACCGCAACTATTGAAGTTCTTGTTGCACCAAGCGATTCCACTCTCACAATCGATGGACGCAACTTCCCAACAAAAACAACTATCCGCATCAAACCAGGAACCTATTCCGTAAAAATCGAGAAAGACGGGTTTATTAGCTATAATAACTCCATCACCGCCGAAGACAAAAGAACCGTCTATCTTTATGAATATCTAAATGAAGAAGATGAAAATGGCACTTTTTACCAAAACAACGAAGAAGAAAATCAGAGAACTCAACAAATTTACGATAAAAAAGCTGATCTTTTCCATGAAGAATATACTGGCACTGATAACATTTGGAATATCACTCCATATGACAATTACAACCAAGGTTATAGGATTTTTGCAGAAAAAGATGACAACAAGAAGATTCTCGTAAATATCTATCTTTATACTTGCTCAGATTCAAAGATTGAAGACCTAAAAACAAAAGCTCTTAATTATCTCAAAGAAAATAATATTAACCCAGAAAATTACGCCATAGAATATTCATCTTGCTTATGATAAAATATAAGTAGTATGAAGGTCAAAAACAGTCTAAAAACTCTTTTTTCGCTTGCCCTAGCGACCATACTTTTATCTAACACGTTTTTTACAATCCCAGCCTTCGCAAAGGTTTCACTTCCAACTGGCCGCGAAACAGAATTTACTGAAAATGACATTCTTTTCTATAACCCAGATGCCAGCCCACTACAAAGCCGCTGTCGTAGAACGGGAACAGGAAATTGTAATTTTATAGGTAATTCATATGCGGAAAGAATGTGGTCTGGACTACGCAATTATGGCTTCTCTCCAGAACAAGCCGCTGGCCTTATGGGTAACTTCCTCCATGAAGGTTCAACCCCAGTAAGACAAGAAGCTGCATATAATACAGCTCGTAGCCAGGGCTGTAAAACTCAAGAAGGGAAAGAATATACAATTTGGCTCGATCATGCCACACAAGGCCCAGCTCACCACGCTGAATGTATGTGGAGGATTATGAATAGCGGCAATACTTATAGACCGGGAACAGAAGTTGCTGGTATTGGCATTGGTTTTGCACAGTGGACGTCACATGGTAAACGTGTAGGGTATCTCTCTCGTATGTCAGAAGCTGGTTATATTGATTACTTCGATGGTGATGCCTATAAAAAATGGGGTAGCATCGGAAGTGATGATGAATTTAGACAACTCGTTATCAGCACAACTGGCTCGGATGACGATTGGAAAAGCATTTGGTGTGTTGCTCTTGGATATATTTACGATGAATTTAGCACAAAACCTAGTTTTCTAGCTCAACTAACCCCAGAAGATGTTGCGGGTTGGGTTGCTGCTAATTATGAAAAATGCAGCACTTGTTCCGTTTTTAACACCGGATGGGTAAATCGTCGTGCTTCCGCAACAAACATTTATCTACGCTATTTAGCCGGCGATTTTAATGAAGCAGAAAGCCATATTGGCGAAGATAATATGAATAATCCAAGCCAAACCAACGCATCATTCTCGCGCAAAAATGAAACCGGCATCAATATTACACTTATCGGAGATTCTGTTGCTGAGAGTGCAAAATCAGAAATCCAGGCTCTTTATCCAGAAATCACCGACTTCGACACTGCAGCTGGCCGTACATTTGATGATGGTGTATCATTAGCGTCAAATAAAACACTTAAAGAAATAATTGTCTTTGCACTTGGATCAAATAATGAGTTTATTAGTGAAGATAAAGCAAATGAGCTACTAAGCCTCGCAAATGATAAAATCCTCGTCTTTATTACAAATTATTCGCACGGAAATAAAGATTTTACAGCAAACAACGCTCTCTTAAAAACCATTGCAGCTTCTCATGCAAACGTAATCCTTGCTGACTGGGCAGCATCTGTATCAACAGACCCAGACAAATATATTCGCGTTGATTCCAATGGAACTGATTTTATTCCTACTTCAGGTGACGGAGCAAAGAAATATGCTGCCGTCCTTCAAGAAGCAATTTCAAACGGTGGCACAAAAGCTTCAAACCTTCTTGATTGTGGTTATGACGGTGGCTCTGGATATATCGTAGATGGCGGCTTTAGTACCGTAGAAGAAGCTGATGCTGCTATTATGGCACCATATCGCGCCATTACTCCACGCGACTTTGGTACATCTACAGAAGGTGATAAGATTCTTAAAAGCTATCATATTTATAATGTAAGTGATTGCTATTCTGATCTCGAGAACTGTCCAGCATTCGTTGCATACTTTATTACAAAATATATTAGTGGCGTCGATCTCGGTGAAGGTTTACCTGATGGTAATAAAGTAACCGAAACTCTAATAAAAGACTTTGGTTTCTCCGACGAAGGAACCACGCCAAAAGTATATGCAGTCTTTAGCACTATACCTAGTTACGGTAACCACACTGGTGTCGTCCTTGGTATAAACAAAGAAAAGGATGAAATTATTATTGGCCAAGCTGGTTGTCGTGGAAAACTTAATGAATATACAAAAGCTAAAAAAGAAGTATTATCAGCTTTTTCTAATGGAAATTATAAATACGCGTATAGAGATGTAAATCTTTAAGGATAAATATGAATAACTTCTCAGATAAAATTCAACAATTGATTAATAAAATAGGTAGAAAAAAATTTCTTTTTATCTGTAGTTTTATTATTCTTTTCCTTATTGTAATAATAATCATTATTTCTATTCTATTTAATAATTCATTAAAAAAACATCCCCTTACGGCAACTTTTAACCATATATACTTAATTGACTACACAACAACCGAAACAATATCAAACCAAATCAAAGATGATATTGAAGAAGTAATTTTTAATGAAGAAGAATTAAAAACAGCTCCAGCAAAAAATAGCACTAATAAAATTTATGGCGGTTATATCTTCTATGACGTTACCTTTGATGAAGGCTCATTTAAAACTCGCCGCGACCTTCCAGAAAAAAGCTACCAAATCAATTTCTCAGTTTCCGACCAGCGTCATTTTACATCATATTATCGACTTGATGAAAACTATGGTAATAACTACTTCATATTAATTCTAGATCGCATAGACGATAAATCAATAAATGATTATATTATAATTCATACTAATAATCAGAGCGACATTAATAATCTTGAATCATGGGCAAAAGAAACTTTCACACTACAAAACCCAAAAACAATCACTAAATCACTCGAAACACCAGAAGGAAATCAATAATAACTACTTTGCAATTTCAACGCTTGTTATTATTACTTGATTGTCTTTGAAATTTTGTGTCAAACTTTTTTGTCTCTTTTCATCCAATTCAGAAAAAACATCATCAAGTAAAACAACTGGTTTTTTTCTTGTTTTATTAAATATAAGTTCAGCTTCAATAAATTTTTGTGCAAGAATTATAGACCTTACTTCACCACGGCTTGCAGAACCATCAGCACCTGTTTTATTAAAAAGAAAAATAAAATTATCTCTATGAACCCCAAAACCCGTGTGCCCTAGAATTAAATCTCTTTGCAATTCATTTTCTAATCTCTTTAAATACTCTTCTTCACTACACTCATCACCCTGCATCTCATAAATAATTCTTACTTCATCATTATTATCTGCAATTGAATGATAAGTATTTGTTATTCGATTATTTATTTCATCAATAAACCTTTTTCGCTTCTTTCTAATTTCAACACCATATTTTGAAAGCATAAAATTCCATGAGAAAATCACACTCCTTAACCCCTCAATCCCATCTTCTGTATATTTTTTTAATAAATCATTTCTTTGTTTTAAAGATTTTTCATACTTATTCAAAATATTTAAATAAGTATCATCTAGTTCAGAAAGGACTCTATCAAAATAATCACGTTTTCTTGTTGGAGAAGATGATATTAAATGAAGATCGTCTGGTAAAAACAAAACCACAGGATATTTATTCTTCTTTGGAAGTCGAGTGGTTTTTTTACCATCAATCAAAAATTGTTTTTTTAATTCACTACTACCATCAATATTCCCAAAAATAACAATGGTTTTTCCTCCATCAGAAAAATCTAATTCCACTCGATAATAATCAGCGTCTCTTTTTAATATATCTTTATCAACAGCCCTAAAACTTTTTCCTCTAAGTGCTTCATATATAGCTTCAAGCACTGATGTTTTTCCAGAACCATTCTCACCAACAATTATTGAAGTTTTTTTCTTAAAATCAAAATTAAAATCCTCATGGCATCGAAAATTTTGAATTTTTATTGATTTTATAATCATCTTACCCCTTTAGAGGCATTATAATATGTACATAGTCAGATTTTTTACTATCTTCGATCTTAATTGGCTGTAAGCTTCCAGAAATTCCAACCTTTATATCATCAGAAGAAATCACATTTAGTGCATCAAGTAAAAATCTTGAATTTAAAATTACTTTCACATCCCTATTAACTTCAACCTCTATCTCAGAAGTATTCTCACCAAATTCATTTACTACAGAAGACACAAGAAGAGCATTTTTTTCAACAGAAGTTTCTAAAACTATTGATCCACCAACTTCTTTCGCAAAAAGCGCAGCAAGCTTTGTTACGCGTAAAATTTCGTCTTTTGAAATTTTTAACTCAACTTCATTTTTCTCAGGAATTAATTTTCTATAATCAGGGAATGATGCATCTATATATTTTGAAGTAATTTCAATTTCACCCAATCTAAAACAAACCTGGCTCTCATCAAATAATACTTCAATTTCTTCAACATCTTCTGAAATAGATGATAAAACTTCTGTAATTGTTGAAGCTGGAACAATCGCCTTTACTTCAGATTTAATATTAGATATTAATTTCTTTTCAGCAAGTCTATAACCATCAGTTGAAGCAATATATAAACAGTCATCTTCTGTATTAAAATATACACCAGTAAGCGCAGGGCGAGTTGTATCATTTGATGCAGCAATTTTTACAGATCCCATACCTTCTTTAAAATTATCTACAGGAATTTTATAAATAACTGCTTCTTTTTCATTTAATTCAGGGAGCTCAGGAAAATCAGAACTATCGGTTCCATTCATTATAGATTTATATTTACCTGATGTGGTAATGATCTTATTATCTTTTACTTCAATTTTCACATCACCTTTAGGGAGATTCGCAATAAAATCAGCGAGAAGTCTTGCTGGAACTGTAATTTCTCCATCTTTGGAACTTAATGTAGGTATGTAGTCTACAATTGCCATATCTAAATTTGTGGTTGTAAGTGTTACTTTACCTTTTAATACCTTAATAAGAACATTATTTAAAATAGGTAAAGTTCCTTTACTTCCTGTTGCAACCTTAGAAACTATTGATAGTGCTTTAGCAAGTTTGCTTTGGTCTATATTAATTTCCATTTTTTCTCTCCTTTATTAAGTTTTTAGTAGTAGTAATAGTAAGCTATGTGGATATTGTGTAAAACTCCTTATTTTTAAGATATAAATAGGTATTTTTTCTTGTGTAAAACCAAGTGGATTTTAATTGGAAAATATTGGAAAAATTTGTGAAGATTTTTGGAAAACTATGAAAATTATTTTTTTCCACAAATTTTTGTCGCATATTTTTAAACAGCTTTTTCACAATCTTTTTCACACCTTTTTCCACATCATTCATAGATTTTTTCTCTTAAAGTATTAATATCTTCGCGAAGTTTAAAATTTAATTTCATCTCTTTTTCTATTCTTTTTAGACCATTTAATACTGTTGTATGATCTTTAAAATCAAGCTCACGTGCGATTCTTGGTTGTGATAAACCAAGCTCTACACTAAGTAAATACATTGTGACTTGCCTTGCATTTTTAATATGTGCAACTCTTGTTTTTGAAAGCATTGTTTTTACATCGAGGTTATAAAATTTTGCAGTTTTATCAATAATTTTCTTTGGTGTAGTAGTATTTCTTGATGTTGATGTGATAGTACGAACATATCCAGAATTAATTATATCGAGTGGGGAAATACCACGAAGTTCTGAAAGTGCAACAAGTTGTTCATATTCACGGTTTAAATCACGAATATTAGTTTTAACATTTTCTGCAATATATTCAATTGCTTCAGGTTCAATATCTACTCCAGAAAAATCTGCTTTCGCTCGAAGGATTGCACATTTATCTTCAAAACTTGGAAGCTGAATATCATATGCACCATTTTGAGTAAGTCTTGAAGCAAGTCTTGGGTCAATTGTTTTAATTTCTTCCGGCATTCTATCTGATGTAACAATGACTTGTCTCTTTGATAGATACATATCATTAAAGAGATTAAAGAATTCTTCCTGACTTTTTTCTTTACCTTGGATAAGCTGAAAATCATCAACAATTAAAACATCAAGATCTTTATATTTTGTGAAAATCTCAGATTTCTTTAATTTTATAGAATCAATAAAATCTGAATAAAAACGATTTATTGGTGTATATAAAATCTTTAATTTAGGATTTTTCTCTAACAAAGCATTACCAATGGCTTGTACAAGGTGTGTTTTACCAACACCAGATTTTCCATAGAGAAAGAAGGGGTTTCTTTTTCCACCTGGATCATCAACAACTTCTTTTGCAATAAGAGTAGCGAGATCATTGTTTGTACCAACAATAAAATTATCAAAAGTATATTCTGGAACAAGTCCACTTGCTGATTTTTGTGAAGGTTTGTTTGAGATGAAAGGTTTTGTATTTTTAGGTTTTATATCGGAGATAGATATTACTTCATGTGGTTTTGATACTTTATTGTTTTTATCTACTATCTCATAAGTTGTTGAGATAACTTCTATATTGTTATGTGTGAGTGCTTCACGGATATTCTTATCGAAATTTTTTCGAACATTAACTTGCATAAAGACGTTAGGAACACCGATTTTTATCTCACCGTTATCAATTGAAAGGAGTGTTGTTTTTGCTAGAAAAGTAGTGAATTTCTCAGGTGAAATATTATGCTTGATCTCCTCAAGTACACTATTCCACACATTAAACATCACTACCTCCTTTTTTTCTGGTATTAACCGTAATATCTGACCTTTAATCTGAGTCTTATTATATCAGAAAAAAATGACTTTTCCACAGAAAAATCAGGGAAAATAAATATTTTCTAATATGGAAAAGTTTTATAGAGGTAGGACTTTTCCACAGAAGCTAAAATAATCTAAAATCTATGTGGAAAACTTCTTGAAAAAAGAGGAAAACTAGGGTATAATGTATAGTAATTTGCAAATATTAGAAAATAAATTTTGGAGAAAATATGCCTAAACGTACGTATCAACCACACAAGCGCCAGCGCAAACAAGAACATGGCTTTATGAAGCGCAACGCTACAAAGAATGGCCAAAAAGTTCTAAAACGCCGCCGCATTAAAGGACGTGCACGCTTAACTTATTAAAAACTAGCCCGCAAGGGCTATTTTTTATGATAAAATATAAGCATATGGGGAATCATTTTGGTATTCTAAGGGAGATTTATGCTCTTGCACCAGGTAAAAAATTTCAGGTGATTGGGCTTTTTGTTTCTGATATGCTTTATAATCTTGCAACTCTTCTCCCACCAGTTGCAACATCTGGAATTATCGCCGTTCTTACAGACCGGGGTGATTTTTCGTTTATTTGGTTTTATGTAATCTTATATATTGTATTTTATTTCTTTCAATTTGCTTTCTTGGAATGGAATTATCATATATATGTTGATCTTGCTCATCATTACTATAATACTGTCCAACAGAAATTATTTGACCATATCGCAGAGAATGATGGTATCCTTGAAAAAATTGGTAAAGGGAAGATTACTGATACTTGTTCTGAAGATGTTTCATATATTGTTCTAGCAGTGGACCAGGCTGCTGATTCTTTGACTGGTATTATCCAGCTAGTTGTTGTCTTCTTTATTTTTGCGATGAATAATATTATTGCAGCAATTGCTGCTCTTGTCATTGATCTTACCTATCTAAGGGTTATGAATAATAACTCAAAGATGGTTGCGAAATATTATGAGGGAACAAGAAAATATCAAGATAAAATTATTGACGTTTTAAACCAAATGCTTGGAAACCTTAAACAAGTTAAATCTCTTAATATTATGCCAAACCTCACAAAGCGTCTTGATAAATCCCGTAGAAGTTATGACCAGCAGTATGATAAAAAATATGATTATATGACCTCTCGCTATTGTCGTATCCCGATGGTCGTTTATCTTGGTAAGATTATTTTATATGTTTTTTTGGCTTATCTTGTACTTAATAATAGGATGACGCTTGATAAATTAGTCCTTCTTATTTCTTACTTTGAAACAGTGATTACTTCAACAGATTCTGTTCTTGAGCAATTCTTAAATCTTTCACATAATGAGGTTCGTATTAATCGCATTAAACATATCTTAAATTTTACAAATGAAACCAGTGAAATTGAATATGGTGACGTTGATAATGATTATATTAATGGTGCTGTAACTTTTGACCGTGTAAACTATAATCTAAAGGACCGCAAGATTCTTAAAAACGTCAGCTTTAAAGCTTATCCAAACGAGATGACTGCAATTGTTGGCCGCCCGGGTGCTGGAAAAACTACGATTATAAATTTGCTTTATCGCCTATATAGGGTGAAATCTGGCTCAATTCTTATTGATGATGAAAGTATATATAACTATACTAAGAAGGTTTATTCTTCAAATGTCTCAGGTGTATTCCAAAAATCTTTTACCTTTAAAATGAGTATTCGTGACAATCTTTCTCTTATCGACTCGGATCTTAAACATCAAATTGCCGCAATGAAACGAGTTGGTGTTTATAAAGAGGTTGAGAAGCTTCCATATGGTATTAATACTATTATTGATGAAGAGAACCCAATTCTTTCAGATGGGCAACTTAAGAAATTGGCAATCGCTCGTGCATTACTTTCTCGCGCAGAAATCCTTTTATTTGATGAAGTTACATCAAATATTGATCCGGAATCAACCTCGGATGTTATAAATATCTTAAGTGATCTTCGTGAAGACCACACGATTATAATAATTACCCATAAAGCTGAAATTATGCAGATGGCGGATCAGGTGGTTGTACTTGATCGCGGTAAAGTTGTCGCAAAGGGAAGAAACGCGGAAGTGTTTGAGAAGTCTGCTCTATATCGTGAACTCAGAACAAATACTTTCTCTGAACCAAGTGTAAATAACGACTTTATTGCGAAAGGAACTGATTCCATAGACGGCGGATATGTAAATGATGCCGAGAACACAAAGAGTCAAAATACTAAGCTTTCTTAATTACTTGAAAAATCACCTCTATCTGTAGTATAATTATCTTATGTTTGAGTTAATTGATTTTTTAATTGTTAATCCAATTGTTAATATTCTCTTTGTTATCTATAATTTTATTGGCGATTTTGGTATTGCAATTATTGTCTTTACTATTCTTGTGAAATTCCTAACCTGGCCAATTATGAAAAAACAGCTTCATCAAACAAAGTTGATGCGTGATATCCAGCCAGAACTTACGGAGATTAGAAAGCGCTGCAATGGAAACAAACAGCTTGAATCATTGCAAATGATGGAGCTTTATAAACGCCGTGGTGTCAAACCAATGTCAAGCATCTCAAATCTTTTGATTCAACTCCCTATCTTTATTGCGATGTTTACTGCAATCCGCGTTATGGCTATTCCGACACAAAACGACTTTGTAAAGAAACGTGCTTATGAACCAGTTGCTTCTCTTGAAAAAATCAACACCGTTATTAATCAGCAGGATAAATATTTTAACGCACTAGAAAATCGCCAAGAGAACGACGAAAACCCAGTCTATGAATTCCGTCCAATGCTTCTTGGTAGTGTAGATCTTTCTGAACGCCCAGGTACAGCAAATTATAGCCAGATTATTATGTTATCGTTTGCGCTTGGTGCAGCTTTGATTCAGTATTATACCTCAAAGATGATGACTGCAAGAAATAGGAAGAAGGGTAGCGCAAAGGTTACCTGGAAAAAGATGATTGCTGACGCAAAAGAGGGTAAGGATCCAAACCAAGATGATATTAATAATATGGTTAGTGGTCAAATGTCGTTTATGATGCCTCTTATGATGCTCATGATCACCATTAATCTTCCTGGCGCTCTCTGTTTCTACTATATGCTCTCAAATATGATTACTTTTGCTCAACAACGTCGTATTCTAAATAGAGTTGACGACGAAATGGATGATAATACTGATAAAGCAATCCTTAAAGAGCTTAAACAGAAAACTAAGCAGATTAAAGAAGCTGAAGTAATTGAAAATAAGAAAACAGGTACTCGCATAACGCACATTACTGCGAGAGATTCAAAAAATAAAAACAGTAAAAACTCTAAAAAAACCCAGTCCGGAAAGGGCTAGGAGAAATAGGAGAAAATAATGAACCGTGACGAATCTATCCGCTTCGCTACAAAATATCTCGAAGACCTTTTAAGTTTCTTCGGAATTAATGTCGCAGTCTGGTCGACAGTAGAAGACGATGTAATTCAGCTTAGTGTTCCATCAACAAGTCTTAACTCGCTTCTCATCGGTCGCAATGCAGATAACCTACGTGCTCTACAATATATTGTGAGTCAAAGCCTCGCTTCACGCGACGCAGAACTTACTCGTGTAAATGTTGATGTGGCAGATTATAAACGTCAACGCGCAGATCGTATTGAGCAAAAAGCAGAGAATTGGATTAAGAAAGTTCGTGAAACCGGTGAACCAATGACTATTGAGCTTAATGCAGCAGATCGCCGTGTCGTTCACAAACTTGCACAAGACTATTCGGATATCGAGACTCACTCAGAGGGTGAAGGTCGCGCAAGACATCTAATTATTAGCAAAAAAGAAATTGCTGATACGGAAGAATAAAATAAGCCCTACGGGGCTTATTTTTTATATTTTACTTTGTCCGAGTAAATCACCGACAATTTTAATCAGCTCGTTGAAATCTAAATTAATCACGTCTTTCGAATAGATAACAAAGATGCAGTCCTTGTTTTCCTTGAAATATGGAAGATTCATACGAATTGCTTCATAAACTCTTCTGCGAACACGATTTCTTCCTACTGCAGATTTAATAACTTTCTTTGAAATAACTACAGCAAAACGCTGATGCCCGCGTGAGTTTTCGCTATGAACGAGCGACATTTTTGGGATGCGAATAGTTTTACCTTTTTGATAGGTATAACGAACTCCGCCTCTTGAATGAAATCTGTATTTTTTTGCTAACATAAACTAAGGCTATTATACCATAATCCACCCAGAAGGCTAACGCTTATGGTATAATTATAAGAGAAGAATGGAGAAAAATGGCTAGCGATTTGTTTATTGACGGCTTGAGACCACGCTCTGAAAAACAAAAAGAGCTGGGTTCTCTTACTGCCCAAAAAGGTCGTTTTATCTCTGGCAAGACAAGTGTAGAATCTGGCGATTCATCGGTTGTACGCAAAAAACACACCGACATTAATAAACTAGTAGAGAAAAAATTAGACACAAGCAAGAAAATAGACAGACGTCAAAAATCGTATGAACGCGACGTTCTTGGTGTTGAAGAAGTTGACCTTGAGATTGACTCTGACGACATAAAGTCGGTAAATAAGAAGTATAGAGCTGAAAAAAAGAGGAATAAAAAGAAAAAGAAAAAATTTATCTTCAGACATAAAATTTTTAGTTTCATAATTTTCCCGGTATTAATTCTTGGGGTGGTTGCATATCTCTGGGGTGATTCAATTATGTTAAAAATTACCAACGGTCAGTCTGGCCTCTTCGATTTTCTAAGAACGGTAGTTACTGGTAATGCAACTCTAAATACGGGCTCAGACGGTCGAACGAATATCCTTATTTTTGGAACGTCCGGTTATGATATGGCTGGGAACGAAGCTGGTGGTGTTCATGCAGGAGCTCAACTAACTGATTCGATTATGGTGCTTTCTATTGATCAAAATACGAAAGATGTGGCAATGATTAGTCTTCCGCGAGATCTAAAAACTACGACTTGTACGGCAACCGGAAAAATAAATGAATTATATTTCTGTGCAAATAAGAATAATGACAATGAACTTGGTGGCGCTAATAGGTTAAGAGACCGTGTTTCAACTGTCCTTGGCATTGAGATTCAATACTATGTTCATATAAACTGGATGTCTCTCATCCAAATTGTTGATGCAATTGGCGGAATCACCGTGACGGTAGATGAAGATATCAATGATGACTGGACTAAAACATATATAAAGGCTGGTACACCTGTGAACCTGAATGGTGAACAGGCTCTTGGGCTTGCTCGTGCTCGTCATGGAACCGCAAATGGTGATTTTACCCGTGGAAATTCTCAACAAAAAATCCTTATTGCTATAAAAGATAAGATTTCGAGCATGAATCTTAATATTGGTGATATTATTAACATTGCGAACATACTTGGCGACAATCTTCGTACCGATTTTAACTCCGACACTCTTTATGCTGGCGCAAAAATATTTACTGAAACAAGTTTTGAATCAATTCGTCAGATTCCACTTACAGGCGCTGGAACAAACTATTTCACAACTGGTGAAATTAAAGGTATTTCTTATGTATACCCAACTGCTGGCATTGAAAATTATGAGAATATTAAGAAGTACATTAAGCAGTCACTCGTAAAAAATCCAATAATTCTTGAAAATGCGCAAATTGAGATTTTGAATGGTTCCGGCATTGCTGACATTGAAAAACTTGAACGCGCAGAACTTGAACGTTCAGTCTTTAGTGTGAGAAAAATCGGGAATGCGCCTTCAGGACAGTATTTTGAAAAAATATATCTCTATGCGCTAACAAATAAGCCGGCAACGAAAGAAAAACTCGAAACCTACTATAATATTAAAGCTGAGGGTCCAGAATCGCTGCCGAGTGGTATTGATACTAATGGAATAGACTTTGTAGTTATTCTCGGTGTTGGTTACTCCACAGAGTAAAAACCGAACAAACTGTGATATACTAGATATAGTATGGGAATTAGAATAACGAAAAAACAGCAACGTATTTTGGATTTTATTGTTGATTACACCGACAAGAATGGCGTTTCTCCAACATATCGAGAAATCGGCGCTGGGTTAGGGTTGAAATCAGTTTCAAGTGTAGCCGAACATATAGATAATCTTGTGGCGCTAGGCGCAATAAAAAAAGGAGAAGATTCAAGTAGGCTGCTAGAAGTGGTTGACCTGACTTTTCCAGAAACAACGGCGCTATTTAAATCACGAATGTATGTTGCAAGTGAAGAAGAAAAACAACTCCTAAGGAAAGCCGCAAAAATTCTTGGGATAGAAGGGATAGAAAATGAATAAGCTCGTTTCAATTGTTATACCGGTATGCAATGAAGAAAAAGGAATTAAAAAATTCCTCGACGAAAGACTATTTGTTGCAATATCAAAAATAAAGGAGTATGATTTTGAAATCGTTTTAGTAAATGATGGTTCAAAAGATAAAACCCTCGAGATCTTACAGGAATATGCGGCAAAAAATAAAAATGTCAAAGTTGTTTCGCTTGTTAGGAATTTTGGAAAAGAAATGGCACTTTCAGCAGGTCTTCGCTATACTGATGGTGATGCGGTTTTAACTATCGATTCAGACGGTCAACAGCCGCCAGAAAAAATTGAGGATTTTATTAAAGCTTGGGAAGATGGTGCAGAAATTGTTACTGGCGTTCGTGATCATTATACAAAACACGGTCTAATCCCAAAGCTCGGAAGCAAATTATTCTATCGAATCCTTCGCATGATGGGTAATAAAACAACCGTCCCAGGTTCAACCGATTTTAGGCTTATGGATCGCATTGTTGTTAATGAATTTAATAAGTTGACTGAACATAATCGCATTACACGTGGACTTGTAGATTGGATGGGTTATGAAACAAAAATCATTTATTATACTTATGGCGAGCGCATGGCAGGACGCCCATCATATAATATTAGCAAGCTATTCAATCTTGCAATCGATAGTTTTGTTTCAATGTCTTCAACTCCACTAGTTATCTTCGGATACATTGGTTTGTTTATTACTTTTGGTTCATTTATTCTTGGTATGTTTTGCATTATCAACCAATATATTTTAGGTGATCCACTCCATCTTTATTGGAATGGTGCAGTACAAATGGCAATCTTTATTACATTCTTAGTCGGACTTGTCCTTATTTCTCAATCAATTACTGCACTTTATATCTCACATATTCATGCTGAGACTCAGAACCGCCCGCTCTTCATTGTTTCAAAGAAAGCGTCAAGAAATATTAAAGATCCCTGTAAAACCGAACAGAAGAAATAAATCCGAACACAAAAACCGAACGTAGTTACCGAACAAGTTAACCACAGTTGTGGAAAAATAAGGAAGAAAAAAATGGGAATATTTAGTAAAACAGAAAAAAATGATTTTAGCTATCTAAAAGACAGGGATATTTATCTTGATGGTGCTTGCCAATCGCTTCGCCCTGAGCCAGTTATTAATGCGTTAAATCAATATTATAAAGAATTTAATTCTTGCGGTGAGCGCGTAAAATATAAATGGGGAAAGATCACTGATGAAAAAGTGAACTCAACTCGCGAAAAAATTCTTGATTATCTGAAGCTAAAGAAAAAAGACTACTTTGTGTCATTCACGCTAAATACAACCTATGGCCTAAATCTTATTCTTTCCCAATTTGATATTAAAAAGGCAAAAATAAAGAATATCGTAATTTCCGATATTGAACATAACTCGCCATTCCTTTCGTCAATCTCTTTTGCAAAAAAATATGGGATAAAAAGGAAAGTTATTTCGAGGAATAAGGATGGTTCTATTAACATTAAAGATATCCCAAAAAACGCATTTGTTGTATTAAATGCCGCATCTAATATTGACGGTCGCACTCTCAAAAATATTAAAGAAGTTATTAAACATGTTCATGAAAGTAGCGGTTTTATCATTATTGACGCAGCACAAGCTATGGCTCATAGTAAAGAGATTCTTGAAAAAACCGAGCCGGACGCGATCTGTTTCTCAGCACACAAAATGTATGCGCCATCACTTGGTGCGATGGTAGTAAGAAAAGATTTCGTTAAATATATCGATACGAGCTTTATTGGCGGCGGTATGGTTGATGATGTTGACCTTGAATCGTATCTATTATCATCAGAAAATCCTGACCATCTTTATACAAAATTTGAGTCTGGTCTTCAGGCTTGGGGAGAGATAATTGCGCTTGGAGCTGCAATCGATTGGCTTGAGAATTTGCCAAAATCAGCGAAGAAAACACTTGAAGAAAATGAGCAGAAAATCTTCAACTTCTTTAAAGAAAACGGAACTGTCGGAAATATTGATATAAAGAAAGAAGATCGCGATAACTCTGGTAAAAAATTACACCTTCTAAACCACGAACCGACTTCTACAATGAGTTTTTATGTTGATGGACTAGATTCTCATCTTCTTGGTGAAGCTCTTGCAGGAGAGGGAATCATGACCCGCACAGGCTACTTCTGTGTTCACTACTTCCTTGACCATAAAATGCACTTCCCGCCACTCGTCCGTATCTCACTCGGCTATCAAAACACTCCAGAACAAATCGACAAGCTCCTTGGCGAACTTCGAAAAGTGATATAATAATCACATGGTTTGTATTGCAGCATTTATCATTCTTGCACTCGTTGGCGTTGTTGTTGCCTTCCTTTCGATTTTTAAGCGTGAAATTGGAAAAAAATATCTTGCCGTTTTTAAGAAAGCATGGCACTGTGTTTTTAAAAAAGTTCGCCTTCAAAAATGTGATACAAACTTTAAAGATGATGTAAAAAACACTGTATTAAAACACGTAATTTTGAAGCATCCAAAACTTGTTAAGCCACTTAGCATTACAATCGAAACCATCTCAGTCGTAATCGTTCTTGTTACGGTTTGGTCAATTGTTATCGCGATTAAATCTTTGCTTGCGCTTTGGGTCTTCGGAACCTGTAATGTCAGCAAGCCAAGCGAATGTAGTCTCACCAGTATCGAGTGTTCAATTGATGCTGAAGAGCCACATAATATCTTCGAGCAAATTGGTCAAAACATTGGTGAATGGGGCCAAATCTTCGGCGGTATTCCAGATCGTCTTAAATCTTGGGGTAAGGAGGACTTTTTATCACTCGAGAATCTCCCAATCCTAAACGACAATGCTTCGTATGAAGATCTTATGAAGAGGGAAAATGTTGCCTTTGATATTATGGACCCAGGCTGTGTTGTCTGTAGAATCTCATATAAGAATCAACTTAGTTCTGGCTTCTTTGATAAATATGTAACATATATTGTCGTCTACCCAATTGAAAAACCAGATGGTGGCTATAAATTCAAGAACTCACTCATTGCTTCAAAATATATTATTGCAACTCAAATTTATGCAATAAAAGATGAAAAAGGCCTAGAAAGCCCACGTCTCTTCTATGTTAGTAAACTTATTAATAAGCTCTTTACTGGCGAAGATGAAAAAGGAAAGAATTTTCAAGAAAGAGACTTAAATAATGAGTGGGGAGAAGAAGATGTTATCAAAAACTTTAGTAGTTGGCTAAAAGAATTCGGTGCAACTGAAGCTGACATCAAGGAAATCGAAAGACTTATCTCTTCAAAAGAAGTCGAGACTGCACTCAAAAAGAATAAAGAGATCGTTGATGAAAAAATCCATGCAAAGTCCATTCCTACTTTGATCTATGACAACCGCAAACACAGTGGCCTCTATAAGGGCTAGTTGAATAAAACCAGGAATATACTATAATAATAGTATATGAAGAATAGAAGAAAAAATAAAAAAGACTTCAGCTTCGCATACATTCTTGTACTCTTGGCATTCGTTGCAGGGTTAACCTTCTTATTATTATCCATTGTTATGCCACCAGAAAAAAAGGACGAAGCTCCATTAAATACTACTGTAAATGAAACTGAATTAAAGAAAAAAGAGAAAGAAATCTCCGAGAAAAAGGAAGAGAAAAACGAAGAGGATGAAAATCCTGATAAAACTCCGAAGCAAAACGAAGATGAGCCAGAGCCTAGCAAAAATGAGCTAAATGTCAGCATTACAAAAAACGAAGTTGTAAATGGGAAATATCAACTTCGCGTAACGATTTATGAAGAATTAAGAGAAGTTGGCGATTGTTCGCTCGAAATGAAATCCGCAAATGGTGACTATGTTAAAAGAACGGCAAGAACTATTAATGCTGGTGCAGATTCATCATCATGCGAAGGTTTTGACATCTCAACTGAAGGTATCGCAACTGGAAATTATTCATTCGTTCTTAAAATCACAGTTGGAAGCCGCAGCAACACATTAAACGGCAACATAAAAATTTGACAATAGGGAAGAAGATAAGATATAATATAAAAAAGCATAAACATAAAAACAATAATAAAGCGGGGAACCAGCTTTGAAAGAAGAAAACGTAATCTATAGGATCATAGATGGCAAAGGCGAGAATCGACGTCTCGATAGGCGCTACGTCTTTATCGGAATTTTTGTTTTTATAATGATTGCTACTTTTAGCTTCTTATTGACGAGAAATATGCGTCAAACGAGCGCAGCTGACATGTCCCAATTCAAGGCTGGAAATATTATGTCGGATGCCGTAATGAGAAATTATGCATCAATGTCAGAAACAGAAATACAGTCTTTTTTAAAAAACAAAAACAATTGTAATAAAGCTGCTTCAAGCGTAAAAGGATCATCTGTAACTCCTGATAAATATAATGGCGTAGTCTATAACTATAAATACAACTATGGCGGGAAAACCTACTTTTATCACGTTGAAAAAGGCAAGTTCGTCTGTTTAGCTGGGGAATCGTTTGATGGCGAATCTGCAGCGCATATTATTTATCAGGCAGCTCAAGATTACAAAATTAATCCACAGGTTTTGATTGTTCTTCTCGAAAAGGAGCAAGGTCTTATAACCGACCAGTGGCCAAACAGTAATTATCAGTATCGTTCTGCAACTGGATATGGCTGTCCAGATACAGCAGCTTGCGATTCAAAATACTATGGAATAAAAAATCAAATCAGAAAAGCGGCAGAATTATTTGACACAGTCCTTTCTGGCGGTTGGACAAATTATCCAATTGGCTGGAACGACATTCGCTATTCACCAACAGCATCCTGCGGGAGTTCAAGAGTTTATATTGAAAACCTTGCAACATCTGCCCTATATCGCTACACACCATACCAACCAAACGCTGCGGCAATAAAAGCCGGCACTGGATCAGCTCCTTGTGGCGCATATGGAAACAGGAATTTCTATATCTATTTTAGCGACTGGTTTGGATCAACTCAAAAAGTAAAATATACTTATGCTCAATCCTACTATAATTCAAATAAAAATACGACCGGCAATATGATTGGTGCAACATCGTGTAAAACGCTAGCAAATAAAGAGGCTGATATATCTGAGGCTGGAACTTATTATTGTTCCCAGAAATTCTCAAAAGGTGGTTTGTATTGGGTGACTACTGTCAATAAAGATGGTTCTAGAACTGAAATCGGAGAGCAGTTCTTAACGGGCACTGCATATAATATCTATAATACGTTAACGCCTGAGTATAGGAAGAAATTATATGACATGAAAGTAACTTCAGATAATATATTAATCTACCTTACTTGGATGTCTAATGAAAAAACGCTTGGTCCAATTAAAGAGGATGTAACTGTTCATAATGATACAAAAATGCAATCACTTCACTGCGAAAAGGCGAGTCTAGTTGGTGATGCATCAAGAGGGTATTTTACCCTCCCAGCAGGTGTCTTCGAATATTGGACGTCTCATGAATCTCTCATGGGTAAACCAAAATCAAACGTCAGCCAAAATTCAACCACGAAGATGCAATGGCAAGAATTCGAGAATGGTTGGATTATGGGCAACGAT